>Ga0073934_10002546_pt1 | contig 37350 bp, 35 predicted proteins | sample LarsenN4metaG_FD_76834 | JGI IMG/M metagenome (GOLD analysis project Ga0073934, IMG submission 76834) | Hot spring sediment bacterial and archeal communities from British Columbia, Canada, to study Microbial Dark Matter (Phase II) - Larsen... ... | reverse complement strand
CGTGTCCCCCGACCGGCTGCCCATTCACGAAAAGGCTCCTGACATGAAACTCCATTTTCATCCTATCTCCGGGCACGCCCATCGCGCCCGGCTGTTCCTCTCGCTGATCGGCGCGCCGGTCGAGATCGTCGACGTCGATCTCGCCAAGGGCGAGCACAAGTCGCCCGAATACCTTGCCAAGAACCGCTTCGGGCAGGTCCCGGTGCTTGAGGACGAGGGCCATGTCATCGCCGATTCCAACGCCATCCTCGTCTATGCCGCCAAGAAGTTCGGCAAGACCGAATGGCTGCCCGAAGACCCGCTCGGCGCGGCGCGGGTGCAGCGGTGGCTTTCGGTTGCCGCGGGCCAGATCGCCTTCGGCCCTGGCGCGGCGCGGCTGGTGACGATCTTCAAGGCCGACTATCGCCCCGGGGAAGTGATCGCCCGCGCGCATGCCATCCTCAAGCTGATCGACGAGGAACTGCAAGGCCGTGACTGGATCGCCGCCGACCGCGCCACCATCGCCGATGTCGCGCTCTACAGCTACGTCGCCCGCGCGCCGGAAGGGAATGTCGACCTTGCGCCATATGCCAACGTCCGCGTCTGGCTCGCAAGGATCGAGGCGCTGCCCGGCTTCGTGGAATTCGGCAAGACCCCGGTGGGTCTCGCTGCCTAAGGTATCCAGGGTCCGGGCGGCGCATTGCCGTCCGGTCCCGATCCGAGGAGCACCCCTATGGCCGACCCAATCTTCGACAAGCCGACGCCTTTCCACGATGGCGAAATCGCAATCCAGGCCTCGCTCGGTGTGGCCGAGCGGATGGAGCAGTTCGGCAAGCGGGTGATCCGCGACTTCATGCCCGACCAGCACCGCGAATTCTACGCGCAGCTTCCTTTCGTGGTGTTGGGCGCGGTCGATGCTGCCGGCGATGCCTGGGCGACAATCCTGAGCGGCACGCCGGGGTTCATCCAGAGCCCCGATCCCCGCACCCTCGACTTTACGGTGAGCCCCGATACGCGGGATCCCGCGGCCGCGGGGCTCGGCGAGGGGGCCGCCGTGGGCCTCCTCGGCATCGAGCTTCACACGCGCCGCCGCAACCGCATGAACGGGCGTGTGCAGCTGAACGGGACGGGGCGCTTTGCCGTGACGGTCGAGCACGCTTTCGGCAACTGCCCGCAATACATCCAGCTGCGTGACTGGGAGATGGTGCGGGACCCGGCCGACATGGCGGACCTGCCCCTCGCCAACGCGCTCGATCTAGCCGACCCTCGGATCGCCGCAATGATCGGCGCCGCCGACACCTTCTTTGTCGCGTCCTATGTGGAGGACGAGACTGGCGCGCGTCATGTCGATGCCTCGCACCGTGGAGGCAGGCCGGGCTTTGTGCGGGTCAATGGCGACGGTTCGCTGACCGTCCCCGATTTCGCCGGGAACCTGCACTTCAACACGCTTGGCAATGTCCTGATCAATCCGCGCGCCGGGCTCATCTTCCCCGACTTTGTGACCGGCGATGTCCTGCAGCTCACCGGCGATGCGGAGGTCATCCTTGAGTCTCCCGAGATCGCCGCATTTCAGGGCGCCGAGCGGCTATGGACCTTCCGCCCGCGTCGCGCGGTGCTGCGCAAGGGCGCTTTGCCGCTTCGTTTCGCCTTCCGGCCCCAAGGCTGGTCACCCAATAGTCTGATGACAGGCGACTGGGAGACCACCCGCCGTCGGCTCGCGGCAGAGCGGCTGCACGATACCTGGCGGCCTTTCCATATAGTGCGGATCGTCGACGAGAGCAGCGTGATCCGCTCACTTCATCTCGAACCTGCCGACGGTCAGGGGATCATCGCTCACGCGCCGGGCCAGCACCTCCCGATCCGGGTGACGCCGGAAGGCACCGACGCGCCGGTTACGCGGACCTACACGCTCTCCTCCGCGGCTTCTGACGGCTTCTATCGGCTCAGCGTCAAGCGGCAGGGGCTGGTTTCGCAGCATCTCCATGCCCTTGCGGTAGGCGACATGATCGAAGCCCGCGCGCCTTCGGGCAGCTTCATCATTGACCCGCTCGCCCCTCGTCCGGCGGTGCTGCTGGCGGCAGGCGTTGGCATCACTCCGATCCTCGCGATGCTGCGCGCGATCGTATTCGAAGGGCTGAGGAAGCGCCGCATCCGCCCGACCTACGTGGTGCAGGCCGCCCGCAACCGCGCCGAGCGCGCTTTCGATCAGGAAATGGCCGAGCTCATCGCGCAGGCCGACGGCGCCATCCGCCTCGTTCGGGTATTGGACGATGTCACCGGCGCGCGCGCTGGCCGCGATTACGACGCCGAGGGGCGGATCGATGCAGCGCTGCTGCGCGCGTTGCTTCCGTTCGATGCCTATGATTTTTTCATGTGCGGCCCGCCGCCTTTCATGCAGGGGCTGTACGACCAGCTGACCGAGATCGGCGTGCCCGACGCGCGTATCCATGCCGAAGCCTTCGGCCCCGCGGCCATTACCCGCAAGCTGCCCGAAGTCGCGGTGCCACTCGCACCAGCGGCGACCAACCCGGTGCCGGTCGCCTTCATGACATCGGGCAAGGAAGCGCGCTGGACGCCAGAAGCCGGATCGCTGCTCGATCTCGCCGAAGCGCGCGGGCTGACCCCGGACTTCTCCTGCCGGGGCGGGTCCTGCGGAACCTGTGCCACCAAAGTGCTGGCCGGCAAGGTTACCTATGCCGCCCGTCCCACCGCCGAGGTGGCCGACGACACGGCGCTAATCTGCTGCGCCGTCCCAGCCGCTGTCGAGGGCGGCGATCGCCTGGTGCTCGATCTGTGACGCGGCCGGCCGAAGCCCGCAGGATTGTTCCACCTGCGGGAAGAATCCCTTGCAAAGTGCGCGCATTCTCTTGGCGCGGCCGTTAGCCTATCTATCCGGCATCGGGTCTCTCCCCCCTCCCCCACCCGATGCCCTGAACCGGAACGCCGTTGAACCGGCGGCGTCCGGCAAACTGACCGGGCGGAGCTCTTCCCCCTTCTTCCTCGCTCCGCCCGGTCTTCCTTTTTCCCGCTGCAACTGGAGTGAGCCATGTCCCGTCCGCCCCTGCCCCCCTTCACCGAAGCGAGCGCGCGCGAAAAAGTGCGCCTTGCTGAAGACGGCTGGAACAGCCGCGATCCGGCCAAGGTGGCGCTCGCCTATACCGAGGACACGATCTGGCGGAACCGGGTCGAATTCCCAAGCGGCCGCGCCGAAGTCGAGGCGTTTCTTACCCGCAAATGGGCCAGAGAACTCGATTACCGCCTGATCAAGGAGCTGTGGGCCTTCACCGCCAACCGCATCGCGGTGCGCTATGCCTATGAATATCGCGACGACAGCGGCCACTGGTTCCGCGCCTATGGCAACGAGAACTGGGAATTCGCCGCAGACGGCCTGATGCACCGCCGCCATGCCAGCATCAACGAGCACCCGATCAGCGAGGAGCAGCGTCTCTTCCGCTGGCCGCTCGGCCGTCGCCCCGACGATCACCCCGGTCTCTCGGACCTCGGTCTGTAGGTGCGCCGATGATCGTGGAACTGGACACCGCCGCCTTCAAGACCGCGGTGATCGAGGCGGGCGTTCCGGTGCTGGTCGGCTTCTATGCCGACTGGTGCGGGCCGTGCCAGACTCAGCAACCGATGCTGCAGCGATTGTCAGAAGCGGTGGAGACGCGGGCGCGGCTAGTGAAGGTCAATGTCGACCGCTCGCCCGAGCTGGCCGATCTCTTCGCGGTGCGATCGATCCCGACGATGATCCTGTTCGCGAAAGGAAAAATCGCCGGACGATTCACCGGTGTCACGCCCACAAAGACGCTTGCAGCGGCGATCATCGCGTCGCTCGGGGACTGATCCGTACAAGCTATTTGCGCGGCGATGCTTCTCACCGGGAAGGTGCAGCGCCATCCTTTTCATCGAACTTGCGAAGGAGCCGTGCCAGTCGCGCTTGCCGCTCATGGCCGAACGCCACCGCGCTGTCGGCGATCGCCGCGTCATGGGCGGCGATGCGCGCGGCCTTCTCGACGCGTTCGGTGATGATCGGAGGCAGCATCACGGCACTGGTCAGAACGAATCCCAGGAGGGTCGAAACTATGGCGTCCTTGTGATTGCGCATGGCCGGGCAGGTCCCTTTCGGTCTGGCCCGCGACAGATCACGCGATGCCAGGGTTGATACGGCGGCTCAAATGGCAGCGACGACCGCCATCGGGAATGCGCGAAAGGCTCACTGCTTCATTGCAGGAAACGAAATGATCCCGCGCCTTGGCAACCAGAAAATTCTTCCGGATTCTGGAACAGAGGATTGCCTGTTCTTGCCATTCTCGAAGCCGCGCCGGACGCTAGATTCGATTTCGTGGTTCCGCGCTGGCGTCGGCGGCGGTTCAGGAGAATGATCATGCAGGATGGCGATCTTTTGCCCGCGATGGGGACTCCCGGCGCAAGGCCGGACGATGGCCGGAGCCAACCTCTTGTCAGGGAGGCTGTGTGATGTCGCTGTGTGTCGATTGTCTCGTGCGCGAAAAGCCCGATTGGTTGCAGCGCTACCGCAAGGGTTCGCTGGCCCTGCTGGCCTATGGCGTGGGGGTGTTCCTGCTGCCCGAACACCTGTTGTCCCACGTGCTGCAGGGCCTGTTCTTCCTGATCGGGTTTCCGTGGGTGGTCTGGCCCTTATTGGCCGCCAGCCAGCGGTTCGACGAGGCGCTGATGCCGATCCAGGTCCGGCCACACGGGTCGACAACTGACCTCCGTCCGGGTGAAGAGCCGCAGGGCGCCCAGAACCGCGGTTGATCCGAACGCCCGTCAGCCCGCATAGGGCGATGGCACCTGCTCAATGTGGGCAGGTGCGGTCGAATTCTGATTTGACATGCCAGCAGTTCTCCGTGCCAAGTTGGATTGGGGCGGCGTCGTTACATCCATTCGAAGTCGTCATTACGCCGGGAGACAGTCATCGGGAGGATGGCACTCGCGGGGTCTGAGCGCTGCAGGGATTGGGCGACGCTATTCGCTTGTCCGAGCCGGCAGGTGGATTTACTCCCGGAGCAGGAGGGGGCCTGGCAATGAAGATGTCGTTGGGACGCATCGTGCAAGCCGGACGCAGCAGCCGTTTAGCGGGCACCGCGGCGGTGGCAGCGCTGGCGGCAACCATGCCTTTCGTCGCCTCGGCACAGGAGATCGATCTCGATCCGCGCTTCTGGCTCGAGGCTGGCGTCTACCTGCCCGAGGCCAAGACCGAGATCGGACTATTCGAACCCGATCGCACCCGCGGCACGCTGATCACGCTCGAGGACCAGCTGGGCTTCGAGACTGACGCCTCCAGTTTCGATCTCACCATCGGCGCCAAGATCGACGACGATTTCTTCACCGAAGGCAGCTTCTTCGCGATCCGCCGCAGCACCTCGGCCGTGCTGGACGAGACGATCGAGATCGAGGATGTGACCTATCCGGTTGGGGCGGCGATTGAATCCGATTTCGATACCGACGTCTATCGCCTTTCGATCGGCTACCGCTTCATCGCCAGCGACAGCTTCGAGCTGGCGGCATTGCTGGGCGCGCATGTCACCGATTTCGGCTTCTCCGTGGTGGGCGAGGCCAATGTCGGCGACGAAATCGCGACGGGAGTGGAAAGCGGGCGCACCGTGCTGGCGCCGCTTCCGGTGGTCGGGCTTCAGGCCCGGTTTCGCCCGATCAAATGGCTCGAGCTGCGCGCCCGCGGCGACGTGTTCGATATCGAAGTCGGCGCCTATGACGGGCGGCTCGTCAACCTCGAAGCCTCCGCCACTGCGGCGATCGCCCGGAATATCGCGCTGGGCATCGCCTATCGTTCGACCGATTACCGGGTGCGCGTTGACGAGGACGATTTCGCGGCGAATCTCGATTACAAGCTGGACGGCCTGCGCCTGTTCCTGCACCTGATGCTGTAGACGGAGCGTCCGGCGATGCTGCGCGCGATCCCGCTTCTGGCTGTCCTGCTTGCCATCGCCGGCTGCACGAACAAGGCCGCGTCTGAAGCGGTCGCTCCGCCGCGCTCGAACGATCCGATCGTCTTCTCGCAGGAACCCTCGGTGGTAGCGGTCGATCTCGCGGTCGATTTGGCCGGGCTCGAGCGCGACCTCGAAGCAGGCATCCCGCGGCAGCTTTGGTCGATTAACCGCAAGGACGTCATCTGCGCGCCGTCGAAGAAGGTCGATCTGGCGCTGTTCAAGCTCAAGACGCCCAAGATCAAGTGCGACATCGAAGGCGAGGTCAAGCGCGGGAGGCTCAGCGTTTCAGGCCGGGGCCAGGAACTCACGGTCAAGGTTCCGATCACAGCGATAGTGGTCGCCCGCGACATCGGCGGCATCCTCAAGCAGGAAACCGGAACCGCCGCGGTCGACCTGCGGCTCGGCCTCAAGGTCGATGTGACCCACGACTGGCGTCTCAAGGGCGATGTCGATGTGGACTACACCTGGTCGAAGGAGCCCGGTCTCGACTTTCTCGGGCAGCGGATCACCCTGACCAAGGATGCCGACAACAAGCTCCGGCCGCTGCGTGCCAGGATCGAGGCCGAGATCGAGCGCGCGCTGGCGCGGGTGCAGCTCAAGGCGGCCGCCGAACGCGGCTGGCGCGCGGCCCACACGGTGCTGGAACTCAACCGCGAGAACCCGGAAGTGTGGGGCCGGATCGTCCCGCAGCGCTTTCAGTATGGCGGCTACACCATTTCGGGAAAGTCCATGCGAATGACGCTGGGCCTCGTAGGCGTGCTGGAAACCCATGTCGGCGACAAGCCCGATGCACCCGAACCGGGCCCCCTGCCACCGGTTGAACGCCTGGCAATCAAACCGGGCTATGCCGTGCTCAAGGTGCCGGTGGTGGCCGACTATGCGGTGCTCGAACCGGTGCTGGCCAAGGCTCTGGCCAAGCGCGCCGCCCGCCCCTTCGAACTGGGCGAATACGGCCGGGTCAAGGCGCGGTTCGACGATATCGAGGTCTATGGGACGACCGGCAACCGCGTGGCGGTGGGCATCACATTTTCGGCCGAGTCCGATCTCGTTCTATGGAGACAGGCGCAGGGCCGGCTGTGGATCACCGCGCGGCCGGTCAACGCGCCCAACTCGCGCGAGGTCGGCTTCACCGACGTGTCGATAACCGGACAGAGCGACATGGTCGGTGGGGAACTGCTACTCGCTCTTGCCAATTCGGACGAACTCAAGGCCACCATCGCCGATGCGCTGAAGCAGAATTTCGAGCGCGACTTCGCCAAGCTGCAGGAAAAGATCGACCGTGCGATCGCCTTCCGCAAGGACGGGCCGGTCGCCTATTCGGTCACGATCGAGCGCATCGATACCGGCCGGATCAGGGTCTATGGGCAGGGGCTGCACCTGCCGGTGCAACTATTCGCCCGGATCAAGGCCGAACTGGTCAAGATGGACTGAGATGGGCCAAGACCCGTTCTCCTCCGCCAACCAAGCGCGCCAGCAGCCAGGCGCCATCTCGAGAGCTTGCCCGCCGGACGGACGCAGCGGCACGAAAATCCTTGACCAGCTGCTGCATCGGGGTCTGGTCGATCCGAACGCCTCCGCCAGCCGGACTGTCGAGATCGATCAATACGCTGATCGTCAGCGTTAGCAGCATGAAAAGCAGGAGGCTCGATCCAATCCGCATCAGCCCTATGGCCGGGTAGGCAAACCCCATCATGCCGGCGCCGACCAGCGACAGCCCGATCAGCACCACGAAGAGATTGAACGGCAGCTTGGCGCGGATGTTCGCTTCGCGCTGGACGCCGAGATCGAGCACCTCGTTGATGCTCGCCACTACCTAGGCACCCAGAGGGGTATTCGCCACAGGCTGAAGGAGCTGGCCCGCCGCAGCAATCTCGCTGCGCAGATCGGCCGAAACGCTTTCCATCTGCGGGCGTGCGGCCAAGCCGCTGTGCCCGTGGGTCAACCTTTGCGCGGCATAGCGTTCGAGGCTTTCCTGAAGTTCCCTGCTACGCTCGCCCAAAAAGCCGGCGCGGTACTGGGCCGTGCCGATGGCGTTGGCTTCTGCCACAACGTCGACGCGACGCGAATCGAAGCGATTGATCGCAATTCCGAAACTGAAACCGAGCAGCAACGCCAGCAGCCCGAAAGTGCTGGTCAGGACATGGCCGGTAAGGCCGACTTCCACGGCCGCATGCTCGGGGTTACGATCGCTACGAAGCGCAATCTTGCGGCCGATGACCTCGGCACCCAGCACGCTAGCCATCAGGCCCAGTGCGGCAATGAACGTAATCACGTCGACCATGGCACTCCACTGGGGCCGAGAAAACCAAGCGGTAGCATATCTCTCCGGCGAAATCATGTCGCGGGCCGGACTGCCCAATTCGGGCGGAATCCTGCTCCGGCGTCGCTGATGCGTTTGGCCTAGCTGGCGGCGTTGGTCTGTTCGAGAATCCACTCTGGAATCGCCTCCTGACGCAGGTCGGCAAGCGCGAGGTCGAGCGCGCGCACCGCGTCGTAACGATCGCGCGGCGCGTAGTCGGCCGGGCGCTGGACGAACACCTTGCCGCCCGCCTCGGACAGGATGTGGAGTCCGCGTACGCCGTCCGAGCCATGGCCCGTTAGTAGACCAGAAATTGATGCGCAGCGCCGACGGCCTCAATCTCGAAGTGGCGCGCTTCACCCGCAGCAACGCCGCCCCCGAGGTACCCGCCTACGCCGCGGCAGCCTGATCGGCCGCGCCGCTCAGTTCCCCATGATCGCGGGCGCGGCGGGGATCGGCCCACCGGTGAGGATCGCGGTCTCCTCATTGGCGAGGATGCCGACGACCTGCGTCCAGACTGCGACATTCTGCCGGAGCTGGGCCGGATCGATCTTGTCGAGCGTGTCGTCGGGGGTGTGGTGCAGGTCGAAATAGCGGGTGCCATCCTGCTGCAGGTCGACCAGCGCGCCCTTCTGGTCGCGCACGATGTTGAGGTCTGCGCCCCCGGTGGCAAGCTCGCTGCCGCTCGACACGCCGAAGCGCGCGACGGCCGAGGCGATCTTCTTGTGCAGCGCCGGGTTGGTCTCACGGAAGTTCGAATCGAAGCGCCAGATACGGTCCGCGCCGAAATCGCTTTCGATGCCGACTGCGATCGGCTCGGCGATATGCGCGGCGCTGTAGGCCTTGCTACCCCACAGCCCGGTCTCCTCCGCGCCTGCCAGCAGCACGCGAATGGTGCGCAGCGGACGGCCGCCAGCGGCGGCATGACGCGCCGCTGCGATGATGATCCCGCAGCCCGCGCCATCGTCGAAAGCCCCGGGCGCGTTCCACCAGCTATCGATATGGCAGGCCAGCAGCACCGGCGGGAGCGCTGGATTGCGGCCGACGATTTCGCCCACCACGTTGCCGCTCTCGGTCCGGCCGATCTGGCGCGGGTTCATCTCCAGCTTGAGCGTGACCGGGCGTCCGGCTGCGCGGGCAAACATGCGTTCGAGGTTCTCGGCATCGGGCAGGCTCAGCGCGCCAGCCGGGATCGGGGTCACGCCTTCGGGGAAGCTGGTGCCGCCGGTGTGCGGATTGCGATGGTGATCGGTGCCGACCGACTTGATCACGGTCGCAACCGCCCCCTTGCTCGCGGCGATCCCTGCACCCACCCAGCGCGCAGGCCCGGCAAAGCCGTAATGCGAGCCGTCCTGCGCCGGGCGCATCTGGTGACTGATATACGCGATCTTGCCCGCAAGGCTCCCGGCGGGCGCGGCAAGCAATTCCTCGACGCTGCGGAAGAACACCACCTCGGCCTCGATCCCGCCCGCCGGCGTTGCGGCCGAATTGCCGAGCGGCAACACCACCAGATCCTGCGCGAAAGGCCCCGTCACCCGCGCACGGGCGATGTCGCCGGGCACCCAGGTGTCCATCATGAAGGGCTCGATCGCGACATTCTCGAAGCCGTATTGCTTCAGCCACGCCGCCGCCCAAGTCCGCGCGCGGGCCTCGGCCTCGGTTCCGGCCTGACGCGGGCCGACCTCGGTGGTCAACCCTTCGACGAAGGCATAGGCATAATTGTCGCTCGCCAGCGCCTGATCGGCGCGCTGCGCCAGATCGAGCGGCGGCGGCGGTGTGGCGGCGGCAGGGAAAGAGAGCGAAAGGGCGACAAGCGCGGCAAGGGTTCGGTTCATAGCTCGTGTTGCTATCGGGCGCGGGCGAGCAAGTCTAGCGGCTTGCCCTTCGCTCTCCCCTTCCCTATCTGCGCACCCAAACTCCGACCCCAATTTCCGATCCCGAAGGACCCTCCGATGGCCGCCCAATACGCCTATGTCATGAAGGGCATGACCAAGACCTTCCCCGGCGCCCAGAAGCCGGTGCTGAACAACATATCGCTCCAGTTCTACCAGGGCGCGAAGATCGGCATCGTCGGGCCCAACGGCGCGGGCAAATCGACTCTGATCAAGATCATGGCCGGGATCGACAAGGATTTCACCGGCGAGGCCTGGCCGGGCGAGAACATCACCGTCGGCTACCTTGAGCAGGAGCCCGAGCTCGATCCGACCAAGACCGTGCTCGAAAACGTGCGCGAAGGGGCCAAGGAAACCGCGGACCTCGTGGCGCGCTTCAATGAAGTCAGCGCGCTGATGTGCGAGCCTGACGCCGATTTCGACGCGCTCGGCGCGGAAATGGGCGAGCTGCAGGACAAGATCGACGCGGTCGACGGCTGGACGCTCGACAACCAGCTCGAAGTCGCGATGGAGGCCCTGCGCTGCCCGCCGGGCGACTGGCCGGTCAAGGACCTCTCGGGCGGCGAGAAGCGCCGCGTCGCGCTCACCCGCCTCCTGATCCAGAAGCCCTCGATCCTGCTGCTCGACGAGCCGACCAACCACCTCGACGCCGAAAGCGTCCAGTGGCTCGAAAACCACCTCAAGGACTATGCCGGCGCGGTGCTGATGATCACCCACGACCGCTATTTCCTCGATAACGTGGTCGAATGGATCCTCGAGCTCGATCGCGGCTCCTACTACCCCTACGAGGGCAACTACTCGACCTATCTCGAAAAGAAGGCCAAGCGGCTCGAGCAGGAAGCCCGCGAGGAAAGCGGCAAGCAGAAGGCGCTCCAGCGCGAGCTCGAATGGATCCGCCAGACCCCGGCCGCGCGCCAGACCAAGTCCAAGGCGCGCATCCGCAAGTTCGAGGAACTGCAGAACAGCCAGGACAACCGCCAGGTCGGCAAGGCGCAGATCGTCATCCAGGTGCCCGAGCGCCTCGGCGGCAAGGTGATCGAGGTCAAGAACATCTCCAAGGCCTATGGCGACAAGCTCTTGTTCGAGAACCTGAGCTTTACCCTGCCCCCGGGCGGCATCGTCGGCGTGATCGGCCCCAACGGCGCGGGCAAGTCGACGCTGTTCAAGATTATCACCGGAAAGGAACAGCCCGACAGCGGCACGATCGAGATCGGTTCGACCGTGCGGCTGGGTTACGTCGATCAGAGCCGCGACCACCTCGATCCCAAGAAGAACGTCTGGGAGGAAATCTCCGACGGGCTCGACTACATGAAGGTCAACGGTCAGGACATGTCGACCCGGGCTTACGTGGGCGCGTTCAACTTCAAGGGCGCCGACCAGCAGAAGAACGTCGGCAAGCTTTCAGGGGGTGAACGCAACCGCGTGCACATGGCCAAGATGCTGAAGCAGGGCGGCAACGTGCTGCTGCTCGACGAGCCGACCAACGATCTCGACGTCGAAACGCTGGCTGCGCTGGAAGACGCGATCGAGAACTTCGCGGGCTGCGCGGTGGTGATCAGCCACGACCGCTTCTTCCTCGATCGTCTGGCGACCCACATCCTCGCCTTCGAGGGCAACAGCCATGTCGAATGGTTCGAAGGCAATTTCGAGGCCTACGAGGAAGACAAGCGCCGCCGTCTGGGCGACGCGGCTGACCGGCCGACGCGTTTGGCTTACAAGAAACTGACGCGCTAAGTTTCTGTTTTGGCGGGCGTTACCATGGGCGCCCGCCGAGCATTTACCATGTCTTAAGCAGGATTGCGCCATTCTCCGAGGCCTGAACAGGGCATCAGGGGCGACAGGCGCGTGATCACAGGTATCGAGGTGCCGCTCGAAGCGGTGATCGCGGCATCGCTTGCCGCCTTTGCGCTGGGGGCCCTGCGTGAGCGGGCGCGCCACCTGCGCAAGCTCGACAGCGCCATCAATCCGCTCTCCGAACTGTTCGTTCCGGGCGTGCTCGAAAGCGCTGCCGAGGATGCCAACCGCCGTTTTGCGGGACGGATGGCCAGCCAGGCCGTCCTTCGCGGGCGGATCGACCAGATGGCGACACTGCGCACGGGCTGGGACGCCGCGACCCGCGATCAGGTGCTGGACCACATCGCCGGCGTCATGAAGGCAGGGGTCCGCCGCGACGACCGCTTCACCAATATCGAGGGCGAAGGCTTCACCATCGTCATGCCCGGCGCCGATGAGCAGGCCGCGCGCGGCGTTGCCATGCGCCTGCGCCGGGCGCTTGCTCGCATGAAGTTGCCGCAATCGGGCAGCCACAACCCCTTCACCGCCAGCTTCGGGGTTGCCGCAGGCCGCAGCGGCGAGTGCGGCGAAAAGCTGGTGGCGCGCGCGCGCGCCGCGCTCGATGCTGCGCAGAAGGCCGGGAGCGACCACATCGTCGCGGCGAGCGAGATCGAGGAAGTCATCTTCCTCCCTGCCCCGCCCGCATCCTCCGCCGCAGCGGCGTGACTGCTCGCCTCAGGGCGCGACCCAGCGTCCGTCCCACCGATCGCCCGTGCGGGTGAATTGCGCGCGGACGTGGCCGGTATGAGCAAGGTAGAGCCAGTCGATCACGGTCACCGCGATCAGTAGCACCGCGAAATTCTCCCGCGCGGGGAGCAGCTGAACCGCGTCCGGCTCCACCCCTTCGAATTCGGGCGGCAGGCCAGATGTTGCCGCGTCCGAAGGCGCGCCCGGTCCTTCTCCCAGATAGCAGCGGCGGGCGAAATTGGTGCTCGCCGCCCAGGCCGCATCTGCGACCGGGCCGCGCGATTCGATCCGCGCTTCGCCGCGCAGGCGGATCTGGATCTTCGCGCCCTTGTCGTAGAACAGTGCCGCGACGCGCGGGTCGGCTGCGATCGCACGCGCCTTCGGCGCGCGGGTGTCGGTGTGAAGCCGCAGCGTCCAATTCGCCGCATCGAAGGCGCGCAGCACCATCACTCGGGCATCGACATCGGCGGTCACGATGACCGGGGTGTGCATCGGCGACTTGCGATCGCGCGCGGCGCGGATCAGGCGGCTGGCGCAATCGGCGCGGATCTCGTCGAGCTGTTCGAACATGGCCCTCGCCTTTGGCGGCTCGAACGGCAGCGTCAAGTCGCGGCCAGCCGCGTTCATGTGAAAAGCATTTTTTCTGAACATGGACGAAGCGGTTCATCCCTGCGACAGTCTGCAAGGCCTAGGCACGACTCATTAACTAGCCGCTTGTGGTGGGCGGGCGACACTGGAGGCATCCATGACCAAGACCCTGATTGCCAGGGGCGGTGCGCTTTCGGCCCTCGCCCTTGTTCTCGCGCTCGCCGCACCGGCTGTTCCTGCCGAGGCCCAGAACCGCGCCGAGGCGCCGCGTGCCGAACGCCAGCAGATGCGGGTGGAAAGCCGCGGCACACGCCAGGCGCAACGCGCCGCGCAGCCCAGCACCCCCCGCGCCGAACGCGCCCCGCGGCCCGAACGGGTCCAGCCGCGGCCCGAACGCGACCAGCAACGGCCTGAACGGGTTCAGCAAAGGTCCGACGGCGACCGCTTCGGCGCCGACGTGATGCGCCGTGCCGGGCGCGCTGCCGAGCCCGATGCGCGGCCCGCGACGATGCTGCGCGAGGATCGCTTCGATCGGCGCGCCGAGCAAATCGATCGGCGCAGCGAGCGCCGGGCCGACACGGTCGAGCGCCGCAGCGAACGACGCGCCGATACCGTCGAGCGCCGCGGCGAGCGGCGCGCGGACGCGATCGAGGATCGCGGCGATCGCCGCGCCGTCCGCGTCGGATCGCGGGGCGACGGAGGGGCCGAGAGGGTCGGGGATCGCCGCGACGACTGGCGCGACGGACGCCGGGACGATTGGCGTGATGGGCGCAGGGACGACTGGCGTGGTGACCGGCGCGACGACTGGCGCGACGATCGCCGTGACCGGCGCAACTGGCGCCGCGACGACTGGCGTTGGAACTGGAACGGCCGTCCGGGCTGGGACAATCGCGACTTCCGCCGCTGGAATCGCGGCTGGCGTCAGGTCAACCACTACGACTGGTATGATTACCGCCGGGCCAACCACTTCCTGTTTCGTCCGGGGCTCTATTATCCGCCCTATCGCAGCCATCGCTACAACCGGCTGAACATCGGCTACTATCTCGACAGCCTGTTCTTCCAGCCGCACTTCTTCATCAATGATCCGTGGACCTATCGCCTTCCCCCGGCCTACGGCCCCTATCAGTGGGTGCGCTACTACGATGACGTGCTGCTGGTCGACATCTACACCGGCGAGGTGGTGGACGTGATCCACGACTTCTTCTGGTAAGCCCGGTGCCGGGCGCGCGGAGCGGGATTGCACCGCGCGCCCCGCTTGCTAACAGGCGCAGGATGAGCGCGCCCGATCCTGCATCCGATACCGTTCCCGATCAGCAGGCCCTCGCCCGCGTCGGTGCCATGGTGCGCGAACGGCTGGCGGCCGATCCCGGGGTCTACCGGGTGGAAAACGACAAGGTCGAACTCTTTGCGGTCGGCGATTTCCTCAGCCTCGCGGAATGCGAACGGCTGTGCACCATGATCGACGCGGTCGCACGGCCTTCCTCGCTGCACGAACTCGATTATGCTTCGGGCTTTCGCACCTCCTATTCGGGCGACCTCGATCCCGAGGACAGTTTCGTGCGCGGCATATCGCGCCGGATCGATGATCTGCTCGGGCTCGATTCCGCCATCGGCGAGGCGGTGCAGGGCCAGCGATATTTGCCCGGCCAGCAGTTCCAGCCGCACAACGACTGGTTCTACACCTCGGAGAAGTACTGGACGCTCGAACAGGCGCGCGGCGGCCAGCGCAGCTGGACCGCGATGGCCTATCTCAACGAAGTGGAAGCCGGAGGCGCGACCCTGTTCACCGAAATCGGCATCCAGATCGAGCCCAAGCCCGGCGTGCTGCTGCTGTGGAACAACGCCCTGCCCGACGGACGCCCCAACGAGGGCACGATGCACGCCGGCACGCCGGTGCTGGCGGGAGCGAAATACGTCATCACCAAATGGTACCGCACCCGCCAGTGGCGCTAGGGCATCAGGCTTTCGCCAGCGCCTCGGCAATCAGCTGGCGCGTGGGTGCAATCCCGTAGAGCGCGATGAAGCTTCCCATGCGCGGGCCCTGTTCGGATCCGAGCAGGGTCTCGTAGAGCGCCTTGAACCAGTCGCGTAAGGATTCGAACCCGAATTCGGGCTGCTTGCCGATCTCGTAGACGATGGTCTGCAGGTCCTCGGCGCTCATGTCCGCGGGCGCATCGGCCAGCGCGGCATCGAGCGCCCACAACGCGGCGACCTCGTTGTCCACCGGTGCGCGCTTGACGAGCGTCGGTGCGACGAAATCGCGGTTGTAGGCGAGCGCCTTCATCACCAGCGCATCGAGCGCGGGGTGCTTAGCCGGGTCGGCGTCGGGGACGTAATTGCCGAGATAGTTCCACACCGCCTCGTGCGTCGCCCCGGCACCCAGCACCCCCACCAGATTGAGCAGCAGACTGAAAGGCACCGGCAGGGCATCGCCCGCGCCCGGCGCCTCGGCACCTTCGTGGTGCTCGTTCGCGCGCAGCAGGTGCCACACCGGATTGCCGAGCCGCTTGTCGATGTCCTGCCCCGGCAGCGCGGCGCGGAACTGCCAGTAATCGTCCACCGCCTTCGGGATCACGCCCGCGTGAAGCTGCTTGGCACTGCGCGGATTGGCGAAGATGTAGAAGCCGAGGCTCTCCTCGCTGCCATATTGAAGCCATTCCTCGATCGAGAGGCCATTGCCCTTGGACTTGGAAATCTTCTCTCCTCGCGCGTCGAGGAACAGCTCGTAGATCAGCCCTTCGGGCTTATGGCCGCCGAGCACCCGGGCGATCTTGCCCGACTGGATGCCGCTATCGGTCAGATCCTTGCCGTACATCTCGTAATCGACGCCGAGCGCGACCCAGCGCATCGCCCAGTCGACCTTCCACTGGCACTTGGCCGTGCCGCCCAAGGCCGATTGCTCGACGACGCTGCCGTCCTCGTCGGTGAAGCGGATAATCCCGGAAGCGGCATCGACCACCTCGACCGGCACCTGCAATACCGCGCCCGTCGTCGGCGAGATCGGCATGACGGGGGAGTAGGTCTTGCGCCGCTCCTCGCCCAAGGTCGGCAGCATGATGTCGAGGATCGCCTGGAAATTCGCCAGCACGCCCTTGAGTGCATCGTCGAAACGGCCCGAATTGTAGCAGTCCGAGGAACTGACGAATTCGTACTCGAAGCCGAAGCGATCGAGGAAATCGCGCAGCATCGCGTTGTTGTGTGCAGCGAAGCTTTCGAACTTCTCGAACGGATCGGGGATGCGCGACAGCGGCTTGCCGAGATGCTCGGCCAGCATCGCCTGCTTGGGGACATTGTCGGGCACCTTGCGCAAGCCGTCGAGATCGTCCGAGAATGCCACCAGCCGGGTCGCCGCGCCGCCGGTCAGCGTCTCATAGGCGCGGCGCACCAGCGTGGTGCGCAGCACTTCCTGGAAGGTGCCGATATGGGGGAGCCCCGAGGGGCCGTAGCCGGTCTCGAACAGCACCCCGCCGGGCTTGCCTTGCGGAAGGCGCTTGGCAAGGCGCTGTGCCTCCTGAAAGGGCCAGGCCTTGGAATCCTGCGCTGCGGCGATGAGGGCTTGCGGTAGAGTGGTCATAGCGCCAGCGGCTATTAGGGATGGCGGACAGGCTTGCAAGCGCGCGTTTACATCGGCGGCGCGCTCGCCCATCCTTGGCGGCGTGAGTCCGCCCGCCGCTCCTCCCGATCCGCTGCCCCTGCCCGCGCTCCACGCGAGCCATGGCGGCCACTGGCTGCGCCCCGGCGCTGGGCCGACCAACGCCGTGTCCAAGGGCGATGCGATCATGGCCGCCGCTGATACCCCGGTGCTGCTGATCAACGCCCCGCTGGTGGCGAGCCGGTTGGGATACCCGGACCTTTCGGGGCTCGACCTGCTCGAGGCTTTCGCCTTCGTCCACCCGGCGCGCTTCTGCGTGCCCACGCCGCGCGGGCTGGCCGAGGCGCTGGGGCTGCCGGTGCCGCACGGCGATGCCGATGTTCCGGAGCTGCTCCAGCGCGCCGCCGGAGCCCTGATCGCGGCGGTGGGCGATCCCGAATGGTTCGAGCGCGAAGGCGCGTGGAGCGCGGTCCAGAGCCTCGAACGGCTGCGCTGGCCCTGGGCACAGGTGCTCAGGCCCCATATCGCCAAGCCGTCGAGCGCCGAACGCTGGCTGTTCGCGCGCCTGCCGGAATGGGAGGAGGCGGGCGAACGCCCCGCCCCGCGGCAGGTCGAACTTGCGCCGCAAGCGGTGCAGGCGCAGCTGGCGCGGCTCACCGGCGAGGGCGCGGAACGGCGCGAGGGCCAGCGCGCCTATGCCGCCATGGTGGCGAAGATCTTCGCGCCGCGCTCAGCCCCCGGCCGCCCGCATCTGGCGCTGGCGCAGGCGGGCACGGGGATCGGCAAGACGCTGGGCTATCTCGCTCCGGCCTCGCTGTGGGCCGAGCAATCGGGCGGGACGGTGTGGGTTTCGACCTTCACCAAGAACCTGCAACGGCAATTGCGCGCCGAGAGCCGCCGCGCCTGGCCCGCCAGGCGCGCCGACGGCACCCCGCCGGTGGTGGTAAGGAAGGGCCGCGAGAATTACCTCTGCCTGCTCAACCTCGAGGACGCGCTGCAGGGCGGCTTTGCGGGGCGCGCGGCGATCCTCGCCCATCTGGTGGCGCGGTGGGGGGCCTATACCCGCGACGGCGACATGATCGGCGGCGACCTGCCGGGCTGGCTGGGGACGCTGTTCCGAAAGCGCGGGATCGCCGCGCTCACCGACCAGCGCGGCGAGTGCATCTATGCCGGCTGCCCGCATTACCGCAAATGCTTCATCGAACGCGCCGCGCGGGATTCGACGCAGGCCGACCTCGTCATCGCCAATCACGCGCTGGTAATGGTCAACGCCGCGCGTGCGAGGGACCCGAACCAGCGCCCGACGCGGCTGATCTTCGACGAAGGCCACCACGTCTTCGATGCGGCGGATTCCGCCTTCGCCGCGACGCTCTCCGGACAGGAGGCAATCGAACTCAGGCGCTGGATCATCGGCCCCGAACGCGAGGCGCGCGGACGGCGGCGCGGTCTTTCCGCAAGACTGGCGGATGTCGCCAGCTATGACGATGCCGGCGCCGAGGCCATCGCTGCAGCGTGCAAGGCGGGGCAGCTTCTTCCCTCCGACGGCTGGCTCCAGCGCCTCTCCGAAAACGCCCCCTTCGGCCCGATCGAAGCTCTGCTCGCAGCGGTGCGAACCGCCACCTATGCCCGCGACGAGAGCGGCGGGCAGGAAGCGGGCTATGGAATCGAGACCGAGGCGGCGGGCCTGCCGGGCGACGTGATCGAGGCAGCCGGCGCCGCCGCCGAGGCGCTGGCCGGGATCCGTGTGCCACTCATCCGGCTCGGCGGCAGGCTCGAGGCGATCCTTGCCGATCCGCCCGACTGGCTCGACGCACAGGGGCGCGCGCGGATCGAGGGGGCGCGGTTCGCGCTGGCGTGGCGGATCGACTTGCTTGCGGCGTGGGAGGCGCTGCTCGACCGCCTCGGCGGCCCGGCGGACCCCGAATTCGTCGACTGGCTCGCGGTCGACCGCTCCGACGCGCGCGAATTCGACGTCGCCATCCATCGCCGCTGGCTCGATCCGATGAAGCCCTTTGCCCGGGTGGTGCTCGAACCGGCGCACGGGGTGCTGCTGACCAGCGCGACCCTCACCGATCGGACGCAGGATGACGATCCCTGGGCCAGCGCCATCCAGCGTTCGGGCGCGGCCCATGTCGAGGTCACGCCGCTCCTGTCTGCCGCCGAAAGCCCGTTCGATTATGCGAGCCGCGCGGAAGTGCTGATCGTCACCGACATCGCCAAGGGCGATCTGCCCGCGCTGGCGGGCGCCTATGCACGGCTGATCGAAGCCTCGGGCGGCGGGGTGCTCGGCCTGTTCACCGCGATCCGCCGGCTGCGCGCCGTGCATGGCCGGATCGCCGACCGGCTCGCGCGGGCGGGCCTGCCGGTCTATGCCCAGCACGTCGATCCGATCGACACCGGCACCCTCGTCGACATCTTCCGCGACGATCCGCGCGCCAGCCTGCTCGGCACGGATGCGCTGCGCGACGGGGTGGACGTGCCGGGCCATTCGCTCCGCTGCGTGGTGATGGAGCAGGTGCCCTGGCCGCGGCCGGACATCCTCCACAAGGCGCGCCGAGCCGCTGGCGGCGGCGCTACCTATGATGATCGGATCATCCGCGCGCGCCTTGCCCAGGCCTTCGGACGGCTGATCCGATCGAAGGACGACGCGGGCCATTTCATCGTGCTTTCACCCGCTTTTCCCTCGCGGCTGCTTTCGGCTTTTCCGAATGGCACCGCAGTCTTGCGCGTGACGCTCGATGAGGCTTTACAACGCGTCGCGGCTGGTGTTGGGGGCAGCCACGCCCGTCCCCCGCAAGGAGCCTTGCTGCGATGAAGATCCTCGGTCTCCTGCGCCATGCCAAGTCCGACTGGGACGACACCAGCCAGCGCGATTTCGATCGCGGGCTCAATGCGCGCGGGAAGAAGGGTGCGGGCCTGATCGGGGCGCATATCCGTGATCACGGGGTGAAGTGGGACCGGCTGATCGCGTCCCCCGCGGTGCGGGTGAAGCTGACGCTGGAAGGCGCCCTGCCCGAGATGCCGGTGATCTGGGACCAGCGGCTTTACCTCGCCAGCTTCGACACCATCGTCGAGACGATCGAGGCCCATGCCGGCAGCGGCGAGGCCGAGGCCGATGCGATCCTCGTTGCCGGGCACAATCCGGGATTGCAGGATGTGCTGCTCGAACTGGTCTCGCCCGCGCAGGAGAACGATCTGTTCCGCGAGGCGGTGGTGAAGTTCCCGACCGCGGCCTATGCCGTGCTCGAATGCGATATCGAGCACTGGTCGCAGCTCAAGCGCTATTGCGCCAGGCTGGCGCACTTCGCCCGGCCGCGCGATCTCGATCCGGCGCTGGGGCCGGAGAGCTAGTCCCCGGCCCCGCGCGGCCAGCGCCTACTCGCCGCTGCCCTCGCCCCCGGCCAACCCGCGCGCCTCCAGCATCGGCTGCACATCGGGCTGACGGCCGGCGAAGTTCTCGAACATCTCGAAATAGTCCATCGTCCCGCCGCGGCTGAGCACGGTCTTGCGGAAGTGATCGCCGTTGGCACGGGTCAGCCCGCCGTTCTCGCGGAACCACTTGCGGCTGTCACGATCGAGCATCTCCGTCCACAGGTAGCTGTAATAGCCCGCCGAATAGCCCGCCGGATCGCTGAAGATGTGGTTGAAATAGGTCGAACGGTAGCGCGGCGGCACGAGGTCGATCTCGAGCCCCAGCTCCTTCAGCGCCTGGCGTTCGAAGGCATCGACCTCCTCGGGCGTATCGATCGCGGCGGCCGCTTCGGGCGACAGCGCGGCCCACTTCATGTCGAGCAGCGCCGCGGCCACCACCTCGCCGAAATCATAGCCCTGGTTGAACTTGGACGCGGCCTCGATCTTCTCGACCATGTCCATCGGGATGGTCTCGCCGGTCTTGTAGTGCTTGGCGTAGTTCTGCAGCACCTCGGGCCAGGTCGCCCACAATTCGTGCACCTGGCTCGGATATTCGACGAAGTCGCGAGCGGTCGCGGTGCCCGAGAGGCTCTCGAACTTCTGGTCGGCGAAGAAGCCGTGCAGCGCGTGGCCGAATTCGTGGAACGTGGTGCTGACATCGTCGAAGCTGACGAGCTGCACCTCGCCCTCGGCCGCCTTGGGGATGTTGAGCACGTTGTAGATCACCGGCTTGGTGCCCCACAGGTGGCTCTGATCGACGAAATTGCTCATCCAAGCGCCCCCGCGCTTGGACGGGCGCTGGAACGGATCGAAATAGAACAGGCCAAGCTCCGAACCATCGGCATCGAACACGGTGTAGACCCACACGTCCGGGTGATAGACCGGCAGATCGGTGCGGCGCTTGAAGCTCAGGCCATAGAGCTTGTTCGCCATGTAGAACACGCCGTCTTCCAGCACCTTGTCGAGCTGGAAGTATTCCATCACCGCGTCCTCATCGAGATCGTAGCGCTCCGCCTTGATGCGGTTGGCATAGCGATACCAGTCCCACGGCTGCACCTGATGGTTGCCGCCATCGGCCGCAATCGCCGCGTTGAGCATGGCCGCCTCGCGCCGCTGGGTGGCGGCGAGCGCGGGAACCATCTGCTCCATGAAGTCGAGCGCGGTTTCGGGCTTCTTCGCCATGCGATCGAACATGGTGTAGCTCGCCCAGTCGGGTTCGCCGAACAGCGCCGCCTTCTGCGCGCGCAAGGTGGCGATCTTCGCGAGCAGAACGCGGGTGTCATGATCAGCGCTGGCCCCGTCGGCGCGGTTGTAGCTCAGGCGGAACAAGACCTCACGGGTGGCGCGGTTCTCGAGACTGGGGAGCAGCGGCTGCTGCGTGGTGTTCTGCAGCGCGATGGCAAACTTGCCGGGATGGCCCTTTTCGGCGGCGAGATCGGCGGCGGCCTTGATGTCGGCCTCGGACAGCCCGGCGAGTTGCTCGGCGGTGTCCACGATCAGCGGCTGGCCATTGGTCGCGGCGCGCACCTTCTGGCCGAACTCGGTGGTGAGCGTCGAAAGCTGGCCGTTGATCGCCTTGACCTCTTCGCGCTGAGCCTCGGTCAGCAGCGCGCCGGCGTGGACCATTTCCTTGTAGGTCTCTTCGAGCAGGCGCCCTTCCTCGAGCGAAAGGCCCAGGCTCTCGCGCGCGTCATAGACCGCTTTCACCCGAGCGAAGAGGTCAGGGTTGAGCGTGATCGAATCGCCGTGGGCCGAAAGCTTGGGGCTGATCTCGGTGTCGATCGCATCGAGCCGATCGGTGGTGTTGGCCCCGGTGAGCGCATAGAACACCCGGGCAACCCGGCCGAGCATCCGGCCCGACTTTTCGAGCGCGACGATGGTGTTCTCGAAGGTGGGCGCTTCCGGATTGGCGATGATCGCTGCGACTTCGGCCTTCTGGATCGCCATGCCCTGTTCGAAGGCAGGGATGTAGTCGTCCTCGCTGATCTTGGTGAAATCGGGGGCGAGGAAGGGGAGCGTGCTGTCCGATGCGAAATAGCCGGTGCCCTGGGGAATGGCCGGAGCGGCGGCGGCAGTCTGCGCCAGCGCGGTCTGCGGCACGGCGGCGAGGCCGACCATGAGCGCGGCGGCGGAAACACGCGAAAGGATCGGAACAAGGATGCGGGGTTTCATAGTCTCTCTCTCAGATCATGGTCGCGGTCCGACCGAAAGGCGTCAGCAGGGCGTCAGGATCATCCATGGTCGCCCTTGAACAGGCAATGACTGCGAATTGCAAGAACGCGAGACGCGGGCCAGCTCTCAGGCCAACAGCTTGCGCGGCCCCGGGCCTTGGGCGCCGAGCCGGTCTTCCGGGTTCCAGATCGCGCAATGCTCCAGGCTGAGACAGCCGCAGCCGATGCAGCCATCGAGCCGATCGCGGGTGCGGGTGAGTTCGGCGATGCGCTCGTCGAGCTTGGCGCGGATCGCCTGGCTGATCGCCTGCCAGTCGCGCGCGGTGGGGGTGCGGCCCTGCGGCAGGCGCGCCAGCTCGGCCTTGATCTCGGTGAGCGAAAGGCCGAGCCGCTGGGCGATCAGGATGAAGCTCAAGCGGCGGATGTCGGAGCGAAAAAAGCGGCGCTGGTTGCCGCCGGTGCGCACCGGCTCGATCAGATGCTGCTCCTCGTAGAAGCGGATCGCCGAGACGGAAAGGCCGGTGCGGCGCGCAATCTCGCCGATGGAGAGCAGGTCGGACGGCTGGAGGCGCGGCATGACGGCGGGTTTCCGAAATAGCTTGACCTCAAGTTAGGTTGAGATTGCACGATCGGCAAGACGATTGATTCGCCCCCTCGCTTGAAAGGATTGAAGCCATGCCCACCGGCTGCCTCGAACACGTCAACATCACCGTCAGCGATCCCGAACGCTCGGCCGCCCTGCTCCGGCAGCTATGCGGCTGGCACGAACGCTGGCGCGGCCCTTCGCAGCTGGGCGGGTGGACTATCCATGTCGGCGGCGAGCGCGATTACATCGCCGTTTACATGACCGGCGCACCGCTGCCTGCGCGCCATGCCAAGGGCGCACCGCTCAACCATGTCGGGCTGGTGGTCGACGATCTCGATGCGGCCGAAAAAATCGTGCGCGAGGCGGGGCTCGAACCCTTCAACCATGCCGACTACGAGCCCGGACGGCGGTTCTATTTCTTCGACTGGGACGGGATCGAGTTCGAACTGGTGAGCTACCGCTAGAGCAAGCCCGCTTGCCGGGCGGCACCCTTGGCCCAGGGCTGGTCGGTGCGGTCGATCGCGAGGTCGCCCGCCCACGCTCGGCACAAGGCGAGCGCCTCGTCCGGCGAGGCGGCGAGCCATTTGGACTGATCAGCGGGGGCGAGCAGCACCGGCATGCGTTCATGCACCTCGGCGGCACGGGTGCCGGCGCTGTCGGTCATCACCATCGCATAGCACTCGCCCCATTCGTCCGAGGGCCGCCAGACCCCTGCCGCGGCGAACAATTCGCTGTCGGGCAGCGAGAGCCAGGTGCGCGTCATCTGCCCCTTGGCACCTTCGGCCTCGGCCCAGCCGGTGAGCGGAATCAGACAGCGGCGATGTTCGAAGGCATGACGCCAGAAGAAGGTGGAAAGCTTTTCGGTACGGGCATTGTTCACCGGTTTGGGCTTCAACGGCTGGCCCTTCGCGCCTTTGAGCACCAGCGGAAAGCCCCATGCCATCGCCCGCACCTGCCCTTCGGCCACGACCAGGCCGGGATAGCCGGGATAGACCTCTTCCGCGAAGTTCGCCCCGCCCGCCGCTTCCACCGCATCGAACCACGCAGCGACCTCGCTGGCGTTTTTCGTCATGCGGTAGAGGTTGCACATCGCATCAGGCTCCGGCGTTGCCCACCACGAAGCACGCCGCCGCCATCAGCGCCCCGGCCCAGCGGTTGGAGCGGAAGCGGGCGAGCGGGTTCAGCGGATCATCGGCGTCGAGCGTCGCCACCTGCCACGCGAGGTGCCCCGCCACCGGCAGCAGCGCCAGCAGCGCCAGCGGATCGGGGCGGTAGAGCCATATCCCCAGCCCCCACAGGCCGATCGCCGCGGCATAGAAGGCGGCGATCCCCGCCTGCACCCGCTCCCCCAGCGCCAGTGCCGAGGAGCGGATGCCGACCATCGCATCATCCTCGCGGTCCTGCAGGGCATAGATCGTGTCGTAACCGATCACCCAGCAGATGCACCCGGCATAGACCGCCGCCAGCGCATCCCAGTTGTCGAGCCGCAGCTCGGTCCACCCGACCAGCAGCCCCCAGTTGAACACCATCCCCAGCCACGCCTGCGGCCACCAGGTGAGGCGCTTCATGAAGGGATAGGCGGCGACCAGCGCGAGGCTGGCGAGCGCCACCGCCTGCGCCTGCCACCTGAGTTGCAGCAGCACCACAAGCCCCACGAGGCACAGGCTGACGAGCCACACCCACGCCGCCTTCTTCGATACCCGCCCGCTCGCCACCGGCCGCAGCGCCGTGCGCGCCACGCGGGCGTCGAGATCGGCATCGACGATATCGTTATAGACGCACCCCGCGCCGCGCATCGCGATGCTGCCGAGCAGCAGCCAGCCGAGCAGCGTCCACTGGGGACCAGCCCCCGCCAGCCACACCCCGAAAACGCAGGGCCAGAACAGCAGCCACCAGCCGATCGGCCGGTCGAAGCGGGCGAGCAGCGCGAGATCGCGCGGCAGTTGCGGCAGGCGCGCGACGAGGCCGCGGTGTTCGGAATCGGGCACGACCTGATCGCTCATGCCCGCGCTTCCTCGGTCCGCGCCGCGCGCCAGCCGATGATCGCCAGCACCAGCATGGTCACGTTCCCGGCAAAATCGAGCATCCCGATCGAGATCAGCACCGGCAACCGATAATGGAAATACCAGTTGAAGACGAAGAAGGGCAGCAACAGCAGCGCGAAGACGAGAAAGCCCCGCGCGCTCCAGCGCACCGCCAGCGTCATCAACCCGAACAGCACCGCCTGCGCCCCGAAGCAGGCCATGGTGAAGCGGGTGAGGAAAGTGCTGTCACGAAAGGCCTCGGTCACGGCGAGGTCGATCACGCTCGCGGGTGCGAACAGTGCCCAACCGCCCAGCGTCAGGAACACGGCGGCGATCAGCGATTGTGCCCCAATGATTATGGTGCGCGCGGACATGACTTGCTCCCTAGCGCCGCTTGCGCCTAGTGCAAAGCCATGCCCGCTACCCCTGCATGGCCGCCCAAGAGCGCCCCGCGCCTGTTCGTCGCCGGGGAACTGAGCGCGGGAGCGATGGTGCGGATCGAGGGCAATCCGGCGCATTATCTCGCCCGGGTGATGCGCGTGGGCGCAGACGACATCGTGATCCTGTGTGACGACATGACCGGCGAATGGGCCGCGCGGGTGGTCGATGCGGGCAAGCGCGATGTGGTGGTGGAGGTGGCCGAAAGGCTTCGCCCGCGCGAGGCGGTGCCCGATCTTTGGCTGTGTCCGGCGCTGCTCAAGAAGGACCGCTTCGATCTGGTGCTCGAAAAGGCGACCGAGCTCGGCGTTGCCAGCATCCTGCCGCTGGTCACACGGCGCTGCGTCGCCGACAAGCTGAACCTCGAACGCGCCCGCGCCATCGCCACCGAGGCGGCCGAGCAATGCGCCCGCACGGCGCTGCCCGCGCTCGCAGAACCGGTGAAGCTCGATGCGCTGCTGGCGGGTTGGCCCGAGGGCCGCGCGCTGTTCTTCGCCGACGAGCAGGGCGGCGAACCGGCAGCGGCGGCCTTTGCCGCCCATGCCGGCCCTGCGGCCATCCTCACCGGCCCGGAGGGCGGCTTCGACGATACCGAACGCGCGGCCATCCGCGCCCACCCGGCCGCGCGCCCGATCGGCCTTGGCCCGCGCATCCTCAGGGGCGAAACCGCCGCCATCGCCGCGCTCGCGCTGTGGATGGGCGCCGCCGGGGACTGGTAGGCGCGCCCGCGTCACAATTCGGCAAGACAATTCGGCTTGGGCGGCGCAAACGCGAATTTGCCTTCCCACCGTCAAATCGGTTTTCTAGAGCAACCGGCCAGAGAGGGCCTGCCCATGAGCACACGCGAAGCTTCCACTGCCGACGATCCGGTGATCGAAGGCTTCGACCAGCTGGTCGCGCCGATGATCAAGGGCGAAAAACCGCCCGAGAGCTGGCGCATCGGCACCGAGCACGAGAAGCTGGTCTACAAGCGCAAGGACTTCCGCGCCCCGTCGTATGACGAGCCCTGCGGCATCCGCGATCTGCTCAAGGGCCTTGAGCAGTTCGGGTGGACCCCGGTCGAGGAAGGCGGCAATGTCATCGCGCTCAAGGGCGAGGACGGGGCGGTGAGCCTTGAACCGGCGGGTCAGCTCGAACTGTCGGGCGCCCCGCTTGAGAACCTGCACCAGACTTGCGCCGAAACCGGCCGCCACTTGGCGCAGGTCAAGGAAGTGGGCGAGAAATGCGGGGTCGGCTACCTCGGCCTCGGGATGTGGCCCGACAAGACCCGCGACGCGCTGCCGATCATGCCCAAGGGCCGCTACGACATCATGCTGCGGCACATGCCGCGCGTGGGCAGCATGGGCCTCGACATGATGCTGCGCACCTGCACCATTCAGGTCAACCTCGATTACAGTAGCGAGGCGGACATGGTGAAGAAGTTCCGCACCAGCCTCGCGCTGCAACCGCTCGCGACCGCGCTCTTCGCCAATTCGCCCTTCACCGAAGGCAAGCCCAACGGCTACCTCTCCTATCGCTCGCACATCTGGTCGGACACCGATCCGGCGCGCACGGGCATGCTGCCTTTCGTGTTCGAGGACGGCTTCGGCTACGAACGCTGGGCGCGCTACATGCTCGATGTGCCGATGTATTTCGTCTTCCGCGACGGGAAGTATATCGACGCGGCGGGGCTTTCGTTCGGCGATTTCCTCGATGGCAAACTCTCCGTCCTGCCCGGCGAACGGCCCACGCAGAGCGACTGGTGGGATCACCTCTCGACCGCATTCCCCGAGGTCCGCCTCAAGAGCTTCCTCGAGATGCGCGGCGCCGATGGCGGGCCATGGAGCCGGATCTGCGCCCTGCCCGCCTTCTGGGTCGGGCTGCTCTATGATCAATCGGCGCTCGATGCGGCGTGGGATCTGGTCAAGGGCTGGTCGATGGAAGAACGCGAGCGGCTGCGGAACGAGGTTCCGCGACTTGCCCTTGCCACGAAGTCGCCCGATGGCGGCACCTTGCAGGACTTGGGCCGCGAAGTGCTCAAGATCGCCCATGCCGGGCTGAAGGCGCGCGCGCGATTGAATGCGGCGGGCGACAATGAGACCGGCTATCTCGATACGCTCGACGAGATCGTGGCGAGCGGAAAGGTGCCCGCCCAGCGCCTGCTCGACGCTTATCACGGCGAGTGGTACGGGGACATCACCCGGGTTTACGAACAGTCGTTCTAAAGAAGGAGGGCAACATGCTGATCGTTCTGGCAAAGGCGAAAGTGGGCGAAGGCGCAATCGACAAGGCACGCGGCGCGATTGCCGAGATGGTGGCAGCCTCGAACGCGGAATCCGGTTGTATCGCCTATGCCTTCACCCAGGATCTCGGCGATCCCTCGATCCTGCACATCGTCGAGAAATGGCAGGATGACGCAGCCCTCGCCGCGCACTTCGCCACGCCGCACATGGCCGCCTTCGGCGCGGCGATTGCCGGGCTCGATGTGCAGATCATCGAAGCGATCAAATTCCACGCCGACGAGGGCGCGGCGATCATGTAATCGCTACTCCGCCGGGTAGGGATGCGGGTGCGTCGCTACGGTGGTAGGGCGTCCGGTCAGCAATCGCTGCAACCGCGCGAGCGGCGCGGTGATCAGGCCGTGGTGCTCCATCCAGGCGTGATACGCGGCATATTTGGGATCCTCGGCCAGCAGGTGTGCCTCCTCGGTGCGCGCGCGCCAGTAATAGATCGCGTTGACCGCCAGCAGGAACAGGCTGTTGCGGATGGCGTCCACGGGCGAACCGGTGGTGACGAGGAAGGGCAGCACCGAGGCCCACCAGAACAGGTTCTTCGACAGATAGGCCGGGTGGCGGGTGAAGCGGTAGGGGCCGTGGGTCAGCACTCCGCGATAGGTGAGGTTGGAAAAACGGATGCCGAACACCACCGTCGCCCAGGCGTAGATCGCAGTGAGAAACACCAGCAAGGCGCCCCAGCCCCACAGCAGCACGGCGTTTCCGGCAAACCAGTGCGTCCAGCCTGGCGCGCCGACCTCGTAACTCAGCACCTGCCGGTCGGGCCCGATGATCCCCCAGACGAACGGGGGATAGCACATCAGCGCCGCCAGCCAGCCCGCCAGCAGCGGATTGCCCGAGCGGATATGGGCATCGAGCGGGCGCAGGGTGAGCAGGTAGCCGACCGCGCCGATCTGCACGTCGATCACGAACAGCAGCGTCACCAGCAGCATCGCAAAGTCGACCGGATTGGCGATGATCCGCCCCGGATCGGCCTCGACCACCTGGGAAAAGCCCGCCGGCAGGATCGAGATCATGAAGGCCCCGAAGAAGCCCTTGATCATCCACGCCCGCCAGTGCCTGGCGATCTGCGCCCCGTCCCAATTGTCTCGCCCGATCATGCCGAAGCCCAGCACGAAGGCGCCGAAATGCCAGGTGCCGTCGCGCGGGTCGACGAGGTGACGATCGATCCAGACGACATAGGGGATCGAAAGCGCCACCAGCGGCGCGGCGGCGAAGGTCAGCACTTCCATCGCGAAGAGATAGGACCCGCTCCAGTACCAGCGGCACAAGCCGTAGAAGGCGGCGAGCAGTGCCCAGGTCGCCCACAGGCCCGACAGCTTGACCACCGAGATCGGCAGGGTTTCCTCGAGCGGACGGGCGCGATGCCAGTCGATCCCGGTCGAAGGGCGCAAGTGCACCTTGTCCACCAGCACTGACCACATCACCATCGGCACGGCGGAAAACACCATCGCGGCCAGCGCCGCATAGGGGCCGGAGAGCACCCCGCGTGCGGGCGAAAACTCGCCCGAAAGACCAAGCATTCCAGCAATTTCGGGATAGGCGCGGCAAATGGCGATCCAGCCCAGCAGCCCGGCGAGACCAACCAGCCCGGCGCCGTTCGAAACGTCGCTTTCGGGCAGGCGCGGCGGCGGGGCCGTGGGCGCGGTAGGATCAGGCGGGCGCGGCGCAGACATGGCGAGCCTGCCATACAACACAAGGGTTAACAGCTTGGCCTGAACCACCCCTGGCGCCCGCAAGCGCCGGCCTCGCGCCGTCAACCCCCCGGTCAAGACAGGGCCTGAGCCACCCCTAACGGGGCCGGCCGAAAGCCGGGTAGGCTATCACCGCCAGGCGTGGATCGTGCCGGCGTCGTCCAGAACGTAGAGGAACCCGTCAGCAACGATCGGCGGCAGGCTGACCGGCTGGCCAAGATCGGCGAAGAACTGCGCCGAGCCTTCGCCCGCGCTGACCTTCCACATCTCGCCCTCGGAGCTTGCCACCCACAGTTGCCCCCCGGCAAGCACCGGGCCGGTCCAGAAGATCGGGCCCTTCTTGTCCTCCTCGTCGCGGAAGCGCTGGAGCTGGGTGATCCAGCGCACCCGGCCGCTCGACCGGGCGATGGCGAGCAGGCGCGCATCGTCGGTGAGGGTGAAAATCCACTCGCCCGCGATCGCCGGGGTGGAAATGCCGGCAAGGTTCAATTCCCAGATGCGCTGGCCGGTGACCAGTTCGTAGGCGGCCATTCGCCCGCCCTGCCCGAGCGCATAGACGCGACCCGAGTCGATGATCGGATCGGCGTCGATATCGGTGATCGAGCCCACCGTGGTCGAGATGTTGGTGCGCGCCAGCGCGTCCGACCACAGCACCCGGCCGTTCTCGTAGCGATAGGCCGACAGTTCGCCGCTCGAATAGCCCGCGATCACCGTGCCCTGGCCGGCCGAAGGCGCAGCGACGCCGAAGACGCCCGATTGCGTGGTCGAGCCGCTCTCGTCCCAGACCAGCGAGCCATCGGCGATGTTGAGCGCGATGATCTGGTTGTCCTGGGTCATCACGAAAAGCTGGCCGAAGGCGATCGTCGGCGAGCCGCGCAGCGGGCCGGCGGGTGTGACCTTCCACAGCACTTCGCCGGTCTCGGCATTCATCGCCTTGACCTCGCCAACGCCGTTGGTGGCGTAGAGCTTGCCGGCATCGTAGCTGACCCCGCCGCCGAAGACCGAGGGGCGCATGTCGTTGGTCATTTCCTCACCGGGTGCAACGCTCCATATCCGCGCGCCGGTGGTCTTGTCGAAAGCGTGGATCACCCCGTCGGTGCCCTCGGCAAACAGCTTGCCGCCGCCCACCACCGGGGCTGCGGCCAGCCGCTCCCGATTGCTCGAACCGGCGATCTGCGCGGTCCACACCTTGGTCGGGTTTTCGGCCAGCGCAAGGTGACCGTAGGATTTCCCCGCCGAACCGCCGACCTGGGCCCACTCGGTGTTGTTGCGCACCGGCGGCAGCACCACCGAGATCCCGGCCAGTGCCGGATCGACCTCGGCCCCGCTCTCGATCCGCGACAGGATCGGCATGCGGTTGCCCACGGTGGGGGTGGTCTTGTCATCGCCGCCGCCGAACAGCCCGCCCTTGCAACCGGCGAGGCTTGCCGCCATCGCGCCCGCCAGCACGGCGGTGCGGATCCATTTCGCGTTCCTCATATCCGTCCGTTTCAAACCAGTTCCCTCAATTGGCGCCCGTAGCGCCATTACCCCCGGCCGCGACCCCTTCGGCCTCCATCAACTTTTCGACATCGACAATCGCATCGACCCCGAGCAGCCCCGCCATCTGCCGCGCCCGCGAGCGCAGCGTTTCGGGCTGTTCCTCGTCCTTGGCGATCTGGGCGAAGATCTTGCCCGCCGCGGCATTGTTGCCCGCTTCGAGATGGGCCATCGCCACCAGTTCGCCGGCGCTGCCGAACCACGGGCTATCGGGGTTGGCGAGCGCACCCAGCCGGGCGATCACGTCGGCGGGCTTCATCGTGTCGTAACGCGCGGCGACATCGCGGATGCGCGCCAGATCGCGCAGCGCAGCGGGCGCAGCGGGATCGTCGGCCACCTGCTGGTAGAGCCCCGCGGCCTTGTCCACTTGCCCCTGTTCGAGCGCGGCGGCGGCCTGCAGCATCCGTGCCGCGCTGCGCGCCCCGTCCGAACCATTGTCGAGCAGCGGTGCCACCCTTTCGCTGGCGGTGACGAAATCGCGCTGCGCTGCCAGATCGAGCGCGGCGATCAGCGTTTCGGACTGCTGCTCGAGCTGGCTCTCGCGGTGATTGTCCCACAGCATGTAGCCGCCCAGACCGCCGATCAGCACCACGATCCCGCCCAGCAGCTTGCCGCCGTGCTTGCGCAGGAATTCGAGCGCGTCGTCCTGACGCACCGCCTCGTCGATTTCGCGGATCAGGATGTCGTCCTCGGCCGGAACCGCAGGAGGGGTGGAAGAGGTGGTCGGAGTGCGCGCCATGCGGCCCTTTAATCCCTGTATCGTGAACTGGCTTGCGCTGCGGCAAGCGGATGACCGCGCTCTTTAGGCAGGTGCGAGGGCTTCCGCAATGGCAGGCAAGCGCGTGGCTGCCAATCTGCCGAGCTGTGTGAATGCCCGGATTTGAACCGCAGATGAAGCATGCAGGGGCCGGTGCGCGCTCAGAAATCGCGTCCCAGCGCCGCGGCATAGGCCGCGCGGTAATGCGCCACCATCTGCGCGGCATCGTAATGGGTGCGAGCGCGTTCACGATTGGCGGCGCCGATCCGGCCGCGCAGACCCGCATCGGCGGCGAGTTCGGCAAGCATCACCCCCAGCGCCTGCGGATCGCCCGGCACGGCGATGAAGCCACGATTGGGCTCGGCCACCATCTGCCGGATATCGCCGACATCGGGCGCGGCCACCGGCAGGCCCGCGGCCATCGCCTCGACCACCGCAAGCGGGAACTGTTCCGAGGCCGAGGACAGCGCGAAGATATCGAACAGGCCGATGATCTGCGCCGGATCGGCGATTGCGCCGGGCAGGTGAACACGATGGCTCACCTCGCGTGCATCGGCGGCGGCGCGGATGGCATCGCGCTCCGGCCCCTCGCCGCAGATGACGAGGTGCCACTCCTCGGGCAGGCCCGCCATTGCTTCCACCAGCAGCGGCAGCCGCTTGACCGGGCGCAGGCCCGCGAGCGTGCCGATCCATCGCTCGCCCTCGCGCTTGATCAGGCGCAGCGCCTGCGGATTGGGCGGTGCGGCGAAGGCGGCGGTGTCGATGCCGTTGGCGATCCGCAGCACCTTTTGGGGCGGCTGTGCCCAAGGGCCGGTGGCAATCGCCGCGAGCCCGGTCGACGGCACGATCACCCGTGCCGCACCCCTGAGCGCGGCGCGGCGATAGAGGTTGCGGCGGGGCTTCAACCCGTCCGCCTCGTCCTCGTTGAACCCGTCCTCGTGATGCACCAGCGGCCCAAGGCCGAAGCTCTTGGCGAAAACGGTATGCGCCATCGCCACATCGATCGCGCCCCAGTTGTAGGTGCACACCAGATCATAGCCCTTGAGCGCCTCGGCCAGCGCCACCAGCCGCCCGGGGGTGGGCAATCCCTTGAGCGCCGGGAAGCGCGCGTCGAAGCGCACCGGCACGCCCTTGGCGATCAGCGCGCGTGCGCCGGTCGCCTCGGGCTCGGCGGAGACGATGGTGTGTTCGAGCGCGCCGCCAAAGGCGTTCATCAGCCGGACGCTGCGCACTTCCTTGCCGCCGGCAGAGAAGGTCGAATGGCAGTGGAGCACGCGGGGGCGCGCTCCGGCATCGTGGCTCATGAAATCCCGTCCAGCAGCGCGTGGATCGCGGCGCGCACCTCGGGCTCGTCGAGCGTGGGCGCATGGCCCACCCGCGGCACGGTGATGGTGCGCATCGCGGGGTTCCTCACCGCCATCTGCTTGACCGTGTCGGGGGTGAGCAGATCGGACAATTCGCCGCGCACCAGCAGCATGGGCACATCGCGCAAGGCCTCGTAGGCGAGCCACAGGTTGGGCGGCGCGGCATTGCCCGGCTTGTCGAAGGGCTCGGCGATCGCCATGTCGTAGTCGAAGCCGATGCGCCCGTTCTGCGTCACCACCATGGTGCGCTTGGCCATCTCCAGCCACTGATCGAGCGTGTAGTCGGGGAAGGCGGGCGCATGCACCGCCTCGAGCCCACGCGCGGCGTGGACCCAGGCGGGATAGCTGCGCCCCTGCCCGACATAGCTCGAAATCCGCGCCAGCCCCACAGGCTCGACCACCGGGCCGACATCGTTCATCACCGCCGCGGCGATGCGTCCGGGCTGCGCCTGGGCGAGCAGCATCGTCATCAGCCCGCCCATCGAGGTGCCGATCGCGATGAAGCGGGCGATGCCCTGTTCGGCCAGCAGCTTTTCGACGTCGGCCACATAGACCAGCGGATTGTAGGTGTCGGACACCGGGGCATAGTCCGACATTCCGCGCCCGCGCATCTCGGTCACCAGCACCGGGCGATGGGCCGCGAGATCCTCGGCCAGCCCGGCAAAATCGCGGGCATTGCGGGTGAGGCCATGCATGCACAGCGCCGGCAGCGCCGTCCCGCCCTCGGGGCCGGGATAGTAGCGATAGTGCAGGTTCAGCCCATCGCTGCTGGTCCAGTAGCGATCTTCGTAATGTGCAGCCATGAACGGCGATATTCCCCTGCGGTTGAGCGGCGCCCGTCGGGTCACCCGAAAGGCGACTTGCACGACCATGCGCTTGCCCCCACTATCGCGGGATGAGCTTGGGCATGCAACACCCGGATTTGTCCGGCACCGATCGCGGCAATCCGGCCATCCTGCAAATCGCCGATTGGCTCGCGGTGCCGGTCGTGCCGGCGGACTTTCCCGAGACCCGCATCCGCTTCCGCAATGATCGCGCCGCCGCGAGCGTCGGGCTGGACGGGTTGGACGATGCCGCCTGGGCCGCGCATTTCGGGCGATTCGAGCGCCTGCCGGGCAACCTCCCCCACCCGCTCGCGCTCCGGTATCACGGGCACCAGTTCCGGGTCTACAACCCCGAGATCGGCGACGGGCGCGGGTTCCTGTTCGCGCAGCTGCACGACGACGGGGGCCGGCTGATGGACCTTGGCACCAAGGGCTCGGGCACCACACCCTACAGCCGCTCGGGCGACGGGCGGCTGACGCTAAAGGGAGCAGTGCGCGAGATTCTCGCCACCGAGATGCTCGAAGCCCTCGGGGTCAACACCTCCAAGACCTTCAGCGTGATCGAGACCGGCGAGGCCCTGTGGCGCAATGACGAGCCCTCGCCCACCCGCTCGGCGGTGCTGGTGCGCCTCAGCCATTCGCATATCCGCATCGGCACCTTCCAGCGGCTGCTCGCGCTCGAACAGGCCGAGGAGATGGCGGCGCTGGTCGATTATTGCCTCGCCCACTTCCCCGGCCCTCCGCCGCCCGAGGACGCGCCCGGCCGCGACGAGCCGGCCGTGCGGCTGATGCATCAGGTGGTCGAGCGCATGGCCGATCTGGCCGCAAGCTACATGGTCGCCGGCTTCGTCCACGGCGTGCTCAACACCGACAACATGAACGTGACGGGCGAAAGTTTCGACTATGGCCCGTGGCGCTGGCTGCCGAGCTGGGACCCGGCCTTCACCGCCGCCTATTTCGACCACGCGGGCCTTTATGCCTTCGGCCGCCAGCCCGAGGCGCTGCACTGGAACTGCGGCCAATTCGCCGTGGCGCTGCGGCTGCTCGCCGACAGCGCGCCGCTGGTTGCCGCGCTCGAACGCTTCGGGCCGCTCTACATGGCGAACGTCGCGCGTCGCTGGTGTTGGCGGCTGGGGGTGGAGCCGCAGGGGATCGAGGCCGACACCCGGCTTGTCGCCGTATGCGAGGCGGCGATGCGCGAGGGCGGCTGGCAGCCCGATGCCTTCTTCTTCGCCCACCGCGCCGGGCGCGGCGCGGCGGCCGCGCTGAGCGAGGCACTGGCCGATTATGCTCCGATGCCCGCAGATCACCCCTATTGGAGCGACGAGGCCCCCCAAACCATGCTGATCGACGAGGTCGAGGCGATCTGGGCCGCGATCGACCAGCACGACGACTGGGACCCGCTCCACGCCAAGGTCGCGGCCTTGCGGCGCATGGGCGCAGCCCACGGAACGCCGCCGGCGCCCGCCGGTCACTGACCCGGTGTTCACACCTAGGTGCGGACCTTCCCGTCGTTCACCCTATCTTTTCACCTTCGGGCGCAGTAACTCCCGCCACTCATGCGGGGGGATGAATTGAGGGGGAAGCAAGGCACCGTGGACGATAATATCCTCGTTTCCTACGAACCGGCCAGCGGCGAGGAATTGTGGCGGGGGATGCATGGTGATGTCGAAGCGGCGGTAAGCGCCGCCCGCCGCGCGTGGCCCGCCTGGGCCGCCCAGCCGCTCACCAACCGGATCGAGGTGCTGCGCGCCTTCGCCAACGAAGTCCGCCGCGAAACCGAACCGCTCGCCGAGCTGATCGCGCGCGAGGCGGGCAAGCCCCTGTGGGAAGCCCGGCTTGAAGTCGATGCGGTGGTGAACAAGGTCGACATCTCGGTGCAGGCCTATGCCGAGCGCACCGGCAAGAAGAAATTCGACGCCGGGATCGGCACCAGCGCCGCGGTGCGTCACAAGCCGCATGGGGTGATGGTGGTGCTGGGCCCCTACAATTTCCCCGCGCATCTGCCCAATGGCCATATCGTCCCCGCGCTGATCGCGGGCAATGCGGTGCTGTTCAAGCCGTCGGAAAAGACCCCTGCGGTGGGCGAGGCGCTGGTCGCCTGCTTGCACCGCTCCGGGGTGCCCGAGGACGCGGTGCAGCTGGTGGTCGGCGGGCGCGAGGAAGGCAAGGCGCTGGTCGCCCACCCCGGCGTCGACGGGGTGCTGTTCACCGGCTCGGCCGATGCGGGCATCGCCATTAACCGCAAGCTCGCCGCCAATCCGGGCAAGATTGTCGCGCTGGAAATGGGCGGCAACAACCCGATCGTGGTGATCGACACCCCCAAGATCGACGATGCCGCGACGCTGATCGTCCAGAGCGCCTTTGCCACAGCCGGGCAGCGCTGCACCGCAGCGCGGCGGCTGATCGTCAAGCAGAGCATCTATGACGACCTGATGGCGGCGCTGCTGCCGCTGGCGCGCAAGCTGATGGTCGGCGATCCGCTGGGCGAGCCGCAGCCCTTCATGGGCCCGGTGATCGACAACGAGGCCGCCGATCGCCTGTCCGAAAGCTTCCTCGCGCTGATGACCGCCGGCGGCCGTCCGCTACTGCACATGCGCCGCACCGTGCCCGATCTGCCCTTCCTCAGCCCCGGGATCATCGATGTCACCGACGTGCCCGACCGGCCCGATCTGGAGCTGTTCGGGCCAATCCTGCAGGTGATCCGCGTGCCCGATCTCGACGCCGGGATCACCGAGGCGAACAACACCCGCTTCGGCCTCTCGGCTTCGCTGATCGGCGGCAGCCCGGAGGATTACGGGCGCTTCTGGGCCAATATCCGCGCCGGGATCATCAACTGGAACTCGCCCACCAACGGGGCCTCGTCCAAGGCGCCTTTCGGCGGGATCGGACTGTCGGGCAATCACCGGCCGGCGGCCTATTACGCCGCCGACTATTGCGCCTATCCGGTCGCCAGCACCGAGAAGGACCAGCCGCGCGCCACCATCGGCGTCGGCCTTCGGCCCTGACGATCCCGCTCAGCGCGCGCGGTAGAGCAGTTCGACCGCGGTGAGGCCGGTCGGGCCCGGGCGCACGGTCACCACCAACGCCTCGCCCTCCGGCCCCGCGGCGGCGATGCTCGCGGCCGGTTCGGCATGGCGCTGCGCCTGCAACCCGCCGCGTGCCGCGCGGGTGAAGTGGTAGTGCAGCACGTCCTCGCCCGCGGCCGGTGTTTGGTAACGCACGATCCGGATATTGCAGGCCGGCGTGCGCGCCCCGGCGGCCTGCACCACCATGCCATGCGGCATGATCGCGGCGACGGGCGGCATGTCGCCGGCCCAGGCAAAGTCTTCGCTCAGCGCCTCGGTGCAGCGCATGGGCGCTCCCAGCGCCGCCATCAGCGCATCGACCCCGGCCCCGGGCGCAGGCGCGGGCCCCCGGCCGGCGAGCG
>Ga0073934_10002545_pt1 | contig 37398 bp, 26 predicted proteins | sample LarsenN4metaG_FD_76834 | JGI IMG/M metagenome (GOLD analysis project Ga0073934, IMG submission 76834) | Hot spring sediment bacterial and archeal communities from British Columbia, Canada, to study Microbial Dark Matter (Phase II) - Larsen... ... | reverse complement strand
GCAGTCCGGAATGTTCTGGACTGTCAACGGCGCCAACGCCATCCTCGCCCTCCGCTGCGCTCACCTCAACGGTCGCTTCGAGGACTACTGGGAAAACCGCCACGTGGCCTAACTTCCACTTCTATGTCGCGCACCCCGGGCGGGTTCCGCGGTCAGGCGGAGGCGATGGCAGCGACGAACAACTGCCGCGTCCCGTCGCCGGCGATGGCGGGGAACATCACCTCGCGGTTGTTGCGGTTCCAGCAGGGCGCGGGGTCGCAGCGGAGGTCGCCCGACGTCCAGCCTTTCACGTTGAAGCCTTCCGACCGGACAGAGGCGCCGTCAGAGCGGCGGTAGAAAACGTACCGGTTGTGATCCCCCTGCCGGTAGCCGTTGACGAACCACCGGCCGTCGGGCGAGAGAGCCACGTCGCCGCCCGGGTCGGGGAAAGTTTCGGGAGAGCCCATCGTCCCGACGACCTGCTGGCTGTCTGTGTCGTAGAGGACCTGGCGCCCGCCGGCGAGGCCGATCATACGATGTCCGGACTCCCACTCCGGGTGGCCGCCGATGAACACCTTCTGGCGCGTGAGCCCCGTCCCGTCCGGCTTCATGACGAACGGCACGTTCACGCGCTCATCGCCGGGGGCGGCGAAATCGGCGCGGGCGTAGAAGTAGACGCGATCGCCGTCGCGATTGGAGAGCGTGTGGTTGATGAAAAGCCCGTGCGCGCGCAGTTTCGCGGCGCTTTCCGGAATCAGGCTGGCGATCTGGCGGAAGGAAACCAGCAGGCGCGCCGCGCCGGTGGCGGTATCGACCCGGAAGATCCCGTCGTTGTCCGGCTGGAGTTCGCCATGCAGGGTCCAGTCCTTGGCGCCCGGGTATCCCGTCACGGGACGCAAGCGGGCCAGCCGGCCGTAGTTGATTCCAAGAAACCAGCCGCCTTTCTGGGCCACTCCGCTGTTGCCGAACGGGGTGGCGGGATGCCGGAATTCGCGGACGCGCCTGCCCGCCGCGATGTCGTAGAGGACGATGAAGACTTCGTGCGTGGAGGGGTCACGGTCGTTGAAGAAAAAGCGGGTGTCCGGGGCGAGCGGGTCCCAGTAGAACATGGTGCCCTGCTGAAGGTTCCAGGCGCGGGTCTGGTCGACGGCGCGGGGCTTGTATTGGTCGCGGACGTCAAGAAGAACGATCGTCGCGGGTTCGCCGGGATGCGGCATGCGCTCCTGGAACGCCGTCTCAAACGCCAGGGCGTAGCGGCCGTTTCCGTTCCAGGGGATGTTCCCGACATGGCCGATGTAGCCGAACAGGTGGTGGCGAGGGCCGAACGTCACCTGCCTTGTGGAAACGCGGAGACTGGCGGCCCGGGTGGACCCGGCGGCGGCCAGCCCGCCCAAAAGACTGCGGCGGAGCATTCGCATTCCGCCAGCGTAGCGCAGACGCCGCCCGGGCGGGTCCCAACTCGAATAGAATGGGGAGCCGGAGACCCGAATCATGAAAGTCAACCGCCGTCACTTTCTGGGCAGCGCGGCTTCTCTCGCCGCGGCCGCGCCGAAAGCCGCCGACATCGAGGCGATCCGCAAAGAGTTCCCGCGCGCCCTCGGGCAGGTGTACCTCGATGCCGCGGCGCACATCCCGCTGCCCAGATACACCGCCGAGGGCATGCGGCGCTACATCGACTTCCACACCTACGGGCCCGGCGAAGGCCGCGGGGAGTGGGCGGCGGAAGCGCTGCGTCAGGTCAAGCCGCTGTTCGCCCGGCTGATCAACGCCAAGCCGTCGGAAATCGCCTTCGTCTCCTGCACCAAGGCCGGCGAATGCGCCGTCGTCAACGGCATGCGGATCCAGGAGACCGGCGGCAACGTCGTGACCAATGATCTCCACTACGCGGGGGCGATTCACGACTACGTGGGCCGCCGCAAGGCCGGCATGGACGTCCGGATCGTCCGCCACAAGGACTGGCGCATCGACTTCCGCGATATGGAGCGCGCGGTCGACAAGCGGACCAGACTCGTGTCGATCACACTGGTTTCCAACGTCAACGGATGGGTCGAGGAGGCGCGCCGTCTCAGCGACCTCGCACATGCCCACGGCGCTTATATCTACGCGGACATCATCCAGGCGGCGGGCGCGGTTCCGGTGGACGTGAAGGCGCTGGGCCTGGACTTCGCCGCCTGTTCCTCGTACAAGTGGCTTCAGGGCGCGCGCGGCGCCGGCTACCTGTACGTCCGGGAGGACCTCCAGGGAACCGTCGTGCGCGACCTCTGCTACCCGGGCTACGTCCACTTCAACTATGAACCGTGGGTTCCCGAGCGCGACCCGGCTCTCGAAGAGATGCCGTACAACGCTCCGAAGTCAGCCAGCCGGTATGAGCCTGGGAACATCAACTACACGGCCTACGCCGGACATTCCGAGGCGTTGAAGCGGATGCTCGCCATCGGCGTCGAGAACATGTATGCCCACTCGAAGGCGCTCTGCGACCGCCTCAGGAAGGAGCTTTCGGGGATGGGTCATCGGATTATCACGCCGCCCGACGCTGCCAGCACGATGGTGGTGATCCAGGTGAAGGACCTGAAAGGAACGATGGCGCGGCTGAGCAAGGCGAACATCCAGGTGACCAGCGCGGGCAAGAACCGGATCCGCATCTCGCCGGCCATCTATAACAACATGGAGGACATCAACCGGCTGTTGGCGGCAATGGCCTGACCCACGCCCGGCGTCGCAACAGCCGCGGTTCGAGACGAATTTCCGTTCTTGCCGGGACTGGAATTCCCGGCCCGCATGAGCACAGTCCGGGTCGCGGAGGCCGCCCTCCGCAGCCGGGCGCATGTCCTCTCACATCGCCATTTTCATGAGAGCGAATCCGGCAGCTACAGCCCTGCATCGTTCGCCGACCCGGCCAATGCATGTCACGAAAAGGCGAATCTTCGCCGGGCGGCCGAGAACGGCCGCTGCGCCGCGACGGTGAACGACGCGAGCCCAGGTCGCCGATGACCTCAGCGGTCGTGCGGCCCCATGGAACGCCGCTGTGCGATCGGACCTGCGGGCGGGAGCGTCTGATCTCCAGGGAGGAGGCCGGTCTGCTGACTTCGCGATGGCGGCACGCGCCGGAATAACCCGGCCGTGCGCCGATCACTCAACGAATCTGCTGTTTCGCCTGTAGGTCGGACAGCATGCGCGTGAACCGTACACGCTGTTCGGGATTGAGGATTCGCAGAATGCGCTCCTTGCCGTCCCCGCGAACGTCATCCATCTGAGCCTGCAAGGTCTGGTAGTACTTCATGAAGTCGTCGAGGACGGACTCGACTTCCTGGGATTGCTCTTCAGTGAGATTCAGTTCCTTGCGGAATCGCTGGAGGGAAATCTCCCGGCCTCCCTCGCGCCAGGCTTTCACCGGCGCCGGGCGGTAGCTGATACGGAAAGCGAGCGCTCCCGCGGCCGCGCCACAAAGGAACACGAGAAGCAGAATGCAAAGGACCTTCGGATGCTTCCAGAGAGAGTCCTTCATTCCGTTCCCCGGCCTACTCCTGGTATGTCGTCAGATCACCCAGGATGATGTCCCGGTGGGAGTCGCCGAAGGTCACTCCGGTAACGGGCAGCGGCTCCGGTTCGCGCGCCAATTCGACTTCCGGCAGCAGCACCGCTTCGCCGGCGGCCACGATCTCGTCCCGCGGCGGATCCGCAGCGACGATCGAAATGCCCAGAAGAACCAGAAGCGTCGCTGAAGCCAGAGCCAGACGCCGGAAAAACTGGGGTTCCATCAGAAACGACCAGACTGAATTCGACCGCTGCTGCTCGATCCGGTCCATCACGCGGGCGTAGAAGCCAGGAGCGGGCTCGGCGTCGGGATCCGGGCGCAAGGCCTCCCGGATCATTCGCGAGTGAGCCGAAAACTGTCTCACCAGGGCTTGTCCCGCCGGATCGGACTGTAGAGCCTGCTCGAACTCGGCGAGCGCGCTCGAATCGAGCGTGCCACGCAGGTAATCCTCGAGGTGATCCTCAATTCGCCGATTCATTTCTTCCCTCACTCACCCGGCCTCCCCCATGGAGACCGGCCCTGCTAGCGGGTCTTTATGCGCCGGCCGCTGATTGCAAAGCCGGAGCCGCCCACTTTTCAATCACCTTCATCTTACATCCAAATAGCAGCCGATTGGGGGGCGCGGCCTCAGGCAAACAAAGCCGTCCCCATTTTCGGCATCAGCCGCTGGGCCGCTTTGACCAGCTTCTGCCTCGCCCGGAACAGTTTCACCTTGATCGTGTTTTCGTTCATTCCGGTCATGGACGCCAGTTCTTCCACCGAATGGCCTTCCACTTCCTTGAGCAGCAGCAGTTGACGGTCCTCTTCCGACACTTTTCCGAGGAGTTTCACCACAAGATCGCGGCGCGCCAGCGTTGCGTCGACCGCCGGAGTGTCGTCACTTCCGGAATCGGACCGCTCCATGCGTTGGGCTTCTTCCTCGGAGAAATCGCTTTCGTAGACGAGTTTGCGGACCTTCTTCTTCCGCAGATAATCGTAGCACTCGTTGACCGTGATCTTGTAGATCCAAGTGAGCAGACTCGACCGGAAATCGAAGTTCCCAATCGAGAAGTAAATCTTGGCAAACACCTGCTGGGCGATGTCTTCGGCGTCGTTCCGGTTCCGCAAAATGCCGTAGATGATGGAGAAGACTTTCGCCTGGTAGCGATCCACCACCTCGCGGAAAGCCATCTCGTCGCCGCTTTGTACCCGCCGGATGAGGTTCGCCTCCTCCGACGTCTTGTAGTCCACGCCGTTTCTGAGCCTTGCCTTTGCCCTACCCGCCGGAAACGCCAGAACGGCCGACGCCGCAATTGCCTCTGCCATGACAATCCCTCAGACGCGCAGCCCGTCCCGGCGGTTTCATCGCCTCGCCGGACAGAGCGAGGCCAGAGTCCAAAATAGCAGAATCCTCCCGGGCTGGACGGGCATCCATTCTAGAGGCGAGACCCCGCCACGTCGGGGCGGGGCCGTGTTAAACTGTACTTTTACGTATTCCGGTTGGAGGTTGTCCATGGCAATAGCACTCACGACGACGGCGATCAACAAGGTCAAGGAGATTCTCGACACGCAGGACCCGAAGCCCGCCGGGCTTCGCATTTCCGTGGTCGGCGGCGGATGCTCCGGCTTCAGCTACTCGATGGCGTTCGAGAACACTCCGAACATGCTGGACAAGACCTACAATTACGATGGCCTCAAGGTGTTCGTGGACCAGGCCAGCATGCTCTACCTAGACGGCGCCGAAGTCGATTACGTCGAGACGCTCGAGGGAGCTGGCTTCAAGTTCTCCAACCCGAACGTCAAGTCGACCTGCGGTTGCGGCAGCTCGTTCAGCGCCTGACCACAGCCGTTCATCCGTTATCTCGAGATCGGGCGTTTCCACTTGAAGCCTCTGTAGGGCCAGCCGGCAGGCTGGCCCTTTTTGTACCGGACTGGCCCGGTTCAGCCCGCGCGGTGGGAAACGCCCGGTCCGGCTACCGCCCCTCCGGCTGCCCTTCCTCGAAGGTCACGGTGGACTCGGCGGAGAAGCGGCGATAGCCCTCGTATCGGATGGTCATGCGTTGCCGCAGCGGGCCGGTTCGAAACGGAAGCGTGTCATCGGAGAACGTGTAGGCCGGAAAGCGGAATTTCCCGTCGACCTTGACGCGGACCGTGGTGAAGCGCGGGAAAAGATTCTCCTGCCGGGTTGAGAGTATCTGCGGCACGGCGACGCCCTCGCTTCGAACCACGGAGTAGTCGGCCTTGTCCACCCACAGCAATCCCTGGAATAGCCGTTGTCCGGCGAACGTCTGTCGCGGACGCACTGCGAGTACCCAGCAATCGACGCCGTCCATCTGCTCCTCTCCGCGCGCCTTCGTTTCATACATCCAGCGCCTGTCGGGTGTGAACAGGAACGGCTGTACGTCACGGATATCCTGGAAGTCCTCCTCGGTTAGCCGCAGGCGGACGAGGGTGTGGACGGGCTTTCCGGCGGTTCGCTCGGTTCTCTCGCCGTTTGGCAGGAAGATCACCTCCCGGACTTCCCTGTACTCACCGACGCGGGCGCCCCGCTCCGACAACTCCTCGATGTGGACGGTCTGCCGGTACAGGTACCGGGAACGGGCCTCCATCGTCTCCGCCTCGCGCTCGGCGACACGTTTGCCGAGATCGGCCGGCTGCGCCGCCAGCGTCGCGGCGAGAAAGAAGCATCCGACGCCCGGGAGAAGCCCCGCAGTGAAGATCCGCGGCGCGGCTCTCGTTGTCGGGATTCGATCCGGCGAAGGCATCCCGGCCCCCGCCTATCCGGAAAACGCCGGCAGGTTGCCGCCCCGCTCGACGTGCGCGAGCCCGACGCGCAGGGCCTGGCCGAAATCCGCCGCCAGGGAGCCGAATCGCGCCGCATCACGCGGGCCGTGCTCCTCTCCGCCTCCCAGCCACCGGGACGGCGCGGAGATCAGCTTCTTCCACAGTTTCGGTCCGAGCCCCACCATCTCGGCATGCTCATCTCCCAGCAGGTAGCGCATCAGTTCGGCGGCGGCGCCGTCGAAACGGTCCCCGGGCAGGATGTAGTCGAGCGATTCAGCCAGTTCTCGGGTCATCTCGCGGCCCTCCGAGCAGGTGGCGAACTGGCGCCGCTGGAAATGGCCGGCAAGGATCGCGGCGTCTTCGGCCGACCGGGGGACGAGATCGGCCTGGATGCCGAGAGCGGGCGCGGCCGCATGGACGGCGTGCTGGAAAGAGTCCACCTCGGCGGGGGAAAGCTCCACGCCGAGCTTTGCCAGGCCGGCGGGGATTCCATGGCTGAGCCCGACCTGCCAGCCGGCGAGATCCTCCTGGTTGAGTGGCTGGTCCCAGTCCTTGTCCCACTTGCCCGAGTGCAGCAGCAGCGCCCTGCCGGCGGCGTGGATGAGCCGCTGGCGGCGCGCGGTGCTGACAGTGCCCTGACTGAACAGGCTGACAAGGAGATGGGCGGCCTCGGCGCAGCGGCGGCGGGGATTCGAGTAGAGCTTTTCGATGCGCTGAAGCGCCTGTACACCTTTTTTCGAGGCGTACTGGAGCGGAAGGGCCCCGCACATTAGCACGGCCAGGATCGCGGCGCGATTCCGTTCGAAGACGGCCCGGCCGGCCTGGATTTTGGCCGTGTCGGCCCACGAAGGCAGGCCGTCCGCCCTTTCCACAAACTCGCGGACGACGCCGGGCAGCGCTTCGGGAGGCGGATCCTCGTTTTCCGTCAGAGTCCGCATCAGCAGGTGTACGGCGTCGACCTCGCGGTTGCGCAACAGCACGGCGACCGCCGAGTCGGCCGGCGGGTCGCCGACCTGGCGCATCGAGTCGAGGAACGCCTCGGTCCATTGGGCGGAGCAGGACGGTGTCATGCGATCTTCTCGGCGATCGATTTCGGCTGGAGGAACTGGAGGAGATAGTCGGGACCGCCGGCCTTGGAGTCGGTTCCCGACATATTGAAACCGCCGAACGGATGCGCGCCGACCATCGCGCCCGTGCACTTCCGGTTCAGGTAGAGATTGCCGACGAAGAACCGGTCGCTGGCCTGTTCGAGCTTGTCCCGATTCCGGCTGTAGACGGCCCCGGTGAGCCCGTAAATTGAATCGTTGGCGAGTTCGAGAGCGTGGTCGAAGTCGCGCGCCTTCGTGACGGCGAGCACGGGTCCGAAGATTTCCTCCTGGAAGATGACGGCGTTGCGGTCGACGTCCGCGATGATGGTGGGCTGGAGGAAATAGCCATCGCCGGGCGCCGTTCCGCCGCCGGTGACCAGCCGCCCTTCGCTCCGCCCCTGCTCCATGTAGCGAAGGATGGACCGGCGGGCGCTCTCACTGATCACCGGACCGATGTCGCTTCCCGGATCCTCGGCGGGCCCCACCTTCAGTTTCCGGGCGCGTTCGGCCAGCATGTCCACGAACCGGTCATAGACCTTTCCGTCGACGATCGCCCGCGAGCAGGCCGAGCACTTCTGCCCCTGGTAGCCGAAGGCGGAGACGGTCACGCCGTGCGCAGCCGCTTCCAGGTCAGCTTCCGAATCGACGATGATGGCGTCCTTTCCTCCCATCTCGACCGACACACGCTTGACCCAGATCTGCCCGGAGTGGACCCGGGCGGCCAGTTCGTTGATCCGCAAGCCGACGTCGCGCGAGCCCGTGAAGGCGATGAACCGCGTTTTCGGATGTTCGACCAGGATGTCTCCGATGGCCCCGCCGCTGCCGGTGACGAACTGGAAGACGCGATCCGGAAATCCGGCTTCCCGCAGCACTTCGGTGAAGACCGCGGCGACGGCCGGCGTTTCGCTCGACGGCTTGATGACCACCGGATTGCCCGTCACCAGCGACGCCACGGTCATGCCCGCCATGATCGCCAGGGGAAAATTCCACGGCGGCACGATCACCCCGACTCCCAAGGGCAGGTATCGGAGAATATTCCGTTCGCCGGGAAGCTGCACGAGAGGGTCTGGATCGTCGAAGCGGATCATCTGGCGGGCATAGTACTCGCAGAAATCGATGGCTTCGGCTGTTTCCGCTTCCGCTTCAGGCCATGTCTTACCGGCTTCCAGGATGAGCCAGGCGTTGAATTCGAACTTGCGCCGGCGCAGGATGTCGGCGGCTCGCAACAGCAGGTCCGCGCGGACCCGCGCGGGCGTCCGGGACCATTCGGGAAAGAACCGGTAGGCGGCTTCCACAGCCTCAGCCGCCTGCGCGGCGCCGGCCTTGTGATGAGTCGAGACGACCTCGGACGGGGCGGATGGGTTCCGCGATATCAGCGTCGCATCCGAGCGGACCGCGCGGCCTCCGATCCAGAGCGGATAGTCGCGGCCGAGCTGCCCGCGAACCGCGGCGAGGGCTTTCTCCATCGCAACGCGGTTCTCGGGCACGGAAAAGTCCGTGTACGGCTCGTTGCGGAACGGAGTCACCCGGAGGTCACTCCTGGACCATGCGGCGCCCGCGGTCGAAAATGTCGGCGGCCTCGTCGGCGATGCGGCGCCCTTTGTCGTAGAGCTCGCGGCCCCGTTCGGCGACGCTGCGGCCGGCTTCACCCACGCGTTCGCGGCCCTTGTTGGCCTGATCTCGGATCAGCGCGCGCGTCTCCTGCCCGGAGTGAGGCGCAAACAGGAGGGCGACCGTGGCGCCCAGCGCGGCTCCGGCCAAAAACCAAACCACTCTCGAATCGTCTGAATCAGTCATGGAGGTGGCTCCTTTCGTTGTTTCTGCTTCCATTGTAGTCGGTCATGATGGCGGCGGCGCTGATGGCCTGTCTTTGCCACCTGCCGCGGCCGCGCTCACTAACCCGCGGTCGGTTCGAACTTCCATGCCGGCGGCGTGATTCCCTGCACGCGGAGGTACGTCACCACCTGGCCGCGATGGTGCGCCGTGTGCATGTAGGCGCGCATGCAGACGTCGATCCCCGAATGCGGCGCCATGCCCGCCCGGAACACGATATTGGCCCGCAGCAGGTCCTTCTCCGTCATCCTGTCCAGCACGCTGGCGACATAGTCGAACGCCGCGGCGACGAGTCGCCTCACGGATTCCTTGTTCTTCTGGTCGACGGTTTTCTCCGGCGCGTTGCGGTCAAAAACCAGCGCCGGCGGAACCGGAACCAGCTCCAGCGCGCGGAAGTAGGCAACGTTGGCCATCGCCAGGTGGACCATCTGCTCGCCGAACGTCCGCTGCGCCGGAACCGGTTTCGCCGTGAAGCCTTCGGCCGGCATGGCGTCGAGAATGTTCAGCGTGTATTCCTTGGTGTCCTTCCAGTGTTCGGCGAAGCTGTCACGGAACGCCTTGGCGAACGGATTCGACCACTCGCCGGCTGCCGGGACCGGCGCCGCGGACGCCGCCCCGGCGGCGAGCGTTTCGAGGATTCTCCTGCGCGGAATGCGGGTTTTCATGGGGCTTGAGTATAACAGACCGCGCCGGGCGACAATAGGGGAACATCCATGACCGGATCCTCCCGCGCCGCCCGCTGGCTTCCCGCCGCCGCCGTGGCCGTGTATCTTTGCTGCGCGGCGGCTCTCATCACCGCCCGGCCCGGCTTGCAGTACGACGAAGCCCTCATGGTGCTGGGCGCCGTCCACATGCGCCATTCCCCCGGCGAGCTGACCCTGCCCCACGACCCCGACACGTGGGTCTGCCCGGGCCGCTGCTTTCCCCTGATGACCGTCCGCTACGTCGGCGCGCTGAAGGAGTACGTGGCGATGGCGGCGTTCGCACTGTTCGGAACCAAAACATCCGTGATCCGGTTTGTTTCGGCTCTCCTGGCCTGCCTTTGCGTCTGGGGGACCGGCCGTTTCACCGCCCGCTACGTCACGCCGGCCGCGGGCGGAGCGGCGGCGCTGATTCTGGCTGTCCATCCCTCGTTCGTGGATCAGACCGTGTTCGACAACGGCGCCGTCGCCGTGTGGATGTTCGCGCTTGGCGGGGCTCTTGCGGCGCTGGCCGCTTACGCCGGCCATCCGCGCCCGGCCGCCGCGGCGGCGGCCGGTTTTTTCGCCGGACTCGGCGTCTGGTCGCGGGCGAACTTCGCCTGGCTCGTGCTGGCCGCGGTTGCCGGATTTGCGCCCAAGCTGTGGCGATGGCTGCGGACCTCGCCCCGGGACGCGCTGGCGGCGGCCGCCGGCGGCCTGGCGGGGGCGGCGCCGCTGCTGGCCTACCAGGCTGTTTCGGGGTTTGGAACGCTCGAAGCGGCCGGGATGTTCCAGGCCGCCGAGAGAGGGACTCACCTGCTCGCGATCCGGACGGTGATGTGGGCCGAGTCTCTGGTCGCGGACCGCGAGCACCGCGCCATCTGGAACGGCCCGCCCGAGCTCGATACCGTCTACTGGACCGTTCCGCTGCTGGTGATGGCGGCCCTGGCCGTCTGTCTCGCCTCGCGCTACAGGCCGCTGGCTGTGGTGGCGCTCGCCTTCTACTTCCTGCTGTTCAGCTCCCGGCTTCCGGTGGCCGAGCATCACCTGGTGACCGCGCTTCCGCTGGTGGCGATGGCCGTGGCGGCCGCGGGAAATCTCCTGGCGGGCCGATACCGTCGGGCGAGAGCGGCGCTGGCCGTGCTCGCCGCCATCTATGCGGGCGTGGCGGTCTGCTGGCAGGTCGGCGCCGCGGCCGGCATCCGCGCCACCGGCGGCACGGGACAGTGGTCCGACGCGATTGTCGCGGTGGCGCAGGAGTTGGAGCACAGCTACGCCGGGCGGGACGTAAAGATCGCCGACTGGGGCTTGCAGAACAACCTCTACGTCATCACCGACGGACGCGTGCGATCACGGGAGATTTACCCGAATGCGCAGTCCGCGCCCGACCCGGCCGGGTTTTGGCGTGAGGAACTCAACGACGGCGGCCTCTATCTGGCCAACGGACCGGAGAACGCCCAGATGAAGGAGGTCGCGGCGGCATTCGCGGCGGAGGTCGCGCGGCGGGGTCTGAAGCCGGTGAAGACGTTCGTCGAGCGCGGCGGGCGGACGTATGCGCTGTTGTACGATGTCCCGCCCGGGCGGGCGGAGCCGTTGGCGCCGGCGCCTTCCGGCACGCTCGAGTCCACCATTGAGATGCGCGATCCGGCGCGCGAATCGCAGCTGGTGGGATTCCACCAGATCGAGCAGGGATCCTACCGCTGGTCGCGGCGGCGGTTCGCCATCGCGTTGAAGGCGCCGGAGGGGCGGTCCCGGCTGGTTGTGGAACTCTATATTCCCGAGGACGTCGTGCGCCGGCTGGGGCCGCTGACGCTGTCGGCGGCGGCGGGGGGCCGGAAACTGGAACCGCAAACCTTCACCACGCCGGGAAAGTTCCGGTTCGAGCGCGAGATCCGGTCCGTCGGCGGTCCGTTGACGGTGTCCTTCGAACTCGACAAAGCGTACATCGAGCCGGGGGAAGGCCGTGAACTCGGCGTGGTGGTCTCCTCGGCGGGGCTGTACCCGTAGGGTGCGGACGGTCTCCTTTAAACCCGGCGGGGCCAATCAGGTGAGGCGCACGCCGCGCGGCCCGGGCGGACGCCGCAGATGCACGGTGTCGATGAACCGGACCTTGTTGGTGGCCCGGGTCATCACGAGCGAATGCGTGCGGACGCCTTCGCCGAAGAACCTCACGCCGGCGAGCAGGGCGCCCTGCGTGACGCCGCACGCCGCGAAGATGATCTTCTTGCCCGGCGCCAGGTCCCGTGCTGTATAGACGCGCTGGGGATCGGTGATTCCCATTCTCGCAACCCGCTCCGCCAGCTCCGGCGTGTTGACGACGAGCCGCCCGAGCATCTCGCCGTGGAGGCAGCGCAGGGCGGCCGCCGTGATGACGCCTTCCGGCGCGCCGCCGCTTCCCATGACGGCGTCGACGCCCGCTCCCCGCACGGCCGCGGCGATGCCCGCCGAGAGGTCTCCGTCGGCGATGAGCCGGATGCGCGCCCCGGCGGCGCGGATCTGGCTGATCAGGGTCTGGTGGCGGGCCCGGTCGAGCACGGCGATGGTGAGATCCTTCACTTCGCGATCCAGGCACGCGGCCATCGACCGGAGGTTCTCCTCGACCGGAGCGTCCAGGTCGAGCGCGCCGCGGCAGGCCGGCCCGGCGATGATCTTCTCCATATAGCAATCGGGCGCGTGGAGCAGGCCGCCGGGTTCGGAGGCGGCCAGCACGGCAATCGAGTTCGACGCGCCTGTGGCGCACAGGTTGGTTCCTTCGAGGGGATCCACCGCGATGTCGACTTTGGGGTAGGAGATCCCGGGCGGCGGCGGAGCCCCGACCTGCTCGCCGATGTACAGCATGGGCGCCTTGTCGCGCTCCCCTTCCCCGATGACAATGGTTCCCGAGATCGGCACATGCTCGAACGCCTTGCGCATCGCCGTGACGGCCACCTGGTCGCTCTTGGCGGACTCGCCCTGTCCCATCGTGCGGGCCGAATCGATGGCCGCGCTCTCGACGACGCGGACGAACTCGAGGGCGAGGTCCTGTTCAATGTCGATATCGGCGATCGCGCCGGCCGTGCTGCCGTTCTGGTCTGCCATCAAAACTCCTGCGGGGGGCCTCCGATTGGCCGTGGAATGGAAACGTCTGTATCACTGTACAGCGTTTGACCGGCGGCGTCCAGTTGCGACGCCAGCGAAGCCAGCTGAGCCCGGAACGGAAGCTTCGGCAGGGCGCCGAGGAGGCGGCGCGTATAGGGATGGCGGGCGGCGTGGAAGATCTCCTCGACCCCGCCCGTCTCGACGATGGCGCCGCCGTCCAGAATCGAGACGCGGTGGCAGAGGGCGGCCACCGACAGCAGGTCGTGCGAGATGAACAGCACCGACACGCCGAAGTCGCGGTTGAGCCGCCCGAACAACGCGATGACCTCCGCCTGCGTGACCACGTCGAGCGCGCTGGTCGGCTCGTCGGCAAGAATCAGCCTCGGCCGGTGCAGCAGGGCCATCGCGATCAGCACACGCTGCGCCTGCCCGACGCTGACCTGGCCCGGGTAGCGCCGGAGGAACGCGTCGTCACCGGGGAGCTCGAGCGTTTCAAAAAGAGAGCGGAGTTCCCCCCGCTGGTCGCGCCAGGGAACGGAGGAATGAGCGCGCCAGGCTTCGGCGAGGTGGGCTTCCAGCCGCAGCGCGGGATTGAGCGCGACGTGCGGACTTTGCAGCACGAGGGCGATCTCCCGGCCTCGCACAGCCCGCATCTCCCGCTCGGAGAGCGACAACAGGTCCCGGCCGGCGAACCGCAGGATGCCCTGGACGCGCGCGCCCCTGTGGTCGAGCAGGCGCAGCACCGCCAGCGCGATCGTGCTCTTGCCGGATCCGCTCTGGCCGATCAGGCCCACCACCTCCGCCGGCCGCACCTCCAGCCGCGCCCGGTCAAGCACCCTTCGCCCGCCCGGATACGTGACCGTGAGTTCGGCTTCGAGCAGAGGTTCCGCCATTTTCAACGGGCCAGTTGCAGAAATTCGGCGTTCCAGAGCAGACGTGGGGTGAGCGCGGCCGGCAGCGCGCCCGCCACGGCGCTTGAGACGGCGGACAGGGCCGACGGGTGGACGAGAAACAACGGCGCGGCCTCCTGCCAGAGGATCTCCTGGACCCGGTCGAAGTCGGCTTTGCGCTTTTTCGGATCGCCCTGCGCCGCCTGCGACCGCATGAGACGGTCGATTTCCGCCTCCCACGGCGTCGCCGCCTGTTTCTGGTTCGGCCACCAGGGGTGATTGGTGCCGGAACTGAGCCAGACGTTCATCTGTCCGTTCGGGTCCGGATCGACCTTGGTCAGGCCGAGCAGGCAGGCCTCGTACTGGAACGTGCGGGCGATGCGTTCCACCAGCGCCTGCATGTCGAGCGGAACGATGTTCAACTTCACGCCGATCCGCGCGAGGTCCTGCTGGATCAGCGTCGCCATCCGCACCCGCTGCTTGCTTGATCCGGGCACGAGGACCGAGAATTCGACCGGATGCCCCCCGCGGTCCCGCGCAAGGCCGTCGCTGACCGTGAAGCCCATCGCCGCCAGCTTCCTTCGCGACCCCTCCGGATCGTACGCGTGCGGCTCCAGCCTGCGGTTGAACCAGACGAGGTTGGCCGGCGAGACCGGCGAAGCCGCCGGCCGCGCGTATCCGCGGTAGGCCAGGCGCACCAGGTCGGCCCGGTTGATGGCGCCGGAGAGGGCGCGGCGGAAGTCGCGCGACGCAAACCAGGCGCGCTTGTGCGGCGCCAGAGCCCCGCCGGGGGCCTGGTTGAACCAGAGCATCTCGTAGTCGAGCGACGGGCCGCTGTCGCGGGCGGCCTTCGGGTCCCGGCTGCGCAGGCGGTCGAAGCTCTCCCCGTCGAGCGCCGGAATCAGATGGAGCTCGCCGCGCTGGTAGCGGATCATCTCGAGGTCCGCGTTGGGCACGATATCCATGCGAACGGCGTCGAGATACGGCAGCCGCCGGCCCGATTCGTCCTTCTTCCAGTAGTGCGGATTGCGCTTGAGCAGCACGTGGGAGCCGGCCGTGTAGGCGGCCAGCTGGAACGGCCCGAGCACCGCTTTCAAACCGAGCGGCGAGGAGGCCGACTGAATCGAGAGGCCGTCAAAGTAGCGGTCGAGGCTCGCCACCGGAGCCGGCAGCGTCACGGCGACCCGGTCCGGACCGGCGATCTCGACCGTCGCCCCCTGAATCACGTTGCCGGCCGGCGCCTGCACGGCCGGGTCGATAGCGCGGCGAATCGTATGCGCGACGTCGGCGGCGCTGAACGGCGTGCCATCGGAGAACAGCACACCTTTCCGCAGCTGAAACTGGATCCGGCGGCCGCCGCCCGTGATCTTGTAGCTCTCGGCCAGCTCCGGCTCGATCTTCTGCGTCTGGCGGTTGACCCGGAGCAGCACGCCGCCCGTCAGGTAGCGGACCGTCTCGCTGGCTTCGTCGATGACCTTGAGCGGGTCGAACGTCTTCGGATCGGTCCGCATGGCGAAACGCAGCTCTCCTCCCCATCGCGCCTCCGGCAGTCGGGGCGGCGAGGCCGCCGGGACCGACGCCGCGGCGAGAACGATCGCGATCCAGAAACGCGTCATTGCGGAACCTCCTCCTCACGCATCAGCAACTGGAAGGCGGCCAGCACCACGGCCAGCAGGACCGCCGGCGCCGCCATCCACGGGTTCGCCACCACGGTGGGGTAATTTTCGAGTTCGCGGATCAGGTTTCCGAGCGATGGCAGCGGCTCCGTCACGCCCAAACCAAGCAGGCTCAGATTGGCCTCGCTCAGGATGAAAACCGGGGTCAGCAGCAGGAACTGCGATACCGCCACCGGCCGCAGAGCGGCCAGCATGTGGACGCGGAACAGCCGCCAGGGCGAGCACCCCGCCGCCCGCGCCTGAAGCAGGAATCCCGACTGCCGCGCCGCCGCCACCGCCCCGTGGACCACTCGCGCGGCCGGCGCCCATCCGAGCCCGCCGAGCAGCAGAAAGGTCACCGCCACGCTCGGCCAAGGCCCTGCGTTCAACGGCAGCAAGGCCCGCACCGCAAGCAGCAGAAACAGCCACGGCAGCGACAGGAACAGATTGGTCGCCACCCGCGCCGCGCCCGCGCCCCACGGCCCGGCGAAGCCGGAGGCGACCCCCACCGCCACGGCGACCAGGGTCGAGAGGGCGGCCGCCACCGGCGCCAGCAGCAGCGAAACCCGCGCGCCGGCGGCCAGGCGCGCCAGCCGATCCCGCCCGAGATCGTCCGTGCCCAGCGGATACGTCGCGCTCGGCCCTTCGCCAGGATGTTCCCGCGACTGCTCCTCGTAGCCATGCGGCAAAAGGAAGCCACTGGCGATCACCGCGGCGAATGTCGTCCCGAGCACCGCCGCGGCCACCCCGCGCCGCCACGTCATCCGTCCACCTCGGCCGCCGTGTTCACAGCGAGCGTCACGGCCGTCAGCACGAGCGTCAGACCCACCAGTAGAACCACATCGCGGCTCGTGGTCGCCTTCCAGGCCAGGTGGCCGATTCCCGGCGTCCCCGTCACGGCCTCCACGGCGACCGAAGCCCCTATGGCCAACGGCGCCGACACCGCGGCCAGCGCGGCCAGAGCCCTCCGCCGGGGCCAGAGCATGTGGCGGAAGACGATGGCCGGGGGCGACGCCCCGCGGGCGCGCGCCGCCAGCACGGCCCCGGATCCGGCGGCGCCGCTCAGAACGCCGTCGAGCGGCCCGAACACTTTCGGAAAGACCACCACCGCGATGCCGAGCCACACCGGCAGTTGCCACACGACGAGAAGGAGGCCGGTGAGCGCGGCGGGAATGCACAGCAGCGATCCGCTCGCCGCCCGGGCCAGGTAGCCGAACCACCGTCCTCTACGCCCCCGTCCGGCGGCGGCCGTCAGCACTCCCGCCGCCACCCACGCCGCGGCAAGCCCGCCGCCGGCGGTCCGCAAGGTGACCGGAAACCGCTCGCCGAGCAGTTCCGCGACCGGCCGGTTGAACGACTCCGACACGCCCAGGTCCCCACGCGCGAGGGCGGCCAGATACCGCGGAAGAAAAACGGTGAAGCGGCGCTCGGCGTCGCGTTCGGCGCGGATCCGGTCCCGGTCGGCTTCCGTGAGCCGCAGATCGAGTTCGCGCTCGTCCATCCCCGTGCCCGGCGCGGCGCAAATCAGGACGCACCCGGCCACCACAGCGGCGGCCAGAGTCAGCGCGGCTTCCGCCAGGCGGGCGAAGACACGACTTGCTGTCCCACTCATCCACACTTCGATCGGCGGTGGGACGGCGAAGTCCTGTCAGGGAAACGCCCGAGACCGGGACGCGAACGGGCTTACGTCGGCCCGGGGGCGGTCAGAACTGGAGCCGCGCCTGGAACTGATAGAAGCGGTTCAACGATGAAGTCTGGCTGGTGATCCGGCCGAAGTTTGTCGACACGGGATTGAGGTCCGGAGCGGCGAACTGGGAGCGGTTTTGAAGGTTGATGAAGTCGCCACGCACCTGGAGCCGCAGGCCCTCGACAAGCCGGAACTCGCGCAGCAGGTTGGCGTTCCACTGCTTGAGTCCGTCGGCCCGCAGTCCGTTGAAGAAGCGCGGAAACACCCGGACGTGGAAGGCGGCGGGCAGATTCGACGGGTTGCGCTCGAACGGAATCGAGGTGTTGAACCACTGGTCGAGCGTCCGTGTGCCCGACCGCGCGTCGGCCTCGAAGCTGGCGATGTCGCCGCGGTAGAAGTTGTTGCCCCATGCCAGCAGCGGTCCATTCTGAAACTCGTAGGTCGCCGCCAGCTGCCAACCCCCGAGCAGGTGGTTGAGCACGCCGCTGTTCAGGTACGAGCGGCCCCGGCCGAAGGGAAGTTCCCAGATGCCGGTAGCCGTCAGCCGGTGCGGGCGCGCGGTGTCGCTCGGCCACCAGATGCGCGGGGCGGTTTCGAATTCGTTCTCGATGATGTTCTTGTTCTCCTGGAGCATCCGTGTGTAGGAGGCGTTCAGGTTCAGGCCGCGCGACAGCCTGCGCTGAAAATTGAACTCGAAGGCGTGGGTGCGGGCCTGGCCCACCGGCACCGCGTTGTTGGTGAGTCCGTTCATGTGCGGGAAGGGCCGGAGGAGGCGGTTCTTTGCGATCGTCGGACTCTGGAACTGGCCGAGCGTCGATATCTGCTGGTAGACCACCGGGTGGGAGGTCCGGAGGGACTCGAAATTGCCGATGAAGAACGGATTCGGCACCTGCCGGTTCAGTTCGGTGGCGATGGCGTTGTTGCGGGTGTTGCCGGTGGCCCAGTACCGCTCCGGCAGAGAATCCTGGCGAACCGACAGCCCGACACGGTCCGCCCACTGGCCCCAGTAGGAGGCTTCCACCAGCATGTGGTTCGACAGTTCCCGCTGCACGCCAGCGCGCCAGCGCTGCACTCGGGGGTGGCGCCGGTCGTAGCCGGTGTAGGTGAACCCTTGGCCGGCGCGGGCCATCGCGCCGAGAGCGTTCTGGAGAGGAACATCGAACCTCGTGCCGTCGGCGCGGACCGGGAACGGGTCCGTCAGCGGCGAGACGCCGTTCCGGGGGTCCCCGGCGCGCCAGGTCTGGCCGAAATCGTTCGTCAGGACCGTGCTGGTGGCGCGGGCGTAGCCGAACTGGTCCACCGCCTGGTTCATGACGTTGAGCGTGTCAAAGTATATCCCGTAACCGCCGCGCAGGATCATCTTCGGGTGGAACTGCCAGGCGGCCGAGAGCCGTGGAAGATACATGAGCTCGCTGCGCCAGAGTTCGCGCGGCGCTCCGTCGCGGCCCGCGTAGACCGCGCCGCCCCGGACCACGAACTGGCTGGCGGGCAGTTCGGGGAGGGGATTCCTCGCGTAGGCCGCCTGCGCTGCGGCGGCGATCGGCAGCTCGGCGTTCGGGTCAAAGTAGGACAGCGCGCGGTTATAGCGTTCCGTCGGCCCGCGCTCGTACTCCATGCGCAGCCCGAAGGTCAACGTCACGTTCCGGCTGACGCGCCACGTGTCCTGGCCGTACCATGCGTAGTACGGGTTCATCAGCGCGTAGGTGTCGTTGGTGTCGACCGACATGCCGGTCGGAATCCCCAGCTGGAAGGTCGCCCAGACCAGGCCCAGCGTGCCGGCGGGAACGAATCCGTCCTCGTCTTTCCGCACGAAGCTGTTGGCGAAGGTGAAGTTGCCCGAGGTGAGCCCGCCATTCTGGATATTGTTCCGGTAGTGCTGGCGGAGGTCGAGGCCGGTCTTGATCGAGTGGGATCCGCGGATGTGCGTCACGTTGAACTTGGCGCTCTGCTGCCGGCCCTGCGCGCCCGGGTCGACGGGCGTGCTCAGCACCATGTCGCCGGACCACGCCACCATACCCGGCCAGACCACGCGCGGCATGACGCAACTGCCGGCGCACTTCTGGTCCATATAGGCGGGCAGGCCGGTGTCGGTCGGCTTGTACCGCCGCGTCCCCAGCCGCTGGTTCTGGAGGAGAAACCGGGTGGCGTCGACGGAGGCGTTGACAACGGTGCTCGCGTTCATCGCGAACGTCCAGTCGGCCGCGCCGCTGAGCGTGGGCCGTTTCTCGTCCCAGGCCATCAGCCCGGCCTCGGTCTCGTAGGTGTAGTCCTGCGCATCCTCCTCGAATTCGCTCTTGAGCCAGCGGAAGAAGAACCGGTGGCGGCTGCTGGCCTGAAAGTCGATGCGGTTGTTCCACGAACTGTAGTCGACATTGTTCGGCATGCCGGAGGCGATGTAGTTGTTGACGGGCTCGCGGCGCGGGTCGGCCGGATCGTTGTTGGCGGATGGCATGCGCTGATTGTAGAAGTCGTGGATCGGGTTCCGGAAGCGGCTCCGCGGCACGAGGTTGCCGGGAAAGGCGTCCCGCACGACGTGTCCGGCGCGGGCCGGGTCCGGGCGGACGCTGAGCGGATCGTAGACTGTGTAGCGGACCGCGTCCACCTGGAGCAGGCGGGAATAGTCGCCTGCGCGCATCGCCGCCGTCGGAACCGTGTAGTTCAGCTCACTGGGCCGCGCCGATTGCAGGTTCCGAAGCTTCGAAAAGCCGAGAAAGAAGAACAGCCGGTTGCGGCCGTTGAACAGTCCGGGGACGGTCACCGGGCCGCTCAGCGTGCCGTGGAAGTTGTTCATGTGGCCCGGCGTGAGCAGCGGGCGGGCGGCGAGTTCCTCCGCCGCGGCGATGTTCCCCGCCGCGCGCAGCGCCGCGATCTGGCTGTAGCGGGCCTGCTTGGTGAAGAACGGGGCGGCGTTCCACCGGGCGTTGAAATACTGGTAGGTCGCCGAGCCGTGGAACGCGTTGACGCCGGACTTGGTGGACATCGAGATATTCAGGCCGGTGGCGTGCCCGAAGCCGGCGTCGAAGTTCGAAGTCTCAATCTTGAACTCGCCGATGACGTCGGGGCTTGGCATGAACGCCACGCGGCGGTCCGTGCCGTTCGTCGATGCTCCGTCGATCGACCATTCGTTTCCGCCGACGCCGCCGGGCATGTAGTAGCCCGATCCGCCGCCGATCTGGCCCTGCACCAGGAACTGCGTCGTTCCCGGCACCTGCACGCCGGGCGCGAACCGCGTCAGCATCGTGACATTGTTGCCGATCACCGGCAGGTCCATGATCTCGCGATTGGTGATGTTTCGTCCCGTCGACACGGTGCTCGTGTCGAGAATCGGCGCTTCGGCCGAGACGGTGACCGATTCCGCCGTGCCGCCGACTTCGAGTTGAAGGTCGATCTGCAACTGGTCGCCGAGGCCCAGCGCGAGGCCGGAGCGGATTGTGCGCTTGAACCCCTGCGCCTCCACGGTCACGGTGTAGTCGCCGGGAATCAGCAGCGGGGCTTCGTAGTAGCCCGCGCTGTTGGTCGCCAGGCGCGTGACGGTATTGGTGCCGGTGTTCGTCACGGTCACGGCGGCGCCGCTGATGGCGGCGCTCTGGGCGTCGGTTACCGTTCCCGAGATCCGGCCCCGGGTATCCTGCGCGGACGCCGCCAGGGCCGACAGCAGGCAGATTAGCAAAGCGGACAGAGCTTTCATGGCGCCCCCTTACGACGAGGAGAACTGGCAGGAAATATCTTATCCCTTTTCCACTGCCAGCCCCCGAAGTGCTCCCGCTGCCGGGCCCGGCTTTCCCGTCCCTCAGAACGGCAACGACTCCAACAAAGACGACTACGATCAATACGGCAGGGCGGCAAGCCACGCCATCAGGAACAGCTCCTGGAGCGAGCCGCCGATCAACCCTTCCCGCATCCACTGCTCAAGAATCGCCCGTGCCATCTTCCCCCAACGCGGGGGCTCGGCCGGGCGCTGCGGCTCTCTTCTGGGCGGCGTCGTTTGTATCTCGGAGTGAACGCTCCGGGTGCTGTTTACGTCCTTTTCTTCGGACACCTTCTTCTGTTCTTGCCGCCTTATCCACTCCTCGTGTTCCCGCCGAACTTGCTCCTGATAGCGGTTGAACCACTCCTCCCAATCCTTGACCTCGGCCTCGGCGGCCTCAAGCTCGCGGGCAAGATCGTCGAGGGCTGGGCTGGAGACCGTCTGGAGGTTCTCACCGAGCGGACCCGGTCCCGCGACCGCGGTGCGCTCCGCCATCAGTTTCCGGAGCCGTTTGACCTTGGCGATGGCTTTGTACTGTTTGAAAGATGGCTTGGTATCCTCAGGGTCAAGCTCCCAGACCCCTTGGAGGCCGGCGGCGTCCACCGCGTTGACCGGGTTGGCGAACGCGTACTGATACGGACTCAACTCCCGCGCGCCCACCAGATCCAGCGGCTCCGGGCTGAGAAACCGCGCCGTCACCGGATCGTAGAATCTCATCCGGTGATAATAGAGGCCGGCCGATGGCTCCTCCATCACCGAGTAGGCGCCGAGCCAGAGGAACGGGTTGTCCGTCCCGCCGCTCCGCGCGATCACCTCGCCGAACGGCGAGACAGCGTACGTATCCGTCACCGCGCCATCCTCGCCCGTCAGCGCCGTCGTGTTCCCCGTCTCGTCGAAATGGTAGAACGCCCGGGCGTTCGTCTCCGCGTCGATCCGGTACATCAGCCTGCCCCCGGGCAGGTGGACGAAGTAGCGGTAGTCGGCGTCGGCGTCCCCCACCCGGCGGCGCTGCACCGCCGGCGAGGGCAGGTGAAGCGCGTAGTTCCAGACAAACACGTCGTGGGTCGAGCCGATCCGGGCCGTCATCATGCCCGGACCGTCGTACTCGAAGCGCACCAAGCCGTCCGCCGTGCGGATCGAAGTCAGCCGCGACGCCGCATCCCACGTCATCGCCGCGCCGCGAAGCGAAGTGACCCGGCCGCGCTCGTCGAAGGTGGCGGCATCCGCCCGATGATCGCTGTCGTACGTGAATTCCTGCGCCGTCTCCGCCAGCCCGGCGGGTGAATAGCTCCGGTCCGCCGAGGTGATCCGGCCGGCGGCGTCGCGCGTCAGCTCGATGCTCGACAGCAACGTGTCCCGGGACTCGCGGATCGACCGGAGGCGTCCGGCGCCGTCATAGGAATACGTCGTCACCACGCCGTTGGGCCGCGTGATCAACGTCAGTTGACCGGCGCTGTCATAGTCGAGCGTCTTCTCCCCGCCCACCCAGTCCCGGATCTTCGTCACCTGGTCGCGGACGTTGTACTCGTACCGGACCACCTTCCCCGGCGCATACGTGATCGAGGCGAGCCGGCCCGCCGCGTCCTGTTCGATCCCCAGGCCGTTGATCCGCGTCAGATCGTCGCGCGCATCGTACGCCGCGGTGACGCCGTCGGCCTGGATCAACCGGTCCTTCTCATCGTAGACGGCCGTCTTCTCGAGCCCGTCGGAATAGCGGATCGAGGCGATCCGGCCGGTCGCTGTGTAGGAGTAGGTCGCCGTGACGCCGTCGGCGTACTGCGCGGTTCGAAGTCTTTGGCGCGCGTCGTAGGTGTATTGAGTCGTTCGGCCCGCCGGTGTGCTCTTCGACGTCAGCCGGCCCTGGCTGTCGTAGGTCCGGTTCCAGACGTTGCCGTTGGGATCGGTCACGCCCGTCAGCCGGCCCAGTTCGTTGTAACGGTAGCTCGCCTTGACATCCCCGGGCAGCGACACCGATGTCACCAGGTTCCGCGCGTCGTAGGCGAAGGCCGACGGCAACCCCAGCGGATCGGTGGAGGAAACCAGGCGGCGGCGCGAATCGTAGCTCGCCCTCTGCGATTCCCCCAGCGGATTGATCAGTCCCGTCACCAGTCCTCTGGCGTCCCGCGTCAGGGTCCACTTCCTTCCGAGTCCGTCGGTGACGGAAACAAGGCGTCCCTCCTTGTCGCGTTCATAGCCCGCCACGAGGCCCATGGCGTCCGCCACCGAACGAACCCGCCCGGCGGCGTCATAGGCCAGCGTGACGGTGTTCCCGGAGGGGTCCGACGCCGACGCCAGCCGTCCGGCGGCGTCGTAGGTGAACGACGTTTTCGCCCCCAGCGCGTCGGTGACCGATTCGATCCGGTTGTCCGCGTTGAACGCGGCCGCCGTCAGGTGACCCAGCGGCTCCCTGACCGCCGTGTTGCGATGATTGGCGTCGTAGGCGAACTGCGTCGTCTGCCCCTTTTCGTCCGTAACCGAGAGCGGAAAATCCTGTGGCCCGTAGGTGTAGGTGCGGCTGGTTCCGTCGGCGAACACGATTTTGCTCACCCGCTTTTCCGTGTCGTAGGCGAACGTCGTCGTGTCGCCGCCCGGCAACCTGACGCTGGCCAGCGTCGCGTCTGCATTGTATGCATAGGCCGTGATCCCGCCGGCCGGATTCCGCGCCGTGAGCACCTGGCCGCGCGGGTTGTACGTGTAAGTCCAGGTTTGTCCCGCCGGATCGGTTGCGGTGACCGGGTTGCCCGCCGCGTCATAGGTGAACTGGAACGCCGATCCGTCCGGAAACTCGAGACGAGTCAGGTTCTGGTAGGTAAATCCGTTCTGCGCCTGCGCCGTGTAAGTCGCGGTCACCCGCGCCCCCGACTCATCCGTGAACGACATAGGAAGACCGGATGGGTGATAGACCGTGGCCGTCGTTTTGCCCTCCCGGTCTGTCGAGCCCGTCCTCCGGCCGTTGAGGTCCCGCGTCCAGGCGTACGCCGCCCCGAGCCCGTCCGTGTAGCCCGTGATCCCGATGCCGTTCTGATGCTGGTGGGAGTAGGTCTGATTGGCCGCATTGGCGACCCGTGTCGAACGCGTCCCCTCGTAGGTGAACGTTGTCACGTTCCCCCGGCTGTCGGTTTGCCGCGCCACACGCCCGTTGTTGTCGTACTCCTGGCGGTAGGGCGCGTTCCCGGCCGGCTCCACCTCCCGTATCAGGAACCCGTCCGGATTGGTTTCATACCGGGTCGTGTTGCCGGCGGCGTCCGTGAACGACGCCAGAAATCCGTTCTCGTAGCCGAACCGCAGTCGGCGTCCGGTCTGATCGGTCACCGCCACGAGAAAGTCGGCCCCGTAGGAGAACGTCAGCGAACGCCCGAGCCCGTCGGTGACCCGCGCCGGCCCGAACGGGCCCTGCTCGACGAGGTGGGCGTTGCCGTTGCGATCCTCGATGCGCGTCAGGAACCCGCCGGGGTTGAACGTGTAGACGAGCGAAGTCCGGAAGTCCAGAAACCGGAAGCCGGCCGGCGTTTCAAGCAACTGGTCGGCGTATTGGGAACCTGGCGCCGCCTGCCATCCCGCCGCCGTTTTCGTGAACGCCGCCGTGTAGCCGCCCATCATCGCGATCACCGCCGCCTCGCCGGTCACATGGAGCCGGACGTCGAAGTTGTGCGACCAGAACGGACCCAGCGCGCTGTAGTGGTTGTTGGTCGCCAGGGTCGTCCCGTAGCGGCGCTCGAACCGGAGTTCGTGCGGGCCGCCCAGCGAGAGGTCCACGCCGCCGGTGAAGAACTCCCCCGTCGCCGTCGACACCGGGTCGCCTCCCCGGCCGACGTCGTAGCGCTCCTGCGCGGGTGGAAAGTCCTGGCTCAGTCCGGGGTTGGTCAGATTCTTGGGCGTTACCGGCGGCCGGGTGTGCAGATTCCCGGGATATTGGGCGATGTGGCCGGGGGCGTTCGCGCGCGGATTGAACAGCGCCAGCAGCCCCCGGGCCATTTGGATCACCGCATCAGCCGCGGCCAGGAGTCTGGTGGTCAGTTGATCGAGGTTGGGGTTTTCGGCGCGTCCTTGCAGAATGAAGCTGTCGGTCGGCGTCGTCCCATACACATGCAGGATGTCGCCGACGGGCCACATCCCCAGAAACGTGGAAGCCACGTTGCCGAAGCTGTGCACGGCCGTGATGAACCGGCCGTTGACCCTGTCGGCGGCGCCGGCCTCCCTGGCGCCGCTGGCCGTCACGATGGGCGCGCCGGTGGTGAACGTCGTAATGAAGCCCGCCCCCTGCGCGTTCGGCACGCCCGTGGCGCCGTTGAAGTCAGTCGACGTCGTGCCTCCGGCGACATACAGCAGGGGCCGCTCCGGGTGGATCGACAGCGCGTTGACCGTCTCGGTTCCCGATCCCCCGAATCGCGACGCAAAGCCCAACGCGGAAAAGTTGGCTTGCACCAGCGCCAGAAAGGCGTCCGCTCCGCCCCGGGCCGGACTGTTGTCCGTCACGCGGAAGTTCGGCGAAGACGTCGTCCCGGCCACGTACATGTTGCCCGCCGCATCCAGTTGGAGCGCCCGCGGTTCGTCGTTGGCCGAGCCGCCCAGGTAGGTAAACGCCTGGAGACTCTTCAGGTCGGCCGAAAAACGCGCCAGGAATCCGTCGTTGGCGCCGCCGTGCGCCGGTTGCAGGCCGCCGGCCGCCGGCCAGTTCGTCGACGCCGTCACCCCCAGCACCACCGGGAGACCGGCCCGCGTCAGTCCGAGGTCCGTCACCGTGTCGGCCCCGGCGCGGCCCAACAGCGTGCACTGCGTCAGCCCCCCCTCCGGGTTGAACAGACACAGGAATCCGTCGCCCTGCCCGGCGTTGGCTGTCTGAAAGTTGCCCGTGGTGAACAGCAGCGTGCCGAACGTGTTGCCGGCCACGTAAAAAGATCCGTCTCCTCCGACGGCCACCGCCGTCGCTGTCTCTTCCAGGTTCGAACCGAGCGTCGTCTGGCTCCAGCGGCGCAGATCCGCTTCATACCGCCGGACCAGGACGTCGCGATTGGGCGGGTTGCCCCTCACGATCGAACCTACGACGATCATCCGGCCCTGCGAGTCGACCGCCGCATCGCGCATCGCCATCGCCTCCGTGCCGGTCAACACCTCGATCGGCGGATCGATGACCAGTTCCCGCGACCGGTCGTAGCGGCCCACCTCGAACCGCAGTTCGAGTCCCTGACGGACCGCCCGCACCGCCACCTCGTCGCGCAGGTATCCGTTGCGCTGATAGGCGACCGGCTCGCGGAAGCGAACCACCCCCGCCGGGTCGCGGGAGAACCGCAGACGGATCCGCGACGGGTCCGCCCCCGGCGCGACATGGAAGTCCTGCTCGAGCGCAGCCTTGTTATGCCAGTAGCGCACGTCGATGCCCGGCCACACCTCGCGCTGGCGGAGCGCGTCGTAGGCCGGAACGCTCCTCGCGCCGTAGCGGATGTCCCCAGCGGGCTTCTCGGGTGCGAATTGCGGACTGTTGGCGGCGCCTTCGTATCGCAGTTCGACCGTGCGCGCGCCGTTGACGAACCGGACGGTTCGCCCGAAGAATTCCGCCGTCAGCGCGCCTCCGTGGCTGCGATACGCGGCCGGCCGTTTGGTCCCGACCGGTTCAAACCACGGCGTGAACTCGACCCCGGCCGACGCCGAGGCCGCCGAGATGGCGGACGCAAGCAGAAGAGCCGGCCGCACGGGTCACCTCCTGGAAGCCGGCCGCTTTGGCTGCGCCGCTTTTGCAGGCGCCCGTCCGGTTCCGCGCCGGACGGCCGGCGCCGCGGCTGGCGGCGTTCCAGTGACCACGCGCGACACCAGGTTGCCGGCCTTGTCGTAGGAATACGTGATGGTCTGCCCGCCTTCGTATTCGACCTTCACGAGCCTGTGCGCGTCGTCGTAGGTGTAATTCACTCTGCCGGCATACGCCGACAGCACGATGGAAAGCGCGAACACAACGAATTTCGCCACGGACGTCTCTCCTCCCTTCCGGACGGCCAGAGATCAACCGCCGAACCGCTCCGGTTGGCGCTGCTTCTTTGTAGTGTGTATACACTACGGCGCGCCGTCGTGCAACCCAGGGGCGCCGGGTTAACCGCGTTAACGTCGCCGGAGAGTTCGCTCCATTGGCCGCCGAAATGGCCCCGGGTTCACGGCTCTCCGATGTGGGCCGAGCCGGTCTGGGCGGAGCAATGCGGTTCGGGCCAACAGGGTATCCAGGCGACGCCCTTGCCTGTCAGGGACGCCCGGCGGCCATTTCGAGGCTTCGCAGCTTGGCCGCGAGCGTCGTCCGCTTCAGCCTGAGCAGTTCAGCCGCCATGGTCTTGTTGCCGTTTGTCTTGCGCAGCGCCTGTTCGAGCAGCCGGCGCTCGATCGAGCTGACAGTGGCTTCGAAATCCAGCCCCTCGTCGGGGACTGAGATCACCGAGGAGAACGCTTCCACGGAGGAGGGGGCCGGCAGATCCATCGGAAGCGGAAAGTCGCCGGCATAGAGGACGTCGCGTTCTCCGGCCAGGGCGACCGCCATTTCCACCGCGTTCTCGAGTTGCCGGACGTTGCCGGGCCAGCGGTAGCGGACGAGCCGGTCGATCGTCTCGGCGGCGATCTTTTTGACCGGAATATCCTCGAGGCGGCAGACCTTGTCGAGAAAGTGCCGCACGAGCAGCGGTATGTCGGAGGCTCGCTCGCGCAGGGCGGGCATGCGCAGCGGGACCACGTTCAGGCGGTAGTAGAGGTCCTCCCGGAAGCGACCCTGGCGTATCCGGCTTTCGAGGTCCACGTTGGCGGCGGCGATCACGCGCACGTCCACCTTCAGCGTCTCCGAACTGCCCAGCCGCTGGAACTCGCGTTCCTGGAGCACGCGGAGGAGCTTCGATTGCAGGTCGAGCGGCATCTCGGCGATCTCGTCGAGAAAGATGGTGCCGTCCCGCGCCTGTTCGAACCTTCCCACGCGGTTCTGGACGGCGCCCGTGAACGCGCCCTTGACATGGCCGAACAGTTCGGCTTCGAGGAGATTCTCCGGCAGAGCGCCGCAGTTGACTGAAACCATCGGCAGGTGGGAGCGGTTGCTGGCGGCGTGAATGGCGCGGGCCGCCATCTCCTTTCCTGTGCCCGTCTCGCCGGTGATCAACACCGTGCTCCGCCGCCTCGCCACCAGCCGGATGGTCTCGCCGATGACGCGCATCGGCGTGCTCTCTCCGACCAGGAACCGCCGCCAGGGCTCGTCGTCGGGGCTTGCTGCGGCGGCGCCGTGCGCCTGTTCGAACGCCCGGGCCAGCGCCGCCTGCACGCCGTCGACAGAAACGGCGTAGTCGAAAGCGCCCAGTTTGACCAGCCGCAGACCCTCGGCAAGAGAGTTCGCGCCAAGGTTCAGGAACACACAGGGCGTGGATGCACTCTCCCGCTGGATGTGCTCGAGCAATTCATCGGGCGGCCATTCGGGCAAGGGGAGGCAGGCCAGGACCACGCTGGCCTCCCTCTGGCGGAGACAGCTGATGGCCTCCCACTCCGACTCACAGTAGACAGGGGAGAATCCCGACAGACCTGCCAGGTCCTGACGGCGGCCAGCGTATATGACGGCGAGGCGCCCGCCGGCCGGATCGTGGCTGGGCACGATCATCTATCGGAACCGCCGCGACGGAGGAATGTTGGAAGCGCCATTAAATTGACGGGGAGAGTGCTTTATCCCGTGGAAGACACATGGGCTATTCCGCAGGAGAAGCCTGTCTCGGCTGGCGTGCAGAAAGCAGGGAGGAAGCAGTGGCCGCGGAAATGGTACCTTAAAGTATTAAACTCCCCTCAAACAGTCACACTATATGGCAAATGTACCCATCACGGTCGCTCACGGCGACGGCATCGGCCCGGAGATCATGGCCGCTACGCTCGAGATCCTCAAAGGAGGCGGAGCGCGCATCGACATTGAAGAGATCGAAATCGGAGAGAAGGTCTACCTGCGCGGGATCAGCGCCGGCATCGAGCCGGCCGCCTGGGAATCGCTCCGCCGGACGAAGGTCTTCCTGAAGGCGCCCATCACGACCCCCCAGGGTGGCGGATTCAAGAGCCTCAATGTCACCACGCGGAAAACGCTCGGGCTGTATGCGAATGTGCGTCCGTGTGTCTCATACCATCCGTTCGTCCGGACCAAGCATCCGGTGATGGACGTGGTGATCGTGCGCGAGAACGAGGAGGATCTCTATGCCGGCATGGAGTATCAGCTGTCGCCGGGCGTGATGCAGTCGCTCAAGATCATCTCGCGGCCGGGTACGGAGAAGATCGTCCGCTACGCGTTCGACTACGCCATCCGCAACAACCGCAAGAAGGTGACCTGTTTCACCAAAGACAACATCATGAAGATGTCCGACGGGCTCTTCCACAAGATCTTCGACGAAATCGGCGCGGAGTATCCGTCGATTGAGAAGGAGCACTGGATCGTCGACATCGGCGCCGCCAAGCTGGCCGACACGCCGGAGGCCTTCGACGTGGTCGTGATGCCGAATCTCTACGGCGACATCCTGTCTGATGTGGCGGCGCAGATCGCCGGTTCGGTCGGCCTGGCCGGTTCGGCCAACATCGGAACCGGCGCGGCCATGTTTGAGGCGATCCACGGCTCGGCGCCCCGCCGCGCCGGACAGAACCTGGCCAATCCGTCGGGACTGCTGCTGGGCGCGGTGATGATGCTGGTGCACATCGATCAGCCGGACGTCGCCGAACGCGTCCACAACGCCTGGCTCCGCACGATGGAGGACGGCATCCACACCTACGACATCTTTCGCGAAGGGGTGAGCAAGCAAAAGGTGGGCACAAAGGAGTTCGCGGCGGCGGTGGTGGCGCGGATGGGACAGCGGCCGGAGCAGCTGAAAGCCGCCAGCTACGCGTCGGCGCCGAAACAGACGGCGGCCGCGGCGGCCCAGTCCCGGCCTGGGGGGACCCGGACCCTGCACGGCGTGGACGTCTACATCGTTTGGCCCGGCGCCGACACCGCCGCGCTGGCCTCGAAGCTCGGCGCGATGACGACGTCGAACCTCAAACTGACGATGATGGACAACCGCGGAACGAAAGTGTGGCCCGGCGGCGCTCCGGAGACATTCTGCTCGGACCTGTACCGGTGCCGTTTCCTCTCGCAGGCGGGAATCGCCGCCGGCGAGGTCGTGGAGTTGCTTGGCAAGATCGCCGGCGCGGGTCTGGATTTTTCCAAGACCGAGAATCTGCACAACTACGACGGCCAGCGCGGCTACACGCTGGCTCAAGGCGAGTAGCGGGACCAGCGGGGGAACGCGCAGACGTTCCGGGGTCCGGGCGTTGGGTTAGAATGACGCCGGGGGTCCCGCCGTGGCCGACCTTGACATCACGACCTTGCTCCGCCGTTTTCGAGCGGGCGACCGGGCGGCCGAAGAGCAGCTTGTTCCACGTGTCTACCACGAACTCCGGAGACTGGCCGCGGCCTATATGCGGCGGGAGAAACCCGGGGCGTCCCTCCAGCCGACGGCGCTGGTTCATGAAGCCTACCTGCGCATGGTGGATTACAAGCAGGTCGAGTTCAAAGACCGGCACCATTTCTTTGCGCTCGCCGCGCAGGTGATGCGGCGGATCCTGGTGGACCGCGCCCGGGCGCGGAAGGCGGCGAAGCGGGGCGGCGCCGCCGGCGCGCTTCCGCTCGACGAGGCGATCGAACTCGGAACCCCGAAGGAAGACCTGCTGATCTCCCTCGACGAGGCGCTCGACCGGCTTAGCGGCCTCAACCCCCGGATGGGCCAGATCGTCGAGATGCGCTTCTTCGGAGGCATGACCGAGGAGGAGATCGGCGAGTATCTGGGGGTCTCCGCCCGGACGATCAAGCGGCAATGGGCGACGGCGCGGTTGTGGCTGCAAAAGGAGCTGGCGGCGGGCGGGCAGTAGGGGAATCGGGTGTATACTGGCGGTCGAAAGGATATCTTTGTCCGATATGCCGACCACCCGCCGCGAACTCATTCCTTCTCTGGCCGCCGCGCCGCTTTTCGTTCCGAAGTCCGCCTTCGGAGCCAATGACCGCATCGCCTACGCCGTTCTGGCTACCGGAGGCCGGGGACGGTACGTCAGCAAGATCTTCACGAAGGCTGGCGCGGAGTGCGCCGCCCTTTGCGACGTCTACGAGCCGCATCTCGAACTGGCGAAGCAGGACTCGCCCGGCGCGCGCACCTACGTCGACTATCACGAACTTCTTGCGAAGGAGACCGGCATCGACGCCGTTCTGATCGCATCCCCGGACCACCAGCATTTCCCGATGCTCCAGGCCGCTCTGGACGCGAAGAAAGACGTCTACCTCGAAAAGCCTCTGTCGAAGTCGCTCGAGGAGAGCGCCAAGATGATACAGGCTGTGCGCCGCTCCCGGCAGGTCGTGCAGATCGGCATGCAGCGCCGCAGCGCGCCAGCGATCATGAAGGCCAAAAAACTCGTCGACGACGGCGTCCTCGGACGGATCACGCTGGTCAAGCCCCAATGGCACTGGAACATCGCCCGGAAGCTCGACAACTCGCCGCTTCCCGGCAAGCTCGATTGGGCAAGGTTCCTCGGCAACGCACGCAAACGCGAACTGGAGCCGATGCGCTTCCGCCGCTGGCGGTACTTCTGGGATTACGCGGGCGGCAACATGACGGATCAGGGAACCCATCTGATGGACGTGGTGCAGTGGTTCACGCAGTCCGGTCCGCCGAAGTCGGCGGTGTGCCACGGCTACGTCGCCAAGATGGAGGGAGCCGAGCACCCGGACGTATTCTCCGCCGTCTTCGATTTCGGCGGGTTCATGGCCACCTGGACGCTCGACTATGCCAACTCCTTCCAGAACGGCTGGTCGATTACCTTTCTGGGCGACAAGGGAACCATGATCCTCGATGACGCCGGATACAAGGTGTACGCCGAGCCCTGGAAGAAGACGGCCGAGCCGATCTACGAGGAGCAGGCGCCGGTTCCGGTCGAGGCGCACGTGCAGAACTTCTTCGATTGCATCAAATCGAGGCAGGATCCCAATTGCACGGTCGAGATCGCCGCCGCGGCGGTGGCGGGTCCGCACTTGGCCAACCTGGCGATGGTGAAGGGCCGGCAGATGAAACTACAGGCGGAAGGCTACCGGGCGTCGTAAACCGCCTCGGCGGCCGGCCTTGCCATTGCGAGCGGCTACGACCGGGTCCGGGAAGCTTTCGGCTCCACCGGCTCGGGCGCCGCAACCGGGCCGGGTACGGAATTGGTGTGGGTCTCGTCGCTGATCATGCCCAGCGCGGCCCGGACGGCCCGGTCGACTGTGGCGAAGACGTCCGGGTGGTCCCGCAGGAACTGCTTGGCGTTGTCCCGGCCCTGGCCGATCCGCTCGGCCCCGTAGCTGTACCAGGCGCCGCTCTTTTCCACAATGTTGTGCTGCACCGCCAGGTCCAGCAGATCGCCTTCGCGGGAGATGCCCTCGCCGTACATGATGTCGAACTCCGCTTCGCGGAACGGCGGCGCGAGCTTGTTCTTGACGATCTTGATTTTGGTCCGGTTGCCGACCACCGTTTCGCCGTCCTTGATCGACGAAATGCGGCGGATGTCGCAGCGAACCGAAGAGTAGAACTTGAGCGCGCGCCCGCCCGTGGTCGTCTCCGGGTTGCCGAACATCACGCCGATCTTCTCGCGGATCTGGTTGATGAAGATCAGGCACGTTTTCGACTTCGACACGATGCCCGTCAGCTTCCGCATCGCCTGGGACATCAGGCGCGCCTGCACGCCCATGAAGCTGTCGCCCATCTCCCCGTCGAGTTCCGCCTTGGGCACCAGAGCGGCCACCGAGTCGACCACCAGCACGTCCACCGCGCCGGAGGTGATCAGGGAACTGGTGATCTCCAGCGCCTGCTCGGCATAGTCGGGCTGGGAAACGAGAAGGTTGTCGACGTCGACGCCGAGCGCCCGCGCGTACAGCGGATCGAGCGCGTGCTCGACATCGATAAACGCCGCCACGCCGCCGCTCTTTTGTGCTTGGGCAATCACCTGGAGGGCGATCGTGGTTTTTCCCGACGACTCCGGGCCGTAGATCTCTGAGATCCGGCCGCGCGGGAACCCGCCGATGCCCATGGCCCAGTCCACTGAGATGGAGCCCGTCGAAATCGAAGAAACGGGGATGATGGCTTCCTTGGATCCCAGGCGGACAATGGAGCCTTTGCCGAACTGCTTCTCGATCTGGCCCATCGCCGCGGTGAGCGCGCGCACTCGTTCTTTCTCGTCCATAGAGTCCATAGTAGGGGATCGCAAGGCGGGATTCAATGCTATGTTCGCTTTTTTTTCGCCAACCTTGCTCCTGTGAGGTACGGTGTGGTCTGTTTCGAGTTCGAGCGTCGGGGAGGAAGCGCGTTAGACTACGGCACATGTATCTCATTGTGTTGGGATGTCTGATGGCGGCGGCGGCCGGGGCCCAGGACCGGCAATGGGTGGAAGGATTCGCCTCCGCGGAATTTCACTACGGCGCGCAGCGGGAGAACCGTCTCTTTCGCGATTTTCGCGGCTTGGCCCGAGGCTATATGACGGCCGGGTGGTGGGCGAAGGGACAGATGAAGAACAACTTCCTTTCCTGGCGAACGGCCCCCGTCCCGGCCAAAAGGCCGACCACGTTTGTCTTCATCGCGGCCAGTTCACCGGTCCCACCCGAGTTTTCGAGAGGACCTCGCGTGAAACTATCGATCGACGGACAGCCCGCGCTGACGTTCACTCTCGGCTTTACCCGCGACTTCGTGTGGCGGGAGGGCCCCTACGAGTTGCAGTACCTCTCCAAGCGGGTCGAGTTCCCGTATTTCGGCTCCCACCGCCAGTTCGAACTTCACGGAAACAGCGGACTCTACCGGCTTTCGGTTCCGGCGGAAGCGGTGACCGCGGGCCGCGCCGCCGTGTTGAAGGTCGAGATCGAGCCCTTCGAAGGATGGAACAACGGCTGGTTCATGGTCAAGGACCGCCGGGACGCCCTCGATCACTCCGTGGCGACGGTGGAAGGAGAACTGGAGGCGCTGCGCCAGGACGTGGCGCACCTCACGCAGTTGACCCACGTGCTGGCCACGCAGCAGTACTCCAGACTCATCGAGACGCGCTCGCTCGAGCACCGGATGCTTTACACGAACGGCTACCGGCACCTGCACCCGGCCGACCTTATCCGCCTGCGGTCGGGCGAGCTGCTCATGATGTCGCGGGAGGCCACAGAGCATATCGCCAACGACGGAGACGTGATCCTGCTGCGATCGCGCGACGGCGGGAAAACCTGGAGCGGAAAGCAGGTGATCGGAGGGATTCCGGACCTCGACGAGCGCGAAGGGTGCGGCCTTCAGCTTCGGGATGGAACGGTGCTGGTGGGCATCTATTTCAACGGCTTGTACAAACCCGACGGCGACTACAACTGGACTTGGCGGCAGAGCCGGTATGAGCCGGGCCGGCGTTATCTGGGCGCCTACACGATCGCCTCCGCCGACGATGGCCGCACATGGTCCGCACCGCGGTACGTGGAGACTAGGGGAATGCCGTTTACGGACCTGGAGGGGCCCACGGATGCGCCGGTCGAGATGCCGGACGGTTCCATCCTGATGGCGATGACCGGTTACAACGTGGGCGGCGACATGCTCAACCGCACCGCGGTGATGTTAAGATCGGCCGATAAAGGGGCCACATGGACGTACCTGTCGACGATGGCAACCGACCCCGGCGGCAAGCTCGGCGGCTTCACCGAGCCAGGCCTCGTTCGGACTCGTACCGGACGTCTGGTGGCGGCGCTGCGAAACGAGGGTCCGGACCACGCCATCTACACGACCTACTCCGATGACGGCGGAAAGACCTGGGTTCCGGTCCGGAGAATGGGCACGTACGGCCACCCCGTGGATCTGATCCAGCTTTCCGACGGCCGCTTGCTGGCGAGCTACGGCATCCGCCCGCGCCTTCACGCCGAACCCGGGGGTATCCGGGCGGCATTCAGCCGCGATAACGGCGCCAGCTGGGACGCGGCCGGCGAGGTCCAGTTGAGGAATGATTTTCTCAACATGGATATCGGCTACCCGGAGTCGATCGAACTGGACGACGGACGGATCCTGACCGTGTACTACTACAACCTGTTCCAGCGATTCTTCCTGGGCGGCACGTGGTGGAGGCCCTGACGGCAGGAAACCGGGGCCTTCCTTCCTACGGACCGTAGACCTCGAACTCGTAAACGCGGTAATGGTTCTGAACGAGCGGCGTCACGTTCGAGAAGCCGACGCGGATGCCTGTCGCCTGCACGGCGTCGAAGGTGAGCGACGCCCAGCCGTCCACCGCGCTGACATGGTTATCCGCGGTGACAGTTCCATCGGAAGTGGCGCCAGCCGCGTTCATGATCTCGGTTCCCCGGAAGCCGTTGACCATTCCGGTCACGCGCTGCCATACCCGTTGGGGAAGCGGAATCGACGCCGGGCTGGTGGTGTACTCGACGATGAGGTTCTTCGCGACGGGACCGGCTCCGCCGGAGTCGTTGTCCTTGAACAGCCGGATGCGTTGAATCGTTGTGGGCGCGCCGAACCCGACCCCGAGATACGACGGAGCCACGCTGTTGAAGGCCGGCGTGGTCCAGGTGAACGTGGCCGTGCTGCCATCGATCGCATTCGCGGGAACGTTGTCCGCGGTGCGACCGTTCGGCCAGCCGGCCGCGGTGGTCGTCGCGACGCGGTTCGACCCGCCGCCGGATCCGCCGCCGCTGACTCCCGTGCTCACGCCGATGACGACGAACTGGGTGGTCGCCGAGGGCGGATCGGTTTCGATCGTGATCGTGCTCGTGTGGGTCCCGGCGCTCGAAGGAGTGTAACGGATCTGAATGAAGTTGAACGAGCCTGGTCCGGTCGGCGCGGGAAGCGGCGTCGCGTTCACGAAGTTCGGGTCGGAACTGGTGACGCGGAGGATCGTGACGGTCTGGGTGTTCGGGTTGTCGGCCCGCACCGATTTCGTCGTGCCCGCCTCGATGGCCGTGAACGACAGAGAGGGCGGGGTGAGCCGCAGCGGCAGCAGACTCGCGCCGCCGCCCGTTCCACCTCCGCCACCCGTTCCACCTCCGCCGACTGGATACTCGACGCGCGCGCGGATCAGGAAGTTGCCCGGCCGGATCCCCGGCAGCGAATCGTAGAGGAAGTAGTTGACGCCGTCGTTGCCGACGTACGACCGCTGCGACAGCGGCGGGCCGATATCAACCGCCATCGGAAAGACTCCCGCGGGATTGGCGACGGTGAAGCCAACCAGGAAGTCGCCGCTCGGAATCGTCAGCGGCGGCACGTCGTACTCGACAAACGTATTGAACGCGCTGACGGTCGCGTTGGTTCGGACCGGCGTGAGCCCGGACAGCTGCGTGCCGCCGCCGGGTGTGGCCATGCTCACGATCTGGATCGCCGATCCGAGCGGAAGTCCGTTGAGCGGCGCGCCGCTGGCGGGGAATTGAATCAGCACGCGGCGCAGGGTGGCCGGGTACGAGGCCGGCGTCAGACGATTGACGAAGTAGCCCTGCACGCCTCCCTGGCTGAAGCCGGTGGCCAGCTCGACCGTCCCGTCATCGCCCCGGAGGACGTCCGAAGTGGCGCCGCCTCCTCCGGTTCCTCCTCCGGCGCCGCCACCGGTTCCGCCACTTCCTCCGGCTCCACCCGTGCCCGCTGTGGCGTTGCCGCACTCCATGGTTCCCTCCGCGACGCACACGTCATCGAGCCCCGGCCCGAGCGTTCCGCTCGGGCTCAAACTGGCGAACTCCAATGTCGTTCGCGTCGATCCGGCTGGCGTCGTGAAGCGGAACACCTGCTGTTGCCAACCCAGGCTGGTGTGGGTGCGGCCGGTCGTGTCAAACGACTTCTCTTCAGGCGGCCCGCCGGCTGAGACCCGCAATCGCCGGATGCCCGTGTTCGGATGACCTGCCATGCGGAAGGTGACCGTGTACTGGGTTCCCGGCCTTGTCTCGAAGGTCTGCGCGATCGCACCGGGCGTGCTGCCGTCAAGGTCGATGGAGTGGTCCCCATGCGACGAGGTCCAGAAGCTCCGGATGTAGTCAACGTTGCCGAAGGTGACCGACCAGCACGGGATCTGCGTGCTCCCGCGCTCGACAACGAGGAAGGATGCCGTCGTGCCGGGCTGTTCGAAGCTGCCGTTGCAGAGCAGATTGGCCGCGCTGCCGCCGCCGGCGGCGCCTCCGCCACTGGTGCCGCCGCCGGCGCCTCCGGCGAACCCGTAGATCTCCACCTCGCGCAGGTGGAAGTACAGAAAAGCGGTGGATTCCAGCCGCAGGCGGACAACGCGCGCCGTGAACGGGGCGAAAGAGGGAGTCAACGCCGCTCCTCCGGCGCCCCAGATGGTTCCGTCGTGGCGATAAATGGTCCGGAACGTGACGCCGTCGTCGGAGGCCAGAATCGCGATGGTCCGCGCCCGGTCGAGGAAGGCCTGATTGATCCGATTGAACAGCCGGATCTGGCAGACCGTCGAGACCTGCCCCAGG
>Ga0073934_10002544_pt1 | contig 37400 bp, 27 predicted proteins | sample LarsenN4metaG_FD_76834 | JGI IMG/M metagenome (GOLD analysis project Ga0073934, IMG submission 76834) | Hot spring sediment bacterial and archeal communities from British Columbia, Canada, to study Microbial Dark Matter (Phase II) - Larsen... ... | reverse complement strand
GGCCGCCTGGGGAAAGACCCCGAGCTCAAGTACACGGCCAACGGCACGCCGGTCGCCAAGTTCACTCTCGCCACCGATGAAGTCTTCAAAGACCAATCCGGCGAGCAGCAAAAGCACACCGAATGGCACAACATCGTGGCCTGGAAAAGGCTGGCGGAAATCTGCGGGGAGTACTTGACGAAAGGCAAGCAGGTCTACATCGAAGGCACGATCCGCAGCCGACAGTGGGAAGACCAGGCGGGAAACAAGCGAACCTCGTACGATATCGTGGCCCGTGATATGAGGATGCTGGGCTCGCGCGCCGAGAATGAACGGGCCGCCGCCGTTCCCGGCGGGCGGCCTGCGCCGGAGCCCGAGCCGGCCGCGGAAACCGAGATCACCGACGCGGATATTCCCTTTTGACCCCGGGGGTGACAGCGGCGCCTCGCGGCCGGGCGCGTTGCCTAGCCAACTGGCCGATCACGAGCGCATCGCCCTCCTTGAGACTCCCCTCCAGCAGTTGCGCGAACCGGTGGTCCGTGATGCCCACTCTCACCGCCACCGGCTCGATCACCTTGCGCGACTTCAGTCGCCAAACGACGTGCCATCCTTCGGTCGGGGCCCTGGCCGCCAATAGGATCTTGTGTTTCTCCAACAGGGTCTGCAATTCGCGAGCCGGTATGGCGGGGGTGAAGCGCAGGGCGCGACTGGGAACCTTCAGCGTGTCCGCGGCATGGCCGGTGGGAACCGTCACGAAAGCCGTGATGCCCGGGAGCAATCGCTCGCCGATGTTGTCGAACTCGATGACCATCTCCCTCATGGCAGGGCCGTGCGCTTCGCCCGGCGACGGCTGGAGGGCGCGCACGCGGCCGCGGAAAAGCTCCGCCGGAAAGGCATCCGTTTGGAGGCTCACCTCGGTCCCGACCGGGATTTGGGCGGCTTCCGACTCCTCGATGCGAGCATCCAGCAACATGGTTTTCAAGTTCGGGGCGATGAGAATCAGGGGAGACGGGGAAAGGGAGATCGCAAGGGACTGGCCGGGCCTGACGCGACGCGCCACCACCATCCCGTCGATAGGTGCGACGATGGTCGTGTGTCGCAGGTTTGTTTCGGCCCGATCAACAGCCTCGCGTCGCGTCGTTACCTGCAGGCGCCACGGTTCGAGTTCCCCGCGCGCCTGCTCGAGCTGGGCCTGCGCCTGGTCGAACTCCGCCTCCGCGGCGTGCACCTTGTCTTCCGCTTGCTGCAGGCTGGCCTGTGACTCGTCCTGCTGCGCCTGCGGGAGGATTCCCTGCTGGAAAAGATTCGCCACGCGGGCGGCCTCGGCGCGGGCGATTTCGGCGGCCGCGCGCACCCTGTTCAAGCGCGCTTGCCGCGTCTCAACCGTGGCTTGCAAGACGGGAAGGCTGGCCTCGAGGCGTTTGACCTTGGCCTCGGCTTGGGCCAGCTCGTCGCGGGCCTTTGTCAGCTCCGCTTTGAATGGCGCCGGGTCAAGCTGCACCAGGGTCTGCCCCGCCCGCACGCGCGCCGCGAATTCGACGAAGACTTCCTGGACGGTGCCCGGGACTGCCGCGCCCACGGGAACGACACAGGTCGCTCGGACGACTCCCGTCGCGCGCACCACCGCCGTGATGTCGCCGCGTTCGACAACCGCGGTCATGTATCGGGGGGAGGCCGCCCGCGGGGGTGCGCTCGCCGCGCCGGCTAAGACCGCAGCGAGCCCAACCGATGCGATCATGCTCAGATTGCGGTGAGGAAGCCGCTGGGGACAGAACGCCATGGCGGGCTTTGGTCCCTCCTGTATGCTCGCGCCCTGACCCGGAGCCTTAACGAGAAGAGGGACCCGCTCTTTTGCGGCGCTCATCCAAACGCCGCACCATTTCATCAAACTTGGCAGCCTGTTCCGGCGTCAGAACCTGTCGAATGCGGTCGCGCGACTCCTTGCGGAGGGCATCGAACTGGGGACGGTGCTGCCTGCGCAGCTCCTCGAACCTCTTGCCGGACTCCTCCATGATGCGGCTGATCTGCTGGGCCTGCGGTTCGCTGAGTCTCAGCTCCCGGGTCATGTGCCGGACGATTCTATCCTTATCGTAGCCACGGTGCCAACGCCCGAAATGCCAGCCGTAGAAGAGCACCCCGGCCCCCCCCACCAGGATTCCCAGAATGAAGGTCATCACGAAGTAGAGGTACGCGCGCCGGGTCATCACTTGGGCTCGACTCCATTGAGGGCCACGGGGAGCGGGCTCAGATCCTCGCCTTCATCGACGTCGCTGGCGAACACCGAAGCCGCCGGCCGCGCGGCTTGGGCGTGAGTGGGGGAGAGTTCCGCGGGAGCCGGCCCGCGCAGCGGGCCCGGACTGGGAAGGGCGACCGCCAGCCAAATCACAAAAGCCACCAGGCCGGCCGCATACACGGCGCGGCGCCCCGCCCTTTCGACGAATTCGAGTTCCTCCCGCGAGGATTCCTCGAGGCGGCGCAGTACCCGCGCGGCGAATCCCCAGGAAGGCTCGGGCCCGGTTTCCATGCCCAGGCCTCGCAGAGCGGCTTCGAGTTGCTCCCAGTCCGCGGCAAACGCCCGACACGCCGTGCAGGCGGCGAGGTGTGTGCGGACAGGGGCCTCCCACTGCCCATCCACTATCCGGTCCTGGACCTCTTTGCAGCGCATGTCGGCCTATCTCCTTTGCTGCAACCGCCGGAAATCCTCCAGCATTCGTTTGCGGGCGCGATGAAGCCGGACTTTCACCGTCCCGATTCTCATGCCCAGTATCTCCGCCATTTCCTCCATCGACAAGCCCTCGATTTCTTTCAGCACCAGGAGCACTCGATCATCCCTGGGGGCGCGGGCCAGAAGCTTGGAGGTGAGATCGCGCAACAGGGCCGCGCGTTCCGGGTCCGGCCCCCGGACGGACGCCATGTCCGCCAGCCCTCCCTTTGCTTCCATCCCCTCTCCCAACGGTTCGAACCGCGCCGCGCTGGCCCTCCGTCGGCGCAAAAAATCGTAGCAGTGATTGACGGCAATGCGCGAGAGCCAGGTGCCGAAGGAGGAAGCAAAACTGTAACTGCCCATGGCACGAAAGGCCTTGATGAAGATCTCCTGGGCCAGATCTTCCACCTGATCCCGCTCGCCGGTCAGGCGAAAGACCAGGGCGAACACGCGCCGCTGGTAGCGCTCAACGAGTGACCCGAAGGCCTCCCGCTGGCCCCGCTGCGCGCGCCGGATCCATTCGAGCTCCTGGGCGTCCTGACTGGCGAGATTCCCCATGCGCCTTTCCCAGAACGCCTCTCCTACAACAACAAAGACGAATCAAGGGTGCCCGGGGTTACATTGCCGATCCCCGCGCGGGTGGCTGGCGGAGAGCCCCCTTCAGCGCCCCTTTCGTCGTGGCCCGATCCCATAACAAATTCTCATTGACCAAATCAAAATAATTATGAAAGAATGCCCGCCATGGTTATTGGAACACGTCTCAGATCCTTGCGAGAAGAGCGCAAGCTCTCCCAAGGCGATATCGAAAAGCGTACCGGCTTACTGCGCTGTTACATTTCCCGGGTTGAAAATGGCCATACCGTACCGTCCATCGAGACCCTGGAGAAGTTGGCGGCGGCACTGGAAATCCCTCTTTATCAGCTCTTTTATGAGGGCGAAGAGCCGCCCCCGCTGCCCAATCTGAGCAAGCGAGCATCCACGGAAGAGCTGGCCCTGGACGAAGAGACGATCAAAGAAAATCGTTTCTTCGAAAAGGTCAAGCGCCTGCTTTCCAAGATTCCCAACGAGCGGGACCGCCAGCTTGTTCTGTACATGGCCCAGAAATTGGCCAGCCGGTAAACCGTCGCGCGAGCTTTAGCCCGCTGGGGGGAGGGAGCAAGGGCTTCTCCCCACCGGCAAGGGAGAGTTATTCCCACTCGATCGTGCCGGGAGGCTTGGACGTAATATCCAGCACTACGCGGTTTACTCCCCTCACCTCATTCACAATGCGAGTGGATATCCTTTCCAGTAACGCGGGCGGGAGTTTCGCCCAGTCGGCCGTCATGCCGTCTTCCGACTCCACGGCGCGCACGGCAACGGTGGAGTCGTAGGTGCGCGCGTCGCCCATCACCCCCACGCTCGAAACCGGCAGCAGCACCGCGAAGGACTGCCAGAGGCGCGTATAGAGTCCCGCGGCGCGAACTTCTTCAATCACGATAGCATCCGCCTCGCGCACCATGCGCAGGCGGTCGGGCGTGACTTCACCCACGATGCGCACCGCCAGACCCGGACCCGGAAAGGGCTGGCGGTTGACGATTTCTTCGTCCAGGCCGAGTTCGCGGCCCACCACACGCACTTCGTCCTTGAACAGCTCGCGGAGCGGCTCAATCAACTTGAACGGCAAGTCGGCCGGCAGCCCCCCGACGTTGTGGTGGCTCTTGATGGTGGCCGCAGGCCCCTTCACGGAGACCGACTCGATGACGTCCGGGTATAGCGTCCCCTGCACCAGGAATTCCGGGTTCCCCGCGCTGCGCGCCTCTTCTTCAAAGACGCGGATGAACTCCTCGCCGATGATTTTGCGCTTGCGCTCCGGATCGGTGACGCCGCGCAGACGCTCGAGGAACCGCTCCGACCGATCCACGGCACGGACGTTGAGGTGCGCCTGTTCACGAAGTTTCGCCGTGACCCGCTCGAATTCGTTCTGGCGCAGGACGCCGTTGTTCACGAACACGCAGATCAGCCGGTCGCCCAGAGCGCGCCCCACCAGGGTCGCGGCAACGGCCGAATCCACGCCGCCCGAAAGAGCGCAAAGGGCGGTGCCGTCGCCCACCTGCTCGCGCACCCGCTCGACCGTTTCCTCGATAAAGGAACGCGGAAACCAGTTGGGCTTTATGCCGGAAATGTTCTGAACGAAATTCCTCAGGATGTCGCGGCCGCGGTCGGTGTGCCGGACTTCGGGATGGAATTCCAGGGCGTATTGCTTCGTCTTCGGGTTCTCGATGACGGAAACGGCGTTCTCCGTGCGACCGGTGATCTCGAATCCCGGCGGCACCGCGGCCACGTGGTCGCCGTGACTGTTCCAGACACGCAAGGGCGACGGGATCCCCTTGAGGATTTCGGTTCCAGCCGCGATATCCAGTTGCGCGAACCCGTACTCGCGCCGCACTGCCGGCTCGACCTTGCCGCCCAGCTTGTGGGCCATCCACTGCAGGCCGTAACAGATCCCGAGCACCGGCAGGTCCATCTTGAGCACCCGCTCATCGCAGACGGGCGAGGCGGGGTCATAAACCGACGACGGGCCCCCCGAAAGGATTAACGCCTGCGGCGACATTCGAACGAGCTGCTCAAATGCGATATTGCACGGGACGATGACGGAATAGACGTTCATCTCCCGGATCCGCCGCGCAATGAGCTGCGTGTACTGCGAACCGAAATCCAGCACGACGATGGGGCGATGTTCTTCCATGTGCAAGACAGAATTCAGGAGTCAGGAGCCAGAATCATCCATCCCCTTTTGCCGCCATGAAGCGCTGGTTCTCATTCTGAATTCTGACTCCTGACTTCTTACTCCTTTCCCCTCACTTTACTACGATATTCGCCAACTTCTGCGGGACGACGATAATCTTCACAACCTGCTTGCCGCTGAGGTGGAGAGCAACCTTCTCCTCCGCCAGGGCGCGCGCGCGGATTTGCTCTTCCGTGGCATCCACTGCCACGCGGATACGGCCGCGCAGTTTCCCGTTCACTTGCACCGGGATCTCCAGTTCTTCCTCGGCCGCCAGGACCGGGTCATAAGCGGGCCAGGAAGCCCGCAGCATCGGTTCCGAGTGTCCCAGCGCCTCCCAGAGCTCGTCGGTGAGGTGCGGGGCAAAGAGCGACAGGATGGCGAGCAAGAATTCGAGCGCCGTCTTCAACACCTCCGGCCGAATCTTCCCCGCCTCCACCGCGCCTTCCAGGTCGTTCAATTCATTGAGGAGCTCCATGGCCATGGCGATGTCGGTGTTGTAGTGCCAGCGCTCCTCCATGTCCTCGGTCACGTGGCGGAGCGTCTGGTGAGCCTTGCGCAGCAAGCGTCGTTCCTCCGGCGTGAGGGCCGCGGGATCAAACTTGGGGAGAGGAACTCCCTCGCCCCTCGGCACGGACTGCAATCGCTCGGCATGCCTCCCCACCAGGCGATGGACTTTGCTGAGGAAGCGGAAGGCGCCTTCGATGCCGGCCTCACTCCAGTCAAAGTCCTTTTCCGGCGGAGCGGCAAACATGATGTAGACCCGCACGGTATCCGCCCCGTACTTGGCGCACATTTCGGTGGGATCCACGACGTTGCCTTTCGATTTGGACATTGCCGTCCCGCCCTTGAGCACCATGCCCTGCGTAAACAGACGCGCGACCGGCTCGCTGAACCGGACGAGCCCGATGTCCTTCATCACCTTGCTGAAGAAGCGCATGTAGATCAGGTGCAGGATGGCGTGGGTGATGCCGCCGATATACTGGTCCACGGGGAACCAGTAGTCCACCGCCGCCCCCTGGACGGGGGCGGAAGAAATCTGCGGGTCGGTGTAACGATAGAAATACCAGGACGAGTCCACGAACGTGTCCATGGTGTCGGTCTCGCGCCGCGCGGGTCCCGCACACTTCGGGCAGGTCGTCTGCACAAATGTCTCAACGTCCGCCAGCGGGGAATGGCCCGAACCGGTGATCTCGACGTCGTACGGGAGCTCCACCGGCAAGTCCTTTTCGGGAACCGGCACAATGCCGCACCCGTCACAGTAAACCACCGGAATGGGCGTGCCCCAGTAGCGCTGGCGGGAGATTCCCCAGTCCTTCAGCCGGTACTGGACGGTTCCCTTCCCGAAGCCCTGAGCCTCGGCGTCACGCGTCATGCGCTCGATGGCCTGTTCGGAGGTAAGGCCGTTGTAGGGGCCGGAATTGACCAGCTTGCCGTAGGCGACGTAAGCGGCCTGCAGTTTGTCCGGCAGCTCCCCCTCTTCCGGTATCACCACCGTTCGGATCGGGAGGCCGTAGGCGGTGCAGAATTCAAAGTCGCGCTGGTCATGCGCGGGCACGGCCATCACCGCGCCCGTGCCATATTCCATCAGCACGAAGTTGGCCACCCACACCGGCACCCGTTCGCCATTGTAAGGGTTGCGTGCCTTGCAGCCGCTATCGACGCCGACCTTCTCGAGGCTCACGTCCAGCCGCGCCCGCACCGCTGTCCCCTTCACGCGCTCGACCTCGGCGCGCAGTGGCTCAGGTGACGGCGAGCGCGCAATCAGCTTTTCCACGATGGGGTGCTCCGGCGCCACGAAGACCGCCGTGCAGCCGAAAATCGTGTCCACCCGCGTCGTGAAGATTTGCAGCGGCTCGCCCAGTTCGGCGATCTCAAAATCCACCAGGATGCCGAACGATTTCCCGATCCAATTCTGCTGCATGGTGAGCACGCGCTCGGGCCAGCGGATCAGCTCCTTCATATCGTCGAGCAACGGCTCGGCGTAGGCCGTGATTTTGAGGAACCACTGCTCGAATTCGCGTTCCACGACGGGCGTCTCGTCGTGCCGCCAGCAGCAGCCATTCACCACTTGTTCGTTGGCGAGCACCGTCTCGCACTTCGGGCACCAGTTCACGCGGCTGTTCTTGCGGTAAGCCAGCCCGCGTTCGAGCATCTTGAGGAAGAACCACTGGTTCCACCGGTAGTACTCGGGCACGCAGGTGGCGAATTCCCTTCGCCAGTCATAACTCACGCCCAGCCGCTTGAGTTGCGAGCGCATCACCTCAATGTTGCTGAAAGTCCACTCGGCGGGATGCCGCCCGTGCTTGATGGCGGCATTCTCGGCGGGAAGCCCGAAGGCGTCCCAGCCGATGGGATGCAGCACGTTATACCCCTTCATCCACATGTAACGGGCCAGCGCGTCGCCCAGCGTGTAGTTGCGCACATGGCCCATGTGCAGCGCGCCGGAAGGATAGGGAAACATCTCGAGCACGTAATACTTCTTCCGCCCGGGCGCCTCCTCCGCGTTGAAAAGCTGAAGCTCTTCCCAGCGCTGCTGCCACTTGGCTTCGATCTGTTGGGGGTTGTAGGTCGCTTCCATCTATTGGGTCCTGCATAATTGGCTGACGCCCCTGGCCCTCCCCCCCAGCCCCTCGCCCGCCGGGAGCGGATGGCCCCGCGCGCCGGTTGAGGGCGTGAGAGCAAGCGGGGCGGCAAGCACGATGGCCACTCTAATACGCGGTCCTCAGTAAGTGGGCCTTCGGGTGTTCGTCTTGCGGGGAGCGTGGACTGCCGCGCCGGTACCCCACCCCGGCGAGTTTCCGCATCATCCGCAGATTCCGCTCGTCGTCTCCCGGCCGGTCGATGGGCGTCTCGCAGATGAACGGAATCTCACGAAACCCGGGATGGCGGACGATGCGCCCAAAAGCGCGCCCCCCGATCTTGCCTTTCCCGATGTGTTCGTGCCGGTCCACCCGAGAACCGCAGGCTGTCTTCGAATCGTTGGCGTGAATCAACCGCAGCCGGCTGAGACCTATCGTGGCCTCGAGGTGCTTCACCGCAGAGTCGAGACCGGCACGGGTATGAATCGGATAACCCGCTTCGAAGCAATGCGCCGTGTCAAGGCAGGTGCCCACGGGCAGATCCCGCCCCGCGCCGACGATGATTTCGGCGACTTCCTCAAACGTTCGCCCGATCGCCGAGCCCTGGCCCGCCGTGTTCTCGATGAGAATCGTCAGCCCGTCGAGCCGCAGGCCGCTCGCCGCCTGCCTCAGCGATTCGATGCACGTCGCGATCGCCTGCGCGGGGGAAGCGCCCCGCGCACTGCCCGGATGCGTCACCAGGAAATCCGCCCCCAGCCCGAGCGCCCTCACGAGCTCTTTGCGAAAGGCGACAACCGACTTCTGGCGCATCCACGCGTCGCTCGCCGCCAGGTTAATCAAGTAATTATCGTGGACAACCACGGGCGAGAGGCGATGCTTCGCGCACGCCTCCCGAAAGCGTTCGAACACTTCGGGACGGGGCTCGATCGCCTGCCATCCACGCGGATTGGCGGAGAACATCTGGAAGGTGTCGCAGCCGATCCGATGGGCGTTGTGGGCCGCATTCTCCAGCCCCCCGGCAATCGACGTGTGCACCCCCACGCGCAAACAATTTCTCCGCTGGCCTCACCATCCATATTAACAAAGGGCTGCGAAAAGCGTCAACAAATGGAGCAGTTGTCAGTGGTCAGTTGTCAGTGGTCAGTTGCTTGGCGTGCGCCGTCAATTGTTAGAAGAGGAAGGAAGCATGATATCCACGAAAGGCGGAACACAAGTGCCCGGGGGGCAACCATTGAATCCAAGTGACAGGCGACTTTCTGCGATTGCTTTTATTTGCTGCTACGCTACAATCGCGTCACCAACGGTTCTGGAATATCTTCATCGCGCCATGGCCACTGCCGTCAACATTCCCGATCTCCGCCCCTTGAGTCTCGGCGAACTACTCGACCGGACCTTCACCTACTATCGCCGGCACTTCTGGCTGTTCGTGGGGATCATGGCCCTGCCCCAGGTTTTCATCGTTGCCTTCAACTTGTGCACGGATGCCATCCAACGCCTGAGCGTCAGCAACACAGGAGCAACCCCCGGCGGTTCGGAGTGGCTGGTGGCAGGCCCCGTTGCGGGTCTGGGTGCAGGCATGATCGTGATGTTCATCGCCTACACCCTTCTTTACTCGCTCGCCCTTGGCGCGACCACGTTCGCCATCTCGGAAGTCCACCTCGGCCGGATGCCCACGGTGCGGGGTTCGTACCGGAGCATGAAGGGCCGCCTACGGCGAATGTTAGACCTGATCTTCACGATCGCCCTACGGATTGTGGGGGTAGGCGTTGTTTTGCTGTTCGGAGTCGGGGCGCTTGGCGTCATCATGATAGGATTCGGATCGGCAGCCGGTGGCGTGGGGGTAGCGGTCGGAATCGTCCTGGCCGTGCTTGGCATGATCGCTGCTGGGGTGTTTGCCGTTTGGCTCACCCTGCGCTATGGCGTAGCGATTCCCGCCCTCCTACTCGAGCGGCTGAAGGCCAAACAAGCCATCCGGCGGAGCATCCTGCTGACGAAAGGCAATCTGGGCCGCGTCTTCCTGATCCTCTTCCTCATGAGCATGGTGGCCGGCACGGTGAGCGCCCTGGTGCAAGCTCCCTTCTTTGTGGGCATCATGGTGTTCGCGGCCAAAGGCCAAGGCGTGCCTCCCTGGTGGCTGAGCCTGCCCATGCACTTCGCCTCGGGTGTAGCCTACGCTGTAACCAGCCCCCTGCTCATGATCGGACTCGCGTTGCTCTACTACGATACGCGGGTCCGAAAAGAGGGCTTGGATCTCCAACTCATCATGGAAGCGTTGGATCAGCGCCCGGCTCAGCCGGTCGAACAACACGTGGAATCGGAGGTCGCGTTGGAACAGTCCAGTGTGCTGCTCACGATTCTGTTGGTGTTCATCACGTTCGGGTTCTACTACCCCGTCTGGTTCCTGACCCGAAGGAAGGCACTCAACAATCTGAAATCCCCTGAGAAGCTAAGCTTGGGCGTCTTGGTTTTGGTTCTGGGGATCTGGTCAGCGATTTTCGTGAGCGGCTTTATCCTGGGCATCCTGTCGGAGGCCGGGTCACGCCTCAACATCCGAACCTGGGAAATCGCTCTCCGACCCATGGAGTTGGTCGCCGGAATCCTCCTGCTCATCCAGTGTTTCAAGGTCCGCCGTATCCTGCTCGACCACGCGGAAGCCGTGGAACAGCACGGCATTTTCTCCTCCGGATTGGCCTGGGAACGAAGGGAATCGTTCTCACCTATCGCAACGTTCTTTTTGGGAATCTTCTATCTTCAGTACAAGATCAATCAGTTTGTCCGTAGTTGGGATCACAAGGCCGATGGCATCATCCCCGGGCCCATTACGCCACTGGCATAACATGAATCGCGAGGTTTGCGACTTGAGCGGTCATTGCCAGCCCATGACGCGGCCACGCGTCGTTGTTCCCACAAGACCTGCCAGGGCTCTATGTGCACTGGGGCTTGGGCTGGTTCTGGCGTGGCCGCTCTACTCGCAACCTCGCCCAACTCCCGTTGTCTCCTCCACCCTCGACCTGGATGGCTATGTGGCCGAGCTCGACCGTTGGGGCGACGCCCTGATGCGCGCCAAGCGGAACCCGGCGGAGGCGGGCGCACTGCGCAAGCAGCTTCCAGCCCACTGGCGGGTGGATTTTGAAGGGGAGCAATTCATCGTCCCGACCACCTGGCTACACGCCGCATTGGAGACTATTGCGACGAATCCCCAGTCCGCCCCCAGTTGCGAAGTGATCCAGAAACGCCTGCGGGCGGTGCGTGCCGAGGCGCTGCGGCTGCGGGAGGTGTCCACGACCTCCCCCACCGCGGCGCGCTCGAAGCTCGATCGCATCCTCAAGCACAAGGAGTTTCGCGGCGTCCGCGGGCCCACATGGTGGGACACGCTCATCGAGCGCGTTGCCCTATGGCTGTCCGATGTACTGGAGAGACTTTTCGGCACGATCGGCGTCTCCGCACAAACCAAGCGGAGGCTGGTCTGGGTCTTTGTGGCGCTATCCGGCCTGATGCTGGCCGTGTGGATGATCCGCCGATTGCTGCGCCGGCAGACGCCCCTCAAGCTGGGGCCCGTGCTGGGCCATCCGGCCACCCGAGGTTGGCAGGAGCGCACGCGCGAGGCGTTGGCGGCGGCCGGACGCGGCAATTTCCGCGATGCCATCCGGCTAGCCTACTGGGCGGGCGTCTACCGCCTGGAAGAAATCGGGTTGTGGAAAACGGATCGCACCCGCACGCATCGTGAGTACCTGGGCTTGCTGCCCTCGAGCCATCCGCAGCGAGATGCCTTTGCGGAGATCACGCGGCGGTTCGAGCTGGTCTGGTATGCCGGTCGGGATTCGTCCCTGACCGACTTCGAAGCGTTGCTGAGAAACCTGGAGAAACTGGGATGCGTATTCCCCTCGAAGCCGGAGACCGCACGCTCTTGATGGTCGCCGGCGTGCTCTTGGTGGCAACCACCCTCGCCGCTGTCCTCTTCACGCCGGCAAGCGGGGAGCCGTTGTCGGTCGGATACCCCTCCAGCTATTCCGCCGCGAGCGACGGCGGCAAGGCCGCGTACCTTTTGCTCGGTGAGTTGGGCTACAAGGTCGAGCGCTGGACGAACCCGCCGGGCCAGCTTCCCGATGCGGCGAAGGGCGTCGTCCTGATCATCGCAGATCCTTTTCCCGGTATCACTTTCGACGAGAAACGACAGGTCGAGCATTTCATCCGTCGCGGCGGCCGAGCCCTGCTCACGAGGCCTGGATCCTTCTCGCTCCTCCCCGCCAGCGACTCGACCTCTACGGGCAAGCCCGGTTTCGGCTGGGAGGAGTTCCCGGCCCGGGCCCTCGGACCTATATCCCGTTTTGCTCCCTTCATTTCGATGAAGACCACGGTTCGCTGGGGCCGGCGGTTTCCGGACGACGTCGCTTACTACGGCGACGAGCAGGGCGCCGTCGTCGTGAAGTCCAAGTTGGGCGACGGTGAAATCATCTGGTGGGCGGATTCCTCGCCCCTCACCAATCACGGCCTGACGCGCGCGGCCAATCTGACGTTGTTCCTCAACTCGATCGGGCCGCCGCAAGCCACGCGGGTCCTTTGGGACGAATACTTCCACGGCCTGCGCGCTGGGTTCTGGGACTATCTGGGGCGGACGCCGGTGCCATGGGCTTTGGCGCAAATCGGCCTGCTCTTCCTCGTCATCGTGCTCACTTACAGCCGGCGCAGCGGGCCGGTTGCAGCCCATCAGCCAGAGACCCGACTATCACCCCTCGAGTTTGTGGAAACGGTGGGGGACCTTTACGAGCGCAAGGGCGCCGCAGCAGGCGCCGTCGAGGTGGCCTCGACCCGCTTTCGTTTCCTGTTAGAACGGCGATTCGGGCTTGCTTCTCCCTCGAGCCTCGAGACCCTGTCCGGCGCCCTTCGTGAACGCGGCGGCCAGCCCAACTCCGAGCTGATCGGGATACTGCGGAAATGCGAGCAAGCCGCCAAGAGGGGTCGGGTGTCCGGCCCGCAAGCATTGGCGCTGGTACAATCCCTGCATGACTATACTCGCCGTCTGCGCTTGGGACGGATCGGAGGCTGAACTATGGCAGATCTGGCGGCGCAATTTGCCCGTCGCGCTCGCGTGGAAGTCGGCAAGGTCATCGTGGGTCAGGACGACGTCATCCGGCAGTTGCTCGCTGTGCTGCTGACGGGCGGCCACGCCCTGCTGGAAGGCGTGCCGGGAATCGCCAAGACGCTGGCCGTGAAAACCCTCGCGCACCTCTGCCATCTCGATTTCCAGCGCGTCCAGTGCACGCCGGACCTGATGCCGGCGGACATCCTGGGCGTCAATGTGTACAGCGCCGCCACCGGGGCATTCACCTTCCGTCGCGGACCCGTCTTCACCGATCTTCTGCTGGTGGACGAGGTGAACCGCATGCCGCCCCGCACGCAAGCGGCGCTGCTCGAGTGCATGGAGGAGCGCCAGGTTACGCTCGATGGCACACGCTATCCCCTCACCCATTTCTTCACCGTTTTCGCCACCCAGAATCCGGTGGAGTTCGAAGGAACCTATCCCCTGCCCGAAGCCCAGCTCGACCGGTTTCTCCTCAAGATTCGGATCGGTTATCCCGACACGGATCAGGAAGTTGAAATCCTGAACCGCTATCAAAACGGCTTTGATCCGCGCGACCTCGGCCGGCTCGGCCTCGAACCGGTGGCAAGCGATTTGTTGGCCGCGGCCCGGCGGGAAGTGGCGGCGGTGACGGTCGAACCGACGCTTTTCAAGTACATCAGCCTCATCGTGCGCCGCACGCGCGACTGGCCGGCACTGACGCTGGGCGGCAGTCCGCGTGCCACGGTCGGCCTGATGCAAACCGCCAAGGCGCTTGCGGCACTCGACGGGCGGGACTACGTCGTACCGGACGACGTGAAAGCGGCCGCGCCGGCCGTGCTACGTCATCGCCTGCTCGTCAAACCGGAAGCTGACCTCGAAGGGATTACGCCGGACCGGGTCGTCGCGGAGGTGCTCGCCGGGGTCGAGGTGCCCCAGTGACGGAGCCCCCCAAGCTGATTCCCACCCGCGTCGCGGCCCCCGCGCGTAGCCTCGGGCGCTGGCCCGACGCCTTTTCCACGCGATTCTTCATGGCCCTGATGGCGGGCCTGGTGTGGCTTGGGCCGGCGTGGTGGGAGCCGCGCTTTGTTTACGCGCTGGCCGCCTGGGATGCTTTGATACTGGCGCTGTGGTGGCTCGATGGGCGGCACCTGCCCCGCCCGCAGCAACTTGAAGTGGCGCGCCTGTGGTCGGATCCGGTCGCGCTTGGTTCGGAGGCCCGCGTGACCCTGGAAGTCAGGAATCCGGGGAACGTCGGACTCGAGGCAACGCTTGAGGACGAGGTCCCGCCAGCCCTGCGGCCCATGCCCCCGCGCGTGGAAATCCTGGTGGCGGCGGGTGGGACCGCCCAAGCTTGCTACACGATTGCGCCGCGCGGGCGTGGAGATCACCAACTCGGCCGCGTCTTCATCCGCTATCGCAGCCCGCTCGACCTCGCCGAGCGGCGCGCCACGGCCGCCCTGCACCAGACCGTGCGGGTCTATCCCAATCTTCAAGAGGCCCGCCGTCTTTCGCTCTATTTAATTCGCAGCCGGCAGATCGAGCTCGAGAAGCGGCTCCAGCACCGCCGCGAGCGCGGCCGGGAGTTCGAAAACCTGCGCGACTACCGCGACGGCGACGACCTGCGCGATATTTGCTGGACGGCCTCGGCACGCCGGGCGAAACTCATCACCAAGGTTTATCGCGCCGAGCGCAGCCAGACCGTGCAGGTGGTGCTGGATGTCGGACGGCTGATGCTGGCGAAGGTAGGCTCGCTTTCTAAGCTCGACTACGCGACGACCGCGGCCCTCAGCCTGGCCCAGGTGGCCCTCGCCGGAGGCGACATGGTGGGGCTGCTGGCCTATGGACGCAAGGTGAAGGCCCGCCTGGCACCGGCGCGCGGGTCAGCACACCTCCGCCAGATGCTCGACCAGCTCGCGCTCGTCGAGGGGGAACTGCTGGAAGCCGATCACGCGCACGCGGCCGATACCCTGCTCTCCCGCCAGCGGCGCCGCAGCCTGGTCGTTTGGATCACCGACCTCGCCGAGACCGCCGCCACGCCGGACGTCATCGAAAGCGCCCTGCGCCTGACCCGGCATCACCTGGTGCTGTTTGTGGCCCTCGGCCAGCCCGACCTGGAAAAACTGCTGAGCCAGCGGCCAGAGTCCTCCACCGCGATGTATCGCTACGTGGCGGGGCTTGAGCTCGTCCATCGCCGCGAATTGCTGCTCCGCCGCCTGCGCGAGCAGAGCGCGCTCGCGCTCGAAATCGAACCCAGCCGCCTCTCGACCGGCCTCGTCAATCAGTATTTACAGGTCAAGGAACGCAGCCTGTTGTAACGCCGCGCGGGACCTGTCCCGACTGTCTCGGCAGCCCCGCACGGGGCTCTCTTCCCGACCGTGCCGGGCTAAAGGCCAGCCCTGGGCGACGCCCGCCCCGCCTGCGTAACATAGAGAATCGCCAGGCCGGCAAGACACGCCGCAAGCAAGAATTTCGTGCCCCAGGGAATCGGAGTCGGGGAGATAAACCCCTCGATCAGGCCGGCCACCACCAGCCAGGGGATGATGCCGAGCACCAGGCGCACGGCCTGGCCGCCGTAAAATACCAGCGAGTCCCGGCGCAGCATCGTCCCTGGAAACAGCAGCCCGCGCGCGATAAGCAATCCCGCCCCGCCGGCGATGAAGATCGCGGGCAATTCCAGCACCCCGTGGGGCGCCACGAATTCGGCGAGTTGCCTGGCCATGCCCGCCTGCCAGCAGGCAGCGCTGATGACTCCCATCAGCAGGCCGTTCTGCAGGAGCATGGAGACGGTGCCGAGACCGGCGGTGATGCCGAGGGCGAAGACGGTGAACGAAACAGCAAGGTTATTGGTCATGATGGCGCTGGAAGCCAGCGGCTTCATGCTCACAATCGAGTGCGTCCACATTTCGCGCCGCTCGATGGTCGCCGTCATATGCGGCCCGAGAAAGAAGCGTTGAAACTCCGGCTCAGCCAGGCACCAGATGAATCCGGCCAGCGTGCCCGCGGCAAAAAGCAGGAAAGCCAGTAGGGTGTAACTGAACGTGAGGCGAAAGACCTGGGGAAAAGTGGCGCGATAGAATTCGAGGATGCCGCGCGGCCGCGCTTTCCGGCCCATGTAAATCAGGTTGTGGGCGCGGCCGAGCAGTTGATTGAGGTAATCCGCCAGGCGGCGGCTCATGGGATCTTCCCGGACGGTGGCCAAATCCGCGGCCACTTGGCGGTACAATTGTCCGAGCTCCTGGAGCTCGCGGTAGGAAAGCACACCGATGCCCCGCCGGCCCGTCCGTTCGACGATTGCTTCCAAGCGGGTCCAGTAGGGCTTGCGTTTTTCCAGCCAGCGCGCCGAGAGCATGGAGGTTCGTTGCACGATAAGCTTACCATCGAAACGCCGGAGCAGATTCCCCTGGAATTCCCGCTCGCCGGCATCGGCAGCCGCTTCCTCGCCGCCATCGTCGATGCGCTGATCCAGCTCGTGTTCACTTTGGGCTTGGTCGTTGCGGCCATGCTGGTGATACCCGACCTGTATGCTACGGCCCCAAGAGCTGGCCTGTGGGGCATGGCGATTTTCGTGATCGTAATCTTCGTGATGCAGTTCGGATACTTCGCCATCTTTGAAGCCGTCTGGAACGGACAGACGCCGGGCAAGCGCTTCCTCCACCTGCGTGTGATCAAGGATTCCGGCCGCCCCATCACCCCCTACGAAGCGGTCACGCGCAATCTGATTCGCATCGTGGATAGCATTGCCGCCTACGGCATTGGTATCATCTGCATGCTTCTCAGCTCGAAGAACAAGCGCCTGGGCGACTACGTGGCGGGCACCGTGGTCGTGCACGAAAGGCCTCTGGCCGATCAGGCCAGAGTCTCATGGGAGCCTGCCGCAAGCGCCGCCCCCACCGGCTACGATGTAGGCCGGTTAACGCCGGAGGAATTTCAATTGGTCGAAACCTTCTTGCTGCGACGCGAGCAGCTTGCCCTCGATGTCCGTGCCAAGATGGCCCGCCAGATTGCCGACCGCCTCGCCGAAAAACTCAAGATTGCGGAAGAGGACCAGCGGCAGTCCGAGCCGCTCCTCGAACGCCTCGCCAACGAATATCGCAGCCGCGCGCAGTATCGGTAGGCGGGGCCGACGCTGGCGTCAGCCCGGCCCGGCATTGCTGCTATACTGTTCGACCCCGTTTTGCAGTCTTGAGGGAGCATTCCGATGCGTGGGAGGCCATTCATGTCGCGATTATCGCGCGCGCTGGGACCGATCATATGTTTGCTAATGCCTGTCTGCTTGGTGGCCCAGCAGAGCCCGTTTCTGCCCGAATCCCTTTATGAAAAGCTGGTGAACGAGATTTCCGGCGATATTGCCTATGACAGCCTGCGCTCGCTTGTGATGTACCACGCGACGAGCGGCGGCGCGGATGATTTCCACAGAGAGGCGCAGTGGGTGGTGGAGCGCGCCAAGGCCAATGGCCTCGAGGAGGTGAAGTTCATTCCCCTGCCTCGATGGCGCACCTCCGAAAAGACCCCCGCCTACAACTGGACGCTCAAGTCCGGCGAGCTATGGCTCGTCGAGCCGAAGACGATGAAGCTCGGCGATGTGCGCGAAACCCCGGTGCACGTGGCCGACAACAGCCCGTCGGCGGACATCACGGCCGAGCTCGTTGACGTCGGCGAGGGCACCGAGGATGCCGACTATTCCGGCAAAGAGGTGAACGGCAAGCTGGTGCTGGCCTACGGCCCGCTCAACAAGGTGAAGGAGAAAGCCTGCTGGGAGCGCGGCGCGCTGGGCATGGTCTCCTACTACTCGACGCGGGTGAACGCCTGGACCGATTTTCCCGACCAGGTGGCCTGGGTGAGCGTCGGCAGGTCGAAAGAAGGTGAAAAGCCCGTCCCACCTGTGTTTGTCGTCTCGCCGCGCACAGGCCTGATGCTCAGCCGCTGGATGAGCGGCCGGCCACCGACGCACATCTTTTCGGATAAAGATGCAGCGACAAGCCGGCAAAACTTAAAGGTTCACTTGAAGATTGAGGTCGAAATCACTCAGCCTGAAAGATCGGGGATGGTTGAGGGAATCATTCGAGGAACGACTTTCCACGACCAGGCCGTCGTCCTGACGGCACACCTTCAGGAGGAGAAGACCTCCGCCAACGACGACCGCAGCGGCTGCGCCAACCTGCTCGAAATCGCCCGCGCGCTCAACGCCATGATCGCCGACGGTCGCCTTTCCCGCCCCAGGCGCGATATTCGCTTCTGGTGGACGGACGAAATCAGCGCCGAATATCAGTATTTCTCCGACCATCCCGAGGAGCGCGCCCGGTTCCTCGCCAACATCAATCAGGACATGGTCGGCGCCAGGCAATCGCTGGGCGGCCGCGTGCAACACGTCAGCCGCACGCCGTGGTCGCGCTGGAGCTTCTTGAACGATGTGGTGGAGAGCATCGTCACAAGCCTGGTGCGCGGCAACAACGCCTACCTCGCTTCCTGGCAGAACAAGAACCCGGCGCCCTACTCGCGTCCCATCTTCGCCCGCCTGGGCTCGCGCGAGCCTTACCACGCGCGCGTGGTGCCCTACTTTGATTCCACCGATCACATGGTCTTCAATGAGGCGGCCATCGGCATTCCGGGCGTGACCTTCACCAACTGGCCCGATGAGTACATCCACTCAACCGGCGACGACCTTTGGCAGATTGACAGCACGCAACTCCAGCGCAACGCGGTGGCGGTGGCCGCGGCGGCGCTCTACCTGGCCAATTTGAGCGAACAGGATGTGCCGAAGCTCGCGGCCGTGATGGCCGGCGAAGCGCGCGAGCGTATCTCGCATGATCTCGCCACCGGCCTTTCGCGGCTTGCCGAGTCGCCCGCGGCGGAAAGACGCGCGGCCTACGATGACGCCCTCAACCTGCTCATCCAGGCCGTAGCGCGTGAAATTGCGGGGATGGAATCGCTGCGGCCCCTGGCCGATCCCTCCAGCCGGAAGTTACTCGACAGTCTGGTCGCCGACCTCCGGCTCACAGAACTCAACCATCGCAGGCGGATTGAGGAATGGTATGTCTCGCTGGGTGGCAAGAAGGCCCCCGCCGTGTTGAGCGAGCGCGAGAAGACACTAGCCGCCAAGATCCCGAAAGTTGTCGGAACTCCCGGCGACCACCTGCGCGGCAAAGACCGCGCCGAGGTGCCGAAAACCTTGCACAGTTTGATGGCGTGGGAAGCCCTCAACTACGTCGATGGCCGGCGCTCAATCCTCGATATCTGCCGCATCGTACGGGCCCAGGCTCTCTCCGCGGGTGAATGGTACTATGGTCAAGTAACACTTGAAGATATCGAGACGCTTCTGACCAACGCCGAGAAAGAACAAGCCATCGAGATCGTGAGCATCGTCCACCCCGTCGCGAGGCCATCCGCACAGCGCGAGGGGAAGTAATGGGCAGATGCATCGGGAGGCTTTCTTCTTCTGGCATCGATGTCTGCCTCGCCAGGGTCTTGGTCGCGACGCTTCGACGGCTAAAGTGATTGGCTTTCCCCCCCGCTGCCTACCCCTCGTGCTCCACGTGGGTGGTGGTCTCGGAAAACAAACGCGCGGTGGGCGCCGAGGGACTGATCGTCGAAGTCCACCGGCAGCCTGAGCGGGCCACCCCAGAGCGTTACCCGTCGCTGTTTCCCTATCAGTTCGATGAATTGATGACTCAGGTGAGCGCCATCGCCGCCATTCTCGGCTGCACCGCTTGAAGATTGGTGATTGAAGATTGAGGATTGAGGATTGAAGATTGAGGATTGAAGATTGAGGATTGAAGATTTACGATGGGGCTGTCTTGGCAATCATCAATCGGCAATCTTCAATCATCAATTCCCCCTCCCTGCGGCTTTTCCTGCTTACGGTCGCGTCGGTTGCTTGCGTTGCCGCCTGCTCCCGTCGTCCCGTCCCGCCTGCCCCCTATCTGGCGTTTGTGGTCTCGCAGGCGACCAGCTCCGTCGCCGTGGTGAACCTGGCTGAAATGCGCGTCGTCGCTTCGCTCGCCGTCTCGCCTGGACCCGAGGCGGCAGCTCTGCGACCGCGCAGCCAGGAGATTTTCGTAACCGGACCGGGCGGGATCGACAGGATTCAGATTTCCAATCTCAAGGTTCACTTGAACTCGCGGAGTGACTCTCATCCCCGCAGCCTGGTCTTCTCTCCCGACGGGCGACTAGCCTACTTCCTCCTCGAACCGGCACCCCGGCCCGCTCCCCAGGCCGGAGCGATGTCGGAACCGCCCGCGCCCGGGGTCAGTCACATCGCGATCCTGGAATGCGATTCCGGAAGGGAGCTGGGGCAGATTCGAGTTCGCGCCCAGCTCAGCCGCCTGGCCTTGACCCCGGATGGCAAGACGCTGCTCGGGACTGACCCAATCGCAGGCGCCGTGCAAGTTTTCGATACGCAGACACGCAAGCCACTGGGCGTCGTGCAAGTAGGCCGTGGCGCCCAGGCCATCGAAGTTTCGCCCTATGGGTCAAAGGCATTCGTTTCGAACAGCGAGGAAGAAAAAATCTCCGTGGTGGACACGGCCGCGCGCCAGGTGCTCTCGCACATCGAGCTGGGTATGCGGCCCGGTCCGCTCATCCTCAAGCCCGACGGCGGGGAGTTGTTTGTGCTGTGCCCGCAGGCTTCGCTGGTCGCGATCGTCGACGCTTTCCACGACAACGTCTCGCAGACAATGCCGACGGGACGCAGTCCGGTCACGGGCGTATTCCGCCGGGATTCAAGAGTCTTCTACCTCGCGAACGCAGGCGATGGCTCCGTAATGACGCTGGATGTGGAAAACCGTGCGGTGCTCGCCTCAACCTTCGTGGGCCGCGAGCCGCGAGCGCTGGCCCTGACTCCCGACGAGCGGTTTCTGGTGGTCGCAGACGGTGGCACCTCCAGCCTCGCGATTCTGATCGCCGAGCCTGCTCGTCTTGCCAAAGTGCGCTCCGCGCTGGTGACCACTACCCCCGTCGGCGCCCGACCCGTTGCCGTTGTGGTTCCCGATTGGCTGGGAACCGAGAAAAGCAGTGGGCCGTGATCCCGCTCTGAGGGAACAAGTGGCGAGCAAGAAGTTATACCAAACTGGTGCCTGCCCTTCGCTGGTCACTTGTCACTTCCCACTGGTCACTGTTTTCGGCTTCGGCGCGTCGACATTACCTCAAGAGGAACTCGAAGCCCCGCCGTGCTCCCGGGAAGATCGCGCGCCCGCCCCTCTTAAAGCGTTAGATTAAGATTTGCCCGGCATGCCCACCCGGCGTGTCTGAAATGGCGAAGGAATTGCCCGCTCGCTGAGCGCCGGCCTGAGGCGTTCGACGTCGAGGGCGGCTTCCTCCCCCCGCGCATCATCGCATTCTGCATGAGGAATTTCTATCGTCAACCACCGTGAGAAACTCTCCTTAAAAAAGCCAGGCGCGAACGAGCCCCGCCGCAAGTTTTGCTCCGCAGTTGGGCCTCGGGCTGCTAGAATCAACTACTTTGATGGGATCTATGGTTGCCCCTCGAGCCACACAACCGAGCTTCCTCGCACGCCTGGTGCTCGCGTCGCTGCTGCTCCTGGCGAGCGCCGCATCGACCCCCGCCCAGGGAACCGTAATGGTAACCTGGGAGATTCCCACAGAACCTGCCGTCCTGGTGGGCGGACCGGTTTTTCTCGACGCGAAGATTCAGAACAACTCCTCCGACACGGTTCGGGTCAACATGGGGCATCACGGGAAGTGGAACTATGAATTCACCCTGGTCAATCCGGATGGGACCACCACGCCCATCCCGGCCTACCGGCAGTTTGGGCCCGGCCCGAAGGGAACGGTCAGCGTCGAGCCGCATCAGACCCGGACGCGGAGACTGGTGTTCAACGAGTGGTACACCTTCGTCCGCCCCGGTGATTACACACTCAAAGTGCAACTCACCGTCCTGCTGAGTTCTTCCGCGAACGTCTCCTGGCAGAAGGAGTTCTTCGAAGACCTCGCCGTGAAAGTGGCCCCGCGGGATGCAGAGAAACTGCGAGAAATCTGCGCCAAGCTGGCGGAGACAGCGGTCAGCGTGAACTCGCCCGAGGCCGCCGCGGATGCCTCGCTGGCCTTGAGCTACGTGGTCGATCCCGTGGCCGTGCCGTTTCTGGCGAAGGTCTTGAAAGAGGGAGAGGCCGCGGCGCAGGTCAACGCGGTGCGCGGCCTCACGCGCATCGGCAGCCAGGAAGCCCTCGCCGCCCTGAAATCCAACCTTGCGACCGCTGGCCCCGACTTGAAAGCCAAGATCGAATCCGCCCTCTCCCAGTTCCGGCCCGGAACCTGAACAACCGGGGCCCGGGACCCGGAACTCGGGATTCAGGGAAACGAACGAGGAGTGCGCCTGCGTCGGCTCGCCTCGGAACATCTGCGCTTTGATTGTTGGCGGGCGGCGGCCTTTTCTTACCAACTCACGAGGTCTTCTGTCAGATCAACCGTGAGCCATCCTTCGGCGGGGATGACCTGGAGGGGGAGTTCTTCCGCCCAGAGCGCCACCTGGAAGCGGATCTTCTGCCCGGCAGCCAACCCGAGCAGGGAGTAGTCCATCTTTAGCTCGAAGATTCGATCGAAAGCTACCTGCAGTTGGCCCCCGGTGCCCAGTGGCACGAGAAGCTGCTCCGAAGCCTTCCAGAACTGGACAGTCCCGATCTTGGACTTCTCGACAAAGGCGTGCAGGCGGGCGCGATTTTCCCCGTCAATGTTGACGCGGATCTCGAGTTGCGGGTATTCCTCGAGCGCTCCCGCGCGCAAATCCATGCGCAGGTGGAGGGCCTGCTCCCCGGTACCGAAGTAAACGGCGTCCACACATTTGGCGCCGCCGTGCATCGAACCGGAGCGGTAGTCCGGCGAATAGACGCCGGCCCCGAGCCATTCAAAGTAGTTCGTGATTCTTCCATCCACCTTGGGCACAATGCGGCCGGTCGGCTCGACGACCTCGGCGCGGACGGCTCGCTGCTTGAGGGGGACGGCCAGCTCATCGGGCGGCGAGGCTCCCAGCAGGCGGTAGATGTTGCTAAGGTGCTTGCGATAGAGCAGATCGAACTCCGCCTCGTAGGCGGTCGAGTGCTCGGGACCATACCACCAGCACCAGTCGCTGCCTTCGGCGATCCAGACTTCCTGCTCGGCGAGCTTCACTTTCTCCGGGTCCAGACCGGGATCGCCGGACCGCAACGCGAAGAAGTCGCGGGCGTCGTTGAGCAAATCCCAGGCCCGATTGTCTTCCGCCGCCCCAATCCAGATATCGAAGTTGGCGTTAATCCACGAGCCGGGAACCACGTGCGTGAGCGTGCCGCTGTCCGTCAACTGCAACGCTTCACTGGCCGTGACGGCTTTCAGATCGGGATCAGACGCGATGCGGCCGTAGAAAGCCTTCAGGAACTCGCGGCCGTTCCGCGGGAAGTATTCCCAGGCGTTCTCGCCGTCGACGATGATGGAAATGACGGCGGGCTTCTCCCCGGTGCTCCGCCCCGCCGCGCGAATGCGGTGATGCAAGTCCGCTGCGGCAGCCTGGCCGTCCATGCGGGAATACACGAATCCGATGAGGTCAGAGAACTGGTGGTCACGGAAGAAAATGGCAATGGACCGGTCTCCGTCGCGAAATCGATGTGGGCGATACAACTCGTGGCCGCCGGCCATAGTGCCATCCGCCTGGCGGTAGAACCCTATGCCGAGCGAGCGGCCAAGAACTCCCTCGTCCGTTGCCGTCCAGGCGAAGCCTTCCTGGATAGCAAGGCGTAGGACCTCGTCCGAAACGCTTCCCTCGCTCGGCCACAATCCCTTGGGGCGCACCCCGAAGACCCGCTCGTGGAAATCGATCGCCGCTCGCAACTGGGCGCGGGCGTCCTCCGGATGCCTGAAGGTTCGCCGCGGAAGCTTGACGCCCGGCCGCGACTCGCTCGCCACGTCGGTATTGCACAAGAGCGGCAGAATCGGGTGATAGAAAGGCGAGGTCGAAATCTCAATCTGGCCGCGTCTAATTCCTTCTCGGCACTCTTCAAGTACTACTTTAAATAGTTCTATCCCCTTCTGCCGCACAAGGGCCTTGTCCGCCTCAGAGAAGCCCCTCCCCTGGCGCCGCAACGCTCGAATCTCGGGGTCCGATTCCAATAGAATCTCATCGAACCACGCAAGCTGGGATAAGACCTGAAGATCGAGAAGGTCCTGCAGTGTGAAGAGCCGATGGGCATCTTCGTGCTGCCGGGTGGCTTGTGACTTTTCGTATAGCTCACGGAACCGCGGAAACCGGTCGAGCAGGTTGCGGTTAATGTGGAAGGCAAAGTCCAGCAGGTCGGTTCGCTCCGCCGCCGCGAGCTCGGTCACGGGCTTGAAGGCGATGGCGTAAGGTTTCTCATCGGCTTTATCGGCGGCGTAGTCCTCCAGTTGTGTGATGAGGGAGGGAACGAAATTGAAATTCACATGGACGGAGGGAAACTCGCGCAGCATGGCTAGCATGCCGTAGTAGTCTTTCCAGGCGTGCAGCCGCACCCAGGGCATGGCATAGAGACCCTCGGCCAGGTCCTTGTAAAAGGGCTGGTGCATGTGCCAGAGGAGCATGAGATAGGTCTGGGGCATGGTGTCGGAGGTGATGTTTACGGCCTAGGACCGCTGTGCTAGCATCAGAGCCGTGCGGCCGGCGACCCGCCGCGCTGACCGATGCGGATCCTGACTCGCTACATTCTGAAAGAAATCTTCTCCCACTCGCTTCTGGGGCTGCTGGTCTTTACCTTCGTGATTTTTGTGCGGCACGTGGGCCGGCTTCTGGAGATCACCGTACGCTCCAGTTTGCCTGCCTCGCACGTCCTCACGCTTTTTCTCCTCCCCGTTCCCGGCATCCTCGTCTTAACCATCCCCATGGCCGTGCTGGTTGGGATTCTGATCGGGCTGAGCCGGATGTCGGCTGACGGGGAGGTGATCGCCGCGCGCGCCTCGGGCATCGGCCTTCGCCAGTTCGTCCGGCCCGTGATGATCCTGGCCGTGGGCGGCTGGGCGATTTCGATGGGGATGAGCCTGTTTCTGGCGCCCCAGTCGGCGCGCCGTCTTCACCGTATGGAGCTGGAAATTGCCGCAGCCCAGGCGCCCCACGAAATTCAGCCCCGGGTCTTTGTCGAGCAGTTTCCCAACCTGCTGCTTTACGTGCAGGACGTGACCGGGTCGGGCTCGGATTGGCGAGGGATTTTCCTCGCGGACACGAGCAAGCGCGACACGCCGAAAATAACGTTAGCGGAAAGGGGTACGCTTGTCAACGACCGCCAGAACCGTCGCCTGACCTTGCACCTCGAGCAGGGCACCACGCACGAGATCGACCGCGAACGCCCGGAGCGATACTCCATCGCCCAATTCACCGACACGGATATCCCCATTCCTGTTGCGCGCGCCGAGGGAACGATTGCCGATTGGAAGGCCCCGCTCGCCTTGCCGCTCCGCGAGCTGCTCTCTCCCGCGCCGGATGATGCCCGCAAACGGGCCTATCGGGTCGAACTCCACTACCGCTTCGCCTTGCCGGTCGCTGCCCTGGTGCTGGCGCTCGTGGGCATCCCCCTGGGCCTCTCCACCCGGAAAGGCGGGAAGGCCGTGGGCGTGATTCTCACGGTCCTTCTGGTTTTCCTGTATTACGTCCTCATGGCCCTCGGTCTGGGCCTCGCAAAGCAAGGCCGCCTGCACCCCGCGATTGGTCTGTGGCTCGCCAATGTGTTTTTCGGAAGCGCCGGGATACTGATGCTGTCGAACCTCCGAGGAGTCCGGCTGCGCCTCCATTTCATTCAGGACTGGATCGAGGAGACGTGGCGCCACTGGCCCCGGAGCCGGCCCGCTGACCGTGCCGGCGACCTTGTGACGCCTTCGGGAAAGGTCGTGGACCCGCGCGCTCCGGGCGAGAGGTGGATTCAAATCCTCGACCTCTACGTGCTTCGCGCCTGGGTCTTCTATTTTCTGCTACTCCTGGTCGCCTTCTGCGGGATCTACATCATATTTGACTTTTTCCAGTTGCTCGCCGACGTCGTGCGGAATCACATCCCCACGCTCGTCGTGCTCAACTACTACCGATTCCTGCTTCCCCAAATCGTTTACCTCATGCTGCCTCTGGCCGTGCTGGTGGCCACACTCGTGAGTTTCGGGCTGCTGGCCAAATCCAATCAGATCACGGCAATGCTGTCGGCGGGCGTGAGCGTCTATCGGGCTTCCCTGCCCGTGCTGATCGTGGCCGCGGGTCTGAGCGCCATCATGTACCTCATGGGCGACTACACCCTTCCCGGCACCAACCAGCGGCAGGACGCCCTGCGCAATCAGATCAAGGGCAAGCCTCCACAGACCTTTTACCGGCCCGACCGGCAATGGATTTTTGGTCAATCCGCGCGCATCTACCACCACCGTTTCTTCGACCCCGACCGCAATGTTTTCGCTGACCTGTCGGTGTTCGAGTTTGATCCCGAGGGCTTCCGCATGAAGCGCCGCATTTACGCCAGCCGGGCCTTCTGGGAGCCACCCGTCAACGGTTGGGTGCTGGAAAACGGTTGGATGCGCGATCTGGAGGGCGACCGCGTCACCGCCTATATGCCTTTCTCGATTGCCAAATTCGATGAGCTGACGGAGGAGCCGTCGTACTTCAACAAGGAGGTCAAGCCCTCCGCGCAGATGAGCGCCTGGGAGCTCAAGCGTTACATCAACGAGCTGGCCCAGAGCGGATTTGATGTGGTGCGGCTATCCGTCCAGTTTTACCGGAAGTTCTCTTTCCCCCTCGTCGCCTTTGTCGTCACGTTGATCGGGATTCCCTTCTCGCTTTCCATGGGACGCAAGGGCGCAGTCTCTGGAATCGCCGCGAGCATCGGCATCGCCATCGTTTATTGGTCCATCTCGAGCCTTTTCGAGGCCATGGGGAACCTCAACCAGCTTCCCCCCCTTCTCGCCGCCTGGTCGCCGGATCTGCTGTTTGGACTGGGAGGCGCTTATTTGCTGCTGCGCGTGAGGACGTGAGGATCGGGATGCGGGGCTGGGAATTGGGACTTCGGGATTCGACTGGGCGAAAGCCGAGCTCCCCATCCTGTATCCCGGGTCTTGCGTGTCGACGCGTCGACATCAAGAGCAGTAACGAGTGCCGAGTGACCAGTGACGAGCAGAACGACTTCGCGGGAGGAGTTCCTGGTGCTTGAGCTGCTTCTGCCGGGAAGAAAGGAAAAGGGCCGCCAGTTCTGGATTGAACTGGGGTCCCAAGAAAACTTAAAGTGATACTTTAAGATTTGCGTTTAACCCGGAAAGAAGGAGAAAGGGAGGTGCCTTGCTCTTTGCTTGTCACTCGTCACTTTTCACTCGTCACTAGGCCGTGGTGTAGACCTTCGCCGCCTGCTTCTTCACCGCCGCCTGGGCGGCAGCAAGGCGGGCGATGGGCACACGGTAGGGCGAACAGCTCACGTAGTTGAGCCCAGCCTCGGCGCAGATTTCGATCGACGACGGATCCCCGCCGTGCTCCCCGCAAATCCCCACCTTAAGATTCGGGCGTGTTTCTCTTCCTTCCGAGGTCCCAATTTTGAGCAACCGGCCGACGCGCATGGGATCGAGTTGCGCAAACGGGTCCGCGGGCCAGATCTTCTGCTGGGTATAAACGTTGATGATCTTGCCGCAATCGTCGCGCGAGAGGCCGAAGGTGGTCTGGGTCAAATCGTTGGTGCCGAAGCTGAAGAACTCCGCCTCCTCCGCGATCTCCGCCGCGGAGAGCGCCGCGGCGGGCAGTTCGATCATCGTACCGACGAGGTATTCGACCCTGACCCCTTTCCTCTTGAAGACCTCCTCGGCAACGCGATTGACAATCTCCTTTTGCGCCTGTAGCTCCTTGACATCGCCCACGAGCGGGATCATGACTTCGGGCTTGGCATCAATGCCCTGCTTCTTGCAATCCGCGGCCGCCTCAAAGATGGCGCGCGCCTGCATCTCGGTAATCTCCGGGTACATAATGCCGAGACGGCAACCGCGCAAGCCGAGCATGGGATTGAATTCATGTAATCCTTCAACTACCTCAAGGACCTCCTTCAGATGATTGAGCTTGGGACCAGCCTTCCCCGTTGCTTCGAGCTTGGCGATCTCAACCATCAACTCTTCGCGCTTGGGGAGAAACTCGTGCAACGGCGGATCGAGAGTGCGGATCGTCACAGGCAGCCCATCCATGGCCTTGAAAAGCCCGAAGAAGTCTTTGCGCTGCATGGGAAGAAGTTCGGCCAGGGCCTCCCGACGCTCCTTCGCGAGCCTCGCGGCCTCCTTCTCGTCGGCCGTGTCCTTGCAGGCCATGATCATGCGCTGCATGTGCGGGAGACGGTCTTTCTCGAAGAACATATGTTCGGTGCGGCAGAGGCCGATGCCCTCCGCCCCGAACTTCCTGGCGACGAGGGCATCGCGCGGGATATCGGCGTTGGCCCGCACGCCCAGTTGGCGGGACTCGTCGGCCCATTGCATGAACTCGGCAAAGACCCCGCTGTGGGGGTCCGGTTCGACCAGCGGCGCCTTTCCGAGGATGACGCGACCCGTCGAGCCGTCGATCGTGATCCAATCGCCCTCCCGGATCAGGTGATCGCCAATCTTGATTTCCTTCCGCTTGGCGTGGATCTCGGCCTCACCGCAGCCGGCAACGCACGGCTTGCCCATGCCGCGCGTCACCACCGCCGCGTGCGAGGTCATGCCGCCCCGCGAGGTCAGAATGCCCACGGCGACCTCCATGCCGTGGATGTCGTCGGGCACCGTCTCGGCACGCGCGAGGATGACGGGATGGGTCTTGCCCTTCGCCACCGCCTCATCGGCCGTGAACACTACGTGGCCCACCGCTGCACCCGGCGAGGCGGGCAGGCCCTTGGCCAGAACCTTCAGCGGCTTCGACTCATCCAGCACGGGATGCAAGAGTTGGTCGAGTTGCGCGGGCTCCACCCGCAGCAGCGCCTCCTGCGGCGTGATGAGGCCCTCGTGAACCATCTCGACGGCGATCTTGACCGCCGCCGGGCCGGTGCGTTTGCCGGCGCGCGTCTGGAGCATGTAGAGCTTGCCCTCTTGAATCGTGAACTCGAAATCCTGGACGTCCCGGTAGTGCTTCTCCAGCCGCGTGGTGATCTGGCGGAGTTGGTGGTAGACGTCGGGCATGATCTTCTCGAGCTCTTTGATCGGCACCGGGGTGCGCACGCCCGCCACGACGTCCTCGCCCTGGGCGTTCATCAGGAACTCTCCGTAGAACTCTTTCGCGCCGGTCGCGGGGTTGCGCGTGAATCCGACCCCTGTCCCGGAAGTCTCTCCCATGTTGCCAAAGACCATCGTCTGGACATTGACCGCCGTGCCCAAATCGTCCGAGATCTTGTTCAGGCGGCGGTAGGTCTTGGCGCGGGGGTTGTACCAGGAACGGAAGACCGCCTCGATCGCCATTTCAAGTTGTACTTTAGGATCCTGCGGGAAGTCCTTCCCTGCTTCCTGCCGGACCACCTTCTTGTACCCCGCGATGATTTCCTGCAAGTCTTCCGGGGTCAGTTCGGTATCGAGCTTGACACCCTTCTTGGCCTTCTGCCCGTCGAAGACGTGCTCGAATTTATCCTTGGGGATTTCCATGACCACGTTGCCAAACATCTGAATGAAGCGCCGGTAGCTATCGTAGGCAAAGCGGGGATTCGCCGTCTTCTTGGCGAACACTTCAGCGAGCTGGTCATTCATGCCGAGGTTCAAGATGGTGTCCATCATGCCGGGCATGGAGAACTTGGCCCCGGAGCGGACAGAAACCAGCAAAGGCCGCTCGGGATCGCCGAGTTTCTGTTCGAGCAGGGATTCGAGTTTGTTGAGGGCCTGGAAAGCCTCCGCCTTGATGGTCTCCGGGATTTTATTGCCTGCCTGGAAGTAGAGGCGACAGGCCGAGGTCGCAATCGTGAAGCCCGGCGGGACGGGTAGTCCCGCGTTGGTCATTTCGGCCAGGCCGGCGCCCTTGCCGCCCAGCACGTCCTTCATATCGCCATGACCGTCGGCTTTTCCACCGCCGAAGAAATACACGTACTTTTCCATGATTGCTCCTTTTAAGGCCAGAATTCAGAAGTCAGGAGTCAGAATGCATCGCCGTCAGGCAAACCACGTTCTGCGCCTCGCCTCGGCAGAAAGTGCCCAGCCGTCGGCTGAGGTCTCGTTGCTGACTCCCCACTTCTCAACTCCCTTCTTCCCTTGCTCGTCACTTTTCTGTCGCCCCTGCCCTCTATGTCGACGCGTCGACCCTCTTCGTCTCAACCCGCAATTTCGGCGAATTGGGCAATGCCGGAAAAGAGCGCGTCGAGCTTGCCCAGCAGCCGCAGCCGGTTCTCGCGCAGTGTCGGGTCTTCCGTCATCACCAGGACCTTGTCGAAAAATAGATCGACAGCGGGCCGCAGCGCCGCAATGGATTCCAGGGCTTTTTCGAACTCCTGCGCCACCGCCAGTTTCCCCGCTTCGACCGACGCCCCGACATAGGCTTCGAACAGCTCGCGCTCCGGACCTGGCTCGAGCAGATCGGCGTTGACTTCCCCGGGCTGCCAGTCGCTGGCCGTGGCCGATTTGGCGAGAATGTTTTTGATGCGCTTGGCCGCCACCGATAAGGCGATAAAGTTCTCGCCACCTCGGATTCGTTCGAGCGCCTCGGCTCGCCGCGCCGCCTCGAGCGGGCTTTCCCAGCCCGCCGCCACCACCGCGCGCACCGTGTCGTAACGGAGCCTCCGCCCGGATTCCAGGTAGAATTTCAGCCGCTCCTCCAGAAAATCCATCACGGAGCCAAACACTTCATGCTGTGGACGCTTCCAATCAACATTCAGGACGCTGATGGCCTGCTGGACAAGCGGCTTCAGCGGCAAACCCAAGGAATGCTCAACAAGAACTTTAACTATCCCGTTGCCTTGCCGGCGCAGGCCGAACGGGTCGCTCGACCCGGTGGGCTCCTGGCCAATCGCGAATCCACCAACTATACCGTCCAATTTATCCGCGAGCGAAACGACGACCCCGATCTTGCTGCGCGGGCAACCGTCGTCCAAACCTTCCGGCTTGTAATGATCGTAGATGGCCTCATGCACTTCCGCCGGTTCGCCTTGCGCCCAGGCGTATAGACCGCCCACCACGCCCTGGAGTTCGGGGAACTCCTGCACCATTTGCGTCGTCAGGTCGCACTTCGAGAGCTCGATGGCCCGCATCGCGCTGGCGGTGTCGGCCGCCGTGAAGATCTCTCGGTCTTGGAACTCCCGACAAATCTCCTGCCCAATGGCTTGCATCCGGGCCACCTTGTCGGCATAGCTGCCGAGGTCGGCCTGGTAGGTGACCTGAGCCAAGCGCGCGGCGCGCTCGCTGAGCGACTCGCGCTGATCGGCCTCCCAAAAGAATTCGGCGTCGGCGAAGCGCGCGGCGAGAACCCTCTCGTGCCCTTTCCGGATGCTCCCTTGCCGGTCGCCATCGAGATTGAGAAGGGTGATGAAATGCGGCTGCAGGTTGCCGTTCTCATCTTCGATGGCAAAGTACTTCTGGTGGTCGCGCATCACGGTGACCAGGATTTCCCTGGGCAGATGGAGAAAGCGTTTGTCGAATCTGCCCAGCAGGCCAGTGGGCCACTCGGTCGAGTTCACCACCCAGTCGAGGAGCCCTTCATCTTTGACGGCCCGCCACCGGGTGCCTTTAAGTAATACTTGAAGTTCTTCTTGAATGCGCGCCCGGCGCGTCGAAGGATCGAGTTTCACCCCGGCACGATCCAGCTTTTTCAGGTAATCCATGAAACCCGAAACGCGCAGCGGTCCCTTCCCGAGAATGCGATGGCCGCGCGTCGTAGCGCCCGATTTGACGCCGGCGATTTCGAAGGGAACGACTCGTGCCTTCTCCCCTTCCCCCAGTAAGGCGAGCAGCCAGCGGATTGGCCGGATGAATCGCGGTCCGCCCTTGGCCGTCCAGTACATGCTTTTGGGGAAACTCAGGCTGCTGATCACGTTGGCGAGGATCCCCGGCAAAAGTTTCTCAGCCGGCCTTCCCCGCACCGTCTTCCGGAGCGCCAAGTATTCGCCTTTGGGTGTGGCGACCCGGGATAAGGCTTCCATCGTGACGGAATTCTTGGCGGCAAAACTGGCTGCCGCCTTCGTCGGTTTTCCGGAGGAGTCAAACGCCACGCGGACCGGTGGCCCGACGATCTCCTCAACCTGGTCGGGCTGTCGGGTGAGAACGGCGGGGACCCAGACGGTAAGGCGCCGGGGAGTCGAATACCACAGAGGGGGCGAGGTCTCGGCAGGCAGGAGTCGAGCTTGCTGGAGAGCGCCCAACAGGCTGCGGCCGAAGTCCTCCCGCGCCCCGTCGAGGAAGCGCGCCGGGATCTCCTCGCAGCCGATTTCGACAAGCAGAGGCTGTGTCCTGGGAACCTTCACGCCGGTTCCACCTCCACGAAGACCGTTTTGCGATCGAGGTAGATGCGCGCCACCTCGCAGGCGAGCTTGCGCACCCGGCCTATCAGCGCCACGCGCTCGCTGACGCTGATGGCGCGCCGGGCATCGAGAATGTTGAACAGGTGGGAGCACTTCAGGCAAAGGTCATAGACCTTGCGCAAGGGGAAACGGTCGCCACTTGCGGAACCGAAGGAGGCGAGCAGCCGCGCCGCTTCCGCCTCATAAAGCTCGAAGAGCGTCCGGCAAGTCTGTTGGGAGGCCGCTTCGAAATCGTAGATCGAGAGCTCCCGCTCTTCCTCCTGCCGCATCTCGCCGTAGGATGTGGCCTGATTCCATCGCACGTCAAAGACATTGCCCTTGCCCTGCAGGAAGGCCGCAATCCGTTCCAGCCCGTATGTCAATTCCACGCTTACCGGCTCCAAGTCAAAGCCGCCGCATTGCTGGAAGTAGGTGAACTGGGTGATCTCCAAGCCATCCAGCATCACTTGCCAGCCGATGCCCCAGGCCCCCAGCGTCGGCGCCTCCCAGTTGTCCTCCTCGAAGCGGATGTCGTGGTGGCGAAGATCGATTCCGAGGTCTTCCAGGCTCCGGAGGTATATCTCCTGGATGTCAGGCGGCGGGGGCTTCAGGATAACCTGCATTTGCGTGTGCTTGAGCAGGCGATTGGGGTTCTCGCCGTAGCGGCCATCGGCCGGCCGCCGCGAGGGTTGGATGTAGGCCACACGCCAAGGCTCGGGGCCGAGGACGCGCAGGAAGGTGTCCGGCGTCATCGTTCCGGCGCCCACTTCGACGTCATAGGGTAGCGCCAAAACGCATCCTTGCCGCGACCAAAACGCGCTCATGCACAGGAGCATGTCCTGAAAACTTAAACCTTTAGTTGAACCGCGTTGCGTGTTGCGCCTCCGCTTCACCATGGTCTTGTTTGTCGCCTCTATAGAGTTGCTGCTCCGCTGCCCCCGTTCATTTGCCTCGCGCTCGGCGAGCGACCCGCCGGCAACTCCTACGTCTCCTCATCCAGAAGCGGCCGGGTCACGAGTTTGCGTTCCAGGTGGGTCTCGATCAGCTCCTCGAAGAACCGGCGTGCCTCGCGCACACCTGCCGGGGGCCTTTCCGTCGAAATCCAGCGGTCGAGCGTCCCTTGGCAGCAGGCCGTGAGCTTGGAAAGCCCCTCCACTGAAACAGCCTGGCTTGCCTGCGGCGATCGACAGGAGTCACACGAGAGCCCCTCCGACCCCGGTCCATAGTAGCCTTCCGCCCCAAGCTCACGGCCACAGAGCGCGCACCTGCCGACCTCCGGCAGGAAGCCGCCCAAACGCAGCAGCCAGTAATTGAAATACAGGAGCGGCCGGTTGACCTCCCGGAACTGCTTCATGGCCCGAAGCACGGCCAGCAGCAGGCGGAACACCCGGTCGTTCGCCTCGCGCTCGGGGAGGAAGCGTTCCGAAACCTCCGCGATGTACTGGCACGCGACCTGGAAGCGATAGTCCGCCTGCACTTCGAAAAAGGACTCCGCCAGCTCGGCGGAATTGATTCGCAGCAGGTCACGGTTCTCGCGCTCGAAAATCCAAAGCCGGATGTGGCTCAATGGCTCAAGCGTCCCGCCGTAACGGCTCTTCGGCCTCTGCGCGCCCGTCGCCACCGCTCGCACGCGTCCCAACTGCCGGGTGAAGAGCGACGCGATCTTGTCTGCTTCACCGAGGCGATGAGTCCTGAGGACGATGGCTTCGGTTTCGCGGAGGGGCATCTCAGAGCCGATGTCGACGCGCCGGCAAACGTTTGAAATTAGCATATCTGGCGCGCGCCGTGAAGGAAAAAGTAAGCCGCTCGAGTATCCTCGCAGGCCGTGAGGACTGCCCCCCGATAAAACGCGCACCAGCCAGAGGCTCCGACGGCTGGCCCTTGCCACCGTTAAATTGGCCGATTCTTGCCAAGGCGTGCAGGTAAGCAGAACGGGCACGACAACTCAGTGCCGCTGTGGGAAAACGGCACGACACTGTGGGAATCGCATTATGTTAAGGAAGGGTGGCGGCCGGCAGAATTATCAGACGTGGCTGTGGATAACCTGCGTCTCCCGCGTGAAATTCCACCTCACGGCGCCCCTTGTGGTCCGCAACCCCCGGCCCAATTCACCTCCCAGCAACTCGGTATGACCGACGCATTCGCCAGCCGCAGCATCCGCGCGCCTCACTTCCCTGCCCCACCATAAAGCAGTTGCCCCCGGGAGGCACTGGGAGTAAATTTCCTCGCCGCCCCACTGGGAGGGTAAGAGTGCGCAAGCGTCAAGTCGATGTCGTCGGACTGGGGCTCAACGCCACCGACATAGTGCTTACGGTTCGGGAGGTTCCGCCTCACGGTGGCAAGGAACGAATCGCTTCGATCGAGCAGCAGGCGGGGGGGCAGGTTGCGACTGCGTTGGTCACTTGCCAGCGGCTCGGCCTGCGAACCCGTTACATCGGGAAAATCGGAGATGACGAGGCCGGGCGGCTCCAGCTCGCCAGCCTGCGACGCGAAGGGGTGGATCTCCGCCACACCCGGATCGCGCGCCACACCCCCAACCAGGTCGGGTACATCATCGTGGACCAGAAGACGGGGGAGCGAACAGTTTACTGGGACAGGCACCCGCGCCTCGCCGTCCTGCCGGACGAGGTCCGTGGCGAGTCGATTCGCGACGCGCGCGCCCTGCACCTGGACGGCTGCGATGTCGAGGCCGCCTTGAAGGCCGCCCGGATCGCCCGTCGGGCCCGCATCCCGGTGGTGGCGGATTTCGATACTGTCTATAAGCGCGTGGAAACCCTCTTCCCTTACGTGGACTACCTGATCGCCTCTTCCAACTTCCTGCCCACCCTCACCGGCGAGGACGACCCGTTTCGGGTGCTGGAGTTCATGGCGCAGGAGTATAGGATCAGGGCGCCCGGCATGACGCTGGGGCGAGACGGAGCCCTGGTTTACTGGGAGGGAGAATTCATCTATTCGCCCGGCTTCGTCGTTGAGACGGTGGACACGACCGGCGCCGGCGATGTCTTCCACGGCGCCTTCATCTACGGCCTGCTGGGCGGCTGGGCGATGCGACGGATCCTGGATTTCGCGAACGCCATGGCGGGGCTGAATTGCACGGCGTTGGGGGCGCGGGGCGGCATCGCCTCGCTGGCGACGGCGGAGCGCCTGATCGAGACCGGTTCCCGTCACGTCAATCGCGCCTACGCGGGGAGCGCGCGGGTGGGCGCCTCGGGACGCGCCCGGGTCGTTGCGCGAGGCGGAAAGGCATCCACCCCCCTGGCCCGTTCCAGTTAATTCCGCGAAGGATAGTATTCAATCTGGTGTCTGGTGGCATCTGATTGGTTCCACTCCCCTATAGAGCTGAAGCAATAGAAGATAATCCATTATCTGGATGCATGCGATCCTCCGGGCGGGCCCTGCGGCGCCCGGCGCTATTCCGGGGTCGCGTGTTTGGCCTTGACACCCTCCCGGCACAACTGCCTTGACGCGGCCGCCGGTTTCGATTACACATCAGAACAGGTCGAACGGTTTAATCTCTCGCCATCCAAGAGGCTCCTATGATCCGCCGAGTCCCTTGCCTGTCGGTATTTTTCTCGGCCCTCGCCTGCATCGCAATTGCGACGCGCGCGCAGGAGATGCCGGAAGAGCTCGCGACCGAGCGCATTCTCGATTTCCGCTCCGAGATCACCGTGAACGCGGACGGCTCGATGGTCGTGCGCGAGACGATCAAGGTGAGGGCGGGCGGGGAAAGGATCAAGCACGGCATCTATCGCGATTTCCCCACCCGGTACCGGGACCGCCTGGGCAACTACTACACCGTTGGGTTTGAGGTCCTGGAGGCCCAGCGCGACGGGCAGCCGGAGAACTACCGCGTCGAAAATAAGGGCAATGGCAAGCGGGTGTATCTCGGCCAGAAGAACCTGCTTGTCGAACCCGGCGAGCACACCTACACCATCTCCTACCGCACCACGCGCCAGTTCGGCTTTTTCGCGGACCACGACGAGCTCTACTGGAACGTCACGGGCCACGGCTGGGAGTTCCCGATCGAGCGGGCGTCGGCCGTGGTCATGCTGCCCGCCGGCATCCACCGCGACGCGATTCTGCTCGATGCTTATACGGGCGTGGAAGGGTCGCTCGGCAAAGCTTTCGAGTCTTCCGTGGACCGCGAGACCCGCCCCACCTTCGTCACGACCAAGCCGCTCCAGGTGGGAGAGGGATTGACCATCGTCGTCTCCTGGCCCAAGGGCTTTGTGGCCGAACCCACGGACCAAATGAAGCTTGAATGGTTCCTCGAGGACAATCTCAGCACGCTGGTGGGTTTGGCCGGGCTGCTGGTCTTGATCGGCTATTACTTCGTGGCGTGGCTGCTCGTGGGCCGGGATCCTGCCAAGGGTGTGATCATGCCGCTCTACGAACCGCCCGCGGATTTCTCCCCCGCCGCGGTGGGCTATGTCACCGAGATGGGCTTCGACGACCGCACGTTTGCCGCGGCGATCATCAACATGGCCGTGAAAAGATATCTGAGCATTCAAGAGAGCGACGGCGTTTACACCCTGGTGCGCGGCAAAGCCGACAAGTCCCGCTTATCGCCGGAAGAAAAGGCGGTGGCCGACAAACTCTTCGCCGCCGGCGACCGCATCGAACTGAAGAATGCGAATCATGCTCGCATCGCTTTGAGCATCGAGGCGCTGAAGACCTGGCTGCGCCTGAATCTCGAGAAGATCTACTTCCTCACCAACCGCAAGTACCTGATCCCGGGACTCGTCTGGTCGCTGCTGCTCCTGGTGAGCGTGGCGCTGTCGGCGCCGGGCGAGCAGAAGATCCTCGCCGGCTTCGTCACGCTGTGGCTGATGGGCTGGAGCGTGGGGGTCTTCTTTCTGGTTTCGCAGGTGATGCAGGCGTGGCGCGGCGTGCGCCGGGGAGGAGCGGGGCCAAGGGT
>Ga0073934_10002543_pt1 | contig 37403 bp, 25 predicted proteins | sample LarsenN4metaG_FD_76834 | JGI IMG/M metagenome (GOLD analysis project Ga0073934, IMG submission 76834) | Hot spring sediment bacterial and archeal communities from British Columbia, Canada, to study Microbial Dark Matter (Phase II) - Larsen... ... | reverse complement strand
TCAGATTGATCTGGCTGCTGCTCACGGCCGTGGCCGTCAAGTTGCTCGGCCCGTTCATGAGCGTGAGCGCATTGGCTTCATTGGAATACGCCGAATTGCCGTTGGCATTGTAAGCGCGCACCCGATAGTAATAGGGGGTGTTGCCAAACAAGCCGGTGTTGGAATAGCTGGTCACGTCGGCGCCGACCGAGTCGATTTGCGCATACATGCCGCCAACGTCGACTTTGCGTTCGATCCTGAAACCGGTTTCGTTACTCGCATTGTCCGTCCAAGTCAGATCGATCTGGCTCTTGCTAATCGTTGTCGCGGTCAAATTGCTGGGCGAATTCGGTACAGAAGCCGGCGTTGTGGCATTGGCTTCGTTGGAGTAACCCGAATTGCCGCCGGCGTTGTAAGCGCGAACTCGATAGGAATACAAGGTGTTCGCGCTCAAGCTCGAGTCGGAATAGCTCGTTACATTGGCGCCAAGCGAGGCAATTTCGCTATAAGCGGTATCGCTTGCCGCCTTGCGCTCGACCTTGAAGCCGTCTTCATTGCTCGCATTGTCCGTCCACGCGAGATCGATCTGACTGCTGCTTACAGCCGTGGCACTCAAAGCGCTCGGCGCCGCCGGCGTATTGAGCAGCGTTGTGGCGTTGGCTTCATTTGAATAAGCCGAATTGCCGCCCGTGTTGTGAGCGCGCACGCGATAGAAATACTCGGTGTTCGCGCTCAGGCTCGTATCCGAATAACTCACCACATTCGCGGCGACTGCCGCAATTTCCGCATACGTGCCCGCGGCTCCGGTCTTGCGCTCGATCTTGAAGCCGTCCTCTGTAGTCGCGTTATCCGTCCACGCCAGATTGATTTGGCTGGTGCTCACGGCAGTAGCTGTCAAAGCGCTCGGCGCTGCCGGTGGTTCGATCAGCGTTGTGCCGCTCGCGATGTTGGAATACCCCGAATAGCTGTTGGCGGAACCGGAGTTTCTGAAAGAACGCACGCGGTAAGAATACTGTGTATTCGCGGTCAAGCCCGTGCTGGAATAGCTCGCCGTATTGGCGCCAAGCGAAGCAATTTCAGTGTACGCGGTATCGCTCGCCGCCTTGCGCTCGACCTTGAAACCGTCTTCATTGCTCGCATTGTCCGTCCACGTCAGATCGATCTGGCTGCTGCTCACGGCGGTCGCCGCCAAGACGCTCGGCGCGGCCGGCGGACTGACCAATGAAGTATCGCTGGCGGTGTTGGAATACGCCGAATTTCCGGTCGTATTGTAGGCGCGCACCCGGAACACATAGATCGTGTTCGGCGTCAAGCCCGTGCTCTGATAACTCGTCACGTTCGCGCCCACCGTCGCAACCTGGTTGAACGTGACCGCGGTGCTGAGCTTGCGCTCGATCTTGAAGCCGCTTTCGTTGTTCGAGTTATCCGTCCAGGCAAGATTAATCTTGTTGCTGCCCACGGCAATTGCCGTCAAATCGCCCGGCGCCAGCGGCAGGTCCGGCAGCGTCGTGTCGCTCGCGACATTGGAATAGGCCGAATTGCCGTTCGCATTAAAAGCGCGCACCCGATAAAAATACTCCGTGTTCGGGTTCAAGCCCGCGCTCGCATACGTCGTATTGTTCGCGCCGACCGTCGCAATTTGAGTATAGACGCTGTCGGCGGCGGTTTTGAGCTCGATTTTGAAACCATCTTCATCGCCGGAATTGTCGTTCCACGCGAGATTGATTTGCGAGTTGCTCGCCGCAGTCGCCGTCAAGTTGCTTGGCGCAACCGGTGGATCCGGCAACGTCGTGGCATTCGCCTCATTTGAATAAGACGAATTGCCGCCGGAGTTGTACGCGCGCACTTGATAATAATACTCCGTGCTGCCGCTCAAGCCGGTGTTTGAATAACTCGTCGCATTGGCTGCGGCCGTGTCAATTTGCGCATACGTGCCGCCAGCGCCGGTTTTGCGTTCGATCTTGAAGCCGGTTTCGTTGCTTGAATTGTCCGCCCACGCGAGATTGATCTGGGTATTGCTCACTGCGGTTGCAGTCAAACTGCTCGGATCAGCCGGTGGATTCGGCACCGTCGTGGCGGTGGCATCGTTGGAATAAGCCGAATTGCCGCCGGTATTGCGCGCCCGCACGCGATAAAAATACTGCGTGCCTGCGCTCAGACTGCTGTTGGAATAGCTGACGGCGTTTGCCGCCACCGTGTCAATTTCCGTATAAGCGGTGTCACCGGCGGCTTTACGCTCAATCCGAAAGCTGGACTCGTTGTCGGAATTGTCCGTCCACGCCAGATCGATTTGGCTCGTGCTGACAGCCGTAGCCGTCAAGCTGCTCGGCGCGGTTGGCGCGGTTGGATAGGTCGTCGCATCCGCCTCGTTGGAATAAGCCGAATGGCTGCCGGATCGATGCGAACGCACGCGATAAAAATATTGCGTGTTTCCCGTCAAGCCCGTGTCGGAATAGCTCGTCACGTCCGCGCCGACAGCGGCGATTTGCGTAAAAGCGGTGTCGCCGGCGGCTTTGCGCTCGATCTTGAAACCATCTTCGTTGCTCGCATTGTCCGTCCACCCCAGATCGATTTGAGTGGTGCTCGCCGTCGTCGCCATCAAGCTGCTCGGCGCCTCCGGCGGATCGACCAGCGTCGTGGCGCTGGCAGTGTTGGAATAAGATGAAACGCCCGTGGCGTTGCTGGCGCGCACGCGATAGGTATAAGCCGTATTGCCGCTCAAGCCGGTGCTCGAATAACTCGTCACATTGGCGCCGACCGTTGCAAGCTGCGTAAACGTCGCCGCTGAGCTGAGTTTGAATTCGATCAGGAAGTTGCTTTCATTGCTCGAATTATCCGTCCACGCCAAATCGATTTGCGTATTGCTCACCGCCGTTGCCGTCAAACCGCTCGGCGCGATTGGAGGCTCCGGTTCCGTCGTGGCATTCGCTTCATTTGAATAACCCGAATTGCCGGTGATATTGAACGCGCGCACGCGATAAACATATTGCGTGTTCGGATTCAAGCCCGCGCTTGGATAACTCGTCACATTGGCGCCGACCGAATCAATCTCAGTAAATGTAGTGTCGCTGGCGATTTTGATTTCAATCGTAAAGCCGTCTTCATAATTTGAATTATCCGTCCACGCCAGATTGATCTCGGTATTGCTCGCCACGGTCGCCGTCAAACTGCTCGGCGCCGCCGGCGCATCAGGATGCGTCGTGGCGCTCGCTTCATCGGAATAATTCGAATTGCCGTCAATATTATAAGCGCGCACGCGATAAAAATACTCAGTGCTGCCGCTCAGACCGGTGCTCGAATAAGCCGTGACGTTTGCCGCCACCGTGTCAATTTGCGCATAGGTGCCGCCGGCCCCGGTCTTGCGCTCGATCTTGAAGCCGGTTTCGTTATTTGAGTTGTCCGTCCAGGTGAGATTGATTTGCGTGTTGCTCACCGTCGTGGCCGTCAAACCGCTCGGCGCCGGTGGCGGATCCTGCAGCGTCGTCGCGTTCGCTTCATTGGAATAAGCCGAATTGCCGCCGGTGTTGAAAGCGCGCACGCGATAGAAATACTGCGTGCTGCCGGTCAAACCGGTGCTCGAATAATTCGTTGTGTTCGCGGCAACCGAGTCGATTTCCGTGTAAGCGGTATCGCTCGCTGCTTTGCGCTCGATCGTGAAACCCGTCTCAGTCGTTGCGTTATCCGTCCAGCTCAAATCGATTTGCGAATTGCTCACCGTCGTGGCGGTCAAGCTGCTCGGCGCTGAAGGAGGATTCGGCAGCGTTGTCGCATTGACTTCATTGGAATAGGCGGAATTGTCGGTCACGTTGAAGGCGCGCACCCGATAGGTGTACTCGGTCTCAGCGGTCAAACCCGTGCTCGAATAGCTCGTGACGTTCGCGCCGACCGTGTCAAAATCAGTGTAAGTAGCCGCAGAGCTGAGTTTCCTTTCGATTCTGAAACCGTCTTCGTTGTTGGCGTTATCCGTCCAGGTGAGGTTGATTTGGGTTTGGCTCACCGCCGTCGCCGTCAAGCTGCTCGGCGCTTCCGGCGGCTCCGGCAGCGTCGTCGCGCTGTCTTCATTGGAATAGGCGGAATTTCCCGTGCTGTTAAAGGCAACCACACGATAGAAATATTCGGTGCCGGCTTCCAAACCGGTGCTGGAGTAAGTCGTATCATCCGCGCTGTTGGTGGCAATCTGAGTATAGGTGCCGCCGGCGCCAACTTTGATCTCGATTTTGAAGCCGTCTTCGTTGTTCGAATTATCCGTCCAGGTGAGATCGATTTGCGAATTGCTTATCGCCGTGGCCGTCAGGTTGCTCGGGCCGGCTGGTGGATCTTGCAGCGTCGTGGCGTTCGCTTCATTGGAATAATCCGAATTGCCGCCCGCATTAAAAGCGCGCACGCGATAGTAATACGCCGTACTGCCGGTCAAACCGGTGCTCGAGTAGCTCGTCACATTCGCGCCGACTGAGTCAATTTGAGCATACGTTCCGCCAACACCGGTTTTGCGTTCGATTTTAAAGCCCGTCTCAGTCGTTGAATTATCCGTCCACGCGAGATCGATCTGGCTGTTGCTCGCCGCCGTCGCCGTCAAGCTGCTCGGCGCGGCCGGCGGATCGACCAGCGTCGTGGCGCTGGCTTGATTGGAATAGCCGGAATTGCCGGCGGCATTGAAAGCGCGTACGCGATAGGTATAACTTGTGGTCGCGCTCAAGCCCGTGCTGGAATAGCTCGTCACATTGGCGCCGACAGTTGCAATCTGGGTAAATGTTACTCCTGAGGTGAGTTTGCGCTCGATCTTAAAACCGTCTTCGTTGCTCGAGTTGTCAGTCCAACTGAGATCGATTTGCGTATTGCTCACCGCCGTTGCCGTCAAGTTGCTCGGCGCGGCCGGCAGGTCGGGCAGCGTCGTCGCATTCGACACATTCGAGTAATCAGAATAATTGGTGTCTTTGAAAGCGCGCACGCGGTAAAAATACTCCGTATTCGGATTCAAGCCGAGGCTTGAATAGGTTTGCACGTTGGCGCTGACCGTGGCAATTTCCGTAAACGGGCCGGTATTGCCAACCGTTGAAAGCTCAATTTTATATCCGTCCTCGATGCCTGAATTGTCGGTCCACGCCAGATCGATGCGCGTGTTGCTCACCGTCGTGGCCGCCAAGCTTGTCGGTGTAATCAGCTTCGTCGTCGCGTTCGCTTCGTTGGAATAAGCCGAATTGCCGCTCGTATTGCTGGCGCGCACTTTATAGTAATACGTCGTGCCCTCGTTCAGGCCGGTGTCCGTATAGGTGGTATCATCTGCACTGACTGTGCCAATTTCAGCGTACGTCCCACTGGCGCCGGTCTTGCGCTCGATCTTAAAGCCGTCTTCCTGATCGTTACCACCCGAATTGTCATGCCAAGTTAGATCAATGACGCTGCTGCTGGTTGCAATTGCTGTCAAGCTGCTCGGCGCTGCTGGAGTATTCGGATTCGTGGTGGCATTTGCCTCGTTGGAAGGGGCTGATGTTCCACTCGAATTTTTTGCCAGTACGACATAGTAATAAGAGGTATTAGCATTCAAACCGGTGTTCGTGTAGTTCGTGGAACTCGCATCGATTGAGGCAATCGTCGTATACGGACCACCCATTGTGGTGCTGCTTCTGATGATGAAGCTATCTGCTGGCGCCGACGTTCCAGGAAGCGTCCACGAGAGGTCGATCTGGCTGGTATCGACCGCCGTTGCTGTCAAACCAGTCGGGGCATCTGGTGCCTGCGCAAAAAGCGCCGTCGTGCTGAACAGCAACATCAGCAGACTGCACAACACCCAGCCAGCGCCAAACGCTGATGTTGCCCTCGGCTTGCCATAGGTGGAGTCGTTAGAAAGCTGCATAACATTTCTCCAGATTAAAAATAAATGTGAAATGGATTAAACTGATCATGCCCGTTCCGTTCCCGGCAAACCACCGCGCCGCGAACTCAACCGAGCCTGAATAGAATAGTTTGAATACCGTTTACTGCGCGGCCCCACTCTAGGCATAAGGTGTCTTTCTGATGAGAAACTAGAGATGGATTGAGCGCCATAAATGGGTTAAACTATCCTCCCCTCTTCAGCCAAGAAAAGAGAATAGTTCTCAACCGATTTACGACAATTCAAAGATCGTCAAGAGCTGGCGACGAAAAAGATCGCTGCGGGCATTTCTGCCGAAATGTCCACGTGTCGGGACGCCATAAAATCGTTATGGCCGTCTCAATCGTTTGTGAGATGAAATGAAGATTAAAAGGAGAGTCCGTTCTCGGCGGGGCTACGCCTTTAGGGCAACGCCCGTTGGGTTGTAACCATCGGGCTACGCCTGTCAGGCTGCGCCCGTTGGGAAATGTCGCTCAATCCCTGAGACCCATCACACATGGAGTGTGCAACCCACACTACTGCCCACCCTCGTGCAGCCTTCAGTGTTGAACAAAATTGCTAAATAAATACCATCAAGCTTGTCGTTTGCGTAATGTTGGCAAGAATTTCAGATGACGAAGAATTCGTTTATCCTCCCCGCAGACCGCGCCCCGCGCAGCGCGGGGCATTGCCGCGTTCGCCCGTTGTAAAGAGACGCTGGCTTGTGGTTCATTAAACATGCCCAATTTATACGGATTGCCACGCCGGCTTGCGGAAAAAATTATTGCTTCTTTGGCAAATTTTCCGTAACATGCGTCATTGGAAAATTCAAACTCTTGTCAAAATTTGCATAGACGTATGATCCAACTTGACGGCGCTTCACTCACCCTCGAGCATCTCAACCGCATCGCGCAGGGAAGCGTTGATCTGAAATTAGCGGACGAGGCCCTGGCCCGCATGTCGCGCTCGCGCCGAATCGTCGAAGAAATTTTGCGTGCCCCAACGGGCCGCGTCATCTACGGCGTCAACACCGGCTTCGGCAAGCTCAGCGATGTCCGCATCTCGCCGGATGATCTGCAAGCGCTGCAAAAAAATCTCATCCTCAGCCACGCCTGCGGTGTTGGCCCCGAGCTTTCCGGCCCGGAAGTTCGCGCCCTGCTGGCTTTGAAAATTAACACGCTCCTCGGCGGCTATTCCGGCGCCCGCCCGATCGTTGCCGAATATCTGTTCAAGCTATTGCAAAATGATATTCTGCCGGTGATTCCGGAAAAAGGCTCGGTCGGCGCCTCCGGCGATCTCGCGCCGCTGGCGCATATGGCGCTGGTTTTGATTGGCGAAGGCGAAGCAGTATTCAAAGGCCACCGCCTACCCGGCGCACAAGCGTTGCGCGCCATTGATTTGTCGCCATTGGTGCTCGAAGCGAAAGAAGGTTTGGCGCTGCTGAACGGAACCCAGTTTATGACCGCGGTCGGCGCGCTCGCCTTTTGGCAAGCCGAAACGCTGGCGCGCACCGCGGATATTGTCGGCGCGATGAGCGCCGAAGCGTTGCTGTGCACGCCGGTCGCGTTTGACAGCCGCATTCACGCCGCCCGCGGTCACGCCGGCCAGCAACAAACCGCCGCCAATCTCCGCCGCTTGATGGCCGGCAGTCCGATTCGCAACTCGCATTTGGAATGCGACCGCGTGCAGGACGCCTACTCCATCCGCTGCATGCCGCAAGTGCACGGCGCCGTCCGCGATCATCTGCGCGCGCTGGGCGAAATTTTTGCCATCGAGCTGAACGCCGCCACCGATAATCCGCTCGTCTTCGTTGAAGAGCACAATCCCGAAATGAAACAAGCCGGAGAAATTCTCTCCGGCGGAAATTTTCACGGGCATCCCATCGCCACCGCCGGCGATGTTCTCGCTATTTTAGTCACGCATCTCGCCAACATCAGCGAGCGGCGTTTGGCGTTGATGATGGATCCGGTCGCCAGCGCCAGCGAGCTGCCGGCGTTTCTCATCAAAAATTCCGGCGTGCATTCCGGTTTCATGATCGCGCAAGTCACCGCCGCCAGTCTCGTTTCGGAGAATAAAGTCTTGAGCCATCCGGCCTCGGTTGATTCGATTCCGACTTCGGCCAACAAAGAAGATTACGTCAGCATGGGCGCGGCGGCCGCGATCAAAGCGCGCCATGCTGCGCGCAACGCGACGCACGTGTTGGCCATCGAGCTGCTTGCCGCCTGCCAGGCGCTGGATTTGCGCGCGCCGCTCAAACCCGGCCCGGCCACCGGCGCGGTTCGCGATTTAGTCCGGCAGCTTGTGCCGATGTTGGTGCAAGATCGCATTTTGGCCAATGATGTCGCGGCCGTGAGCCGGCTGATTGCTGGGGGTGAGGTGGTGCGGGCGGCGGAATCTATCGTTGGTGAATTATAAGAACATTTTAAACGGAAGATTGGGCTATGTCGAATGCTATTCCGGAAAAAAATGAGCGCGCTCCTATAGAAGAATTGAAGGCTTGGGTGAAAGCCTTTAAGTGGAACAGTTGGAAAAGGAAATCGTAGAACTCAAAAATACGATTGCAACCCAAAACGCTGGCATTCAACAATTGGCGCAACATTTAGCCAGACTTGATGCTGCATAAAATTTGTCCGCACGTATTTAACGTGCAAAGAAATCGGAGGATCATCATGGCCAAAGCAAGTTCTGATAATAACAATTTGAAAAAAATACTCACGCACTTGACCGCTTTAGATGAGAAAGTGGACAAAGGGTTTAAACACTTGACCGCTTTGGATAAGAAAGTGGACAAGGGATTTAAAGAAGCGGACAAACAATTCAAAGAGGCGGCAAATTTTCGCCGGCAAACCGAAGAGAATTTTGACGCCATCAACAAACGGGTGGATGAAGGATTTCAAGAAGCGACAAATTTTCGCCGGCAAACCGAAGAGAATTTTGCCGCGGTCAACAAGCGGGTGGATGAAGGCTTCAAAGAGGCGGCAGAATTTCGCCAACAAACCGAAACGAATTTTGCCGCGGTCAATCAACGGATGGACGACGAATTTAAAACGGCGGAACAATTTCGTCAAAAAACCAAACAAGATTTTGTCGACACGGCTCATGATATTGGCGAAGTTGGAAGCATGCTTTATGATAAAATCGAAGGCTATCATCACGAAATGCAAGCGGCTTTTAAAGCCGCTGCCGACGACCGGCAAGCCATTCGAAATGAAATGCAAGCCGGATTTAAAGCCGCCGATGAGTTTCGAAGAAAAACAGAGGAAAACTTTGCCGGCCTTTATCGTGAAATACCCGAAGTCGGCAATATGGCTTATAAACACAGCGATGCCCATCACGAAGATTTTTTGAAATTTCAGCAACAGGCTCTCGCTTTTCAACAGGAAACACGGGCCTTCCATGAAAAATCTGAAAACTTTCAAAATGACACGCGCCATGCCTTTCAGGAGATTTCTCGCATACTGGCAAGAATAGAGAGCAAACAGATCATTATTGAGGAAACTTTCAAAAAATTAAAAGCTGAAAACGAAGAGCTCAAGAAAGCCAAGGCCGAACACGAGACGACGATCAAAAAACTGGAACAGCGTGTAGCCATACTGGAAGCGATGCAGAATTAACTTGAAACTATTTCAAGGTAGAACGATGTCAAATAAAATTCTCGGCGAAGCCCTCACCTTCGACGACGTGCTGCTGCTGCCGCAAGAATCCAACGTCCTGCCGCGCGACGTGGACGTCTCGACGCGCTTGAGCCGCGACATCAAATTGAATATTCCCCTGGTCAGTGCGGCGATGGATACCGTGACCGAGGCGCGCATGGCGATTGCGCTGGCGCGCGAAGGCGGTCTCGGCATCATTCACAAAAACATGCCGATCGAGCGGCAGGCGGGTGAAGTCGATCAAGTCAAGCGTTCGGAAAGCGGCATGATCAACAATCCGATCACGCTCACGCCCGACAAGTCCATTCGCGACGCGGTGGAGCTGATGCGGCGCTATCGCATTTCCGGCATCCCGATTGTGGAAAAAACCTCGAATGGCGAAAAACTCGTCGGCATTTTGACCAACCGCGACCTGCGTTTTGAAACCAATCTCGATCAGCGCCTCGACGAGGTGATGACGCGGGAAAATTTGATTACCGCGCCGGTCGGCACCACGCTCGAAGAAGCCGAATGCAAGCTGCAAAAACATCGCATTGAAAAACTGCTGATCGTTGATGAAAAAGGCCGGCTCAAAGGTTTGATCACGGTCAAAGACATTCAGAAAAAGAAAACACATCCCAACGCCGCGAAGGATGAGCACGGCCGCTTGCGCGTTGGCGCCGCCGTCGGCGTGGCGAAAGACACGCTGGAGCGGGCTGCGGCTCTCGTGCAAGCCGAGGTCGATGTTCTCGTCGTCGACACGGCGCACGGCCATTCGCAAGGCGTGATCAAAACCGTCCAGCAGTTGCGCCAGGCTTTCCCCACAATTCAGCTCATCGACGGCAACGTCGCCACCGAAGAGGGGGCGTCGGCGCTTATCGCGGCCGGCGTTGACGCGGTGAAAGTCGGCATCGGCCCTGGCTCGATTTGCACGACGCGCGTCGTCGCCGGCGTCGGCGTGCCGCAGATCACGGCGATCATGGAATGCGTCAAAGCCTGCCGGCGCCACGACGTTCCGCTGATCGCCGACGGCGGCATCAAACAAACCGGCGACGTGGCCAAGGCGATTGCCGCCGGCGCCGATACGGTGATGATGGGCAATATGTTTGCCGGCACGGAAGAAAGCCCCGGCGACATGATTTATCTCGAAGGCCGCAGCTTCAAAGTTTATCGCGCCATGGGCTCGCTGGCGGCGATGAAGCAAGGCAGCAGCGACCGCTATTTTCAGGAGGGTGAAACCAATCTCAAAAAACTGGTGCCGGAGGGCATCGAAGGCCGGGTGCCGTATCGCGGCAAAATTTCCGACATCGTTTATCAAATCACCGGCGGCCTGCGCGCGGCCATGGGCTACGTCGGCGCGGCCAACATCGCCGAATTTAAATCCAAAGCGCATTTTCTCCAAATCACCGCCGCCGGCTTGCGCGAGAGCCATCCGCACGATGTCATCATCACCCACGAAGCGCCGAATTACAAGGTGCATGGAAATTGATGATGCAGGAGATTTCTGCAATCATAATCAGTACAGGGCTGTTAAACATCATTCTGTAATATGCTGGAGGAAGTATATCAACTATGAATAAAGTACTAAAGAACAGAAGTAGAATAGGCGGGCGTGTGTTCACGGTCAGCGAGCAATTGGAGCTATACGGGACAAAACGAGGCAAGAGAAAGTCTCCGGATGGCGTCACGACAAGTGAGCTGATCTGCTCTGCCCACGTTGGAACGAATGAAAATGTTTTTCCGTTGGTGCTGAGTCTGCATGTGCCGCTGGAATCTGTGGTCGCTGATGTTACTTAGGGGACGGGCATCTTTTGGAAGAATATTGAGAAAGGAAAATACAAGCTATACGCAACGGATATTAAAAAAGGAATTGATTGCCGAAAGTTGCCGTATGATGACGCTACCATCGACTGTGTGGTTTTGGACCCTCCATATATGGAGGGGCTGTTTAGGCGTGACACTGGTAACTTGGCTGGAGCTGGAACTTACGCCGCTTTCAGGACCACCTACTCAAATGGAGAGCAGACAGTAGAGGGGCCGAAGTATCATGACGCGGTGCTCGATCTTTACTTCAAGGCCGGCCGAGAGGCCTTTAGAGTTCTGCGGAAATACGGAATTTTGATTGTTAAGTGTCAAGACGAAGTGAGTGCGAATACTCAGCGACTGACTCATGTGGAGATCATCAACGAATATGAGACCATGGGTTTCTATACTAAAGATTTGTTTGTCGTCGTAAGACCTAACAAGCCTGCTGTCAGCCGCATCATAAAACAAGAACACGCCAGAAAAAACCACTCATACTTTCTCGTCTTCGTTAAGACGGAGGGTGGAAATCATCGCGGAAAAGGATTGCACAATGGGAATTCTTGAACGCTGGAAACTCACCGCCGAGGAGCTTGATGAAATCGTTTCGGGCAATCCAAGCTTGCGCGGCTTTATGTTTGGTTATGTAAGCGAATACAAGCTCAAGAAGATGTGGTTTTCTGGAAATAACATGGCCCCTCAAAGCCCCTTTTCAGTCAGAACCGTTTCAGCTTTTGGACGAAATCGCCTTGGAAAAAGTTAAAAGACGGAAGCCTTGAATCATGCAATCCATATTCCGCGCGTTAATGAGCCAGGCCATCGAATCAACCTGGCAAATCACCGCCGCGAATCGCCGGCCCGGCTACGAAAAAAACGTCCATCGCATTCAAGGCTTCGTTTTCGGCGTGTTGTTTATCACCATCATTAATTTGGTTGGGGAGCTGCTTTTTAATCTGCATCCGCGAGATTCCAAAGCGCTGGCCACGGCCTGGGCAACCGCCGTTCTCGTGGCGTGCGACGGGTAAAGTCTGGCTGGCAACTGAGGGTAGATTGCAGGACGACCCCAAGCGCTGGAGGTTGATGCTCGATGCTCGTACTCCTACTCTTACTCGCTTTTAAAGCGGTTGAAAGGCGAGTAAGAGTAGGAGTCCCCAGCAACCAGCATCCAAACTTACTTCGCCAAAACCAACTTCACCTGCGCCACCAAGCCATCAAATTCCAAACGAGCGAAATAAAGCCCGCTGGCGACACGCGCGCCGTCGGCATTGGCGGCATCCCAGTTGATCTGATGCGTTCCCGCGGCCAGGTTGTCCGCCAGCAACGTTCGCACCAACTGCCCGGCGGTATTATAAATCGCCAGCGTTGCCCGGCCTGATCGAGGCAATGAAAAAGTAATCGTCGTGCTCGGATTTCCCGCGAAGCGCGGGATCTGCGAAAATGGATTGGGATAGTTTTTTATTGCAAGCGTTCGCGGAACGGCCGCCGCGCGCGATGCATCAACGGCGGTGGAATTTCCCAACGCAATCGCATACGTTGCCGCGCCGTTCGGATGGTCGGAAAAAGCAATCGTGCCGTTGGGGCCGGTTGTTCCAGTTGCAACTACGCCACCGCCTTTCTTCACTGTATATTCTCTTCTTTTATCAAGCTCAGTCACCAGGTGTTTGACGGTTTTGTTGCTGTTGATCGTGTAATAAAGATTTGCCATCGGCTTTTCGTCCTTGCTGAAAATCACCAGGCGCTCTTTGTCGATCAACGCGCCGATCCAAATTATCCCGGAAATGCCCTCCACCGGCGCTTTTTCGCCCATGGTGTTGGCGTCGCCGATTTGCATCACGGTTAAAAAAAGATTTTCCGGCGAGCGAATGTGCAGCGTGTGATCGCTGAACAGATAGCGCGCCACCTCCTCGAATGAGCCGCGATAATCAAGCGGCGAGCCGTCGGCCCACACCCATTCGTAACCCGGTCCGCCGAATTTGTGCAGCGCCGTGTTTTGCGGCAGCACGGAAGTCAAATACATTTGCCCATGGCTGCGATCAATGCGGTTGGTGACTTTCACGGTTTTCGCGGCGCTCGTCCAATGTCCTTTCCCTGCCGCGTTCCACGTTCCTCCCACCGCTTCGATATCCACCGGCGTGTGAATGACGAAATATTTTTCCTGTTTGGATTCGACGCGATCCATGACGACGACGAATTCGTGATTGACCGGGCCGCGCAAATATACCAGCGCCCGCCGCGCCAGCGTGGCTTTGCTGCCGGCCTTGTAGCTGCGCGTGTAGTTGTAATTCACGTAATCGTATAATCCGGGCCGATATTCCCGCGCTTCCACCGTGCCGATGTGCGTGTTCGCGCCGATCACAAAATCTTGCGAAGTATCGGCCTCGTCGCTGACGCTGCTCCTTTCGAGCGCGAGCTCCTTGTCCGGCCCCAACCCGAACACGTTGTTTTGCGCCATGCCTTTGCCGGATTCGGCGCGCGGAATGCCGGAGCCGGCGTTTTTGGTGCAGGTGGCGGCGATGACCAACGGCCCGAAGCGATGCAGATTGAACGAGCCGATCTCCTCTTCGTTATGCCCGTTTTGATACCAATATTGCATGCTGAAAAATTGAATGAGCGTGGCGTCATCATAGCCGTGATCGGAGCGCATCACGTGCATTTGGCCGAGATGGAGGCTCAAGGGGATGGCCGCCTCGTCGGGTGATTTCTTCGGCACGATTCTGGTCCCAAACACGAATTTATAAAAGAAGTCGTAAAGATGCGGCTTGTAGTAGGCGTAGTCATCGACGCGGAGGCCGTAGGGGCTCCTTTCACAAAACCACGCCGCGAACGCCGCCAGATTCGGATCCGCCGCGCTCAACGAGGCCGCCGCCATGTTCATAATCGCCGAGGTCGTGCGGTCGCGTCCGCTCCAGCCGCTGCTGGTGTTGTGCTGTGTGAAATAATATTCGCCTTCGTACGGCATCGGGATGAGGCTGTAATAAATGTACAGCGGCGCAAAATGCAGCCACGGGTTGGCGGCAAAAAAATTTTCGCCCAGTACGCTGCCCGAGGCGCCGGCGAGCATCATCAGGCCGGTGAAAGCGTCCATGCTGTAGGAATCGCCCTCCATCCAGTCGCTCGAGCCTTCAAAAATTTTCGCCGCGACGCCGAGCTGGCGCTCGATGAACACGTCTTGGAATGAGTTCATCATTTGTTTGGCGGCAGCCGTAAAAGAAGCGCCGAGATCGCTGTCGCCGTAAAAACACAACGCGCCGGCGTAAACGTGAACGTTCGCGGCGTAATGATTTTCCAATTTAACTTTCTCGGAATCATAGCGGTTGTTCCACATCGTGATCAAGCGTGAGGCCAGCGCGCGGCGCTGCTCCAGCGTTGACAAATCGTGCGTCCAATCGTAGACGACTTGCAGCGCCAAACTCGCCAAGCCGCCTTCCTCGGTCGTGAGATTGCTGGCGCCGTGATGCAGCTCGTCCCAATCATCCGGCAGTTTTTGCGCGAGGTAAAGTCCCAGCTCAATGGCTTTTTGGCCATACTCTTTTTTCGTATGCTGCGCCATCACACCGCTGATCGTTCGCGGATCGACCTGATAAAGCAGCGCGAACGCGCGCGCTGCTCCAAAAAGTTCATTCCATTCCGCCAGATTGCCGGCGCCGGCTGGGACGTTGTAGAGATTGTCGAGATCATCAACAAAATTTTGGAAATCCGTTTTGTAGTGATTTTTAATGCGGCCGCGCATCGCCGTCACGCCGCCGGCTGTCACGAAAATACGCGGATGCGCGCCTTGGGCGATGGGCGAATCGGGCTTGGGGGTAAACGTCTGCGCGGTTAACTCGACGACGATTAGCAAACAGCAATAAACGAATAGAAATGACTTCGCGATCTTTTTCATGATGAATTTCGATTTTGTCATACGATGATGAATGAAACACAGCAGCGGTGTGCCAAAAGGCGACACGAAACCAAGACTTATCTCACGCCATGGGCGGTTTTATAAAAATCTTCAAAGGTAGATGCCATTGGTGTGCCAAAAATTCAGCGAAGCTACGCCTCAAACCTTACAGGCGCAGCCGACAAGGAAAAAGTGGGCACAAAAACGAAATCTCATAAAATCGTTTATTTTTGTGTCCACCAAAACTTGCTCTGTTTGTAAAGGTTTTTGGCGCCCATTGGCGCTCAAAATCTCGCTTGCTTCTGAGACGCAGCATTGTTAAATTGGCTCACCAACGATTAAGCGAGGATCTTGAATGATGGTGACGATTCGTCAAGTACAAGCCGGCGACCGCGACGAATGGCTGCGGATGCGCAATACGCTTTGGCCGGACTCGTTCGCTGATCACGCGCGGGAGATCGACGCTTATTTTCTTGTGCCCCCGCCGAATACCGCCGTGTTTGTTGCCGAACGCGCCAGCGGCAAACTCGGCGGCTTTCTCGAAGCGGGCATTCGCTATTACGCCGAAGGCTGCGATACCCGCAATGTCGGTTATATCGAGGGCTGGTACGTTGATCCGGATTTGCGCTTGCAAGGCGCCGGCCGCGCTTTAGTCGAGGCCGCCGAGAATTGGGCGCGAAAAATAGGCTGCCAGGAAATGGCCAGCGATTGCGAGCTTGACAACGAGGTGAGCTTCAGAGCCCATCTCGCCATTGGCTACGAAGAAGTGGAGAGAGCGATTCATTTTCGGAAAACATTATCGGCGTGAATTTGAGGTGCAATCTCAATTGCTCGCGTCGCTGCAAGCCGAGATTGCCGGAATCGACGATGCCACATTGCGTCGCCCCGAGAAGCCGGGCAAGTGGTCGATTCTGCAAGTGATCCAACATCTCGCCGACACTGAGGTGGTTTATCGTTATCGCATGCGGATGATTCTCGCGCAGCCGACGCCGGAGATTCAAGGTTATGATCAGGATCTGTGGGCGACGAATCTCAATTACAATGATATGGATTTGAGCGAAGCGCTGGAGATCATTCGCGTGCTTCGTGCGGCCAATTTAAAAATGCTGCGCGGTTTGAATGAAACGCAACTGGAACGCTCCGGCATGCACAACGAACGCGGGCCGGAGAGTATTCGCAAAATTTTGCAGATGATCGCGGCGCACGATATTCTGCACTTGAATCAGATTCGGAGAATCAAGAAGGCGCATGGCGTCTGATCGTGACGTCCGGCTTGCGCAACAACCTGTTCTCAATTACCCAACGCCTCGAACGCAAGCCGGACTTCGCCACATTATTTTAACCGTCTATGCACGAAATTAGCGCCGGCGAAGCCCGTTTGGAAGCGTGGCGCCAGCGTGCCGGCTTTTTTCTCGCGCCGATTATTTTTTTCGCCTTGTTGCTCTGGCCGATGCACAATCTCAGTCCCGAAGCGCACAAACTCGCCGCGGTGATGGGGCTGGTGATGTGTTTGTGGATTACCGAAGCGCTGCCGCTGGCGGTGACCGGTTTACTCGGGCCGACACTGGTCATTCTTCTTGGCATCGCGCCGGCAGCCAAAGCGTTCGCGCCGTTTGCCGATCCGATCATGTTTTTGTTTGTCGGTGCGTTCGTGCTGGCGCGGGCCATCAATCTGCACGGCTTGGATCGCCGCTTTGCCTACGCCGTTCTTTCTCATCGCTGGGTGGGCGAGAGTCCGAGCCGCATTTTCTTTGCGTATGGCGCGGTGACTTGCCTCATCTCGATGTGGATTTCCAACACCGCGACCGTGGCGATGATGTTCCCGATTGGCTTGGCGATCATCAACACCATGCAGCGATTGCATCCCGAAGCGGTGAGCAGCAAATACGCCAGCGCCATGATGCTGATCTGCGCCTTTTCCGGCTCCATCGGCGGCCTGGCGACGCCGGTCGGCACGCCGACGAATTTGATCGGCTTGGGATTCATCCAGCGGCAGCTCGGCCGCCAAGTCACGTTCTTTGAGTGGATGAGTTTTGCCCTGCCCATGGTGATTTTGCTGTATCTGCTCTTATTTTCTTATCTCAACTTTTTGTGTCCGGCCGGCGCAAAGAAATTATCCGGCGTTCGCCAGGCACTCGTCGCCGAGCGGGAAAAATTCGACAAGCTCTCCACCGCGGAGAGGAACACGCTGATCGCGTGGAGCGTCACGGCGGCGTTGTGGATCACGCCGGGCATTTTGGCCCTGACGCTCGGTGAGAGCCATCCGGCGACCAAGAGCTTTGCCAAACATGCGCCGGAAAGCGTTGCCGCGCTGCTCGGAATGTTTCTGCTCTTTTTGTTGCCCGTTGACTTGGCGAAGCGCCGGTTCACCATCTCGCTCAAATCCGCGCTGGAAATCGACTGGGCGGTGTTAGCGCTTTACGGCGGCGGTATCGCGCTCGGCCAAATGGTATTTGAAACCAAACTCGCCGACGCGCTCGGCAAAGGTGTGGTCGATTGGATTCCCGCCACGACTCATGGTCTCGTCGCGATTTCAGCCCTGATCGCGACATTGACGTCGGAATTGACTTCCAATATCGCATCAGTGAATATGGTCGTGCCACTCGTGCTGGCGATGGCCGGGCCAATCGGCTTGCAGCCGGCGCTGGCCGCGAGCATGGCGGCGACGCTGGGATTCATGCTGCCGATCTCGACGCCGACGAATGCGATTGTTTACAGCTCGGGAATGATTCCGCTGCCGCGCATGATCAAGTATGGCGTGTTGCTCGATGTGATCGGCTTTATCGTCATTGTCATCGGAACGCTGCTGCTGGTTCCGACAAAATAAATAAACCTCAGGAGGAAAACCTTGCCATGTCCAATTCTACCTTCTCTCGGCCCGACGCAACCGAATACGCGCCTTATTACGGCAGATACATTGATCTCGTGCCCGCGGGCGACCTCATCATCACGTTGAGCCAACAAATCAACGACACCTCGGCGCTGTTGCGCGGCATTTCCGAGGCGCAAGCTGAAACCCGCTACGAGCCGGGCAAATGGAGCATCAAGGAAGTGCTCGGCCATCTCGTCGACACCGAGCGCATTATGAGCTATCGCGCTTTGCGCATTGCCCGCGCTGACGACACGCCGTTGCCGGGTTTCGAGCAGGACGATTACGTTCGCGCCGCAAACTTTGATTCCCGAACCCTGGCTAATCTCCTCGAGGAATATCTGGCGGTGCGCGCGGCAACGGTGACACTCTTTCGCAATCTGGAGGCGGCCGCAATTGATAGGCGAGGCACGGCCAACAACGTGCCGGTGACGGTGCGTGCGCTCGCGTACATTATCGCCGGCCACGAGCGGCATCACGTGAATGTTTTACGGACGAAATATCTGCCGCTGCTGAAAATCTAAAAAGTCCGATGTTATAGGTTTTGCGAGCTTATTGCAATGTCACTTCTTCGAATCGAAACGCGGCGGTTACAAATTCGTCCTTTTATTCCGGACGACGTAGCCGCACTGCACCGGCACTGGACGCATCCGGAGGTGCGAAAATATTTGTGGGACGATATCATCATCTCGCGCGAGCAGGTTGTCGAAGTGGTCGAAAGCAGCATCAATAGTTTCGCGATGAAGGGTTTTGGCCTTTGGGCCGTCTTTCCTAAAGAGAAAACGGATTTGATCGGCTTCTGCGGTTTTCGTTTTTTCGGCGAGCCGCCGGAGATCGAAATTCTCTATAGCATCGCGCCGGAATATTGGGGTCAAGGCCTGGCAACCGAAGCGGCACAAGCGATGCTCCGCTGCGGCTTCGAAGAGCACGGCTTTGAGCGCATCTACGCCGGCGCCGATCCGCCGAACGCCGCCTCGTTTCGCGTCATGGAGAAATGCGGCATGACGTTCGCCAAGCGCATGTTCATCAACAATATCGAGGCCATCTATTACGTTATCTCACGGCAAGCATTTCAGCCGGATAATTCGTTCTATAAAACAGCAAGATCAGTTTAAGGAGAGGCGAGATGAAAAGCATGTTTGTCGCCGCCGCCCTGCTCATTGCGGCGCTGTCTTTGGCTTACGTTCAAAACGATGCGAGCTACCGCAGCAATGAGGTTTGGCTCGTGCAGGAACGCAACGTCCGCGCGCATCTGGAATTTCTCGCCAGCGACGCCTTGCAGGGGCGCGGCAGCATGACGGAATATGAGCATATCGCCGCGCAGTACGCCGCGTCACAACTGCGGCAATTCGGTATCGCGCCCGCCGGTGACGCCGAGGCAAACTCGCAGAAAAGTTTTTTGCAAACCGTGAGGCTGACGAAGCGCGCTTTTGCAGAAGCCCCGCATTTAACGTTTAGCGCGAACGGCAGGACGACGGAATGGACGCACGGCAAAGAAATCGTCTTCTCTCGCGTTTCCACCGCCGAAATCAGCGGTCCATTGCAAAAAATCGGAACCGGTGGGCACCCCGAACGAGGCGCCATGGCGTTGCTCAATCTTCCGGAAGGCGCAAAATCTCAAGAAGTACGCCAGCAAATTGGCGCAACGCTGAGCCAGGGCGCGGCAGCCGTCTTGGTTGCGGTAATCTCCGAATGGCAACAGCGCTGGTCGGCGATAGCGTCAAGAATGCCGGAACTGCCCATGACGGTTGACAACGCCGGCAGCTCGGGCAGCATTATTCTCCTGAGCATGGAGGCCGTGCGAGCGCTGCAACAAACTGCTGACGGCACGACCATTGAGATCAAGGGCAAACTGAGTTCGGCTGAAATCATGCACACCTGGAATGTGGTTGGCGTTTTGCAAGGCAGCGACCCGAAACTGGCCAAAGAGGCCATCGTGCTGTCGGCCCATATCGATCATGTCGGCGTGAATCGCGCCGTTTCCGGCGACAGCATTTATAACGGCGCCGATGACGATGCTTCGGGTGTCGTCGCGGTGTTGGAATTGGCGAGAGTTTTGCGCGCCGGGCCGAAGCCCAAACGCACGGTTTACTTTGCGTTGTTTGGCAGCGAAGAACGCGGCGGTTTTGGGTCACGGCATTTTATCAACAACCCGCCGGTCCCGTTGAACAACATCGTGGCGGACTTGCAGTTCGAGATGATTGGACGTCCTGATTCGAAAATTCCCGCCAACACTCTGTGGCTCACAGGTTACGAGCGCTCCAACTTGGGGCCGGAGCTGGTGAAGCATGGCGCGCGTTTAGTCGCCGATCCGCATCCCGAAGAAAATTTTTTTCAGCGCTCGGACAATTTTGCTTTCGCCCAACGCGGCGTCATCGCGCATACGGTTTCCAGTTATGGATTGCACGCCGAATATCATCAGCCCAATGATGACTTGGCGCATATAGATTTCACGCATATGACGCAAGCGATTAATTCCATGATCAAGCCGGTGCAATGGTTGGTAAACTCCAGCTTCACACCGGCGTGGGTAGAGGGCAAAAAGCCTTGAGATTGGCTTGTGAACGCTATTGTCTGACTACACGAAAATTCACCGCCGCGCTGCTGAACCCAGCAAACACGCCCAGGCCGTTTTTAATATTCGTCTCCGGCTCGTTGAGATTGCGCGAGTCTTGCAAACCAAAGGCGTACAAGTTGGCGTATTCCTGATTGACTTTGTAAATTCGCGCGCGATGATTGCCGAAATAGGCCAAATCAAAACGCCGAACAGTGTAGCTGAGGTCGCGAAACGGACGCGAGCGGAAAGAGCGAAACTGCCCGCGCGGCCCGCCAGGAAAGGGAATTTGATTGATGGGTGTTGGCGAAGCCTCCAAATTTTCCACCACGACGAAATAAAACGTATCTTCCCCTTGCCAACTGATCGTGATCGATGAAGTGTCAAACGGCGTACTGGTGTTGATCACCAGCTCGTTTTTTGAGAGCGCCAGATTCTGCGGCGGCACCGGAATGATCGTTTCGCCAGTGGCGGTTTGGCCGCTGCGTTCGACCGAAATTTTAAAGCGGTCGCCGATTTGCACGGTCAAATCATTGCCGGCGTAGTGATAGTAACCACTGTCGCCGGCGCTGGCGGTGAGCGGATAAATTTTGCCGGCTTTTTCCAAGGCCACTTTCGCATCGTTAATCGGTTGGCCGGCGGTGTCGCCGGTGGTCAATGCAAAAGTCGTGGTGAGCTGCACGTCGGTCACCGGCTCGCCGGCGTAAAGATACGCCCGCACGACGATCAACTCGGCTTCCGGCAACAGCGGCGAGGCCGAGTCGCAGCCGGGCAGAGCGGCAGAGATCGCCAAGATGCCAAGCAGAATAATTTTTCTCATATTTCTTCCAAACAACCTTTAAAGAAAAAAACCAAAAAAATTTTCACGCAAAGCCGCGAAGAAAAAACCTGTGAACGTAACCTTTGCGGATTCTTTGCGTCTCTGCGTCTTTGCGTGCGCTTTTTTTGGTTATTTCAAATTCGCCTGCAGCGTCACCGTCGGCACGAAGCCCAGCGTCGTCACCTCACGCACGACGACGGGATTGGTGTCCAGAAGATATTCGCGATACCACACGTTCTTGTGATCGTACAAATTGAAAATCGAAATCCCCAAATTCCAGTCCACCAAGCTGCTGGTGAATTGGCGCGAGAGGCTCACGTCCATGCGATGATACGCCGGCAGGCGATTGGCGTTTTTGTCGCTCACGTGAATGTATCCGCGCGTGCTGCCATCCAGCAGCGTGATGGCATATTGGCTCTCCGGCGAAGTATACGGCGCGCCGGAAGCGAACACCCACGTCGCGGCGAGATTCCATTTGCCAAAGCCGTAATTGCCGACCAGCTTGAGTTCATGCCGGCGATCCTGATCGGCCGGATAGGCTTCGCCGTTGTTAAAGGGAAAAATTTTATATTCCACTTTGGCGAGCGTATAACTCGCCCAGCCATTCAATTTGCCGCTTTTCTTCTGCGCTAAAAATTCAATGCCTTTCGTTACTCCGGTGCCGAGGAAAAAGAGGTCTTGCGTTCTGGCTTCAGGCGAACGGCGAAAGCGCTGCGAGAATTCAGCCACGCCGTCGAGGTCTTTGTGATAGGCTTCGACGTCGAAAACATAATCATGATTTTCATAAGTCGCGCCGAGAATTTTGTGCTCGGCAAAACCGGGCTTGAGCCGCTCATCGGCCAGCAGCCAAAAATCGCGATTGCCTTCCAGCACATTTTCGTTGGTGATGCGATTGACGAATTGATGATACTCTCCCCACGCGCCTTTGAGCGAGAGCCCGGCGCGAAGATTCAAACGGAGCGACGCCCGCGGCTCGTAATACGTCGTTTTCGTCGGCGCGTAGCTCGTGGCGCGCATGCCCAGCGTCAGCTCCAGCGGCCGCAACACTTGCCATTTATCCTGCACATAAAATGCAGCTTGCTCGGCCTCATCATCGCGCCTGAGAATATTAACGGTGTCATTGGCCGTAAAACGCACCGTTGCGTTCGTGCGCGAAAGCCATGTCCCAAACTCCAGACGATGGGATTTGTGCACTTGCCACTCGTTGTCGAGCCGCAGCGTCACATCGCGGACTTCATTATCTTCCGAGGAGCCGAAAGCGCGGAAGATCGTATTCGCATTGTCGGTTCCGGCATTCAGACCGCGCCGGCTTTCGCTGGAATAATTCGAGTAAGCCGCCAAAAGACTCGAATAAAGCCGATCGCTCCACACGCGCGACCAATTGCCGCTGGCGCCGGTGTTGCCCCACTTGGTCAAATTCTCCGTTCCAACGCGCATTGGCGTTTGTCCGGCGCCCGGCGGGCCGCCACGGCGAAAAGCGAGATTGCCCAAATCCTGCGCTTGATCCAAATTGTCACGGCCATTATAAAAACTCAGCGCCAGGCGATCGCGTCCTGAAAGCGAATACGTCAGCTTGCTGTTCAAATCGTAGTAATAAAAATCCGGCGTCGCCGTGATGGCTTGGAAACGTCCGGCCGGGCCGCCGCCGGGCCCGGCTGGAGTGGAATTTTCCGAAGTCATCGAGCCGTCGCCGGATTTGTTTTGCCCAGTAATTGAATTGTAGATTTTGTTGTAGAGATCGCTTTTGATAAAATCGGTGTAAGAGCGCCGCAGCGAAAGCAGCCAGGCGCCGCGGCCGGAGATGGGCGCTTGCACGATGGCGCTGCCGCTCAACAAATTCAAGCTGCCGCCGGCTTGAAAATTGTCAAAGCTGCCGGACTTGCCGGTGAGCTCGACGATGCTCGAAGTTCTCCCGCCGAATTTTGCCGGGAAGCCGCCTTTGAACACGCGCACGTCTTTGACCGCCTCGGTGTTGAAGGCGCTGATGAAGCCGAAGAAATGATCGACGTGATAAATCGTCATGCCGTCGAACAAAACGAGATTTTGATCCGGCGTGCCGCCGCGCACGTAAAGTCCGGAGGAGCCGTCGTTCACGCCGCTGATGCCGGGCAGCAGTTGCAGCGAGCGAAAGATGTCAACCTCGCCGACGGAGGGGAGCGTAGAAATTTGTTTGGGCGAAAGACGGATTTGCGCCGGCTCCTGCGCAACCTCTATTGTCTGTAAATTCTCCGCCGTTACCGTCACGGCCTCGCCGAGCAAGGCCTGCTGGCGCATTTTAACCGTGACCGCCTCTTTGCCGTCGGTGAGGTGCACCGGCAGCTCCACGGTTTCGTAGCCGATGAAACTCACGCGCAGCGTACACAGTCCGGCCGGCACATTCACGAGGACGAAATAACCGTTGACGTTCGAGGCCGTTCCTTGCGAGGATCCTTTGAGCATCACATTCGCGTACGGCAAGGTCTCGCCGCTTTCGGCAGCTTTGACGTAACCCTTCAAATTGGCTCGGCGCTTGATAATGACGATTTGGCCGTCCGGCATGGCCTCGAAAGTGAGCGGTGTCGGTTTGAGCAATTCCTCCAATGCTTGTCGCAACGTCACATTATTGCACGTACAGCTCACTTTGATGCCATTGACCAGCCCATCGTTGTAGACGATTTGCAGGCTGGTTTGCGCCACCAGATTTTGCAGCGCCTCGCGCAACGCGACGTTTTTTGCTTCGAAGCTTACGCGAATCGAATCAAGCTTCGCCTTATCGGCTTCGCCGGCGAAGCTTGATGTGGCTAAGAAAAACACGAGCAAAAATACGCTGAGTCCGTTTCTTTTCATCCTGGCCTCTTGAGAGTTTGACGCAAAAAATTCTTTTAAAAAAATGTCAATGTAAAAGCTTTGAACACGGATGACGCGGATTCTCGCGGATTTTTTATCCGTGAAAATCCGCGTTATCCGTGTCATCCGCGTTCAAAAAACAATAAATCTTGAATTCATCTTCGCCTCGGTGGACGCCGCGGCCTTGTCCCACTTTCGGGCCGCAGAGGCGAAAAGCCGCCGCGCGGCGGGGGATGTTGCTGGATCACCGTCTCGAGTTTTTTGTATTGATCCCTTGTCAGAACACCCTGCATTTGTTGCATCATCTCATCGTTCAGCTTGTGGTGTTCGGAGCGAAATTTTTCAAAATCAAGCTCGCCGGTCTGGCGCTGGCGCAAAAGTGCAACGACTTTTTCGCGCTGGGCGTTTCGCATCGAATCGATTTGGGCTTGTTGGGTTTCGGAAAGCGCGAGCTCTTTTAGTGCGGCGTCGATGAACTCGGGGCTGCCGGGAGGCGGGCCGCCCGCGCCGAAAGATGGGGGACGAAATCCTGCGCCGTTCGGAGGGCCCCGGCGCTCCGGCGGTCTCACCATCCAACCGCGCCAGACGATCACAATCAGGCCGTCGTCCATGACGCGGTAGGTGAGATCAGCCGGTGTGAGAATTTCTTCCAGCGCCTGACGCAGGGTGACATTTTTTAACGCGCAGCTCGTTTTGACGCCGGCGACGATGGCATCGTGATAAACCAATTGCGCTTTCGTCTGCAAGACGAGCTGCTGCAGCGCTTCTCGCAACGCCGCGTCTTTCACTTCCAAACTCACGCGCAGCGAATCGAGGGCATGGGTTTGCGCGAGGGAAATGGCGGCGCCAACGAGCGCAACGCCGAAGATGATGACCAGCGCAAATCGTGTCATTCTTTCCATCGCTTATTTCTCCTCACGTTGACTGCCAGGCGAACGACCGTTTGGTTACGATACCGTGATACTCAACTGATTGTTGGCGAATTGGGTTTGAAATGTCCGCAACGCTCTCGTTGATAATACGTAAATTTCGTCAAATACCCTATCTTGACAGCTTGGCGTCAGAATATAAGGTAGCAATCTGCGGCGTATCAGTAAAAAACCATCAGAGTTGTTGGCCTGAGAAAAAGAAAAAGCGCCGGAAAAGCTTTCAGCAACTCAAGCCTCGAATGGCGCGCGGCTTCTCCGGCTTAAACTTTATCCGAGTCGCATTATTTGCGATGGCGTTTGGCGCTGCCGCTAATTTCGCATGCGTTCGCCCATCCGCCTCTGCATCTGGGCCCGCTGTTCTTCCAGGAACTTGTCGTAGAGTTTTTTCTGCTCATCGTTCAACAATGCTTTGACGTCGTTGTCACGTTTCTCGTTGATCTTCATGCGGGCTTCGCGCATGGCCTGAAAGTCGCCGCTGTTGCTCTCAAAGGCTTTCCGGCTTTCGGCAATTACAGCGAAATAAATCTTGCCGACTTTTTCCTTCTGCTCTTTGGAAAGCGAAAGTTTTTTCGCCAAAGTATCCACCATCGCAGCCGTCCGTGTGGAATCGGGAAAGCCGCGGCCTCTTCCTTGCGGCGGCTGGGCGAAGCCGGTTTCGGCGAAAAGAAAAAGCGCGGGCAGGCAGAGCAGGCACGCTCGCTTTGCAATTTGGGATACGGTTTTCATATACATCTCCGAAGTTAGGTAATTTGTTTGTGCAATTGCACTGAAGTTGATCGAGTCTGCGACGAGCGCAGGTTTGATCGCGATGCCAATCCACCCCTTAGTTTTTTTTAAAGTGAAATCTGTGCAAAAAAAGAAAAAAAGCTTTAGCTCACGGAATAGAACTCTCACAGAAATAAAAATTTTATGAATCTCATTTCCGTAAGCCGTTCCAATTCCGTGAGCGATTAATTCTTTTTAGTTCCGGCTTGTCCGGCTTGTGTGGTGCAAAAAAAATTTTGCAGAAGAGGCACGCTTTCAACTCCGAAAAAGGAGTACAATGTTTATAATCTATAAAAATTTCACTCCTATCGGAGTTGTTTGTGTAGCGCGTCATTGATTTCGACCGAATGGGCAACCAGCGTGCAAAATTCAGGTTGTGCCATTCAGGTATATTGAAAAGCAAAACGATTGATTTTTTTTGCTGCTACTCATACCTGAGCGCGTCGATGGGATTGAGGCCGGCAGCTTTGCGCGCCGGATAGAAACCAAAAAACACGCCGACGGCGCCGGAGAAGAAAAACGCCAGAAACACAATGCCTGGATTGATCAGCGCATTCAAGTCCGTCAGCTTGTTCAGCGCGAAGACGACACCGGCGGCCAGCAAGATGCCGATGATGCCGCCGATCAAACTGAGCACGATGGCTTCGGCCAGAAACTGAATGAGCACGTCGCTGCTGCGCGCGCCCACGGCCAGGCGGATGCCGATTTCGCGAGTGCGCTCGGTGACGGAGACCAGCATGATGTTCATGATGCCGATGCCGCCAACGATCAGAGAAACACCGGCAATCGATCCCAACAGCAGCGTCATCACCCGCGAGGTTTCCGAAGCCGCGTCGGTAATCTCAGCCTGATTCCGAATGCTAAAATCATCGTCATCGCCGGGTTCGATACGATGCGCCTCGCGCAGCAACACGCGCATTTCCTCCTGAGCCTCAACCATGCGATTCGTCGCTATGCTGCTGGCATTGATCATGTCGATATTGCGCCCGCCTTTCAGATGATAGAAAACGGTGGTGGCCGGCGCCAACACCACGTCATCCTGATCCTGGCCCATGCCGCTTTGCCCTTTGGCTTTGAGCGTGCCGATGACGGTGAAGGGCGTATCGCGAATGCGGATTTTTTCGCCGACCGGATCCTGGCCGGCAAAAAGCTCGTCGGCAATCGTTTTTCCCAACAGCGCGACTTTTCGTTGCGAGCGCACATCGCGCTCGGTGAAAAACTCTCCGCGTTCGATCTGCCAATTTCGGATGGTCATGTATTCCGGCGAAACGCCGTAAACCGTCGAGCTCCAATTTTTGCCGCCGCCGATGATTTGCCCGCCGGAGCGCACCACCGGCGAAAGCGCGCTGAGCAGCGTCGCTTCCCGCTGCAATTTTTCCACGTCCGCGAAAGTAAAGCGGTTGAAACTGCCGGCGCCGCGGCTGATGCCGCCCGACCGGCTGGCGCCGGGGAAAACGATGATGAGATTGGTGCCCAGCGAGGCAATTTGATTTTGGATTTGCGCTTGCGATCCTTCGCCAATCGCCACCATCACGATCACCGCGCCGACGCCGATGATGATGCCCAGCGAAGTGAGCAGACTGCGCAGGCCGTTTTTGTGAATGCTTTTGAAAGCGACTTTGAGAAGATTTTTGAGCTGCAACATTTTTATTTCTCCACAAACCGGACAGGCCGGAACCAAAAAAACTTTTTTGAACACGGATGACGCGGATAACACGGATTTTCACGGATTTCTTCTTTGTTTGATCCGCGACAATCCGTCAAATCTGTGTCATCCGTGTTCAAAGTTTTTAAAATTTTATTCTGAGTTTGATTCTCTAAAGTTCGTTCTCCGGTTCAGTTTCATCGCTCCTCCACTCGGCCAAATCTTTTTGCGCGTTGCGGCGGTTTTGCACCGGCGTGTCGCGCTTGATCAGGCCGTCGCGCATTTCGACGATGCGCTTGGCACTTTGGGCGATCTCGTGCTCGTGCGTAACGATGATTACGGTGATACCCTGCGCGTTGAGTTCTTGAAACACCGAGAGCACGTCCAGCGAGGTCCGGCTGTCGAGGTTGCCGGTGGGTTCGTCGGCGAGAATAATGGCCGGTTCATTCACCAACGCCCGCGCAATCGCCACACGCTGCTGCTGGCCGCCGGAAAGCTGGTTCGGTTCGTGCGTCATGCGGTCGCCAAGTCCGACGCGCTCGAGCGCCGTGATCGCCGCTTTTCTCGGATCTTTGATGCGCCGGGCGCGGTCGTAGAGCAGCGGCAATTCGACATTTTCCAGCGCCGTGGTGCGCGCCAGCAAATTGAAGCCTTGAAACACGAAGCCGATTTTCTGGTTGCGCACCTCGGCGTATTCGTTTTTGCTGAGCGCATTGACATTGCTGCCGTCGAGAAAATAATCGCCCGAGGTCGGTTGATCCAAGCACCCGAGCAGGTTCATCAACGTCGATTTGCCCGAGCCGGAAGCGCCCATAATCGCGACCATCTCGCCGCTTTCCACGGTTAAATTGACGCCGCGCAGCGCGTGAACCGCAATGTCGCCCATGTGGAAAGTTTTGGTGAGTTGGTTGGTTTCGATGACTTTGTTCATGATGGTTCTCTATATGATTTATTGAGCTTTGCACTAATAGCTGGAAACGAAACGCGATCTTTTTCATGGCAATATCGGAGAGCCACTTGCCGTCACGGCGATTTCGCAGCCAAATGTGCGGCTTCACAACGAAAAGGCTACGCCCGCAGGGAAACCGCAACGAAAAAAGCCTTTGGCTCGTTTTAGCGCGCAATATTCAGGAAAAACTTTGCGTAATCTTTGCGTCTCTGCGTCTTTGCGTGCGCTTTTGTTTTTCTTTTAATGCTCAGGGCGTAACCTTTAAGCTTTCCTATCACTGGTGGCTCCGACGCCTGCCCCGCTCCGCCTTTGCTTGTGTTTTTAAGGATGCGGGGCGGAGAAGGCGTTACTACGAAACTGAAGGCGTAACGACGAACGTTTATTCCAGCGTGACGTATCGTTCGAGACGCGCCACTTCTTTTTTATCGACGTACATGCCGATTTCGCGGCGGAATTGCTCGATATTTTTATACGGGCGATACTCTTTGAACTCGTGTAACATGCGTTTGTCGATGCCGGGGATGCTGAGAATGTCTTCATCGCTGGCGGTATTGAGATTGATCGGCACGAAGACGAACTGCTCCAAACGCGCCACTTCTTTTTCGTCGACGTACTTGCCGATTTCACGGCGGAACTGCGCCATGGCGCGGTATGGCCGGTATTCTTCGAACTCGTGCGCCATGCGTTTTCCCACACCGGGGACGAGCAGAATCTCTTCGCGCGTGGCAATGTTCAGATTGAGGGAAATGAAAAGTTTGGGATAAAGCTCGGTCAATTGCTCTTTGCTCAACGATTGGCGCAACAGCGTATCCAGCGCCGTCATATTCAGAAACGGCCGCTTGTCCAAAATATTTTTCACCAGCTTCGCGTTGAGGTGGGGCAGCGCCAGCAGCTCTTTCTCGCCGGCCAGATTCGGATTCAGCACGCCCTGGTTTTTTCCAACCTGCGCATTCACCGTGTTCGCGACGCCAATCGCGAGCATCAATGAGAACGCTGTTGCATAAGCCAATATTATTCTCCGCGTCATTGCTTTTCTCCGTTATGGTTTGATTTTTTTCCGGCCGATTTGACGAAGACCGGGTGTCGATAAGTATATGCCAATCCGAGTAGTCCGAGTTGAATCATCGTCCCAGCCGCCAGGGTCGGCGGCGTTGTTCCTTTGATTGCTTTCCTAAAAAGCTCCAATCCCCGCAGGGACGGATACATCTCCAATTCGAATTCCACATTGCCCTGATAGTGTAGAAAGAGTCCCGCGAATCCGCTGATCACGAAAAGCAGCATCGTCACCTGAAAGACTCGCATGCTCGTTGGCCCGCGAACGGCAAAGTGCCAACCGAGCACGAGCAGGCTGAGTAATATCAACAGCAAAGGAATCCATTGCCGCCCGTCTTCGGTATGCCCCAGCAATAGCAACTCTGCGCCGGCGCCGTGCACTCCGATGATAAAGATGGCTAACAAAAAGCCGCGAAGGGTTGTGATCTTAGCGTTCTCACCGTGCTCGTTTATTGAGAAAGTTCGCAATTGTTCAGTGAATGACGAGTGCTCCATCAAGCTTACTTTAGGCAAAATATACTCGTTGATGGTTGTTTTGTAACTGTCATTAAAACGGCCTTCGTCCCATTCCCTGCATTCCTTGCATCGGGTTCGACGATCTGGCGGCGGTATTGCTTTGCGCGTCCGGCTGTGAAACGCCGCTGATCACCTTCATGCCCTCTTGAACGTTGCGCCCCATGACGATCTCCGTCATCCGCCCATCGGTGACGCCAGTTCTGATTATCGCCATGGCAAGATTGCCGTTGTCATCCAAATACCACAGCCGGCCGCGGTCGCGCGGCATCTGCCCGCCGAAAGCGCCGCCGCCCATGCCGGGAAAACCGCCGAAATCGCCACGCCTAAAATTGCCGCCAAGATCGCCGCCGCGATTTGCCATCCGCTCGCGGAACTGTGCGCGAATGGAATCCGGTATCGCATTGGCCAGGCTTTCTCTTCTTTTGCGCAACGCTTCCATCATCTCCGGCGTCGGCTGAAACCGCAGCGCGGCGTTTGCAACCAGCAGCACGTCTTGTTTCTGCTCGATGACGAAATCCACCGTGGCCGTCATGCCGGGCAGCAGCAGCCCCTCGTCGTTGGCGGCATTCACCACGACGGTGTAGTTGACCACATTTTGAATATTGCTCGGCTGCAAGCGAATTTGCTTCACGGTTCCGGAAAAAATTTTATCCGGATGCGCCTGCACTTCGAACCGCACTTTTTGGCCTTCTTTGATTTGCCCGATGTCGCTCTCGTTCACCAGCGCGTGGATTTCCATCTGCGACAAATCTTCGGCGATGATGAAAAGCGTCGGCGCGGAAAGGCTGGCAGCAACGGTTTGTCCGGCTTCGACGTTGCGCTGAATCACGGTGCCTTTGATCGGCGAGCGGATAACGGCGTATCTCAAATTGTGCTGAGCGCGCTCCAAAGTCGCCTGCGAGGCTTTGAGCGAAGCTTGCTGCGTTTTAATTTTGATGCGAAAGGGCAGGAACTCGGCTTCGGAGAGCAGTTTCTTTTCAAACAGCGCGAGATTGCGGTTGTAGTCGGCCTGCGCTTGTTCCATTTGCGCCTGCACGATTTCGACGCTGGCGCGGGCATCGAGCACCGTGGCTCGCAAGAGCACGGTGTCCAACACTGCCAGCAATTGCCCTTTGTTGACTTTGTCGTTGAAATCGACGTAGAGACGCGCGATGGTGCCGGAAACCTGCGTGCCGACCTCGACGGTTCCCACCGCGCTAATGGTGCCGGTGCTGGAAACCGTATTTTCCACATTGCCGCGCGCGATTTCTTCGAATTGATACTGGCTGGTGGTTTTGCTGCGGCCAAAAGAAGCATAAATGCTCCAGCCCGCGCCGAGCACGACGACCAGCAAGATGATGCCGAGTATTTTCTTTTTCATGGGATAGCTCCATTGAAAAACTGCCAACGATAAAAGAAATGAATGGCAAAACGATTTAGAGCAAAACTATTGCGTTGCAGCCAATCAATATAATTCCGAGCAGCGCGTTTGTCAACAAGAAACGAAGAAATGCCTGTTCATGGTTTTGCTTTTGTCCCTTCGTTATCGGTGAAAAGTAACCGGCGGTGTTTTCCTCGGTGCGGACACCATTCTTTTGAATTTTTTACTTCAGTATTGGACGGCACAAAGAGAAAAAAGTTGGAAGTTTTTTCAATTCCAAAAGTTTTCCTTGATTTTTTTCTCTACATTGTTATTATCAAGAACAAAAGTTGAGCAGTCATATTATGGCGATAAATTTTTGGAGCGAAAATGAGCGAGCTATTTGTCGGCATCGATAGCGGCACGCAAGGCTCGAAAGTCCTGATCATCGATCGCAAAAAGCGCGTGATTGTCGCGGAAGCTTACGCCACGCACGAGCTTATCGAAGACAATCGCGGCAACCGCGAACAGGAGCCTGCTTGGTGGATTGCTGCCATCGCCGCGGCGATGGCAGCCGCTTTTGAGAAAGGCAAGCTGAATCCGAAGCAGGTGAGGGCGATTGGCGTGTCCGGCCAACAACACGGATTTGTGCCGCTCGATAAAACCGGCGGAGTCATTCGTCCGGCCAAACTCTGGTGCGATACGGCAACGGCTGCCGAAGCCAATGCCATGACTGCACGCTTGGGTGGGGAGGAGAAAGTCGTCGATTTAATCGGCAATGCCATTGCAGTTGGATTCACCGCCTCCAAGATTGAATGGTTGAAAAAGTATGAGCCGGCGAACTATGCGAAATTGTCAACCATTCTCCTGCCGCACGATTATATTAATTTCTGGCTCACCGGCGAAAGGAAAACCGAGTTTGGCGATGCTTCCGGAACGGCTTACTTTGACGTGCGTCGGCGCCGGTGGTCGGATGAAGTTTTGCGCGCCATCGACAACAGCGGCAAGTTGGCGGAATGTTTGCCGGCTTTTGTGCAAGCCGATGAGCCGGTGGGAAAAGTTCGTCCGGAAATCGCCAAGCAATTTGGTTTAGACGGCGCTGTTCTGGTTTCTTCCGGCGGTGGTGACAACATGATGGCCGCCATCGGCACCGGCAATGTGACCGCCGGCGTGGTGACCGCTTCGCTTGGCACTTCGGGAACGATTTACTGTTTCGCTGACCAACCGGTCGTTGATCCTCAAGGCGAGTTGGCCGCTTTTTGCTCCAGCGATGGGCATTGGCTGCCGTTGGTTTGCACGATGAATGTCACCGTTTCAACCGAGCTTACCCGAAGCCTGCTCAACATGGATATTCAAGCGCTGAATAAAAATGTGGAAAAGGCCGCCGTCGGCGCGGAGGGTTTGCTGCTGTTGCCTTATTTCAATGGCGAGCGGACGCCGGCGTTGCCGAATGCCCGCGCCACACTTTTCGGGATGAGCAGCACGAATTTTACGCCGGAAAACTTGTGCCGCGCCGCAATGGAAGGAGCGACGTTCGGTCTGCGCTACGGTCTGGACGTGCTCAAGCGCAATGGCATCACCCCAAACGAGATTCGTCTTGTCGGCGGCGGCGCCAAGAGCAAAATCTGGCGGCAGATCGTGGCGGATATTTTCAACTGTCCGGTGATTTGCCCGACCACGCAGGAAGCCGGCGCCTTGGGCGCGGCGCTGCAAGCTTTGTGGTGCTTCACTCATGCGCAAGGCGGGAAGGCCAGTTTGAAAGAAATAACCGATGAATTTGTTTCACTGGATGCTGAGACTGCCGCGGAGCCACACGCTCGAAATGCGAATACTTATCATGAGATTTATGCAAAGTATTTAAAATTGAACGAGCAATTAAGGCCGTTGTATTGACCTTTACAAGTTTGATCTTTTCAGAAAGAGCAAAAAATCTCCCGCCGATAGACGCCGAATACACCGAGATTCGCCGAAAAATTTTATTCGGCGACACTCGGTGACGTTGGTGAAGTTCAGTGGGTAATTTTTCTTGTTTGGTTGTCCCGCTTGCGGGATTCTCCTTGGGCGATTGAGCCACAAAATCTTTTACCAACCATGGCAATGAGGTCAACGATGAACAAATATTTTCCAAGCATCGAGAAGATCAAGTATGAGGGAGCGGATTCAAAAAATCCTCTATCTTTCAAACATTATAATCCGCCGGAGAAAGTCGGCGGCAAGACGATGGCAGAACACCTGCGTTTTGCCATCGCTTACTGGCATACGTTCTGTGGCGAGGGCCTCGATCCTTTCGGATGGCCGACGTTGCAGCGACCATGGAATCGCGCGGCTTCTCCGATGGCCGCGGCTGAACAACGATTGCACGCCGCGTTTGAATTCATTACAAAAATTGGCGCAAAATATTATTGCTTTCACGATCGCGATCTCGCGCCCGAAGGCAGCACGTTGAAAGAGAGCAATGAGAATCTGGAGAAGATGTGCAAGATGGCGCTGCAAATGCAAAAAGATACCGGCGTCAAATTGCTCTGGGGCACGGCCAATCTTTTCTCACACCCGAGATACATGTGCGGCGCGGCGACGAATCCCGATCCGCACGTCTTTGCCTATGCCGCCGCGCAGGTCAAAAAAATGTTGGAAATGACGCACCTGCTTGGCGGCGAGAATTATGTTTTTTGGGGCGGCCGCGAAGGATACGAGACGCTGCTCAACACCGACATGAAACGCGAGCAGGAACACTTCGCTGCCCTCCTCCATAAGGCCGTCGATTACGCCAAAGAAATCGGCTTCACCGGACAGTTTCTCATCGAACCCAAGCCCAAAGAGCCGACCAAGCATCAATATGATTTCGACGTGGCGACGGTGATCGGGTTTTTGAAAACTTACGATCTCGCCGGCAAATTTAAATTGAATATCGAAGCGAATCACGCGACGCTGGCCGGCCACAGCTTTCAGCATGAATTGGCGCTCGCTTCCGCGCACGGCCTGCTCGGCAGTGTCGATGCCAACCGCGGCGATCTGCTGTTGGGCTGGGACACCGATCAGTTCCCGACGGATATTTACGATACGATTTGCGCCATGCTCGTCATTCTCAAGCAGGGCGGCTTGGCGCCCGGCGGGTTGAACTTCGATGCCAAAGTCCGGCGGACGAGCACCGATCTGGCCGACATGTTTCACGCGCACATCGGCGGCATGGATAGCTTCGCTTTGGCGTTGAAGGTGGCGCACCAGATGATTGAAGATGGTGTTTTGCACGATCATATCAAAGCGAGATACGCCGGCTACGATTCCGGCATCGGCGCGAAGATCGAAAAACGCCAAACCTCATTGGCGGAGCTGGAAAAATATGTGTTGGAAAATGGCGAGCCGGAAATGCGCTCGGCCCAGCAGGAAAAGCTTGAGAATGTGATCACTCAGTATTTGGTGGCCGTTATCAAGGAAAGTTAACGAGCCGCAACCCAAAAGACATGCTCGCCCACAGAAGATGAACTCCCACTGAATTAATAATTTTCTGTGGGAGTTCGATTTCAGTGGGCTAAAAAATTTTGTTTTTTTGCAAAGATTTGGCTTCAAAGTGGCTTAATTCCCTATTCATCATCATGGGGATTTCAAGCGTCGCGTCTTCGACGTTTGCGATGGCATCGTCGCGGTCAACGACAGCAAAATCGTCCGATTCCAACAGCGCCAAATTGGCCCGACGCTCAGGGCCAACGCCATCCGTTTGGCAGCCCATCGCGCCAACCAGCAAGAAAATGGCAAAGAGCCAGGAAAAGGATTTGAAGATCAAAAAAATATTGAATTCGTCGGCTATTTGATCATCATCAATGTTCTTCTTCCGTGTGCCGTTCCATTTCCGTGAGCCAAATTTTTCAAAAAAACGTCCCGATCGAAAACTGCTTCACCGGCTTGCCGAAATTTTGTAAATCCGTCGGCCAGGCCACGTCGTATTGCAGCAGAAAATAGCCGATGTTTAGCCGCGCGCCGATTCCCACGGCGCTCTTCAAATCTTTCAAACCAAAACCACCTTCTGAAGCAAAAGGTTGAAAGGTCTCCTTGCTGTAGCCTGGTATATCGATGCCCCAAGCCGCAGCCGCATCGTAATAAGCGGCGGCGCTGAGAAAATCAAAGCTCGCCGGCAGAAACGGCAGCATCGGGAAGCGATATTCCAGATTGCTCAGCAAAAATTTCGTGCCGAAAAACGTGTCATAATTTGCGCCGCGATAGGTATATGGCCCGCCGATGCTGAAGATTTGCGCATCACGGCCGACACTGGCGGCGCCCAAGAATCGCCACGCCAACACCGAGCGATGGCCGAAATTGAAATAGCGCCGATAATCCGCGAAGTAATTGGTAAACTGAAAATCCCTCATCGTCGTTTCCACCGAGAAGCGGCTGCGGCTGCCGCTCGTCGGACCCAGCGGGCCGTAAACGGTATTGTCAAAAACCAGCGCGCCGCCGACTTGGGCATATTTGTAGAGGCCGATATCAGAAGTCCGCCGGTCCAGGCTGCTAAAGTTGTAAGTCTCAACCACCACGTCTTGATCGACCCAGGTGAGTCCGCCGAAAAGCTCGACGCGCGAAAACCGGTTAAACGGATACGCGGCGATGGCATTGAAACCGCGATAGGTGTTGCGCAAATATCCCACCGAGTTGAACGTCGCGCCAATGGTATAGAGCAAACTCGATTGAAAAGCCTGCACGCCGTAATTAATGCGACTGCCCTGATTGAAATAAGTCAGGCCCAAATCCGAGTGCAACGGATTCTTCAATTGCATGGCGGTGGAAAAATAAAGATTATGATTCCCCAGCATATCGCTAAAGAGAAACACCGCCTGGCCAACCCCGCCCCAATAAGTATCGTAGCCGCCGCCGACCGCCACCGCATCCAGCTTGAATTTGCTGCTGTAGCCGCGCTGTTCAATCGAGTCCGGAGAGGCCAATTTATAATCGCTGTAGAACGAATTGGGATCGGGAATAAAAGGGAGCCAGCCACTTTCAGTGGCTGCGCTGTCCTTTTTGGTCAAACCCACGGCTTTATCAATGGAAGCGAGTTGGGTGAATTCAACGGGCGGCAATTTTGTTACGTCGAGGCGATAAAGCTGCCAGTTAGTTTTCTGAAAAGCCGAGAAGACCATAACCTTGCCATTCGCCGACCAGCTCAACGCCGGCGTGGTTTCGGTAATGCCGGCGACGCCGTTCTTTAACGAGGTGATCGGCGTCATGTTCTTGTCTGCCAACCGGAGGCGATAAATATTCGGTATTCCCAGATAGTCGGAAACAAAAGCGATCTCGCTGCCGTCGGGCGACCACTGCGGACTGGTGGCGTTGCCGGACAGAGCGGTGAGCATTTCGATGTCGTTGTTGGAAAGATGATATATCGCCAAATCGTAGTCACCGAACAACAGCTTCGCTTCGTCAGTGCCGTTGCCGCGATCGGTGACGAAAACAATCGCTTGGCCATCCGGCGACCATTGCGGGTGCAGCTCGGCTAAACGGTCATTCGTTAATCTTCTCAGCTTGCCGCCGGCCACTTCCACGATGTACAAATCGGAGGCGCCGCCGGAAATACCGACGAAAACCACCTCGTCGCCATGCGGCGAGAAACTGGGCGACTGCAAGCCGTTCAATTCTTCGAATACGAATTTCTGCGTGACTTTCCTGGTGTGCGGGTTCATGATGTACAGCGCATCGTCTTTGCCGGATTTGGCAATAAAGGCGAGCCGATGGCCGTCGCGCGACCAGGCGATGGCGCTGTCAAAATAGCGCAGCGCTTCAAAGCGTTTGCTGGCGCCGCCTTGGAGCAGCCGCTCGTTTTTCCATTTGCCGCCTACGGCCGTCTGGCCTACGGCCGTCTGGCCTACGGCCGTCTGGCCTACGGCCGCCTGGCTCTCGTCCTTGCTCAGCAGGAAAATATCTTCATTGAGATTTTTGTTGGCGACATAAGCGATCTGATTGCCATCGGGACTCACCGAGGGCGCGACGTTGAGGCGATGGTA
>Ga0073934_10002542_pt1:12500-37455 | contig 37455 bp, 27 predicted proteins | sample LarsenN4metaG_FD_76834 | JGI IMG/M metagenome (GOLD analysis project Ga0073934, IMG submission 76834) | Hot spring sediment bacterial and archeal communities from British Columbia, Canada, to study Microbial Dark Matter (Phase II) - Larsen... ... | reverse complement strand
GGCGTTGTGGTTGGCGTTACCGTTATGGTTAGCATTGGCTGCTGGTTTTGCAGCGTTGGCAGCAGCATTTGCAGCGTTGGCAGCGGCATTTGCAGCCTGGTTTGCTGCATTAGCAGCCTGATTTGCTGCAGCATTCATGGCATTAGCAGCCTGATTCATAGCGTTTGCCATTTGATTCATGGCATTTGCAACGGCCTTGTTGGCATTAGCTGCTGCATTATTGGCCTCGCCGCCACCACAAGCCATTCCAAGAGCTCCAAGTGCCAAAAGGGCAGAAAGTGCAATAACTTTTCTCATTTAGTTTTTTCTCCTGTCTTCCTCAAAGATTAATTTAACTTTATTTATCCGGAGACCGCCGTTAGGCGCCCGCGTCTCGTAAATCTATCCGATTTTCGAAACATTGGACACTATAGTAATCTTCCGGCCTTTAGTCAACTATCAAAGTAGTGAAAAGTAAAGATTTTTTAACAATTTTAAAGTCTTTCTAAATTAGGTTTTGCGGAACTTGAAGGGAAATTTTTAGCCACTGTGGTATTAAAAACGCATTAAAAAACGCCCGGTCATAAAAACCGGGCGTCAGATGGAAATAAAGAGGGGTCAGAGATAACTATTTCTTCTCTTCTTTCTTTTCTTCCGGCTTCTTCTCGTCCTTCTTCATTTCTTCTTTTTTCTCTTCCGTCTTTGCGGCAGAGTTGGAGGAAGCGGGCGAGCTTGCCGGTTTGGCATTTGCATTCGAGTTAGCATTGGCATTGCTGTTCGAATGCGTTTCGGTATTGGCCGGTGCAGCCGGCGTTGAGTTTGTGGTTGTTACGTTGGTGGTATTGGCATTGTTTGCCGGTTTATTGGCGGTGTTATTAGCCGCCTGCTCACCGCAAGCCATGCCGAGCGCACCGAGCGCCAAAACAGATGAAAGTACAATTACTTTTTTCATTTTAGTCTTTAGTCTCCTGTCTTCTTCAAAGTTAAATTAGCTTGAATCCCGAGGCTGTCTTTCTCAACCCCTTGCAGCGAAGCTCAAGCATTTCTTCGTTGCAAGGGATAATACTAGAAATACCTTTGGCAATAGTCAACTGTAAATCAAGCAAAAATAGCAAGTTTTAAAAAATAAAATACGGCGGAGAAAAGCGGGAAAACAGCCTCCCGATGGACTTGCGGAACTCCTGCCGGTTGTTTTTTATTGACTTTACGGTCTGTCAAAGGTTATTTTCAATAAAAGCGGGCTCCGGTCCGTATTAGTGGTTACCTTTCTACTCAGTCCCGGACAACATTTCACTTAGGATTTCCCGCTCCGTTTCTTTTATGGATAATCCTGCCGATCGCTCCCAATCCTGCGCAAACCCGGGTTTCGCCAATCGTTTGCAGTTTGCAATTGCCGCTTTTGGTTTGACTGCACCTGTTTTGACTTTTCTGGTGGCAATATCCGGTTTTGTGCCTTCCGTCAAAATCGCGATTTTGGTCGCGCTTTCTTTTGTGTATTTTTCCATTTGTCTTTGGACATTGTGGCAAATGCGACGGCCTGCTCTGTCAGCACTATCTGCAGAAGAGCAAATGATTTCCTCATTTAATGCCGCCGAGGAGTCTGAGGATTTCATTGACGAAAAACTGGCTGCGCTGGAAGATGCCCGCGAGTTTTTCGGCAGCTCATTAAAACCGGCCGATATGTTTCGGCTGGTTGCCAGCCGTGTTGGTGAAATCGTGCCATTTACGGCAGCGGTTTTGTTTATGCGATCTGCCAACAGGGATTTTCTGGTTGCAAGGCATTCCTATGGGTCTAATGCTCTGCTGTTGGAAAATGTTGAAATTCCTCTTGAAACGTCGCTGGCAGGGCTGGCATTATTAAGTGGCGAGATAGAATCCACTGCCGAAATACTAAAAGAGGCAGCACTGTTTCCTGATGGCTCTTTAGCGGGTTTTGTGGCAGCCGCAGCTATTCCGTTATCTCAGGAGGGCGATATATTCGCCGTGATGCAGTTTTTTTTCGCCGAGCCGGTGAAAGACTTCGGTGAATTAAGGGAACGACTCGAAATTATTGGCGGACGTCTTTCACCGCTGTTTCTTGGATCGCTTGCATATGAAAAATCTTTATCCAGTGCTTTGACGGATCCGCTCACAAAACTACCAAACGAAAGGGCTTTTTTCCTTGTTCTTGAAAATCAGTTAGCTGAATCGCAGCGTTTCAGAGACGAGCGGCCGCTGACCGTGCTTGCCGTAGATATACGTGATTTCGAGGAAATCAACCGTGATTACGGTCATTCCACAGGCGACCGTGTGCTTTCATTTGCAGCAACAGGGATTATTTCCCAGTTGCGCAGAATGGATTTTCTTGCACGTTCGATGAATGATGAGTTTTTGGTTGTTCTGCCTAAAGCATCTGCCAGAACGGCATCCGAGATCATCGAACGCATCGCCAAACACTTCAGCGAAAACCATATTGAACTTTCGGCAGATGAGGTTGTAAGAATCTGGCTCAATTTTGGCTGGGCAACTTTCTGGCAGGATGGCGACACCACGGAACACCTGGTAAATGCAGCCAGACAGCGAAAACAGATTGCAAAACTTGGCGATCTCTCAAATGTTCTGAAATTTCCTAAGGAATACGTCAATTAAATCAAGTGTTCTTACTGAATTTGCCTTAGCTCCGTACAAAATTGTTTAATTGCCTAATATGGCAAAGGTTACTTTTTACGGCGGAGTTGGGACGGTTACCGGTTCGCGGTATCTGATTGAGCACGATGGAAAAAATGTCCTGGTGGATTGCGGATTGTTTCAGGGTCTTCCTGAACTGAGGCAGCGCAACTGGACGCCACCGGAATTTGACCCGCATTCCTTAGACGCAGTTATTCTCACGCATGCGCACATCGACCACACAGGTTATCTGCCACGCATCGTAAAACTTGGTTATGATGGCCCGGTTTTTACTTCTCGAGCTACGGCAGACCTCTTGAAAATACTTTTACCGGATTCGGCACGTCTGCAGGAAGAAGAGGCTGACTACAGAAACCGCCACCAATTAACCCGCCACAATCCGGCTTTGCCGCTTTACACCGAAGACGATGCCCGTGACGCTATAAAACTCTTTCATACAACGGCAAATAACGGCGTCCCGGTGGAAATCGCCCCCGGTTTCAGAGCGTCTTTTCTTGTTGCAGGACACATTATGGGAGCCAGTTTGGTTTTACTGGAAATCGACGGCGCCGGCAAAGATGGCGGCACGCTAAGATTTTTATTTTCCGGCGATTTAGGCCACTATGACCAGGTTATCATCCGCGATCCTGCACCTCCGCCGGATTGCGATTATATGATGTGCGAATCAACTTATGGTGATCGTCTGCATCCAGAAGAACCGCCTTCCATAACTCTCCAGCGTGTCCTCAATGAAGCAATCAAAAGAGGCGGGCCGATCTTGATACCGGCATTTGCCGTCGGCCGGACGCAGGAAATACTTTATTTAATCCGCGAGCTCGAGGACAATCACCTAATACCCGTCTTGCCTGTAATAGTGGATTCACCGATGGCATCGCAGGCGACGCAGGTTTACAACCGTTGGTTTGAGGAGCACAACGAGGACTATGCATCACTTCTCAGGGCAAAACGTCATCCCCTACGTCCGCATGAGATGATGACGGCATCTTCAAGGGAAGAATCAAAGCAGCTTAACGATATGCGTGGCCCGCGAATAATTATATCAGCATCCGGAATGATGACCGGCGGAAGGGTTCTCCATCATGCCATTCGAATCCTGCCGCAGCATAATGCAACGGTAATTTTTGTCGGTTACCAGGCAGCCGGGACTACGGGCAGAAAATTGGTGGACGGCGAACGGGAAGTGAAAATTATGAAGCAAATGGTTCCTGTCAATTGCCATATCGAAAGGATTGACAGTTTTTCAGCACATGCGGATTGGAAAGGCGTATTGCGGTGGCTCAGTGGATTGAAAAATGCGCCTAAGACAATTTTTACAACTCACGGCGAACCGGAAGCAGCGGCGGCAATGGCCGCCAGAATTCATGAAAAATTTGGCTGGACTGCAAAGGTGCCCAGATTGAATGAAACCGTAGAACTGATTTGAAGTAAAAAACTTTTAAAATGTAAAAGGCGAACCGGATTCGGTCCGCCTTTTTTACCTAAAGTGGTGTAATGCTTCAAGTTGCGTGATTAAACAACATCAATCACAAAAATTAATCAAGGACCTGTAATACTTTGAAATTATCCGATTTGGCAGCAGAACGCGGATAGTCAATGTGAAATCCGTCTTCATCCACAGATACGCCGGGTGCATCTGCACGAATCAGAGTAACTTTATATTCACCGCCGGGGTTGGGGGTATTGTTAAACGGTGCGAGCTGGACAGGCAAACCGCCGTTTGCCGCATCAACCCAACCGACGTTATGTGAACATGCAATATCAGTCCGAACACCGTAAATACGGCCGTCGCCATTTACAACTAGCTGACGGCATTCAGCGGGATCGATCGAAAGCAGGATCTTACCGCTGGGATCAGTTACTTCAAAATAATATATGCCGGGCAGAAGTCCGGCGGAATTTGCATTATTCGGACCTCCGTTTAGATAAACCGAATTTTTGCCTAGGTAAATATTCTGGTTTACGCGTGAGCCGTCAAAATTAGACGTGTAGATCGCACCGCGTAATCCCCCGAGGGCAAATGCACTGAGCGAGAGAGCCAAAATCATAGCTGCGAAAAGTGTTGCTTTTGCGAACATTGTTAAATAATCATCTCCTCTTGTATTAATAAAACCGACTTGAATCTGTGGATAAAGCAATTAGCGGTGAGAGTTTGCGATTGAATTTTCTCCGTTTCAAAACGATGCCTGTCAAACGGGTAATTAAAGTCCTGAAACTGACCTTTGTTTACTCGTAACGCAGGCATTCTATCGGGTCCAGGTTTGCGGCCTTTTTAGCCGGTAAGACACCAAAGACCAAGCCGATAAACAGCGATACTCCTGCTGCTAAAACTATCATCCACGGCTCAACGGCAGCGGGCAGGGAAGGTATCAGTAATATCAGTAACTTTGATATTGTCAATGCTAACAAAATTCCAATGATTCCGCCAAAAAAAGTAAGTGCCATGGCCTCCGAAAGAAATTGAAGCACTACGGCGCTTTTGGTTGCGCCCAGAGCTCTTCGAATGCCTATTTCCTTTGTCCGTTCCGTAACAGAGACCAGCATAATATTCATTACACCAATGCCGCCGACCAGAAGACCAAGCATGGAAATAGCGATTGCCGCCGCGCCGATTCCCGCCAACATGCCATCAAACTGACGCATAAAATCATCGGCTGTTTTTACGTCGAAGTTGTTTGGCTCTCCGGTTTTAACTCCGCGCCGGACCCGCAAAATACTCTCGATTTCCTGCACGGCGTCACCTAATTGTCCGCGATATGCCTTGGCTATAAGCAGAAGGGCATCCCGTGTCGGGGCTTCTTTACGAGCCGTACGAAATGGCATGAAAATTTTCCTGTCTTCTTCGTTTTCTCCGAGAAATCCAGCCTGTCGCTTTTCAATGACTCCGATTATTTCCCAGGTCGTTCCGTTCATTCTGATTACTTTGCCTATCGCGGCATCCGCGTCGCCGTCAAAGAGGGCATCAACCGCGTTCGAACCGATAACCAGAACGTTTCTTCTCTCGAAATTGTCCATTTCGGTTAGCCAGCGTCCGCTGCGAACCGATAAATTCATTATTTCTGCATAGTTAGGCGTTACGCCATCAGTCAGTGCCCACCGGTAATTCCTGTCCTTGTAAATCATGTTGTCGTCAAAACCGGTTCCCCAGGAACCGATGTTGACAGCTACCGTTGCAATGCTTTCCACCGTAGAAGACTGTGCCAAAATAGCATTGGCATCCTCCGGAGTAAGCGGTTTTCGGTTACGTTCATCGCGATTACTCGGACCGAATCCGGTTGACAGATGAAAAAGATACACATTGTTCGATCCGTATTCATCAAAAATTGCGACAATGCTTTGCCGCATGCCCGTCAGAATCGATGCAACAACGACCGCAGTCAGAATACCTACAACAATGCCAAGAATCGTCAGAAATGAGCGGAATTTATGCGATAAGACACTGTCATATGCCATTTTCAAGACTTCTATTGGTAATGAGGCTGAGACTTTCATAATAATTCAGAGCTGCTTTTCGGGACATTAGGACTTGATTTCTTAAATCAAAACAATCTCAGGACTTTGTAAGTGCAACGATAGGATCGAGCCGGGCCGCTTTCCAGGCAGGATAAATGCCGGCTAAAATGCCGATACCGCTCGAAACAGCTACTGCAAGTCCTACATAAAACGGAGTAATTGTCATGGTAATTTCAAGCAATGCGCCGACGATTTGCGTAGCTCCAACCGCGAGTAACAATCCAAGAATCCCTCCGGAAAAACATAGCAATGCCGACTCTATCAGAAACTGTGTCATTATCTGTTGCCCTGTCGCTCCAATTGCCTTTCTCAGGCCAACCTCAAAAGTGCGTTCCGTAACCGAGACAAGCATTATGTTCATTACAACAATGCCTCCGACGACGAGGATGATAAGTGTTATTGGAACTACGACGGCAGCAATCGCTCCCGTTACCTGATCCATGGTTGAATTAAATTCGTCAACATTGACCACGGAAAAAGTATTTTCCTCGCTCCCTGCGAGCCGCCGTTTGTTGCGAAGCAGCAACTCGGCCTCTTCGATGGCGGGATGAAACTTTTCAGCTTCGATTGTTTTCCCGTGAATTTGTATACCGCCAGTCCGATTGAAAATCTGAACCGCAAGCGTAATCGGAAGATAAATATGCCGATCCTGAGACTGCCCGAAAAAAGACCCGCGTTTTTGTTCTACACCGATGATGCGGACAGGAACGCCGCGGATTTTTAGCGTTTGCCCGATTGGGGATGAAAATTCGAAGAATTTTTCGCGGACATCGGCTCCGATAACAGCTACACGGGCAGAACGTTCAACTTCTTCTGCCGAGAAAAAACGTCCTTCCGTAAGGGTTTTATCTTCTATTTCATACATATTGTCGGTGACGCCGATCACTCTCACCGAAGGCATTTCAACCGTATCAACCTGCAGATCCGTGTTCGCCGAGATTTGGGCACCAACATAATTGCAGAGCCGGCAATTGTCGCGTACATAAAGATACTCTTCCCAAACAACGTCCTTGTTTCGGCGGTTCATCCTCTCAAATTCTTCGTCAGATAAGCGGCCGGTAGAAGCAATCCGCGTCATCATAAAATGATTTGAGCCGAGAACCTTCGAAACCTGGCCGACAACATAAGTCTTTAAACCGCTGATTGACGCGCCGACGACAACTACGGCCGCAACACCGATAATTATTCCGATAAGCGTTAAAAACGCCCGGAGTTTATGTTCAAGAATTGATTGCAGCGCGATTCTGAAAGCATCCGAGTAAAATGAATAAACCTGTTGCATAGAGAAAGCCTTATTTCCAAATCGTCGGGAGTAGAAACGATTACCGAAAAACGTAACGACTTTAGACTCTCTATTGTTTCGAAAAAATTCGCTTCCGATTCTGCTGATTTCTTACTATATGGCCGTCCGTGTTATACTTCGCCTTTGTTTTTATCTTGATATTCTCGAAGGAGTAGATAGCCTTGGCAGTTTTAATAGATAAAGGGACGCGGCTGATTGTTCAGGGAATCACCGGTAAAGAAGGAACTTTTCATACTCTTCAGATGATAGAATACGGTACCAACGTGGTTGGCGGCGTTACGCCCGGAAAAGGTAGTACGAAGCATGAAGGAGTACCGGTTTTCAATACGGTTTCAGAGGCAGTCAGAGAAACCGGTGCGAATGCCTCAGTGATATATGTGCCGCCGGCATTTGCAGCGGACGCAATCATGGAGGCCGCAGACGCCGGATTGCCGCTGGTTGTCTGCATTACAGAGGGAATCCCCGTCGCAGATATGGTCAAGGCCAAAGAATTTCTCAATCATAAAAACACAAGATTGATTGGCCCTAACTGTCCGGGGATCATTTCACCCGGAAAATGCAAAATCGGAATAATGCCCGGCCATATTCATAAGGAAGGCCGAATAGGCGTAGTTTCCAGATCCGGAACTCTGACATATGAAGCCGTAGGCCAACTCACGGCACTTGGCCTGGGACAATCGACTGCAATTGGCATCGGAGGCGACCCGATTATAGGTACCACACATACGGATGCCCTTCAGATGTTCGAGAATGACGACGAAACCGACGCAATTGTAATGATTGGCGAAATTGGAGGAACAGCCGAAGAGGAAGCCGCTGAATTTGCAAAAGATAACATAACCAAACCGATAGTGGCATTTATTGCCGGGCAGACCGCTCCGCCAGGACGTCGGATGGGGCATGCAGGTGCAATTATTTCCGGCGGCAAAGGAACCGCAGCGGAGAAAATGCAGGCATTACGCTCAGCCGGAATACGTGTAGTAGAATCTCCGGCGGAAATCGGCGCTGCAGTGGCAGACGTCCTTGGAGTAAAGGCTGCCGCCTGACCGGGAATTGCAATGCGGAAAGTAATCCGCTTTTTTATGGAGTCAAATGGCCGGTCGTCTGTTGCGACGCATTCCTGAAATTCATAAAAGTTTTATTTTCATATATTTACTGTTGTAGAGGGATTGTAATAGCAAAATGAGCAATTTGACATTTGGTATCATCAAACCTGATGCGGTTCGTGCCGGCAATCAGGGTAAAATCATTGACAGAATTATTTCTGCCGGTTTCAGGATTCGCGCAATGAAACTTGTGCATTTAACCAAGAAACAGGCAGAGGGTTTCTATGCAGTTCATAAAGGCAAAGGTTTTTTCGAAGAATTGACGGACTTCATGTCATCCGCGCCATGTATTGTTTTGGTTCTTGAAAAAGAGAATGCGGTCAAGGCCTGGCGTGATCTGATGGGAGCCACAAATCCGTCTGAGGCCGCTGAAGGCACACTGCGCCGCGAATTTGCCGCATCAATCGGTGAAAATGCCGTGCACGGCTCGGATTCCGAAGAAAATGCTGCAATTGAAATTGCATATTTTTTCAGCAAACTTGAATTAGTTTGAACTCGGGGTTATAAAGGTTGGGGATTTCTGACGGGTTATTGCCGCCCGGTCTTCTGAATTGGCTTTGCGAACAGGGCGGCAAAATTGCGTATCATTTACGTCATTTAGTGGCAATTTCGCCCTGTTTTAGCCTGAATTTCCTATTTCGGCGAGGATCATCAAAATGAAGAAATGTCCAACCTGTGAAAAGACCTACGACGACGCACTTCGCTTTTGTCAGGCCGACGGGACGCCTCTTGTCTCTGCTAAAGAGCCGCTCGATCCATATAAGACAATGGTGGCCCTACCCGACGACATTGCTGCGGCACTTGGAACAGAGAACCGCACACAGGAGCAATCTGCAGCATCAGAAAAAGGTGAAGTCCTGGAGATCCCGAAGTCGCCTCACGACCCAAAAAAGACGATGTTTGCCTCTGAAGAAGAAATTCGTCGGGCAATCGCCGAGGCGGAGAGGGAAGAAAACTCCGTCATGGATCTCCCGCCGCTTAGCGAACCAAAGCCGCCGGAATTTATTGAACAGGCTTTGCCGAAGACTGCGGCAGATGATTTGAATGTGGAATTACCGCCGGATAATCCGACGACTCCGCCGATTCCGTCGCCTTTTGATATTCCTAAATCAGAACCGCAGCCATTTGAGCCGCCGATGCCTGAACCTCCCGCGTTTGTTGCGAAAGAGGTTGAGCCACAGACAAAACCGTCCACGCCAAGCCCGTTTGATACACCTTTTGCAACACCGTCAACATCCGCACCGCCCGCTTTTGTCGAACCAATTGCGGTTTCTCAGGCTCCTGAACCGGTTCAATCGGGGTCGCATTCGCACGATCCGGGAACGAAACCGGCTGCAGGTCAGAATAAAATTCTGCCTATTGTTTCCCTGGTTGCCGGAATTCTTTCCCTTTGTTGCTGGATTTCTCCGATTACGGGGCTGGTCGCAATTGCAACCGGCTTTCTGGGCATGCGTAATGCCGGTAACGATCCGGTAAATTATGGGGGCAAAGGACTTGCAATAACCGGAATGATTTTGGGAGCCTTATTTTTCCTCATCGGGATTGCATACTGGATTTTTGTTATTTTCTTCAATGGAATGGGTATGATAATGCAAATGATGCGTTGACAGGAAATTTGCATTCATCGGTTTTTGTCATACAAACCAAATAATCATGACAGTGGCATGAAACAAAAAAGATGAATAATCCACATTACAATCCGTATCTCGGAGCTATCGGTCCAAAGCCAAATCAGACACTGGCAATTGTATCACTTGTATCAGGTATTATCGGGTTGGTGCTCTGCGGCGGACTTGTCTCCCCGATTGCAGTAATAACCGGAGTTATGGCTCGCAAGCGAGCGGCATCCAATCCTATGCAATACGGCGGTGCGGAAATCGCCCTCGTAGGGCTGATACTTGGTATTATCGGCAGCATTATACTTATTTTTGTGCTGCTATACATTGCATTTGTATTTATTTTAGGTGTCGGAATAGCACTTTCTCATTAACTTCGGCCGGACTTGTCCGAATTCAAAAAAATTGAGATGCTATAATTTCACAATACCGGGATGCAGGTTACACCGCATTCGATTCAAGAGGATTTTCATAGTTTGTAAGCTTAACAATGTCAATATTTTCAGACGTAATCGAATCTACAGTAGCAATTATCAAAGGGATGAAGCGGACGCTGGAGGAAATCCCCAGGGAGAAATGGACCGTCCAGTATCCGGATGAGCCGGTAACAGTCCAACCGAGATACAGAGGCCAGCATTTGCTCCATGTGGATGAGAATGGCAAGGAAAAATGCGTTGCCTGTTATCTTTGTGCTGCCGCCTGCCCGTCGGACTGCATATATATCGAGGCAGCGGACGATCCACGCCCTTATGAAGAAAGGATTGGCCGGGATGAACGTTATGCAAAGGTTTATAACATTGATTACGGCCGCTGTATATTTTGCGGCTTTTGCGTAGAAGCCTGTCCAAAAGATGCCATCACGCACGGCTACAATTTTGAAATATCGGTTTATAATCGTGCAGATTTATTGAAAACCAAAGACGACCTGTTGATAACAAAACAAAAGCAGTCGAAAAACTACCGCGTCGCATTATCAAATGAAGATGTGGATTCAGAGTACAAAGTTGTTTAAACTTTTCCTGCAAGGTTATCGGTGACATCAGCCAAAGCCGGTTTTTCGAACTCGCCAGATGACGATGGATGCCGAGCCGCTTCCGCAATCAAAAAGAGCTCGCGAATTTGAAATCAGAGCCCGCGGCCTAAGGGAATTTGCTGGCCTCAGATTTGATGATGAGCCGCTGGACCCTTTCCGGCTGGCCCGTTACGCCAAGCTCCTTGTCGTGCCATTTGATGAAATCAAAGGACTTAGTGAATTAAGCAGGTCGATTTTGCTTGGCGAAGGTAAAAACTCCTGGTCGGGCGGAGCGGCAACATTCAGACTGCCGGATGGCAAACGACTGATAATTCTTAATCCTACACATGCCAAGAATCGTCAAAATGCCACATTGATGGAAGAAATTTGCCATGTTTTTCTCGGCCATCAACCCAGTCGCCTTGGCATAAACAACATAAATGTGCATGAAACCACCGGTGGCCGTGATTACAACCGTGAAATTGAGGAAGAAGCCTACGGCGTCGGTGCGGCGGCACTGGTGCCTTTTTCTGCCCTGAAAAGATTTATAGAAGCCGGAAAATCTTCTGATGAGATTGCAAGGCATTTCAGGGTGAGCAGGGCATTAGTCGAATACAGATTGAAAATTACATTACTCTGGGATGAATATAAGCAAATTATCGCACGAAGTTGAACGATGAGTGAACAAACAAGAGCAGAAGCAGCCCATCCAACGCTATCAACCGAAGACAAACTTCGGCTTCTGCTTGATATAACAAACAAGATTTCACGTTCGCTTGACCTGGATGAGGTTCTCAACCTGGTTATGGATACGCTTGGCTCCTTACTTCCTTATGATGCTGCGGGTATTTATCTGATAGACCAGGATGCAGATCCCAAAAACCAATATGTATTCAAATCAAAAGTTATCCGCGGGTATGACATCAGTTTTGCTCTGATTGAACCGCGTTTGCGAATGGGCGAGGGGTTTCTTGGTACTGTTGCGCAGACCGGACATCCGATTATATGTCCGGATGTAAGCAAAGACCCGCGTTATTTCAAGGCTCGGGAGAAAACAAGATCTGAGATGCTTGCCCCAATAATTTCAAATGAGCGTGTGATCGGCGTCTTTGACCTGGAGAGCGATCAATTAAACGCCTATGATCAGGACGATCTCGAGCTTTTGCAGCTGCTTTCTTCCCAGGTGGCGATAATTATTGAAAAGGTCCGGCTTCACGAGCAGATGATAGAAAAGAAGCGAATCGAAGCCCAGTTGGAGATTGCAAGGCAGGTGCAGTTGGAGTTGCTGCCGGATCATGATCCTCAATTAGCCGGTTTTGACGTCAGCGCTTATCTTTTCCCGACTGAAGAGGTTTCGGGAGATTACTATGACTGGGTAAGGATTTTTGATGATCAGGTCGGAATGATTGTAGCAGATGCGGTAGGAAAGGGTATTCCGGCCGCGCTCCTTATGTCTTTTCTGCGGGCATCGTTGCGGTCGGCGGTCCAGGTGGGTTATGCACCGCATATCGCAATGTCTAAAGTAAATAACCTGCTATGGGACTCTGTCGAGGAACATCAGTTTATTACTGCCATTTATGGAATATTGGACGAAACTAACAGAACGTTCGTTTTTTCCAATGCAGGGCATAATCCGCCGCTTTTGATAAAGCCGGATGGAGAATACCGTTACGTTGAATATGGTGATATGCCGCTCGGTATGTTTTATGATGCAAGGTTTCACCAGCATTTTATTCGATTTGAAACCGGGCAGGTAATGGTGCTTTATACGGACGGCATTACTGAATCCGCAAAAGAAGACGGGGAGGAATTTGGAAGAGAAAGACTGGCCGAATCCGTGCTGCGGGGCATTCACCTGCCGGCAAAACGTCTAATTGACCATATTCGTAAAGATATAGCCGATTTTACGGAAAGAAAGTTTCTGGATGACGACGGCACCCTTTTCATCGTCAAGGCTTTATAAAAACGATACCGCCGTGACCTTTTGGTACCCGGCGGTATCGCGTTGTGCTCCTTCAGTTGATTGTGAAAATTAAACTTATCTGATATCTAATGTGCTTTTGCGGATGTATGATGAGTATCCCCGCCGGGAACCACCGGAGACCTGTAATCACCGAAATTTATCTTGCCATCAGCTGCCGTTAATGCATAAACGTCAAATCCGAAAGCATCGAGAAAGTCCGTAAGCTGTTGCGTTTGGGGCAGATACAGCCGCGGTGTAAAGCCCGTTTCCTGCCGGATTTCAAGTAGTCGCTCAATAACCTCGAGCGGTGCAAAGCATTGGTTTGGATCACGAAACGTTGCCATCTTGATATTTTTACGGAAAACTTTTGTTTTCCGCCTTACATCAATCTGATTACGAATACTTGCTTTTGGTTGTTCAAAAAAAATAAATCGTTTGCTTGTCAGATAAAATGCCAATTTCTGACGAAAATAATTGCTTAATTTGCCTGTTTGGAATATGATTTAGGCTCAAACCGGCGGAGGTAACCAAAAATGAAACTGATTTCGGCACTTACTCTAATCTTTTTGTTAATGGCCGGCAGTGAGTTTACGTTTGCTCAGAACGAAACTTTGCGGGCGGCTGCAGGTGATAAATGGATGATTTCTGCCCGAGCGGGCGGTGTTAATTATGTCGAAGGTGATGTAGCGGTTGTCCGTTCAAATGCGAGATCAGGTCGCCTTCTAAAAGGTGATATGGTCGAAATCGGTGACAGGGTTTCAACCGGCACCTCCGGAAAGGCCGAGATATTGATGAATCCGGGCTCTTATATCCGTCTGGCCGGAAATTCCGCTTTTGAATTCATAACTACCGATTTGGATGATCTTCGTATCAAATTGGACCGAGGCTCTGCCATACTCGAAATTTTTGCCTCCAAGGATTTTAAAGTTGTGGTGCAAACGCCTCGTTTACCTTTATCTTTTGATTCTACAGGTGTTTATCGCATCGATATTGAAAACGACGGCTCTGCAAGGCTTGAGGTCTGGAAAGGAAAAGCCAGGATTGGTAATACAACTTTGAAAGCAGGCAAGTCTGCAGTAATTACACCAAATGGGCCGGAATTCGCCAAATTTGATCGCGACGAAAAGGATGATTTCGAGCTTTGGAGCCAAAGCAGGGCACGCGATTTGGCAAAAATAGTCGGAGATCTTCAAAATAAGTCTCTCCGGCCGGTCCTGCTCAACAGTTATCTTGCCGGTGACTGGAATATTTACACATCCTTCGGGCTGTGGATTTATAATCCACGGTTTGCCTCATACTGTTTCTTCCCATTTGGTTACGGTTGGTCATCGCCATACGGTTATTCGCTGCCCTCGAGTATGTGGTGGTACAGGATGACTCAATACATATTGTGGCGGGATCAAACAATGCCCGGCTCGGTAAATACAGGCAGTTCGGGTACTACCACAACCGGAACAGGCCAGGCGCCGCCGACAGTTCCAAGACCGCCTGATCAGGAGTCACGTTTCAAACGGCCGCCATTTATCGATATGCAGGGCAGCCCGTCCGGATCACCGCCGATTATCGAATTTCCCGGAGCCGAAACGCGCGGAACGGCAGGAGCACCCGGTAAAGCAGCTTCGCCTGCACCTCCGGTATTCAGTCCACCTCCGGCGCCTTCCGCTCCTACGACCATCCCCATGGATCGTCAGGGGCCGGTTCGGGTAAAAGGTGATAATTGATTAATTTAACAGCGGCTTTCTTTCAGTCCCTTGCGAATTTTATGCAAGGGACTTTTTATATGTGTCAGAGACCAGGTAATACAATGAAACCGGGTGTTGAATCTGAGGTACTTAAATCGGGATTGGCCAAAAGCATAATGGATTGGATTGCATTGAAGAGCAGATGAATAATGAAGCAAGGCAGAAGGTTTCGCGTTGACGCCCTAACAACAGTCAAAATCAAACTAAGCAGCGAAAGCAGAAGAACCGTAGAAATGCTTTGATAATACTGTGGAATATGAACAATGGTAAAAAGTATAGTAACGATGGCGACGGCCAAAACCTTACCGGCAGAGCGTTGAATTGCAGGGTATAGCAATCCGCGGTAAACAACCTCTTCAATAAGCGGAGCAGTTGCTACCGAGAGAATGGCTACCCAGTACATGGCGGCTCTGGAACTCTTCAAAATGCGTATCAAATCGGTTTCATGTTCGGGTAAATATGATCCGACTACAGCGGCAACGACGAAAAAACCGCCAAGAATCAATGGATAATGCCACCAACGCATACCCCCACTCCGCCAGCCGAGTGTTTGGAAAAATTTATACTTTCGTCCTTTTGTTACGACCAGCCAGGCCGCTGCAAATGTGAGAAGGTGTGCCGGTAAGACCGAAATCAGCTGTAATAGTACTGCTGTCGGGTCATTGAGAACAAACTCCTGTATTTCTGAATGACTGCCCCGGATTCCGCGTGACGACAAATAAGGGAAGAGTGTAAGTAAGGGAAATAAAAGGATTGCGAGAACGCTGATAATCCAGACACCAATGGCTGAAACGATATTCCACGGCGGATTGTCCGGATCGACATCCATTTTCGCAGATGTTTCACTTTGTGGCGTGTTTTTGGAAATCTCGTTAAATTGTTCAAAATCATGCATTGCGAAAGATTTTAGCGAACACCAATCCGGTCAACAAGCGGCGGGCCATGCCTTGCGAAATGGCATAAATAGTTTTAATCTATAATCCCGTGGAACAACACGGGGAGAACCCCCGAAAACCAGTAATCGCTGTTATTCCTGCCCGATACGGCTCAACACGCCTTGCCGGCAAGATGCTTCTTCCAATTGGAGGAAAGCCGCTTGTTGTTTGTACGGCATTTCGAGTCGCGGAGGCTTCGCTAATTGACTCTGTCATCGTAGCAACCGACGATGAGCGAATCGCTTCGGTTGCGGAATCCTTCGGTCTGTCAGTTGCCCTAACATCGAAAAACCATCGTTCTGGAAGTGATCGCGTTGCTGAAGTTGCACGCGGACTTGAAGCAGAATCTGTTATTGTAAACGTTCAGGGCGACGAGCCTTTGGTTGATCCAGAGGCTATAGATTATGCCATTTCTGCCTTGTTAAACGATCCGGCAGCCGATATGGCAACTATATACGAGCGGTTTTATGATGCTGATGAAATATTGGATCCTGCAGCCGTAAAAGTTGTTGAGGCGGACGGGTATGCAATTTATTTTTCGCGTCAGCCGATTCCTTTCCCACGCGATGCCGCCGCTGAATCTGGAAACGATTTACGTCTTGCGCTACGCAAATATCCCCGGCTTATGGCGCTTTATCGTAAACATGTCGGTGTTTATGTTTACCGTCGCGAATATCTTCTCCGTTTCTCCGAGCTTGCACCGACTGTGCTGGAGACTACAGAAATGCTTGAACAATTGCGTGCTTTGGAAGACGGCGCGAAGATTCGCCTGATTGAATCTAAGGGCAGAAGCATAGGTATTGACACGGAAGAGGATTTAAGTCGTGTAATAAATATTTATAAAACCGCCGACATAGAGTCAGGCGGTTTTTAGTAATTTTTACAAGAGGTTTTATGACAAAGTACATTTTCGTTACCGGTGGTGTAGTTTCAAGTCTTGGAAAAGGTTTGGCGGCGAGTTCGATAGGTTGTTTACTTGAAGCGCGCGGAATGCGCGTCCAGATGATGAAGCTCGATCCATATATAAACGTTGATCCCGGTACAATGTCACCGTTTCAACACGGCGAAGTGTTTGTAACAGATGACGGTGCCGAAACCGATCTCGACCTTGGGCATTACGAAAGATTTACCAATGCCCGTCTTTCTCAGGCAAACAACTGGACCAGCGGGAGAATATATCTTTCCGTTATCGAAAAAGAACGCCGCGGCGATTATCTCGGAAAAACCATACAGGTAATCCCACATATCACCGATGAGATAAAAGCAGCCATTCGGGCCGTCTCTGATTCGGATTCGCCCGATGTCCAGATAGTCGAGATTGGCGGCACGGTAGGTGACATCGAATCTCTGCCATTTCTTGAAGCGATAAGGCAAATGGGTAACGAAGTCGGTCGCGAAAACGCAATTTTTGTCCATGTTACGCTTGTTCCTTTCATCGCGGCTGCGGGTGAATTGAAAACAAAACCGACGCAGCACAGCGTACGTGAACTTCGCGAAATAGGAATTGCACCTGATATTTTGCTTTGCCGGTCAGACAGGCCGATTTCAGTAGATTTGCGTAGAAAAATTGCACTGTTTTGCAACGTACAGGAAAAGGCAGTAATTTCGGCACTTGACCTTCCGACGATTTACGAGGTGCCGATTGCTTTTCACGAGCAGGGGCTCGATCAGTTAATTGTTGAAGATCTCGGGCTGTCCTCACGATTTCCATCCTCTGACCTAAAACGCTGGCGGGAGCTGGTTTCTACAATAAAAGATCCTTCGGGAGGATCGGTCAAAATCGCCATTGTAGGAAAATATGTTGAATTGGAAGATTCATACAAATCGTTGCGCGAAGCATTGACTCACGCCGGCGTTGCAAATGATTTGCGTGTAAATGTCTCATGGATCGAATCTGAGAATCTCACAAACGAGACTTACGAGACTGAATTGCAGGATTATGACGCCATTTTGGTGCCGGGCGGCTTTGGAAAACGTGGTATTTCCGGGATGCTTCGGGCTATCAAATATGCTCGTCGATCAGGAACTCCATATTTAGGCATCTGTCTCGGAATGCAAACTGCCTGTATCGAATTTGCAAGAAACGTCTGCGGTTTGAAGGACGCAGATTCAACCGAATTCAATGAACAAACGGCATTTCCTGTCATATTCAAACTACGAGATCTTGTCGGAGTTGATGAGCTGGGCGGTACGATGCGCCTGGGAGCTTGGGAATGTGCTCTTGCAGAAGGCACTCTTGCCGCCGAAATCTATGGTGGAGCAGGCGTAATCAGTGAAAGACATCGTCATCGATATGAATTCAATCCCGAATTCAAAGCCGTTTTAGAAAAAGAGGGAATGATTTTCAGCGGCATATCGCCGGATGGGAAATTTGTTGAGATGATAGAGCTCGGTCGTGACAAACATCCTTTTTTTATCGGATGTCAGTTTCATCCGGAATATAAATCCAAACCGTTGGCGGCACACCCTCTCTTTGTTGGGTTTGTTAAGGCAGCCTGGGAAAATCGCCTCCGGAGTGAGAATCTCGATCACGATGTAACCAGCGACAGGCAGGTGGAGATACCTGAACGGCTTGAAATTTCTTCGGAGAATTAATTTATGGCGCTTCGATTTTTTATATTCAATTTATTCATTTTTTTCTTGGGTATTTCTGTTTCCCAGGCTCACGAATACTGGCTGGAACCTGAGTCGTTTTTTCTCAAGCCAGGCGGAAAATCTGCCATCCGAATGTTTGTCGGGGAAAGGTTGAAACCCGAAGAAGAACGACCATTTCAGGCTTCAAAGACAAGTCTCTTCAAAATGTATTCTGCGGGTGGTGATTTCGACCTTTTGGGTTCCGGCCGCGAAGGCCAAACGCCAATCTTTACTTTTTCTTCATTAAAAGAGGGAACTTTCCTTCTTGCACTTGAGCGAAACTGGTCATATATAACGCTTTCCCCGACAGATTTTGAAAATTATCTTCGCGAGGACGGAATGGAATACATCATTACCGAACGGAGAAAACTTGGTGAAACCGACAAAGATGGTAAAGAACGTTACAGCCGTTATCTAAAAAGTCTGATTCAAGTCGGCGCACGCCGTGACAGAACTTTCAGGAGACAGGTCGGGCTCTCGCTTGAAATAATTCCGTTAGAAAATCCTTATGCGAAAAAACGGGGCGATCAGTTAAAAATTCAAATTCTATTTCGCGGCACACCTCTTGGAAACAAGACCATTTTTTCCGATGTAAGAAACGGAAATGATATAGAAACAAACCGTTACGAGACTGATTCCAACGGAACGGCGGCTGTGAAACTAACTACCGGAGGAGTCTGGCTGATACGTGTCGTTCACATGGAGCGATGTCCGGTTGCCTGCGAAGGCGCCGATTGGCAGAGTTTCTGGGCTGCAGTTACCTTTGGGTTAAAATAGGTTGTTGCCAATCTTTTAAGCATTTATGAATTTTTTTGAAGTGGGAGAGGTGGTTTTCGGCGGCGGGAATCTGGCATTTATTTTAGGTCCCTGTGTTGTCGAAAATGAAGAACATTCTTTATATATGGCGGGCGAGATAGCTCGTGCTGCACGTAATGCCGGAGTCCGCTTTATTTACAAATCATCATTTGACAAAGCGAACAGAAGCTCAATAGACAGCTTTCGCGGCTCGGGAATGGAATTCGGGCTAAGCGTCTTGTCCAAAGTAAAACAAGAGTTCTCAGTCCCGGTTTTGACAGATATTCACGAACCATGGCAGGCGGCCGAAGCAGCCAAGGTAGCCGATATTTTGCAAATACCCGCTTTTTTGTGCAGACAGACCGATCTTTTGCTTGCGGCAGCGAAAACCGGAAAAGCCGTGAATGTGAAAAAAGGTCAGTTCCTTGCTCCGTGGGATGCGAAAAATATAGTCGAAAAACTCGCCGCCGCCGGCTGTCAAAAAATTTTGCTTACTGAAAGAGGAACAAGCTTTGGCTACAATAATCTTGTTGTCGATTTTCGCTCATTTCCCATAATGCGCGAATTTGGCGTGCCGGTTGTTTTCGATGTTACACATTCGCTGCAATTGCCCGGCGGGCTTGGTAAAGCAACCGATGGTCAATCCCGGTACATCGAAAACCTGGCCCGTGCTGGCGTTGCGTGTGGTGTTGACGCTGTTTTTATGGAAGTGCACAATGATCCGGCCAATGCACCGAGCGACGGCCCAAATCAATTGCCTCTGGAGAGACTTGAACCATTGCTTTCGAAATTAAGGGTAATCCACGAAATTGCAAATGAGAAATAACTCAAGGATAAATACAAACAAGGCTTCATATTTGTTTTTTTGCCGTCATTTTGCATTAGCACTCATTGCATCGCTTTTTGCTCATACGTCGGTATTTTCACAAGACGAGATCAGGCTGAGCGCAACATGGCAAGTCAAAAACTACGATATTTCCGTTACATTTCCGCAGAATGAGACAGAGCGTAGTGTATCTGTCAGGACTACTGTTTCAGCAACGAATGTTTCGTCGCGGCCAGCCTCAACGATGACCTTGCGGATTAGTCCGAATGCTCTAATCTCATCGGTTTCAATAGCGGGCTCAACGGTAGAATTTGCAAAACGCGAGGAAAAAATCGGTGCGTCAACGCTGCAGCAGATCGTAGTCAGAATGGCTCCGATACAGCCGGGCGGTTCCATCGAGGCTGCGGTCGAATATAAATTTCAGGTCAAGGACAATTCCGGTTTGGCTGCGCTTTCACCGATCGGGTCGCAGTTTTTGCCATTGTCTTTCTGGTATCCGACACCGAATAGCTGGTTTTTTGCGCGTGGTGCCGACTATGCACCGGTAAAAATAAACGTTACTGCAGCGCCGGGAACGCAGGCCGTCAGCGCCGGTATTAAGGCTGTGCCGTCTGATACGGCCGGAAACATCGCCCGTTTCGACAGCCGCTTAAATTTACAACCATTCTTAATTACCGGTAACTGGGATCAGATCATTACACCATCAGGAATCGAACTCTATTTGCCGCGCGGAAGCAATCCCGATGAAAAAGCGATTGGAACTGAACTTGCCAACTTAGCCTCGGAGGCTCGCGGTTTTTATGAAAAAAGATTGGGAAAACTCCCGGAAGTGCCGGTCAGGCTAGTTGCAGTAAAGCGAGGGGCAGGATTTTCCGGCGGCGGGGTGATTTTTTTTGATAGAAGCGTTCTAAGAAGGCCAAAAACCGATGCACAAACTGCACTTAACATTGGCGAATCGATTGCGCGGCTTTGGCTTGGTGGTATCTGCACAATTACCGGCGACGGCGGAGACGCAATCAGGGAAGGGCTTGCACGTCATCTTGCTAATGAATTTCTCTCGGAAAAATTCGGCAAAGAGGTTGCGGACGTCGAGCGGACGCGGCAGCGTGCGGCGTATGCCGCTGTAGTACAACGCGATGCGCCTATTTCGAGCGTGTCGCCGCTGGATGATTACTATTACTCAGTTGTAGCCAATAAAGCATCGATGATCTGGCGCCTGCTTGAACGAAAAACAGGACGGGAACAGTTTTATTCCAGAATCACCGGTCTTGTTTCGAGCGGGCGGCTTACTCTGGTCGATATTCGCGGCCTATTTCCCGAACAGAAGGAATTTCTTGACTACGCATTTGACCAGATTACAGATACCAATCTGATGGTTGGATTGCCGCAGGTGTCCGCCGATGGAGTGAAAGTCGCTTTGCGAAATACCGGTTCGATCGACGCTACTGCTGATGTAGTTGCTTTTTTGGAGAATGGCCGTCAGCTATCTGTCCCGGCAACTATCAAAAGCAAGAATTTCGGTGAAGTTACTTTCAAAACCTCTGACAAGGTAGTGCGGGTAGAAATCGACAGCGAGAAATTATATCCGCAGACTGATTACTCGGATGATATTGCACCTCGTGAATTTACAGAAACGGATTCGCTGCTGGCCGTAAAACGCCTTTTCGATAAACAGGATTATGTCGGTGCGATAAATCTGGCACGAAAAATACTTACATCATTGCCGGCTTTTGATGATGTGCGTATTTTCCTGGGACGGTCGCTGCTTGCCACAGGTTCGATTGATGAGGCCGATAAAGAGTTTCGTTCGGTTTACGATTCAAAGTTGCCTTCAGCAAGAGGAATGAGCTGGGCAATGGTCGGCCTTGCAGAAATTGCGGCCCGACGCGGACGAAATAATGAGGCGATTGATTGGGCGAAACGCGCCATTGTTTCCGATGGAGACTATGGAGCAAGCCTGTCGGCACGTGCTTTAAGAAATCGCATCGGAGCCAAATCAGAGGTTGATCAGAGCATCGCAGATTTTTTCAAAGCTTTTGACAGGGCCGCCGCCGCCAATCAAAAAGCTCAGCTCGACGGATTGGCAATTCCCGGAGAATCTTCGAGATTCATCAGCGGAGTTGCCGGTCAAACCGTTATCTGGAATACGGCCGTTACACACATTGATCCGGTTGGTCCGGACGCCGTTCTTGTGGAATGTAGTTTGAATGTAAAACTTCTAAATCGTGAACCTGAATCGGGTACGGCAGTGTACAGGCTTGTCAGGACAAGCAATGGCTGGCGTCTATTTTCCGTTGATATGTTTGAGGTCAGATAAATGGATATTTCTGCTTTGCCCGAGGAATTCGTGACCGCAGCCGCCAGGATTCGGCTGCTGCTTATGGACTGCGACGGTGTTTTAACGGATGGCAGACTTTATTTTGGCGAATCCGGCGAAGTCCTGAAAGTTTTTGACACACGCGACGGACAGGGAATAGTCAATTGGCATTCGGCCGGATTTCGCTCGGGTATCATTTCGGGCCGGAACTCATCTATTGTCGAATTGCGAGGCCGGCAACTGGGAGTGGAATTCTTCCGTCTCGGGCGCAAGGAAAAAGCGTCAGCTTTTGAAGAAATCATTTCCGAGGCCGGAGTTGAAGCCAAAGAAGCAGCTTATATCGGCGATGACACACCGGATATTTCTGTGATGAGACTGGCCGGCTTCTCGGCAGCGGTAGGAGACGCTCTGGATGAGGTGAAGAGCTCCGCACATTACGTAACGCACCGATACGGTGGCAGAGGAGCGGTGCGGGAATTTATCGATCTCATTTTGCAATGCAAATCCGTTTGACGAGACCAACTGCTTTGCGTTAAAAATATTCTGGGAATTGGTTTGAAATCTCAGGCGGGCGTAACTCAATGGTAGAGTGTCAGCTTCCCAAGCTGAAAGTTGCGAGTTCGAGCCTCGTCGCCCGCTCCAAATTTTTTACCCGATCAGCAAGCCAGCATTACGAAACTTTCTTAAATTTTCACTTACAACCTCATTCAGGTTTTCAAAGGTGCTGAAATCATCATCCGATTTGAGTGATTGGGCAATTTCATCTTTAGTCCGTGTGCCGTCTGCCAGCGATATTGTCGAACGCATCAAGTTATTTTCCGGAACAAGGTTAGAACCTGTCAGGGTTGTAACGTAATCAAATTCTTTCGCAACCTGCCAGCGGGCGAATGCGGAAACTTCAGGCCGGGCGGAAATTTCCAATTTGTAATCAGGGCAAAAGGCACGTAATTCGACAATCATCGAATGAAAAAGTTCTAACAAAAATGCCCTGTAGAGCGGGAACATTTCATCAAACCGTTCATCCGGAAGCCGGCTAAAGGTTTGCCGGAGATGTTTGCTAATCTCTGCAAACGGCACTCTTTGCGGCCAGACATCAGCAAGCATTCCGAGGGTTGACTTAACAAACGGGTGATTGATCTGAAAAGTTGAATTGAAAGGGCCGCGAAATTCAACTGTAGAATTATCTGTGAGGTTGGCTTTTTCGTCTATTGCAGTAGCCTGGGAGGCAAGCCAAAGACTTTCAATCGAGGCAGGGTTTGGCTGATATTCCGGATTGGCTTCTACATTGCAGACAAGAGAACTTCTGAAACGCGAACAGGTGATGAAATCCAAATATTGTTCCCGACGGATAAAATCATCCCAGAGACGATTAAGAGCCTCGCGTGTTTCTTCTGGAAATTTTCGATCAAAAAATGCAACAGGTTCGGATTCGGCAATATACTTAAGGCCAAAACGTGAAATCTCTTCGATGAATTCTTTGAAATAAAGCGGACGGTTTATTCCGGCCAAATCGTCATGAAAAATATTTGCCGGAGGGCGGTCTTTAGTGCTTTCGATCTCTGATTCAATGATTGATTTATAAACGCTGTCAGATTTTGCGGAACGGCGTAAAAATTCGAGAAATTCAAGCGCGGCGTTAATTTTCGATTCTGGTTCAGAGATATTTTCCGTGTGAAAAAGCATTGCCTCACGGACGATGCCCCGCAGGTGCCATCCGGGTAAAGTGTTGTAGCTGATGTAACCGATTCCGCAGGGCGACAAACAGTCACGATAAATTTCCAGTACTCGTTGGCAAACTGTTTCAGGAATCCAGGAATACAATCCATGAGCAATAATAAAATCAAAACTGCCCAGGTCTTTTGTTTTCAGGTCGCAAATATCTGCAAAGATGAATTCAGCGTTGCTGATTCCGATTTCCTTTGCATTTTGTTTCGCTTCGGATATTCTATCTGCAGAAAGATCTACGCCCAGGCATTTCGATTCCGGCATCGAATAAGCGATTGAAAGAAGATTTGCCCCGTCTCCGCAGCCTAATTCCAGAATTCTTGCATTACGAATATCTCCCATTTCGATTCCGTGGATTGCGGCTATTGCTGCCAGCCGATCGGGTCGAATATGCTGAAAAACATAGCTTGGATAAACAACTTCGTCGTAAGAAAAATCGCTGCTCATTGTAGTTTATGGCTTCAAATAGAGTGAATCTGCCGTCATTCCCCGCGTAATAATATCCTGCTTTAATGAATAATCAAATCAGGGACGGCTCAAAATGCATTATTGTTAAAGAAAACCGGATTCAAATTTTGCATTCAAGCAATTGTAAAATAGCTTTAGTTTTCCTGTCCGGAAACCACTTAAGGCCATGCCCGGAGTCTATTTCCATTGAATCTTTCAAATATGTGAAGAAATCCGTCGGCGGGGCTTGACAACCGGCCCCTGCTTGTAGAGAATACATATTTGCCCCTGCGGTTCACCAATAAGCAAAAAGATTGAAGTGGTGAGAAAATTGCTGGTGGCACTTGACAAACAAATCTGATTCTGTATAATCGAAAA
>Ga0073934_10002542_pt1:0-7500 | contig 37455 bp, 27 predicted proteins | sample LarsenN4metaG_FD_76834 | JGI IMG/M metagenome (GOLD analysis project Ga0073934, IMG submission 76834) | Hot spring sediment bacterial and archeal communities from British Columbia, Canada, to study Microbial Dark Matter (Phase II) - Larsen... ... | reverse complement strand
GGGATGGACTGACCTCTAGTGTACGAGTTGTCGCGCCAGCGGCAGCGCTCGGTAGCTAAGTCAGGCATGGATAAACGCTGAATGCATCTAAGCGTGAAGCCAGACCCAAGATAAGTTCTGCCCGTGAGACTCCTGGAAGACCACCAGGTTGATAGGCTGGAGATGTAAGTGCAGTAATGTACTTAGTTGACCAGTACTAATAGTCCCGAGGCTTGACCATAAAATTTGTTGACAAGCAAATCTTATTGTTAATGCAGCTCAGTGGAATAAACCATATGTATTCAGTTGCCAGATATCAGATATTGATATCAGAAAGTTTTCCGGTGACTATATCGGCAGGGCAACACCCGTTCCCATCCCGAACACGGAAGTTAAGCCTGCTGGAGCCGATGATACTGCACCTTTCAGGTGTGGGAAAGTAGGTAGTCGCCGGGATCATATCAAAAAGCCCGCTCAAATTTGAGCGGGCTTTTTTAGTTATTTAGAATTTTCGCTGCAATATTCGCTGCTTGCTTTATGATCGGCTACACATTATTATCGCAAGGCGTTTGAAATTTCCAATCAGTTTTACGGGATTATGCTTTAATCGCAGCAGGTTTGCAATCCTGCCATTATAACGCCTTATTTCGGTTATAGCACATTATATGCCCGCACAGCACAAAATTCTGCTCCTTTTTATCCTGGCAGCAGCAATAGCTGTTCGTTTGCCGGATGTTGTTCGTCCGATAGACCACTCGTCCTGGCGTGAGGCCGATGTCGGCAGCATAGCCCGTAATTATGCTACTGAGTCAATGAATCCTATTTACCCCAGAATTGACTGGAGAGGGGGGACTGAAGGATATGTTGAGTCAGAATTTCCAATATTTCCTTATTTGATTGCTCTATCGTACAAAGTTTTCGGAATCAATGATTTCTTTGGTCGGATCTGGGCTTTCTGTTTTTCATTAGCCACGATTTGGTTTTTCTTTTGTCTTTCCAGGCGGTTTTTTGATGGCATAGGCCTTGTTGCAACATTTGCTTTTTTTGTTCTGAATCCCTTAATCGTGGAATTTTCGACTGCGATTCAGCCCGAGGGCGTGATGATCTGTTTTTATGTTGCGGCAGCATACTTTTTTGAAAAATGGTTTGACAGTAGAGGAAAAAAAGATTTTATCCTGGCATCGATATTTACAGCTTTTGCAATTCTGGCTAAATCAAGCGCTGCTCATATTGGTTTGTTTTTTGGACTTGCGTTAATTCACCGGGATGGGTTGGAGGCGATCAGAAAGCCGAAAAACTGGATTTTTGCCATTATCAGTCTGCTGCCGGGTTTACTCTGGTTTCTGTATGCAAAAAGTTTGTACAAACCCTACGGAAATTCACTCGGTATCTCAAATGAATATCACTGGATCGGCCCGGATTTTTTCACCAATTCCTATTTTATAAAAGGAATTTTGCATTCCGAATATACATATGTTTGGGGGATTGGCGGATTATTAGTCGGCATTTACGCAGTGATCAGGGGTTTCCGTGAACTTGTAGTGATACATTCTCTATTCTGGCTACTGTCCTGCTTTGTCTTTTATATTGTTGCATCACGTACGACCGCTGATGAATGGGCTTACTATTACCATATTTTTTCGGTTCCTGCGGCATCGTTATTGTTTGGTTTCGGTATTACTAAACTTATACAAGATTTAAATGTTTTTCAGAAAAAGGTATCGGATGGATTCCGTGGCAGCCTAATACACCGTATTTTGACCATTTCGATAATTGGCATCTGTGCAGCCGCAGTATTTATATTTCAAGCCAGTCAAATCAAAGAACTTTTTCGCGAACGGGCAGAGCCAGACGTGAATTATGTTTGTGCAACCCGAATAAAGCCTTTTCTGGATAAGGGAAATAAAATCCTGGCATCAGGCGGGAGATGTTTTGATGCCAATGGATTTATGACAGCGTATAACGCATCCTATATGTTTTATTGGATAGATCGAAAAGGATTTAATATATGCTATGAAGAACAATCAATAGAAAAAGTACTGGATTTCAGGGAAAAAGGTGCCCGATACTTTATTGCAGAAAAAAAAGCCCTTGATAACAAGACAGGTTTTGAAGATGCGTTGCGAAAAAGATTCAATGTAGTAACAGAATGTGACGGGATCATTGTTTTCGATTTATCCAATTAATATTATTTGATAATGTTGTGCCCACTATGTAGTGCCGATTCCAGATTCTCTTTTAATACAAAGGGGTATTCCATTAATGATTGTCTTTCATGCGGGCATCGTTTTACAGCACTTTCGGCAGATGAAAAGTCTGTCCTTCATACTTATAACTTGGATTATTTTTCCGCAGGTGGAGCTGGTTATTCAGGATATGACCTCGAAGAAGAAAGTTTGGTTAATCGTGGCCGCTACTATTCAAAAATTGTTTCGCGTTTTGGTCGGAAAACGGGGCGAATGCTTGACGTCGGGGCAGCAGCTGGTTTCATTTTAAGAGGATTTATGGAAAATGGGTGGACCGGTGTCGGCATCGAACCTAATTATCAAATTGCAGAAATAGGTCGAGAAAAATATAACCTCAATATTATTTCGGGCACACTTGAAAGTTTTGTGACAGATGAGCAATTTGATCTTATATCAATGATACAGGTGGCAGCACATTTTTATTCTCCGCAGAAAGCATTTAACAATGCGAACTCACTTCTTAAAGAAAATGGACTATTACTGGTTGAAACCTGGGACAGAACTTCTTTAACAGCCCGTCTCTTTGGAAAACACTGGCACGAATATGCACCCCCGACTGTTTTGCATTTTTTTTCGGAGATTGGATTATCGAAATTTTTACAACAAAAGGGTTTCGAAATCATTGCACGGGGAATTCCAAGCCGCACCATTTCGGGATTGCATGCAAAATCGTTGCTAAAATTCAGGCTTGGCGAACTGAGCGTTCTTAATCTCATACCGGATAAGATTTCGATTCCTTATCTCGGAAGAGATTTATTTTGGGCAATTTATCGAAAAATCGGATAGTAAGGTGATTAAAAAAGACGAGATTGTTTTTTCCTAAATTAAAGTCAGGAATTCAAACATTTTTTGACTTTAGCAATAAAACAATAACGGTTGTAAAGCGGCTGTATTTCAACCCGGATGAAATTGTCATTTAAGGAAAGCAGATAGGAATCCATGCCTTCACGATAAGAAACATCGAAAATTGATAGCCAACGCTTCAGAAGTCTCGAAAAAAAATCAGGTAAAGCTGCAAAATCATAAAAATCAACGATGTATAGCGTTCCATTGCCGGTAAGGTTGTCGAGTGCGTTTTTCAAAGCTGATTGCCAATCCGGAATCATGGAAAGCGAATATGAGAAAAAAATTGTATCGAAAGGTGTCTGTTCATTGAAAGTTGTAGAATAACTGAAATCGTCTGCCAGTGCACAAGCGAATTTTATTTTTTCAATGTTTGCGGCACGAGTCTTTGAAACAGCGGTTTTGATCATTGCGGATGAAGCGTCTATACCGAATAGTTGTGCATTCGGGAGCTTTCGGGAGAGAATAATAAGATTGCGGCCTGTCCCACATCCAATTTCTAAAATTTTCTTTGCATTATCCGCTATAATGCCCGCAAGCATAACATCGCGTCCAAGTAAATAGTATTTCCGGGTAAAGTCATAAATGTGCCGTTGAATGCGGTACATTCGATCCATTTTTTCGTATGTACTAATCATCAGAGATACAGAATTTTCTATCTATTTTTTCTTAAAACATAAATGTGAAAACCACCATAGATAGCGGCGCGATCACGTGCCGTTAATCTTTCAGAATCTGCTTGTTCGTAAATGAAATATCGGCGGATGCTCTGATCTAACCGGGTTTCAATCGGAGATTTGCTTCCTGCGGTCCGAAAAATTATGCGCGAGTCTGCTTGGCCCCGATCGGCTATCAATGACCAAAGTTGATTCAATGCGGTATCGTCCATCCAATCCTGTGCGTCCAAAAGAACGAAACGATTGAAATATCCATGTTTCGAACTTCTTAGAACGTCGGTGAACGATGCTCTGATAGTCGTGAGCCCGGAGGACTTGTTTTTTAATATGCCGAAATTCTCTTTCTTTAGATATTCAGGAATTGCAAGGCGATTCTTAGTGTCATATTTGCGGGAAAATGCCTGCCAGGCAAAATAATTATCTTGAATCGAAAAAGCGCATGCCAGCTTACGGACTCGTTGAAGATAAATTTCGGTCAGTGGCATTCCATCTTGTATTTCGGTCCTGAGTTCATCAAGTTGTTGTGGTGGAATACCAAGCCCAAATGTTGTTACCGGCAATTTTCCTGCCAAACGGATTAATGAAGAGTTGAAGAAAGGTAAAATCTCCGATTCGAAAATCTTTTCCTGCTCAGACAACTTTTTTGCATTGATAATGCGTTCAGGATAAAGTCCATACAAATTTGCCATCCGATGGAAAAAACGAAGGAAGAATGCATTTCGAGAATGATTGTATAAGCCGCGATCCCGAAAATATGTTATACGCGGACCAAATATAAGATTTCCCCAAAAACTGTTTGATTCCCAATAATTACGGGCATCTTTGGATAATTTCGGAGCAATGTAACGATAATAATTTGTTCCCGTGTTAGATCCGCGACCAAAACCGAAAAACTCGAAAAATGAATCGTAATCGGGCAAGGTGATTGCGGCAACTTTCTTTAATTCCAGAAGCCTGATGTGATGTTCGTTGAGATCTACTGCAGTTATTGATTCGGGAGATTCAAGGAGGTAATTGAGTGCATTACAGCCACCGGATGAAATTGTCAGAATTCGTGAATCACGGCTTATCTTTAGCGCCTCGATATCGACTCGCGGGTCTTCCCAGATTTGGTTATAAACAAAACCGCTAAACCAGGCCGCAAACAGTTTCTGAAGTAACTTACGTCGTGAAAGAACACTTTCAGTTTCGACAGCCGCTCTTATTTCATCTTGGGCAAACGAAGCGGTCATTGCTATTCGTTTGCCATCACCTCTACGGGATCAATCGAAGAGGCCCGCCATGCAGGATAAAGTGCTCCGACGAGGCTGCCGATAACGGCAATCGCAGCTGCGACTGCGATCCAACCCGGACTAAATTCAACTGGAAGTTCAAAGAACCTGCTGATTGCGGCAGCCGCGATAAAAGCAACAAAAAGTCCGAGTGCAACGCCCAGAAGGCCAATTAGTAATGCTTCACCTTCGACAGAGCGCACGATAAATCCACGTGATGCTCCCAATGATTTAAGAATGCCGATTTCTTTGCGCCGTTCAGTAATTGTCGTGTACATCGATAGAAGTACAAAAATAGTGCTGACGAATGCGCCAAGCCCCACGAGTACACGCAGAAAAAGATTGAGGCCGGGCACTCTATCCTGAGCGTCAATAATCAAATCGCGTGTTAAATTTACCTTGTTTCCGGGCAATTCCCGATTAATTCGGGCAGCCACAATGGCCGGATCCACTCCGTCCTTAACTTTAACCAAAATATAAGTACATTTGCCCGGCGCCTCGATTGCCTCCTGCATTGCGGACAGGGACATTTTAATTCTGGCTCCGGATGGCGGAGCAAAAACACCCACGATACGATATTCCCGCCCGCCAAACAATGATATACGCTCACCTATCTGTCGATTTTCTTCACGAAGCTGGCGTTCGTCGAGGATTACTTCGTCATTTGCCAAAGGTGCACGACCTTCTACTATTGTCATTCCATTCATCCGAGCAAATGATTCCCAATCCAATCCGTCTATCTGCTGGATGCCCCATCGGCCACGTGTGTCGGGGGTAATATAACGAATGACAGGGATTGTATCTATGACGCCATCAATTGAACGGAGCTTTTCAGCATAGGCAGTGGAAACAGATGCGTTTGAGCTTGTCAACTCCATTGCTCCGGGACGCGTAAAAACAATTTCCGCCTTCCAGTTGGAGGCTCGCTTTGCCATATCATTCGTCATTCCGCGTGCGAGACCTGTGAAAAGAACTACAAGAACCACACCAAGGGCAACGCCGATGACGCTGATGATAGTCCGAAACGGCCGGACTTTTAAATTTGCAAGCACTAGTTCCACCATCAGTATAATTTTAACGTATTAATGGTTTGTGCTCACGTCCGGAAGCCGTTTGAATTTACTCTTGATTAACTTGTGAAAAATTACCGGCAGCGGAGGTTCGAAAGTATTTGCTGTAATTGAATCTTTTGGCTGCTTCGATGTCCGTAAAAAGTTCACGATTGACATGGAATATCTCCCCGATTTTATCGTAAGTTTCAAATAAGCGGGAAGTTGCGTGTTCTCTCGTATTTTTACGGGCAGTCTCTACTGCCCGGGCAGATTTTTTCTCCCGCAAAGTTGGGTTCGATAGAATTTCCAGCACTGCATTGGCAAATTCGCTGCCCTCTGGCTTTGTCAGCCATGCATTGTCTTGTGTGGCATATGTAAGAATTCCGCCCGAATCCGGAGCAATGGTCGGCACACCCGATGCCATCGCCTCCAGTGGTGCAATGCCAAATGGCTCACGTGGATTCGGGTGAACAAAAATGTCAACATTAGCGTAATAGTCGGCCAGTTCTTCCTTACCCAGATGCCCAAGCAGAAAAATTTCCCCCTTCAAATAGCGTTTCCCTTGCGATGCCATTTTCTCCGTTAAAGGTCCGTCTCCTGCGACAAGAAGCCGTATATCCATGTCGGCTTTCACGGAAAGATGTCGCATCATTTCCAACAAAAGACCGACGTTTTTTTCGGGAGAGATGCGGCCGGCATAGAGTAGAATCTTGGCATTATCCGGAATGCCGAGTTTCTTATTTATAGAGCTTCTTTTGACTGGCGATTTACGTTCCGGTGTAAAATGAACGGCATCAACTCCTCTGGGACAGACAAAAGTACGTTCAGATAGCGGCAGACGCGGACCATGGAAAAACTGCCAGCAAAAGTTACCAAAATTAGATTGAGCTTTTAGTGCGGAATCAGTGAATTCCGCCGCCGTGTAGTGAGAATTGGCAATATGAAAATCAAATGATGGCAATAGATAATTTCCCACCACCATTTGCGAAAACCACCGTGAGATTGACCCGCCGAAAAGAAAAGACGCGACGTTATCGTCCATCCTTTCACATGAAAAATGGACAAGAATCGGCCGGCCTATTTTTTTGAAATTGTTTGTCCGGATCATTGCTCCGATAAGGCTAAGGGTATATTTATCAGTAACTTCTATTAAATCCGGCTTTTCCTCCAACAAAATCCTTCGGATAGGCGAATCTTTAACCATATACTGCCAGGGCATCATTATGAGATATCTTTTATCGAATATTGGCGAATACCTGGCGGGGACGAAATAGATTTTGGCGAAGTCACTAATTGTTTCTACCGTTTCATTTTCTCCGGGTACAATCAAACGCACATAGCGTTGATTTTTCTCGGCTGCGGCAAGCAAATTATTGTAGGAAGTACTTATCCCTCCGGAGTTTTTATGATAGTAATTCGTTAAATGTACCGT
>Ga0073934_10002541_pt1 | contig 37464 bp, 33 predicted proteins | sample LarsenN4metaG_FD_76834 | JGI IMG/M metagenome (GOLD analysis project Ga0073934, IMG submission 76834) | Hot spring sediment bacterial and archeal communities from British Columbia, Canada, to study Microbial Dark Matter (Phase II) - Larsen... ... | reverse complement strand
GCCTCCGCCTCGAGGCGACGGTCGAGTTGCTCCTCCAGCGTCTGCTTGGGCCGCATGAGGATGTAGAGCAGCAGACCGGGCACGCTGAACACGGTCACAAGCAGGACGGACGCCGCCTGCTCAACGGTGTCGTCCGTGCGTCCTCGAATGTCGCGGAAGGTCCAGACTATGGCGGTGACCCAGAGCGCCGCGACGTACAGGCCGACGAAGAGCAGGGAGGCGATGATCGCGTCCTCAGCGTCGTTGTAGATGGCGAGAGCAGGCATCGCGCCTCCATGCAATGGAACTAGCTGCCGAGAGTATGCGTCCTCGCCGCTTGCGCTCCCGTAAAGCGCCAGCGGAGGTGGATGGCGATGCGCTGCAACGAGACAGCGCGTGTCAAGAAACCGCGAGCGGAGGGTGCTAACGCGGGGTGCGTTGCTCTTGACGTTGCACGCCACTTCCACGTCAGAGAAGCCGCCGGACGGGTGTGCTCCGCGTCACGCATCCCCCCCGAGGCCTGTCGTTCGGGCGACGCTTTCCGGGTCTCCGGCGTTCACGCGCTCGCCCGATGGCGCAGGAGCGTCGAGAAGGGCGAGAACAGGCGAGCTAGCGCGCGTGTGTCCGAGCATGCGGGCCGTTCGGTCGATTATCTGCCCTTCAATGTTCGTGAAGGCGGCGTTCTCTCGCTGAGCGGAACAGGGGGCCTGGGGGCTGAGCCCACCGGCGGATTTCAATAGCATCACAACAGCGCGTAGGACATGTAGAAACCGTTGACGCTCTGCCGGGAGCCTCCGTATAGTTTGCGCGAACTCCCACACGTCCTCAGGGCATTGCAACGTTTCGAGGTTCGACTTGCACTTCGACAAGCGGCTTGCGCGCGCTTGCGCGATACCAGCTGTCATTTCCATCGCAGCTCTCGCCTTCGGGGCGGTCGTGGGCGTTGCGACGAGTCCGGCGACAAACGACATCCACGTCGCGTACGCACAGGAGGCTACTCCCCTCGAGCGATTCCTGCGCATCGATCGCGAGGTGCCGCCGCCGCCCGTCGAGGCACCACCGGTTTCAGCTCAGGCCGCTTCAGCCGCACCGGTCAAGCCGCTGCACCCCGAGGCGGCGCCGGAGCAGGCTGGGGCACCCGCGGAGCCCACTGAGGCCCCACCTTCCCCGACGCCCGCGCCGCCGCCGTCGCTGTTCGAACGGAACACGCTCGTGGCTTTCTACGGGACGCCGCTGGCATCGGGCCTGGGTGTGCTCGGGCTGTTTCCACCGGAGGAGCTGGCCGAGAGGCTCAAGGCGCAGGCGGCTGTCTACAACGACCTGAATGGCGACAAGGGTGTCGTGCCCGCGCTCGACCTTATCTACGCCGTCGTGCAGGACCAGCCAACGGCGAATGGTCTATTCCTCGCCTACCTCCCCGACGACCGGGTGAACGAGTACATCGCCCTGGCCGAGCGGCATGACCTGCAGATCATCCTCGACCTGCAGATCGGCCGCAGTCGCGTCGTCGATGAGGTGAGGAAGATTGAGCGATTCCTGACGCACCCGCGCGTGCATGTGGCGATTGACCCGGAGTATGCGGTGGGGCCGAACGGTTTCCCGATCGCGACGCCGGGCGTGATCAGCGGCCACGACATCAACGAAGCGCAGGGATACCTGAACGAGCTGGTCGCTCAGCACAACCTGCCGCCGAAGATGCTGGTCATCCACCAGTTCATGGACCACACGATCATCGAAGGGGAAGCGACGCAACAGCTACCGCACGTCGATCTCGTCCTGAACATGGACGCATTCGGCGCGAAGCCGGAGAAGGAGAAGAAGTACCGGCACTTCGCATCGCGGCCATACGCCGAGAAGCGCTCCTTCAACGTCTTTCTCAAGCAAGACGAGCCGATCTCGAGCGAGCAGGAGGTGCTGCAGCTGGAACCGATGCCGGACATGGTCATCTACCAGTAGGGGGAAGGGACGCATGGCAAATGTGAGCCGGAACTAGAGGAAGCGTCGAATGTCAGCCATCAGACGGGGGGTGCTGATGCTGAAGAACGTATTGTTTCTGCTGCTGGCAGCGATGGGCCTGGCGTCCGCGCTGTCGTACGCTCGCGGCGGGTCGTCGGCGATGGCCGACACCGCGATGGACTGCAGTGCCATCCCGAAGCCCGGCGCGGAGCCGGCGACGGGACTCCTGCCGCGCCCGCGGCGCGAGGCGGCGGCTCCACCGCCAATCACCGCGCAGGCCGCCGTCGTCGTCGATGCGGAGTCGGGGGAGGTGCTCTGGGGCCTCAACGAGCACGAGCGGCGGGCGCCGGCGAGCACGACGAAGATCATGACGGGCATCCTCGCCATCGAAGCCGGCGACCTCGACCGCGTCGTGACCGCGGAGGTCGACGCATCGCAGATGGTGGGCAGTTCGGTAATGGGCCTCCGGCCGGGGGTGCAGATCACGGTCCGCGACCTGCTGTACGGCTTGATGCTGCCGTCCGGCAACGACGCAGCAGTCGAGCTCGCCCGCGCCGTCGACGGCGACATCGGGCGATTTGTCGACCGCATGAATCGCAAGGCTGCGGAACTCGGGCTGCGCGACACGCACTTCATGAACCCGCACGGACTCGACAAGCGCGACCACTTCTCGAGCGCGCACGACCTGGCGATGCTCGGACGATACGCGATGGGTAACGAGATGTTCCGCCAGGTCGCCGGCGCACAGTATTGGCAGTTGTCGCCACCGTCCGACTACGGCCTGGCGAACGGCAACACGCTGCTGAACCCGGCGACGGGCGTCGATGGCGTCAAGATCGGTTGGACGGGGCGTGCCGGCTGGACCTTCGTCGCCTCGGCGGTGCGTGACGGACGGCGCCTGATCGTCACGGTGCTCAACTCACAGGACCGGAACGCAGATGCGGGCGCGCTTCTCGACTGGGCGTACGCGTCGCACGACTGGATCGGCGTCACGCCCAAGATGACAATGACGCTCGAGCTGGCGCGTCGCATGGGCGTGCGGGACGAGTTGATGTCCTCGCTGTCGGCTTGTTCGGCTTGAGGGAACCGTCCCTTTTCAAGCAGAGGAGGGCCTCCGGTGGCGGAGGCCCTCACCGTAGCTGCCCGATAGGAGCTCAAGCCGTGCGGCGCGCCGGATCGTCGACGTCCTGGGGCGCCACTTCTGCGTCGTTTGCCTGATCGATCGCCTCGAGGTCGGTGGTGGACGTCGCGCCCATCGAGCCGCCGAGCGTCTCACCGTTGCGCATCTCGTCGCCGGACTCGCCGTAGGTGAAGCCGGAGAGCTCCCAGCCACGCTCGATCGTCTCTTTGAAGTTGCGGAGATCCTCCTCCATCTGCTTCTCAGGGTCGGAGAAGATCTTCGCGATGACGTTACCGGCGGCGCCTGCCGGCGCATCGTAATCGAGGACGACGCGGATCCTGGTCGCCCCGCCGCGGTCCTCGAAGTTCACGCGGCCGGCTGTCTTCACCGAGCTGTTCCCCTCGATCGAGCGCCAGCCGATCGCGTGCTGCGGCTCATCGAGCGTCACTTCCGCGTCCCACTCCGCGGGGACGCCGAGGGGCCCCTTGGCCTTCCAGTGGGAGCGCCCGCTCGCCGTCATCCGCACGTCTTCGATGTTGCTCATGAACTTCGGGAAGTTCTCGAAGTTACGCCAGGCACGATAGACGATCTCGACCGGCGCCTGGACCGTCACTTCACGTTCGACTTTCGGCATGTTCCCTCCTGGTCAGGCGTAGCGTTGAGTCTGCTCCGGGGGCAACCGCAACGGGTTGGTGAACCATCGGCGGCCCGTGCCCGGCAGCGGGGGTAGGGGTTCTGCGTCGTGGCCATCGACCGTGTGTGCCGCCCCGTGGCCGGCCTCGTCCAGGTTCAGGCGCGCGACGAGCGCATCGGCGTCGAAGGGCTTCGGCAGGATGCTGCAGTGATAGTGCTTCAGGAACGGCACGTTTCGCGCGATCTCGCGGTACGCGCCGCTTGTCACGACGAGGGGCAGATGACTCGTGGCGGGATCATTGCGAAGGCGCTCGACCACCTGGAAGCCAGCCGCTTCTCCGTACATGTAGATGTCGATGAGGGCGGCGCGGCAATTCGTAACACGCACCACCTTCACTGCTTCGTCAAAGTCAGGTGTCGTGACCGGCTGAATGGGCACACCCTGCACCGACAAGATGCGCTCCACCATCCGGATGAACTTCACGTCGTCATCCATGACCGCTACGGGACGTACTTCATCACTCGGAGACATGGCAGCCTTCCTGAGCCGCCACCCCCATCTGGCGACGGTTGATCCGGGTCTTCGTGCCCCAAATGTAGCGGCGCCCCCGGATCGGAAGGACATGGGACGAAACGCTGGTCATAACAAGATCGTGTCGCAGCTTGATGCTTGACGCGCTACGACTCCGGACGCAGCCGCTTCTCGAGGACGGCGAGTACAGCGGCTTCTTGCAGATCAAGGCCATCGAGCTCCGCCGGGGGCTCCTTCTCGATCTCCTGCTGCATCGTTTGAAGGAGCGTTCCTTCGACGTAGGCATTGAGCACAGCGGGATGGACGTACGCCTTTCGACAGACTGCGGGCGTGTTGCCAAGCCTGTGCGCAACCCACTCGATCGCGCGCACAATGTTCTTCTTCGCCTGCGCCTCGGACTCCGGCGGATCGTACTCCGCGAGCGCGAGCGCAGCGAGCACGGTACCCGCCCATGTCCGGAAGTCCTTCGCGGTGAATTCCTGCCCTGTGACGTCTCGCAGGTAGCGGTTCACGTCGGCGGAGCCGACCGTCTCCGGCCCGCATGTGCCGTCGACGTATTGAAACAGCTCCTGCCCCGGGAGCTCCTGGCAGCGCCTCACGACACGCGCCAGGCGCTGGTTCCGGATCCCGACCACGTGTTCCTTCCCGCTCTTTCCTCGAAAGCGAAAGCGGATCTCCGAGCCGTTTACGTCGGCGTGCCGGCTGCGCATCGTCGTCAGCCCGAAGGACTTATTCGCCCTCGCGTACTCCTCGTTGCCGACGCGAATGAGCGTCGTCTCGAGCAGCCGCACGACGGCAGCCAGCACCTTCTCCCGCGGCAATCCCGGCAGGCGGAGATCCGCGTCCGTCCGGGCGCGGATCGACGGAAGCGCACGCGCGAAGTCGATGAGACGGTCGAACTTGACGGCATCGCGAAGCTCGCGCCAGCGCGGGTGATAGCGATACTGCTTGCGCCCGCGCGCATCCCGCCCCGTGGCCTGCAGGTGGCCATTCGCATGTGGCGAGATCCACACATCCTCCCAGGCTGGCGGGATCGCGAGCGCGGAGATGCGCCGGAGCTCCTGCTCGTCCAGGATCAGCTCACCGTTGGGGTCGACGTACGTGAACCCGCTCGACGTCCTCACCCGCGAGATGCCCGGCCCGGCATCGGACACGTACCGCAGGCCTGCGGCCCTGGCCACGGCCGGCGCTGGTGCCTGTCTGAGCGTCACGATGCGTCGCGTCGCTGTGACCACGAGTCCCCTCCGGACGTGGCTTCACGCTACGCGCCGTTGTCCGATCGTGATGTCTAAGCAGGACCAGCGCCGATGACGATCCCGTATCAGTGATGCGAAGCGCGCCTACTCGGGCCACCCGTATCGCTGCGCGAGCTGCGGGATGCCGAGGTCAGCGCTGTGGCGCGTGAGGCCGAGCGCGTGGCCCAGCTCGTGCAGCACGAGTCGCAGGCGGCGTTCTTCGATGTCGTCGCCGGGTGGGATGATGTCGTTTAGATAGATCCCGGCACGCGCGATCTCGCCGCTGCAGTGCATTGGAAGCGGTGACGGCGGAAAGTTACAGGCGCGGCCCTCGGCGTCGTAGACGGCTGCGAAGCCACCGACGCCGGATTGGAAGCGGTACCCCTCGAGCGCGGGTGGATCGTCATCGCGATATCGCCGCACGGTGACGACGATGTGCGCGCCGGTCGCCTGGCGCTGGAACTGCAGCAGCGGCGCCGCGGCCTGGTACGCGGCCATTGCGTCGTTCACTGCTCCCGACCACTCTGCGCGACCTGTCTCGTCAAGCACGGCCACGCGCAACGGCTCGCCGGAGCCGAACACGTAGCCCTGGGCTGGGGCCCCGTCGTGCGGGAGCGCCCCGCAGCCCGAGAGAACCAGCGAGGCCACGGCGGCAAGCGCCAGGGTTACGCGCGCGCTGTTGAGAGACCGGAGTGTCAGTTTCGCCTGCCTGGCGGGGCAGTCTGAGTAGCGGAAGTGGCCGTCCGGCCCACCGCCTCATCGATCCAAAACGCGTTGCAGGCGCGGCTGTGACGGCCCGCATGGCTGGCCAGGCAACGTTGACCCGGCGGCAGGCGGGACGTAAGATCGTCGGGTCAACCTGGGAATCACGACCTGGCGGTCGGACCTGCTGGCGGTGAGAGCCAGTCGCCGGGCCAGCGAGCGCGAACGAGGCGTCGCTCGCGGTGCGGCTTTTTTGTCGCCCGGACCGGAGGCATATGCCACAGCTTCTCGCCCCCGATCTGGCGCATGTGCTCGAGCGCGCGGACGCCGGCGAGCCACTGACGCCCGAGGACGGCTACCGCCTGATCAACGCCGGCGGGACAGAGCTGGCGGAGATCATGGCCGCCGCCTCACGCCTGCGCGACCGGGGGCACGGGCGGGCGGTTACGTACTCGCGGAAGGTGTTCATCCCGCTGACGAACCTCTGCCGCCAGAAGTGCGGCTACTGCACGTTCGCGCGCGGGCCGCACGACCCCAAGGCGCAGACGATGACGCCGGATGAGGTGCTCGCCGTCGCGCGCGCCGGCGCCAGGCAGGGATGCAAGGAGGCGCTGTTCTCGCTGGGCGAGCGGCCGGAGGAGATCTACGACTTCGTCCGGGACGATCTGGCGCGATACGGGCACAGGACGATGTCGTCGTACCTGGGCGAGATGTGCGGACGTGTCCTCCGCGAGACCGGGCTGCTGCCGCACGTCAATCAAGGGATCATGGACGAGGAGGAGATCGTTGCGCTTCGCGACGTGAGCGTCTCGATGGGGATGATGCTCGAGACAACGTCCATGCGGCTGCACGAGAAGGGGATGGCCCACTGGAACTGCCCGGGCAAGGTGCCCGAGGAGCGCCTGCGCACGATGCGCTACGCCGGGAAGCACCGCGTCGCCTGGACCACCGGCATCCTCATCGGCATCGGCGAGACGCGCGAGGAGCGAGTGGACTCGCTGTTCGCCATCAAGGAACTGCACGAGGAGTACGGTCACATCCAGGAAGTGATCGTGCAGAACTTCCGTGTGAAGGAAGACATCGCGATGCGCCACAAGGACGAGCCGAGCGTCTTCGAGATGCTGCGCACGATCGCTGCGGCGCGGCTCATCCTCGGGCCGGAGATGAACATCCAGGCGCCGCCGAACCTCACGCCGGATGCCCATGGCATGTACCTGCTCGCCGGGATCAACGACTGGGGCGGCATCTCGCCGGTCACGAGAGACTTCATCAACCCGGAGCGCCCGTGGCCGGTGTTGTCGGACCTGCGCGAGACCTGCGCGGACGCCGGCTTCGAGCTGCGCGAGCGCCTCGGCATCTATCCCGAGTACGTCAGGGGAGACGCGGGGTTCAAAGGCTTCGTTCCGGAGCCGGCGCGCGCCATCGTGGAGCGTCTGACGGACGAAACCGGCCTTGTGCGGAAGGAGGAGGAGCGATGGTAGGCGAAACCGTAGCATGGGGCCGGGCCATCCCGGTCGAGCGCGAGATCGCACGCATCCTCGACAGGGCGCTCGGCGGCGAGGACATCACCGTCGACGAGGCGACGGCGTTGTTCGACGCGCAGGGGCCTTCGATCAACGCCGTGATCGTCGCGGCCGACGAACTGCGGCGGCGGACGGTCGGTGACATCGTGACGTACGTGATCAACCGCAACATCAACTTCACGAACGTCTGCATCAAGCACTGCGGATTCTGCGCTTTCAGCCGCGATCACCGCACGGAGGAAGGCTACTTCCTTCCGGTCGAGGAGGTGATCAGGCGCGCGCGTGAAGCATGGGACCTGGGCGCGCGCGAGATCTGCGTGCAGGCGGGGCTGCCGCCGAAGATGGACGGCTACTACTACGTCGATCTGACGAAGGCGATCAAGCGTGCGCTGCCCGAGATGCACATCCATGGGTTCTCGCCCGAGGAGGTCCTCTACGGCTCAATCCGGGCGAGGGTGTCGATCGAGGAGTACCTGCGGGCGCTGAAGGACGCGGGCGTCGGCAGCCTGCCGGGCACGTCGGCCGAGATCCTCGACCAGGAGGTGCGCGACCGCATCGCGCCTGGCCGCATCACGAAGGACCAGTGGATCGAGGTGGTCACGACGGCGCACCGCCTCGGCATCCCGACCACGTCCACGATCATGTACGGCCACGTCGAGACGACGCGCCACCGCGCCGCGCACATCTGCCTGTTGCGGGACATCCAGAAGGAGACGGGGGGCTTCACGGAGTTCGTCCCGCTGAGCTTCGTGCACACGGAGGCGCCGATGTACAACAAACGCCTCGTCGACGGCATCCGCGCCGGCGCGAGCGGGGCGGAGGTGCTGAAGATGTACGCCGTCTCGCGCATCGTGCTGAACGGTTACATCCCCAACCTGCAGGCATCGTGGGTGAAGGAAGGGCCGAAGCTCGCGCAAACGGCGCTCAACGCCGGCTGCAACGACTTCATGGGCACGCTGATCAACGAGAGCATCTCGACGTCGGCGGGCGCGATCTACGGGCAGCGCATGGCGCCTCGCGAGATGCGCGCGCTCATTCGTGAAATTGGCCGCGTTCCTGCTGAGCGAAACACGCTGTACGGCATCGTGCGCGAGTTCGGGCTCGAGCCGGACGACCATTACGACCCGCTCGACCATGCGATCGGCGACGGTGACGCACGATTCGGCTCGTACGTGCAGCTTGTCGAGTCGACGGATTTCAAGTTCGCCGATCACTACCGCGAGGCGCGCGCAGATTCAGCCGTCGCGCCGTAGGACGGACGGTCAGCGCGGGCGCTCGTCGATGAGCGCGCCGTCCACGAGTTCGCCGAAACGCGCATCTGCCTCGGCGTCGGGGGCATCGGCGCCGCGCCGCGGCCGCGGGTCGAGGTAGCGCTCGACGTACAGCCGGGCGACGAGCGCCTTGCGATCGCTGCGAAGCTCGCGCTGCTCCCAGTCCGCCTGCTCGACCAGGAACGCGCCGGCCATGACGTCGCTCATGAAGCGGGAGAGGCGGCCCAGCCGCGCCTCGCCGCTCGTCCGGTCGAGCCGCTTCCAGCCGTCGATCGCCTGGTCCAACTCCTCGATCGCGGCAGCGACCTTCGTGGCGGCGGGCACCGTCTCGAGGCAGCCGCCGACCGCCTCGCGGGCGCGGTCGAGCAGCGGCGCATCCGCGTTCTGCCGCTCCATGGCGCGTCGCGTGTCGAGGTAGAGGATGTGGTCGGTCCCCTCCCAGAGTGTGTTGATCTGCGCGTCGCGGAGGATGCGCGCGACGGGCCATGTCTCGACGTAGCCGTTGCCGCCGTGGATCTCGATCGCGTCGGAGGCCATGGTGATCCCGAGCCGGCTCGCGCGCAGCTTTGCCAGCGGCACGGCGAGCCGGGTGTGGCCCCTGTCGCGGGTCTCGCGCCGGCGGTTCTGCACGCCGTGGGCCTCGAACATGAGCGCGAGCGCGGCTTCGAGGTCGACGATCATCTCCGTCAGCTTCTCGCGCATCAACGGCTGGTCGATGAGCCGCTTCCCGAAGGCGCTACGCGCGCGCGCGTAGCAGATCGACTCGACGAGCGCGCGCCTCGCGCAGCCCGCACCCATGGACGCAACGCCGAGCCGCGAGCCGGTGACCATGTCCATCATGCGCCCCATGCCGTGGCCGTCTTCACCGGCGCCGCCGGAGAGCAGGTACGCCTCGGCGTCGACCATCTCCAACTCGGTCGACGGCACAGCGAGCGTCCCGAGCTTTTGCTTGAGCTGCCGGATGTAGACGCCATTGCGGCTGCCGTCGCGGCGGAACTTCGGCACGAGGAAGAGGCCGATGCCGCGGATGTCGTCGCTCGCGCCAACGGGCTTCGCAAGCGTCACGATCGCCTTGCCGTCACCGTTCGACGCGAACCACTTGAAGCCGTTGAGCAGGTAATGGTCGCCGGCAGGCGTCGCCGTGGTCTCGATGGCCGCCAGGTCGGAGCCGCCGGTGCGCTCGGTGAGCAGCATCGCGCCGTCCCATGCGTCGTCTCGCCCATAGTCTTCCCAATCGAGTTTGGGCATGACCCAGTCGCGGATCTCCGGCGGCGCATACTTCGCGACGAGGTCGGCGACGCCGGCCGTCATGCCGGTCGCGCACGTCATGCCGATCTCGGCCTGGTTGAGCATGTAAGCGTACGCCGCACCCATCATCGGCGGCACGCCGCCGCGCCGGCGCGCCTCCTGGCTGCGCGCGACCGAGCGGATGCCGTGCCGCGCGACGTCCTGCTTCGTTTGCCAGACGGTCTCGGGGAGGACGACCTCGCTGATGTCGTTGCCCCATTTGTCGTACTTCACGAGCCTGGGCGGGTTCTTGTCGGTGATCTCCGCGCGCTCGGCGATGGGGCCGCCGCAGAGAGCGCCGTACTCGCGCAGATGCGGCTCGGCGAACGCGAGGTCGTCGTCGCTCATGTAGTAGCGCATCAGGAACTGCAGCGAGGGATCGCAGTCATACCAGTTGAGGCCGATGGCGCCGAGATAGCGTGAGGTGTCGTAGTTCGACTCCTTCTCCGGCGTGACGAATGGCGAGTCGCCGGCGGGGTGACGTCTTCGCTGCGCGGCGTTGGCTGACTGGCTGGCCTCGATGGTGGTCATGGTCCACTCTCCTGTCTGAGGCATCCATTGTACGCCCGCGGCGTCCGTCAGGAGCGGGGCGCCTCCATGCAGGTCACACCTTCCGGCCCGACCTCGGCCGCGTGGCGCGTATGCGGCTCGATGTCGAGCCGGTCGCCGGGTTGCAGCGAGAGGCGCTCGCCGCTGTCCGTGAGCGTGAACACGATCGAGCCGCGAAGGCAGTAGAGCACCTTGTGGTAGGGGTGCTCGTGCGCTGCGTAGACGTCTCGCGGGCCGTTCGACCACACGCGCGGCGAGAGCCCTTCACGCTCGAAGGCGGCGCGGATGTCGGCCTCGTCGAAGGCGCCCGATCGCGGCGTGAGCGCGGCGGACATGCGACCATCGTAGCCGGGACTCGCGGACGGAGGTACCCGACGGTCTGTTATGATCGAGCAGAGGGGCCACCGTGCAGGCTACGCGACAGGAGATCCTTGACTACCTTCGGCGCCATTCCCAGGCGACCGTCAAGGAGCTTGGCCAGCACCTGCAGCTCACGTCCACGGGGATCCGCCAGCACCTCACTGTCCTCGAGCGCGACGGCCTGATCGAAGCGCACGAGGAGCGCGGCCATGTCGGGCGTCCCGCGCTCGTCTATCGCCTCTCGCCCGCCGGTGACGCCCTTTACCCGAAGAAGTACGACGCGCTCGCCAACGCGCTCATCGAGGAGTCGCGCAACCTGCTCGGCCCGGAGACGCTGCAACGTTTGATGAAGAACGTCGCCGCGCGCTTCGCCGAGCCCTATCGCGCGAGGCTCCAGGGCCTGAGCACGCTCGAGCGCGCCCGCGAGGCCGCGCGCATCATCCAGGAGCGCGGCTGTCTCGCCGAGTGCGCTGAGGAGCAGGACGGCGTGTTGATTCGACAGCAGTCGTGCCCGTTCCCGAACGTCGCGCAGCGGAACAGCGCCGTCTGCGCGCTTGACGTAGAGTTCGTCCGCCAGCTGGTCGGCACGGATGCGCGCCTGATCACGAGCCTCCTGCGCGGGGATGACTCGTGTACGTATCGCGTACGCTCACGCGAAGGGTCCACCGGCAAGGCCTGAATCGAAGTCGGAGCGACATAACAGCGCCGATGTACCGCGAGCGTGTGCAGCGCGCCCGAACCGCCCGTATAATGGCGCAGACCACGGCCGCCTGAGCGGGGGCACTCGATCCGGATCTCCCACACCATGCGCCAACCGTACGCGGGGCAACGCGCGGTGTGGAGATGATGCGGTCGACAGCGACAGGAGTCGAGGCGAGCGCAGGACGCGATTCCAGGGAGGGACATGCCGCTTCGGACGTGGGTGGGCAGATTCTGCGTCGTTGACGGCCACGTAGAAGAAGAAGGCGCGTGGCTCGGGTCGCTCATCCGTCAGCGACCTGATGACGACCCCGACGAGCTGTACGTCGTCGTCGAACCCGTCGGCGAGCACAGCGTCGAGTACACGTCACAACTCGTCGACGTCGTCGCGCAACTCTACCGGCGCGATCCACTCTCCCTGACGGGCGCCCTGACGCGATCGCTGCGGGCCGCGCACGATCACCTTCGCGACTGGAATCGGAAGAGCCTCGAGGAACATCGAGTTGCGGCGGGCGCAAGCTGCCTCGCGTTGCGCGGCTCCGATGCATACCTGGCGCAGGTGGGCCCAAGCCTTGCGTACATCCTCACTGCGGGTGGTGAGTTCCGACGACTGCAGCCCGAAAGCACGTCATTTGAGGACGCGCTCGGTGTAGCGGATGAGTTCGAGCCAACGATCACGCGCATCGCGCTCGCGGCCGGCGACCTCGTGCTTCTCGCCTCGACGCGGCTGGAGGGGATCGCGTCCGAGCACCACATCCGCCGCATCCTCGAGCGGGGCGCCGACGATGCGCTCCCCGAGCTGTACATGCTCACGCGCGATGAGCCGGGGATGGCGGTCGTGCTGCTCTCCTGCTTCGACGAGCCGGACCCGCTGCCGGAGTTCCTGACGCGCGAGAGTCCGCCTGACCAGGAGAAGCTCGCCGCGTCGGGCACGAACGGTAACGGGCACCATCGCAACGGCAACGGCTCGGCCGCGCAAGAACCGGAGCCGGTCGGAGCGGGCATCTCGCGGCGGCCGCCGCTGGCCTCAGCATCGGTGGCACTCGGGAGCTTCGATGCCCCGCGCAGGCCGCTGAACGAGCAGATCCGCGAGATCGCGCAGTCCACGGCGCCGTTGCCGGCGACGAACGTCCGCCTTCGCGGCGACAAGTCGATGGTGCGGTACAAGCGGACGACGGGGACGATGCCGCTGCCGCAGCTGCAGATACCGAAGCTGGCGCTCCTTGCGGCCGTCGCCATCATCGCCGTCGTCGCGCTCGCGTGGTGGCAGCTGCCGCGCTCGGTCGCCGAGAGCCGTGAGGAGAAGTTCGCCACGCTGCTGGCCGAGGCCCGCGAGTCTCATGCGCAGGCGGAGGCGACCGACGATACCGGCCTCAAACGCCAGCTCCTCACCGACGCTCAGTCGAATCTCGCCGATGCAGAGAAGATCCACGATGACAACGGCGAGCTCATCGCGCTCAAGGGCGACGTGGCGGCCGCGATCGCGTTGCTCAACGCGGTGTTCGAAGTCGACAGCTTCTCGACGATCATCAACCTTGCCCAGCAGGTCACGGGGTCCGTGTCGGTCATCGACACTGTGATCGGCGGCAATAGCGCGTACCTGCTCGACGCCGAGGAGGGGCGCGTGATTCGCGTCGCGCTCGACGGCACGTCACCGCCGGAGACGATCATCAAGGAGGGCGAGGCGGCCGGCTTCGTCACGGTCGCGCGTCCGGCGCAAATTGCCTGGGCGCCGCAGACGGAGAGCCTGCTGATCTTCGACCAGCAGCGACGCGCGTTCGGCTACTTCCCGGACCGCGGGACGCTCCCGCTCACGATCCGCGACGCCGAGAGCTGGGGCTCGATGGACGCGATCGCGGCGTCGGGAGGAAATCTCTACCTGCTCGACGTGAAGGGCAACCAGGTGTGGCGTTACCTTCCCGGACAGGGCGGGTTTGATAGCGAGCGCACCGCGCTGATCGACGGCGCAACCCTCACGAGCGCCACCGAGGTCGCCGTCGGTCAGGATGTCTACGTGCTCGACGACAAGGCCGGGATCCGCCGGTTCACCGGCAAGCAAGAGGTGGAGTTCCCGCTATCCGGCATCGATGTGCCGCTCATGTCACCGGCCTCGCTGAGCGTGCTGCCGGGATCGAATCGGATCGTCGTGGCTGACCGCGGCAACAAGCGCATCGTCGTCGCATCCGCCGAAGGGGAGTTCCTGCGCCAGATCGTCAGCCCGTCGTTCACCGACCTTCGGGCGGTCGCCGTGGACGAGGGGACGGGGACGCTCTACGTGCTGAACGGCGACACGCTGATGCGCGCGCCGTTCCCGCCGTAAGCCTCAGCTCGTCGCCACCGACATCGTGATGAGGAACGCGCAGTCCGTCACTGCGATGGCGACGTGGCGGGTGTGTGGCTGCAATGTCACGAGAGATTTCGCGCGCAGCAGCGTAGACTGGCCGCCGGCTTCGAGGCGCACCTTCCGCTGATTGATTGAATGCTCACCGCGCCGGCGACATCGTGCTCATCGAGCGCCGTGCCACGACGAAGGGCGACCGCCGTAACGCGGAACGGGCCTTCCTTGACGAGCGTCTTCGCCGCCCGCCCGGACTTCCCGGCGCGCGCCTTCTCCATCAACGCGGCTGATTCGGCGCCAAGGTCGAACGCGAGAACCGTCCCGCTCAGCTTATGCGACTTGACGTAGGTGTGCCGGCCGGTAGGCATGATGTGAGACTGCCTTTCTCACGCTTCCTGCAGGGCTACGCGCGTGATGGCGCCCTCTGAAGCAGATGACACCAGCGCCGTGTACTTCGCCATCACGCCGGACGTGTAGCGCGGCTCGGGCCGGCGCCAGTTTCGGAGGCGGGAGGCGATCTCGTCGTCACTGATCTCGACGTCGAGCCGGCGATTCGGGATGTCGAAGCTGATCATGTCGCCGTCGCGCACGGCCGCGATGGGACCGCCGACGAATGCCTCGGGCGCCACGTGACCCGCCATCAGCCCCCGTGTCGCGCCGCTGAAGCGGCCGTCGGTCAGCAGCGCGACCGTTTCGCCGAGCCCTTCGCCGACGATCGCCGATGTCACGCCGAGCATCTCGCGCATGCCTGGGCCGCCCTTGGGCCCCTCGTAGCGGATCACGACGACGTCACCGGCCTTGATGTCGCGGCGCGTGACGGCGGCCATCGCATCCTCCTCATGGTCGTACACACGCGCCGGGCCGCGATGCGTCATCCGCTCGTGCCCCGCGACCTTCACGACACAGCCTTCGGGCGCGAGGTTGCCCTTGAGGATGACGAGGCCGCCGGTCGGCTTGATCGGGCGCTCGAGCGGGAACACGACGTCCTGCCCGGGCGTCTCGACTGCCAACGCCGCCTCCTGTGCGAACGTGCGCCCGGTCGGCGTCGGGCGCATCCCGTCTACGAAGCCGCCCTCGACGAGGCGGCGGGCGACGAGTTGGGAGCCTCCCGCGCGGTCGAGATCCGCGGCCACGTACCGCCCGCCCGGCTTCAAATCGGCGAGCAACGGCGTGCGGGAGCTGATGGCGTCGAAGTCGTCGATGGTGAGGGGCACGCCGGCCTCGCGCGCGAGCGCCAGCAGGTGCAGCACGGCGTTCGTCGAGCCGCCCGTCGCGGCAACGCCGGCGATGGCGTTGTCGAACGACGCGCGCGTCAGGATGTCGAGCGGGCGGACGTTGCTGCGCAGGACGTCCATCACGAGCTCGCCCGCCCGGACGCCGAGGTCGTCGCGGCGCGGGTCGACGGCTGGCACGCTCGCGCTTCCGAATGGCGACAACCCGATGAACTCCATCGCCAGCGCCATCGTGTTCGCCGTGAACTGCCCGCCGCAGGCCCCGGGCCCCGGACAGGCCGCATGCTCGAGCCGGTCGAGATCGGCATCCGAGAGGGCGCCCGCGGCGTGCTGGCCGACGCCCTCGAAGACGTCCTGGATCGTCACGTCGCGGCCATCGAACTTGCCCGGGAGTATCGAACCTCCATAGAGGATGATCCCCGGGATGTTGAGACGCGCGAGCGCCATCGCGGCGGCGGGTATCGTCTTGTCGCAGCCGACAAGGCAGACCAGCGCGTCGAACATGTAGCCACGCGTCGTCAGCTCGATTGAATCGGCGATGAGCTCGCGGGATATGAGCGAGGTCTTCATTCCCTCCGTCCCCATCGTGATGCCGTCGCTGATGGCGATGGTGTTGAACTCCATCGGCGTGCCACCGGCGCGTCGCACGCCCTCGGCTACCTTCGCTGCGAGCAGCCGCAGGTTGAAGTTGCACGGCATGGTGCCGATCCAGGTATTGGCGATGCCGACGATGGGCTTCGCGAGGTCGTCCTTTGTGAAGCCGATGCTGTAGTAGTACGAGCGCGCGGGGGCGCGCGTCGGGCCATCGGTGATCGTGCGCGAGTTGTGCTTCGGATCGAACGCCATGGGGACCTCCCGTGGGCGTGATCGTAGCGACTTCGGGGCGGCCGGTCGAATGGCCTCGGACCGCGGCATTGATTGTTAGCGGCGCTTAGGCGATGGTATCGACCAACATGAACGCGATTCAGTGGTTGGGGGTATCCATGCGCGCTCGTTTCCTCCTTGCCGTGGCGGCGCTCGCCTTGCCCGTGCTGGCCGCGTGCGACGACGGCGACGACGAGGCCGCGGCCGACACGACGCCGACGGCGGCGGCGTCGCCTACCGCGGCAGCGTCACCGACCGTCGCCAGGCCCTCGGCCGACGAGATCACGCCCGTGGTGAACCGCGCGGCGGGTGAGCGGTGGACGGAGGAGGACGCCCGGGCGCTGCTCGAGGCCGCCTTGCTCAAGCCGGAGGACATCGACGTCGGGACGTTCGTCGTGCAGAGCGATGCGACGCAGACGAATGCCGATGCCGCGCAGACGAACCCTGAAGACGCCCCCTCGATCGAGCGCTGTGGACGGCTGCTCTCGCGCACGCTGACCATGCTCTCGGACGACCCGGTCGGTTCCTTCATCGCCGGCCAGACGCTCAGCTTCTTCTCGACGGCCACCGTCTACGCCGACGAAGCCGGCGCGACCGACTGCTCGAACGAGTCGACGGCCGAGTTCACGGCGGACCCGACGGCGCTCGCGCGCGCGTTTGGCTCCGTCTTCGTCGATCCGGCGGCTGTCACGATCCTTCCCGTCGACTATCCGCAGGTCGCCGATGGCTCGTTCGCGGCAACGTTGACGGGTCAGACGGACGCGCAGGGTACGGTCATCGACCTGACGATCCTCATCGTCGCGTTCCGGGTGGGGAACGTGAGCGCAGTCGTGGGGTCCGCGCGCTCGGCGCAAGATCCGCCGACCGAGGAGCTGACGCCCTACGTCGACCTCGTGCTCGCCAGGATCGAGGCGAACCAGCAGTAGATGGGCGAGGAGCAACTGAGCATCGCCGTTGACAACGCCGGCACGGTAACGGCGATGCGTATCCGCACCGATGGCGCCGCATGGACGTTCGTCTACGCTCCGGGAGCGGGCTCGCGACTGGACGACCCGTTCGGGGTGTACGCCTGTCGCGCTCTGGCCGAGCGTGGGCTCACGTGCGTGCGCTTCCAGTTTCCCTACATGGAGGCCGGAAGGCGCTCGCCGGACCGGCCGGCCGTACTGCAGGCGGCATGGCGCGCCGTCATTGATGCGGCACGACCGGGCAGGGGGAAGCTGGTCGTTGGTGGGCGGTCGATGGGCGGGAGGGTCGCATCGCAGGTCGTCGCGCGAGGTGTGAACGTCGACGCGCTCGCCCTCTTCGCATACCCGCTCCATCCGCCGGGCAAGCCGCAACAGACACGCGACGAGCACCTCCCGTCGATCGCGGTGCGCGCGCTGTTCTGCTCCGGCACGAACGACGCCTTCGCGTCGCCGGACGAACTCCGCGCCACCGCGACGAAGATGAAGCGCGCGTCGGTGCACCTGCTCGAGGGCGCGGATCACGGGTTCGCCGTCAGGAAGTCGAGCGGCCGCAGCCGCGAGGACGTCTATGCCGAGGCGGTCGACGCGATGGCGCGGTGGCTGAAGGTCTAGAGGCCGCCGTCAGCTCTGGCTATAGCCTGTACCCGGGAGTTCGACGCCGACGCCGTGCGCCTCATCGATCAAGCCGTACTCCTTGAGGAGCTGCTGGCTGTAGGTGACCCGCCCGCTGATCTTGTCGTATGGCTCCGTCGCGAGGAGCAGCGCCGCCTTCGCCATCAGCTCGGGGGGCTCGCCGCGCGGGTCGTCGAGGCCGCGCACCAGTTGGTGATGCACGGTGCCCGGCGTCGGCACGACCTGCGACGGCGAGACGCAGGTGACCGAGACGCCGTACTCGAAGACCTCGGCCGCGAGTCCCTGTGTGAAGCGTTCGAGCGCCGCCTTCTCGGCGCCATAGCACGTCGAGCCGCGGTACATCAGGCGGGCGCCCTCGTACGGGCCGCGGCCCGGGCCGATGGCCGCGGATGACGAGATGTTGACGATGCTGCCGCTGCGGCGGTCGACCATGTCCTTGAGGACCAGCTGGCTGAGGATGAACGGCGCGTGGAAATTCACCGCCCAGGAACGCATCCAGCGATTGAGCGGGTAGTCCTTGACGGGCACGAAGTACGTGAGCGCCGCGTTGTTGACGAGCACGTCTACCGGTCCGTACGTGCTGCGCGCCGCCTCGATCAGCTTCTCGCACTCCTCCGGCTCGGAGATGTTGGCCGCCACGGCCGTCGCCTCGCCGCCGGCGTCCTTGATCGCGCTCACGGTCGTCTCGAGCGATCCGGCGTACTGGTGCTCGCCTTCGTGGAGTGTCCGCGCGGCGCAGACGACCTTGCCGCCTTCCGCCGCGAACACGCGCGCGATCTCCGCGCCGATGCCACGGCTCGCGCCCGTGACGACCACGACCTTCCCATCAAGCTTGCCCATGGCCAACCTCCGTGATCTGGTGCGCGAACTCTCCCACGAGGGCGCGCTAACCGCAACCGCCCGGGATGCGACGAGTTGCCGGCTGCTAACGGTCGGTGCGGGCGGCGCCGGAGCCGCCGGATGGCCCGCGCCCGAGGTCGATCGGATTGGCGTCGAACAGGCCCGGCCGGTAGCCGTAGAGTCCCGCCGTGCTTCGACCTGCGTCGAGCGTGAAGTAGACCTGGAAGCCCTCCTCGCGGAAGCGTTCGAACTCGTCGTACTCCAGCAGCCAGACGTACGTGATCTGCTGCGCTTCGTCGACGGCCTTTCCCTTGTCCGAGAGCTGGCTGATCGACGAGTGATCCTTGTCGAGGATGTCGATGCGGAGCCGGTCGCGGTTCGTCACGGCGAACTGCGGGTACACGAAGCCCAGCGACACCACGCTGCGAGGGACGACCTCGACGCGTTCGAGATCGCGGACGAAGTCGCGCTGCGCCAGCATCGTGCGGCGGTTCGCGAGCACGAGGCCGCGCCCGGGCCGCGCATTGGTGAGCGCCTCGCTCGTGAGCTCATCGCCCGGTGACGTGAGGTCGACGAAGCCGGCGAGGATGATGGCCGCGACGGCGCCGGAGAGGATCCACGTCTTGAAGTACTTCGCCATCAGGAAGAAGCCGAACGGGTAGACGGGGATGAGATACGCGGCCTCGTGCGGCAAGCGCAGAAACGAGATCACCGTGACGCCGATGGCGAGGATCCAGGCCATCACGTGTTTGTCGTCGACGAAGTCCGCCGGGAGCCGCGCGAGCCGCGGCAGCGAGAGGGCGATCGCGATGATGACGGCGATGGCGCCGATCAACCCGAGCGTGTCCTTCCCGAGCAGCCGCAGCACGTTCAGGTAGCCGACGTCGGAGTCGTAGAAGTTGAGGAACGAGGGCCCGTACTCCCAGTAGATCGGCGTGAAGGCGAGGATCGCCACGGCAACCGTCGACACGAGGAACGGCCGGAACTCGCTCCGCTGGCCGTCGCGCCACATGTACGCGAGCAGCGGGATCAGCATGAGCGCGGACGTCGAGCGCGAGCCGATCGCCAGGCCGAGGGCGATGCCGGCGAGCAGGCTGTTCCGCTCGATGACGAAGTAGTAGGCCGCGAGGATGAAGGTGAGCGCCCACATGTAGTCCATCGTCGTCATGCTGTTGATCCACAGGAGCGGCGTGAAGCCGAACGCGACGACGATCACGGCCTTGTTCGGCAGATCGAGCTTCGCCGCGATGCGGGCGAAGACCCACACGCCCACGAGCGAAACGATCATGGTCAACGTATTCGTCGCCAGCCAGCCGCCTTTGATGAAGACGGCGCTCGCGAGCTCGGGCACGGGATAGCCCGGCAGGCGTGACGGGTAGTACTCGCCGTGATCCCACAGCCAGTGGCCGGTGAGCGCCACGCGCCATGCGTCGGGGTCGGTGCCGTAGCCGATGTTGATGAAGGGCGCGCGGCTGATGACGTAGACGACGGCGAGGGCGAGGAACGCCAGCGGCTGCGACAAGTCGCGATTGAATGCGCGCTCCGCCGTGCGCGCCTGGTCGTCCGTGAGCAGCGAGCGATGGCGCAACCACGCGCCGGAGGCGGTCATGCCGCCCGCAGCCGGATGCTCTTCGGTGCTGGGTTCCGGCTCAGCGCCGTCCGCGACACGTGCGATGTCGCACCTCCACTGTTGCAGTCTGGATGCCGCGCGCCCGAATGGTACCTGAGCTGACCATGGGCGCTACGATACGCTTACGCGGCGGGCTCGCCGTCGCGCGTTTTCTGCCACACGGCGTACACGCGCTGCACTGCGGTGACGTTGGCGAGGATCGCGAGGATCCAGAGCGCCCAGCGGACGACATCGTGCCCGAGGAGCAGCGCGCCGCCAAGCAGCAAGACGCGTTCGGCCCGCGTGAACAGGCCTTCCCGCAGCTCCAGCCCGATGGCCTCGGCGCGCGCGCGCACGTAGCTCACCATGATCGAGCCGACGACTGCGGCGAAGATGACCGCGATCTCCTCGGTATGGCCGCCGATGCCGGCATAGTGGAACAGCAGCCCGGCGAGGACCGCCGCCTCCGATAGCCGGTCGAGCACGGAGTCGAACACAGCGCCGAACTTCGTGACCGTGCCCGTCTTCCGCGCGAGCGCTCCATCCAGCAGGTCGAGCGCGCTGGCGACAAGCATCACAGCGCCGGCAGGGAGGAAGTACCCGCCCGCGGCCAGGCACGCCGCGAGCAGGTTCCCCGCGAACCCGGCGACCGAGATCATGTTGGGCGTCACGCCGATGGCGGCGAGCGGTGCGACGATGGGGTCGGTGAAGCGGGTCGATACGCGATGGGGGACGAGGCTGAGTGACGGCAAGCGCTACCTCGTTGCGGAGCGTGCGGGCTCGGCTGAGCCTACCCGTCAGCCTCGCGGCATGGCAAGGCCGCGATCGTTATGAGTAGCGCTCTTCTCGCCACGGGTCGCCGTGGTTGTGATAGCCGTACATCTCCCAGAAACCGGGTTTGTCCTCGGCCATGAAGACCAGCCCGCGCACCCACTTCGCGCTCTTCCAGAAGTAGAGCCTGGGCACGACAAGCCGCAGCGGCCAACCGTGCTCCTGCGTCAGCGGCTCGCCGTTGTGCGAGTGCGCGAAGATCACGTCGTCGTCCATGAGCTCGGCGAGGGGCACGTTGGTGGTGTAGCCGCCGTAGCTATGCACCATGACGTGCTTCGCTTCCGATTTCGCGCGGATGCGTTCCATCAGGTCCGTGAACTTCACGCCGGTCCAATCGTTGTCGAACTTGCTCCAGTGCGTCACGCAGTGGATGTCCGATCGCAGCGTCGTCTGCGGCAGCGCCATGAACTCGTCCCACGAGAAGTGCGCCTCTTCCTCGACCAGCCCGACGGCCGAGAACTTCCAGGAGGCGAGATCGATGCTGGGGATGCCCCCGTAGTGGAGCACGGGCCAGCCGTCGGTCAGCTTCTGCCCGGGCGGCAAGCGGTCGCCGAACCGCTCGCGGTCCTCCCGGGCGCGCCTGTTGAATACGTCGAGCGCCATACGAGGCTCCCTCTCGGTGTGCTGGCTGGATCAGGATCAGGATAGCAGCTACCAGGACGCGGTCACCGCGCTCGTCTACTCAACAGTGCAGCGTACGTTGTGGATGTTACGGGCCCTTGATGCAGATCAGGTAGGGCTTCTTCAGGAGGTCGGGGTTGTCGGTCGGGCAGCGATCGGCCTCGGGGACCTCGAGTTCCAGCGCCGCGTAGATCGTCACGGTGACGCCGTCGGAGGCGTACCAGTAGCCATTCTCGAGCGGCTCGCCCAGCGGGTCCTCCGGCGGATCCTCGCCGAGGATGTCGCGGAGCGCGCAGCCCACATCGAGCTCTTTGTAGGCGCAGAGCGACTGGATGTTCCCGCCCGTGTCTGGATACTCGCCGTTCCGGGCGCGGTATTCGTTCGCTGCGGCAAGCAGCCCGAGCAGGTCACTGCGGCGCTGCGCGTCACGCTCCTCGGGTGTGCCCGGCGCATCGACGGGCACAGTGGCCTGGGGGCGCGGCGTCGGCTCTCTCGGCGTGAACGTGGGGTCTGGGACGTAGGTGTAGCGGACGGGGGTGCCGATCTCGCCGAGATACGGGTCGGGCGTGGCCTCGCCGCCCGTGCGAACGTCGAACACGACGACGAGCGCCACGGCGAGGATGATAAGGCTCACGGCCGAGATGGTCGCCCAGTTGAGCTTGTGACGGTCTGGCAACGCGTTCTCCGAAGGCAGGGCGCCCCACTATAGCAGCCGCCCGACCTCGCAACGAAAAACGGCAGCCGACGCAGGCCGTTACCGGCGCGCGTCCACGCTCGTCAGCCAGTCGAGGACGACCGGCGTGAGGGCCTCCGGCCGGTCGGTGGGTACAGAATGTCCGGATTGGGGCACTTCGACGAGATCGGCCGTCTGGAAGAGGGCCGTCATCCGCTGAGCGGCTTCGCGCGTGATCACCTCGCTCAGGGCGCCGCGGACGAGCAGCACGGGGGCGGTGATGCGCGAGATCTTGTCGGTGAGATCCTCGGGCTCCCACCGCGCGGGCGCCTTCGCGTCATACTTCAGCACCAGTGAGCCGTCCGACTGCTCGACGAGGTTGTGCTGCGTCCGGTAACGGAGGTTCGCGTCGGGCGCCGTCTTGTTTGCCAGCCGCGCGTCCGCGTACGCCGCCTCGAAATCCGCGTAGCGCCGGTGGCCGGTCTCCGCCAGCCGCGAGATGACGTCCCAATTTGGCGCCTTTGTGCGGTCGATTCGCGGCGGGATGTCGATGACGATGAGGCGCTCCACGCGGTCCGGGTGCGTTGCCGCATAAGCCATGGCGTTGTGGCCACCCATCGAGAGTCCCATTAGGACGAACCGCTCCAGCCCCCAGTGCGCGCGCAGCGCCTCGAGATCGTCGACGAAGTCCTGGGTGCGGTAGGCGCCGGCGTGGGCCGTATCGCCGTGGCCACGTTGATCGGGCGCGAAGATGTGGAACCGGCGTGACAGCTGTGGCGCCATGTGGTCCCACGTGTGGGCGTGCCCGGTGAGCCCGTGCAGGAGCACCATGGGCGGCGCCTGCTTGTCACCCCACTCGAGCCAGCTGAAGCAGATGCCGCGTAACTCGGCGTGGCCTTTGCGATACCCGGTGATCGTCTCCATGCGGACCTCCGTCGCAGTGAGCATCGCCCGGGCGCGCCGTGCGGTCAACGGCTTCACCCTGCGCATGCGCGCGCATACAATACCGGCGCCCTCGCCCGAAGCTGAGAACTGGAGTCGCGCATGCTCACGCCCCTCGACGATTACCTGGTCCACCAGACGCCGGACACCGTCGACCGGGTCGTCACGAGCGACCGCAACTTCTACGACCGCTACTACTTCAACGCCCACACCCTCGACGGCGATGCCTTCCTCGTCGTCGCGATGGGCCTGTACCCGAACATCGGCGTGATCGACGCGTTCGCCACGATCGTGGTGGATGGCACGACGCAGCACATCGTCCGCGCGTCCCGCGCCCTCGGGTACGACCGCATGGACACGCGCGTTGGTCCGATCGGCGTCGAGGTGCTCGAGGGGCTGCGCCGCATGCGCGTCTACTGCGAGCCGAACGAGCACGGTCTTTCGTTCGACATGACGTTCGAGGGCGTGACGTTCCCGTACGAGGAACCGCATTTCTTCCGCCGCGCGGGCAATCGCGTGGTGATGGACTACACGCGGTTGACACAGAACGGGCGCTGGAGCGGCACGCTGACGGTGGCGGGGAAGACGTATGACGTGCGGCCCGACAGGTGGTGGGGCGCGCGCGATCACTCATGGGGCATCCGCCCGGTCGGCGGCGGTGAGCCGCAGTCCGCGCCACCCCTCGAAGGCGGCCCCGGCGGATTCTTCTGGATCTGGACGCCCGTCCAGTTCGATGACGCGTGCATCATGTTCACGTGCAGCGAAGACGCGGACGGCTCGCGGTGGCATGCGGCGTCGGAGTTGTTGCATCCATACGCGAAGAATCAACCGCCTGAGCCGCTCGCGGTAGTCGGGCATGACATCGTGCTCCGTCCGGGCACGCGCGCGTTCGAGCGCGGCACGCTGCTGATGGCCCGCCGCGACGGCACGCCCGTGCGCATGACGGCGGAACCGAAGACGACGATCTACATGGCTGGCGCCGGCTACGCGTACATGGGCGGCTGGCGCCACGGCCAGTACCACGGGCCGCTCGCAGTGGAGGGCGAGACCTGGGACCTCACGGACGCGTCGGTCCTGCAGAAGATCCAGGGGCAGACCGAGACGATCTGTGATTTCCACGTCGAAGGCATCGACGGCATCGGCGTCGGGCATGGCATCCTCGAGTTCCTGCTGCTCGGCTCGTATCTCCCATACGGGTTCAAGGCCTGGAACGACGTCGCGCCGGCCAAGTAGGTATACGCCATGAGGGCGATGGTGCTCGATCGAATAGCGCCGGCGGAGGAACGCCCGCTGCGCTTGCAGGATGTGGCCCAGCCTGAGCCCGGCGAAGGGCACGTGCTCATCGCTGTCGAGGCGTGCGGCGTCTGCCGCACCGACCTCCACCTCGTCGAGGGGGAAGTCGGTGCGGCCCTTCCGCTGATCCCCGGACATCAGGCGGCCGGGCGCGTGGTCGCCGTCGGCCACGGCGTGCGCGACCTGAATGTTGGTGATGCTGTCGGCGTCGGCTGGCTCGCGTACACCTGCGGCGAATGCGCGTACTGCCTGTCGGGGCGCGAGAACCTCTGCGGACGCGCGCGCTTCACCGGGCGCGATGTTGCCGGCGGGTACGCGGAGCGGATGGCCGCTGACGCGCGGTTCGTCTACAGGCTCCCTGACGGCTTCAGCGCGCTCGACGCGGCCCCGCTGCTCTGCGCCGGTATCATCGGCTATCGATCCCTGCGACTGTCGGGCATCCAGCCCGGGGGGCGGCTGGGGCTGATCGGGTTCGGCGCCTCGGCGCACCTGGCGATCCAGGTAGCGCTGCACTGGGGGTGCGAGGTCTACGCGTTCACGCGGGAGGAGCACCACCGGCAGCTCGCGCGTGATCTCGGCGCCGTCTGGGCAGGGCAGGCGTGGGAGGATCCGGGCGTCGCGCTCGATGCGGCCGTCATCTTCGCGCCTGCCGGCGAGCTGGTGCCGCAGGCGCTCGCGCGGCTCGACCGCGGCGCGACGGTGGCCGTCAACGCGATCCACATGTCACCCATCCCGTCATTCGACTATGAGCTGTTGTACTGGGAGCGCGGCGTGCGCAGCGTCGCAAACTTCACGCGAGGCGACGCGATCGCACTCCTGCGCCTGGCGGCCGAGATACCGGTGCGCGCTGACGTCGAGCGGTACGCGCTCGAAGACGCGAATGAGGCGCTGCTTCGCATCAAGCGCGGCGACGTGCATGGCGCCGCCGTCCTCGAGGTGCGGTAACTAGGATCGCCCGGTCCATGGCTCGCCCGTGATGTCGCCGACGTGGCTCATCACGTGGTCGATCGCGATCGCATCCAGCACCTGCGCAAGCGTGCCGGTGATGCCGCCTGCGGATCGGATGGGACTGGTGAAGAGCCGGTCGTCTGCCTCGGTGACGGCAGCGATCGTGCGGGCGCGGTTCGCCGCGAACTCGTCGATGAGCTCGTCGATGCCCACCGACGCGCGCTTCTCAACCTGACGGGCGTTGTAGTCGTCCATGCCGCCGCGTGGCGGACCCTGGGGCACGGCCGCCGGCTGCTCACGTGAGGCGCCGCTCGCCTCGGTTGCTGTTGGGGCATCGGCGGTCGACTGCTGCGCGAGGCCGACGAGGCGGGCGTACGTCCATTCGATCGACGCGATGTGCGCGAGGATCTGCTTCGCGTTCCAGCCGCTCTCGTAGCGCCCCGCAGAAAAGGACGCCTCGGGCAGCGCCCGCAATCTGCGCACGGCGTCATCGCCGGTCGCGCGCAGGCGTTCGATGATCCGTTCCTTCTCCGACATGGCTCCTCCTGACTTGGCGACGGCGACAGTGTGGTGGGGCGGTGGCCGTAACGCGAGACCGGCCTCAGGGAGGCCGGTTCGGTGCGGTTTAGATGGTGCCGAGGGGCAGAGTCGAACTGCCGACACTGCGATTTTCAGTCGCATGCTCTACCACCTGAGCTACCTCGGCATGTGATGCCCGGGCGCGGTCGCGGCCAATCCGGCCGACCGGGCGGGCACCTTACTGTAGCAAGCGACGTCCAGGCGCGGTATGCACGGCTATAGGACCGTGAGAGGATGGAGAGCGCCTACTTCTGCGGCAGCGAAAGTGCCGCCGCCGTTACTCTTCCGCAGGCGACGCCGCCTCAGCCTGAAGCGGCGGACTGGAGGACGGCCGTGCAGGCTTGCGCGAAAGGGTGCGCTGATAGAAGAGCCGGCCAGCGATATCGCGCAGCGCGGGAAAGAAAGCATTGAGGCCGTACGCCAGGCGGAGCGGCGGCATCGGGTTGATCTCCGGTCGTGGGCGCCGTACGGACGTCACGATCGCGCGCGCGACGTGTTCGGCTGACTGCATCGGCGCACGTACCGTCTCGTGACGCGGGCTGCGCGCGCGCTGGACGTCGAAGAACTCTGTGCGCGTGCTCGCCGGCAGGACGACGCTGGTGGTGACGCCGCTTCCTGCCAGCTCGCCGCGCAGCGCCTCAGTCATCGCCACCATGGCGAACTTTGTGGCGGCGTAGGCGCCATGAAGCGGGAACGCCATCTTCCCGACGACCGAGGCCACGTTGACGATGTGGCCGGAGCGCTGGCGCCGCATGACGGGCAGCACGAGCAGCGTCAGCCCGAACGCCGACATGAAGTTCAACTCGACCAGTTCGCGCATCATCTCCGGCGGCGTCTCTTCGATGGTGCCCGTGAATCCCGCGCCGGCGTTGTTCACAAGCACGTCGATACGGCCGTAACGCTCGAGCGCCGCCTGCACGATGCGTTCGCGGTCGGCGGGGATCGTCACGTCGGCGGTGACGGGCAGCGCGTCACCGCCGCTGCCGCGAATCTCGTCCGCGAGCGCCGTGAGCCGCGCGGCGCGCCGCGCGGCGAGCACGACGCCGTAGCCTCGCCGCGCGAACTCCAGCGCGGTCGCCCGCCCGATGCCGGCGCTGGCGCCGGTCACGATCGCGCACCGCCGGACGCCCATCTCGCTGTTCATCGGGCGCATTATCGCAGAGCGCCGCCCGTTTCGACGGGCGCTTTGCGGTGACGGCGCCTAGCGCGGTCCGCTGCTATACTTCGCGCGCATTTCCGGAGGTTCGTCGCGTGCCCGTATTGATCGTCGCATCATCTGAGAGCGGCGCCGGCAAGAGCTTGGTCGCCGCTGCGCTGGCCTATCGCCTCGGACGAGAAGGGAAGGCGGTCATGCTTGGCCGCCTGGCCGGTGATGACGGCGCTGAGCGCGATGCCGCCGCCTTCGCGCGCCTCGACGGCATCCAGACTGCGGGACGTCCGCTGACCGCCGACGACCTCAAGACGCAGGCAGGGCAGGACGTCATCCTCGAGGCGCCAGCGGGCCCGGTCGCCGGCGTTGCGAAGAAGCTTGGCGCGCGGGTGCTAGGCGTCGCCACGCCCGTGTCCCCGCCGCTCGATGTGACGGGCGACGCGCTGGCCGGGACCATCGTCACGCGCGCCCCTGCCGCCGACGCCAGTCGCATCGTCGCACGCCAGGGCGTCCTGTGCGTGCTTCCCGAAGATCGCGTCCTTGCGGCGCCGTCGGTCGCGGACATCGCCTCGTCGATCAACGCCCGGTGGCTCACGAAGGCCGACGGTAGCGACTCGATCGACCGCGTGATGATCGGGACGATCGCGTCAGATGCCGCCTCGCCCTACTTCGCGGCACGAGATCGCAAATGCGTAGTCACGCGCTACGACAAAACGGACGTCCAGCTCGCGGCGCTGCTCACCGATGTCGAGATGCTCGTGCTGACGGGCGGCGGCGAGCCCAGCCCCTACCTCCTCGACCGAGTGGCGGGCACGCGCGACGACATCTCGGTCGTGGTCGTCGAAGAGGACACGGTCGACGCGATGCGGGCGATCGAGGGCCTCTACGGCGCCAGCCGCTTCGAGGGCAACGGGAAGATGCTGCGTGCCGTCGAACTCCTCGACGAGGCCGGCTGTCCGTCGCCGCTCTAGGCCGGCACCGCGATCGGTGGGAGCGGGAAGGCCCCCCGCACCTGCTCATACGCGCGCCCCGCTCGCAGCAGCGTGGCCTCGTCCCATTGCCGCGCGACGAAGCTGACGCCGACAGGGAGCTGCGCCGACGTTAGGCCGCACGGCACCGTGAGCACTGGCTGGCCCGTGAGGTCAAACAGCGCCGTCAGGGCGATCCCTCGTCCCGTCGCATCGGCGCCCTCGCGTATCGATGCGATCGTCGGCGCCGGGAAGGGCACCGTCGGCACAGCGAGCACATCGACGCCGTCGAGGAGCGCGTCAGCCGCTCCCCCTCGCGCCCGTTCGAGCGCGCGCCGAGCGTTGACGTACGCCGTGCCGGGTACGGCCGCGCCGGCGTCGAGGACACGCGCGACGTCCTCGCCATAGTCCTGCTTCCGTGATGGGAAGTACGGCGCATGGTACGCGGCCGCCTCGACGATGAGGATGGTTGTCGCGGCTGTGTTCCACTCCTGCGCATCTGGGAAGTCGGTCTCACGTATCTCGGCGCCGGCGGCCTCGAGACCGTTGATCGCCGCCCGCACGAGCCGTTCGACATCGGCGTCGAGCTGTTCCCAGAAGTGCTGCCTCGGCAGGCCCACGCGCAGCCCCTTCGGCCCACGCTCGATCTCGGCCAGGTAGTCCGGCGCTGGCACGTGCGCGGTCGACTGATCGTCGGCGTCGGGTCCGGCGATCGCCTGCAGCACGATGGCGCAGTCGCGCACCGTGCGTGCGAGCGGCCCGGGGTGGTCGAGCGTCCACGAGAGCGGTACGACGTCGCGCAGACTCACGCGTCCGTACGTCGGCATGAGGCCGACGCAGCCGCAGAAGTGTGACGGGATGCGGATGCTGCCGGCCGTGTCGCTGCCGAGCGCGACGCAGGCGAGCGCGGCTGCCGCTGCCGCGCCTGACCCTCCGGAAGAGCCGCCCGGGATGCGCTCCGTGTCCCAGGGGTTACGAATGGCCCCGAAGTGCGGGTTGTCGGAGGTGATGCCGCAGGCCCACTCGTGCATGCCGAGCTTGCCCAGGCTGATCGCGCCCGCCGCGCGCAGGCGCTCGACGACCGGCGCGTCGCGTTCGGGGATCCACTCCGCGAGGATCTTCGAGCCGGCGGTTGTGCGGACGCCTCGCGTGGCGAAGAGATCCTTGTGCGCGATCGGCACGCCGTGGAGCGGCCCGCGGTACTCGCCGCGCGCGATGGCGTCCGTGGCCACCCGCGCCTCCGTGAGGGCCTGTTCGCCGGTCACGGTGATGTAGGCGTTCAACAGGGGGTTGAGGCGCTCGATGCGGTCGAGCAGCGTCCGCGTGAGCTCGACGGGGCTGATGCGTCTGGCCGCGATCTCAGCGGCGACGGCTTCGAGTGAGAGGACGCAGACGTCGTCGTTGGTCACGTAGCCAAAACCTCCGTTCGTTCTCGGTGTCACGTCGCGTTCGGCGACAAGCGCGCTACTCGTGGTTTTGTCGCCGACGGTCTCGGAGCGAGTGGCGTCAGTATAAGCGCGAAGCGAGCTGAGATTGGCGAGCTAGGACTGGGCGCGGAGCGTCTTCACGCGCTCCACGATCTGCGGCAGCGCCTCGCCCGAGGGCGCGCGGATGGACGCGACGCAGTGCGGCGAGAACGGCGTCGGCTCGACGTTCACCTCGACGAGCGCGCCGCCGCGCTCGAGCACCATCTCCGGGAACCATGCAGCCGGCGTTACCGTCGCCGAGGTTCCCGCGATGAGCATGCAGTCGGCTTGCTCCGCCTGCCTGTGACACTCGGCGAGGAACTCGCGCGGGATCGGCTCGCCGAACATCACGGTGTCGCTCTTCACGAGGCCGCCGCAGTGCGGGCATGCCGGCGGCACCTCGGTGACGGTGAACTCAGCCCAGGGCCAGCGCGCGCCGCACTCGACGCAGCGCACCTTCGTGCGGTTGCCGTGGATCTCGGTCACGGCGACGCTGCCGGCTTCGAAGTGCAGGTTGTCGATGTTCTGTGAGATCGTGTGTTTGAGGACGCCGAGCCGTTCGAGTTCCGCCATGGCGTGGTGGCCGGCGTTCGGTCTGGCGGCGTTCAGCGCGCGCGTGAACTCGTCGTCGCTCTGCCGCCGTGCGAGGATCTGCTGCCAGTGCGCGCCGGGATCGCGCATGAAGCGCTGGTAGCCGTCCATCGGCGGCTCGCCGTGCTTCGTCCACAGGCCGCCGGCGCCGCGGAACGGCGGGATGCCGCTCTCGACGGAGATGCCGGCGCCGACGAGCGCGATCGCATAGCGGGCGTTTGCAAGCGCTTCTGCCGCGGCTGCGATCTGACCGTCGAGGCCGTCGTCCATGCGTGCGCTCTGCTACCGGTCCCGCTCGATCTGCTCGCCGAGTGCGGCCTGGGCGGCGGCGAGGCGCGCGATCGGCACGCGGAACGGCGAGCAGCTCACGTAGTCGAGCCCGATGTCGTGGAAGAACTCCACGGACTTCGGCTCGCCGCCGTGCTCGCCGCAGATGCCGAGCTTGAGGTTCGGCCGCGTCTGCCGGCCCGCCGCGATCGCCTGCTTCATGATCGCGCCGACGCCCGATTGGTCGATCGTCTCGAACGGATTCTCCTTGAGGATGCCCATCTCCAGGTAACGCGCGAGGAACTTGCCCTCGGCGTCGTCGCGACTGAAGCCGAGCGTCGTCTGCGTCAGGTCATTCGTGCCGAACGAGAAGAACTCGGCCGTCTCCGCGATCTGCCCCGCCGTGACCGCCGCGCGCGGGAGCTCGATCATCGTCCCGAACTGGTACGCTACCTGCACGCCCGCCGTCTCCATCTCCTTGCGCGCCGTCGTCTCGAGCAGCTCACGCAGGTGCTTCAGCTCCGTCTCGAAGCCGACGAGCGGGATCATCACCTCCGGGAGCACCTCGATCCCCTGCTGCGTGAGCTTGATCGCCGCCCGGAAGATCGCCTTCACCTGCATCTCATTGATCTCGGGGTAGAGGATGCCGAGCCGGCAGCCGCGCAGGCCGAGCATCGGGTTCTGTTCGCGGACGGCGTTGACGCTCGCGAGCAGTTGCTCCTTCTCGTGCAGCTCGCGCAGCTCGTCGGCGCTCTTGCCCTCGATGCGCAGCCGCGTCACCTCTTCGAGCAAGGCGTCGTGGTCCGGCAGGAACTCGTGCATCGGCGGGTCGATCAGGCGGATCGTGACGGGCTTCCCCGCCATCACGCGGAAAATCTCCTCGAAGTCGCCCTGCTGCATGGGCAGGATCTTCTCGAGCGAGCCGAGGTAGCGGCCCATCGGGCCCTCCATCCGGCCGTGCACGTCGTGCAGCCGCTCCTCCAGCCGCGTGCGCTTCTCGCCGGTCGCGTTCTCCAGCTCCTTCGCGAGGGCGTCGGCTTCGGCCTGCAGCGCCTTGGCCTCGCGGGCGGCGAGGATCATCTCGCGCACGACCGGCAAGCGGGACTTCTCGAGGAACATGTGCTCGGTGCGGCAGAGCCCGATGCCCTCCGCGCCCAGCTCGACGGCTTTCGCGGCATCGGGCGGCGTGTCGGCGTTCGTCCGCACCTTGAGCCTGCGCGTCTCGTCGGCCCAGCGGAGGAACTCGTCGAGCTCGTCGAAGAGCTCCGCCTCCGCGGCTGGGATCATCCCCAGGAACACGGAGCCGGTTGAGCCGTCGATAGTGAGGATCTGCCCCTGGTGGACGGTGACGCCGTTGATCGAAAAGCTTTTCGTCTCCTCGCTGACCGAGATCGTCTCGCAGCCCGAAACGCACGGCTTCCCGAAGCCGCGCGCGACCAGCGCCGCATGGCTGCTCATGCCGCCGCGCTCGGTGAGGATGCCCTGCGCGGCCTGCATCCCGTGGATGTCGTCCGGCGACGTCTCCTCCCGTACGAGGATGACGCGCTCGCCGCGGCGGCCGATGCCGGCCTCGGCGGCGGTGTCGGGGTCGAAGATCGCCTTCCCGACGGCCGCGCCGGGCGACGCCGGGAGGCCGTGCGCGACATCGATGAACCGCGCCCTGGCGAGCAGCGTCGCCCGGTCGTCCTCGGACATCGCGTTCCAGGCATCGATGTCCATTGTCTGCACGCCCCCGCCTTCGACGAAGATGACGGGCGGACTCTGGTCGATGAGCGTCGCGACGTCCTTCGCCACCTCGCCCAGCGGGATGGTCTGCACGCGCGGGTCGATGTGCGGGTGGAGCAAGTCGTCGAGGCGCTGCGGCGTTACACGCTGGAGCGCCTCGTTCTTGTCGATCAGGCCCTCATGCACCATGTCGACCGCGATCTTCACCGCCGCGCGCGTCGTGCGCTTGCCGACGCGGCACTGCAAGATGTACAGGCGCCCCTTCTCGAACGTGAACTCGACGTCCATCACGTCGTGATAGTGCCGTTCGAGCGTGTTGCAGATCTCGGCGAACTCGGCATAGAGGCGCGGGTTCTCATCTTTCAGGTGGGCGATGGGGCTCGGCGTGCGGATGCCGGCGACGACGTCTTCGCCCTGCGCGTTGACGAGATACTCGCCCCAGATCGCGCGCTCGCCGGTGGCCGGGTCGCGGGTGAACGCGACGCCTGTGCCCGAGTCGCTGCCCATGTTCCCGAAGACCATGGTCTGCACGTTGACAGCCGTGCCGAGGTCGTGCGGGATCTTCTCGATCTCGCGGTAGCGGAAGGCGCGCTCGTTGTTCCAGGAGTTGAAGACGGCGCGGATGGCCAGCTCTAGCTGCTGCATCGGGTCGTCCGGGAAGGGGTTGCCCGTCTCGTCCGTCACGTGCGCCTTGAAGCGGTCGACCACCGCGCGCAGGCTGTCGGGCGTCAATTGCCAGTCCTCGTCGACGCCGGCCGCGGCCTTTGCCTCGTCGAAGATCCGGTCGAACTTGCGGCGTTCGAGGCCCAGCACGATGTCGGAGAACATCATGATGAAGCGGCGGTACGCGTCGAGCGCGAAGCGCTCGTCGCTCGTTTGCTCAATCAGGCCGCGCAGCGTCGTGTCGTTGAGGCCGAGATTGAGCACCGTGTCCATCATCCCGGGCATCGAGAATTTGGCGCCGCTGCGCACGGACACGAGCAGCGGCGCCGCCGCATCGCCAAACCGCTTCCCGGCGGCCGTCTCCACCTCCGCGAGGGCGTGCCGCACCTGATCCATCAGCCCGTCGGGGAGCTGCATGCCGAGCCTCGTGTACTCGTTGCACGCCTCCGTCGAGATCGTGAAACCGGGCGGCACCGGCAGGCCAAGGTTGGTCATCTCGGCGAGGTTCGCGCCTTTGCCGCCGAGCAGGTCCTTCTGCTCCTTGCGGCCCTCGCGGAAGAGGTAGACGTACTTCTTGCCCATCCCTTGTTCTCCTGTCGCTGAAAGCGCCCGGGGCGGCGCGTCCGCGCCACGAACGGGTGCCGCCCGCCGGACGAGGCGTCGCAAGATGCTCGTTATGTGACGGTTCGATCGTATCCCGCGGAAAGGGGTTGTGCCATCGGGTCTGACGTATCAAAAGGATACCACCGCATCGCGCGGGCGGGTCGCTGCGTCGCCATCTCGCGCGCAAGCGCACGGCGGCTTCACCCCGTTCGTTCGGTATCGGCTGAGCTACAATCGGCGTCGTGGAGAACCTCACCCCCATCCGGCGTCAGTACCTCGACATCAAGCGCCGGTACCCGCACGCGATCGTCTTCTTCCGCCTCGGCGACTTCTACGAGACGTTCGACGAGGACGCGGAGCTGTGCGCGCGCGAGTTGGAGCTGACGCTCACGTCGAAGCCAATGGGGAAGGGGATCCGCGTGCCGCTCGCCGGCGTGCCCTATCACTCGGTCGACAGCTACCTCGCGCGTCTCATCGCCAGGGGCTACAAGGTCGCGTTGTGCGAGCAGATGAGCGATCCCGCCACGACGAAGGGGATCGTCGAGCGCAAGGTGGTGCGCGTCGTCACGCCGGGCACGTTGATCGAGAGCAACCTTCTCGACGAACGCGCCAACAACTACCTCGCCTGCCTCGCTCCCGCGAAGCGGCGCGGCGACGACGCCTGGCAGGGGCTCGTGGGGTTCGCGTATGTCGATGTGAGCACCGGCGAATTCGTGGCGGGCGCCCTCGCGCCTGACGCTGCCGCGGCCGAGATGTCGCGGATCAGGCCGGCGGAGGTGCTGCTCCCGGACCAGAGTGGCCGGCCGTCGTGGCTCGATCCAGCGTGCGTGGTCACGCCCGTCGAACCTCTGTGGTTCGATGCCGAGGTGGCGCACGTCACGGTGATGGAGCAGTTCCGCGTCGCCTCGCCGGAAGCGTTCGGCCTCGAGCGCGGGTCGGCCGCCGTCACGGCGTGCGGCGCGACGATCATGTACCTGCGGGAGAACCAGGCGGACATCGTGCCGCTGATCACGGCCATACGCGCGCACCGGCCCGACGCGTACGCGGCGCTCGATGCCCACACGATGCGCAATCTCGAGCTGTTTGGCGCCGGGCGTGACCACCGGCGCGAGGGATCGCTGCTGGCCACGCTCGATGTCATGGCGACGTCGATGGGGGCGCGGCTGCTGCGGCGGCGGCTCGGGCAGCCGCTGCTCGACATAAACGCAATCGAGCGGCGTCTCGACGAGGTGGCCTATTGCCACGAAAGCGCGCTCCGGCGCGGGCGTATGGTCGAGGGGCTGCGTTCCATGCCGGACCTTGAGCGGCTGGTCAGCCGCATCGTCGCGGGCACGGCGCAGCCGCGCGAGCTTGTGTCGCTGCGGAACGGTCTCGCACTGATCCCGGCGATGCGGGAGGCGATCGAGCAGGGGAGCGACGCGCGCATCGCGGACATCGCGTCGAGACTGCGCCCGTGCGACGATGCCACCGCCGCGATCGCGCAGGCGATCGACGACGAGCCGGGCGCGACGCTTGACGCGGGCAACGTCGTGCGGGCGGGATTCTCTGAGGAGCTCGACAGCCTGCGGCTGATCACGCGCGACGTCCGCCGCTTCCTCGCCGAGCTCGAGGCCGGCGAGCGTGAGCGCACGGGCATCAAGTCGCTCAAGATCGGCTACAACCGTGTGTTCGGCTACTACATCGAGGTGAGCAAGGCGAACACCGCGCTCGTGCCCGAGCACTACGAGCGGCGCCAGTCTCTGGTCAACGCCGAACGCTACGCGACGCCACAGCTCCGCGAATACGAGACGCAGATCCTGCACGCGAGGGACCGCATGCAGGAGATCGAGACGACGATCTTCCGGCAGGTGTGCGCGCAGGTCGCCGCGGCCGCGCCACAGATCCTCGCGACGGCGGCAGCGGTCGCCGAACTCGATGTCGCATGCGCGCTGGCCGAGGCCGCATCGCGCTACGGCTACACGAGGCCCGCGCTCGACGACGGCGACGCCATCGAGATTCACGACGGGCGCCACCCGATGGTCGAACGCTCGCTTGCGGCGGGCGCCTTCGTGCCGAACGACACGCGCCTCTCGTCGGGGGGCGAACAGATCATCGTCCTCACCGGTCCGAACATGGCGGGCAAATCGACGTATCTGCGCCAGGTGGCGCTCATCGTCATCATGGCGCAGGTCGGCAGCTTTGTGCCGGCATCGGCGGCCCGCATCGGCCTCGTCGATCGCGTGTTCACGCGCGTGGGCGCGGGCGATGACCTGACGTCCGGCCAGTCCACGTTCATGGTCGAGATGATCGAGACGAGCGCGATCCTCCATAACGCGACGTCGCGCTCGCTGATCATCCTGGACGAGATCGGGCGGGGGACGAGCACGTTCGACGGCATGGCGATCGCGCGCGCCGTCGTCGAGTACCTGCACAACAAGCCCGGGCTGCAGGCGAAGACGCTGTTCGCCACGCACTACCACGAGCTTGTCGAGCTGGCCGACCATCTGCCACGCGTGCGCAACTACAACGTGGCCGTCGCCGAGGAGCACGGCCGCATCGTCTTTCTCCGCCGCATCGTGCCGGGCGGCGCCGACCGCAGCTACGGCGTGCATGTCGCGGAGCTTGCCGGGCTGCCGAAGGCGGTCGTGCAGCGCGCCCGGGACGTGCTCCACGAGCTGGAGTCGGGCACGGGCAACGGGCACCGTGCGCGCGCGCCGTCGCCGCAGCTCGAGCTGTTCCCTCAGCCCGCGCCCGAAGACGGGCTCCGCGATGCGCTCGCCGCCATCGACGTCGAGAGCATGACGCCGCTCGACGCGCTCAACCGGTTGTTCGAGCTGCGCGAGCGGGCACGCTCGCTCGGCAACGGCGGACGCGCGCCATGAGCGCGAAGCTCGACGAGCGCCAGCTCCGCTTCGTGCGCAAGCCGCGCATCGCCACGCTGGCGACCGTCCGGCGCGATGGATCGCCGCACATCACGCCGGTCTGGTACCGCTATGACGAAAGCGGCGACTTCGTCGTGATGGCCGACGACGGATCGCAGAAGCTGCGCAACATCGAACGTGACCCGCGGGTCGAGCTGTGCATCGACGATCGCGAGCGTCCGCCGTACCACACGGTGATCGTGCGCGGGCGCGCTGCGGTCGAGGCGCAGCCGCCGTCATACGAGGAGCGGCTCGCGCTCGCCGCGCGATATCTCGGAGACGAGGCCGGGCGCCGTTACGTCGACACGATGCAAAGGCCTGACCAGCGCCTGATTCGCATCAGGCCGCAGCGCATCGTCGGCTGGTAGTCAGGGATAGATCCCGGCGCCGGAACCCTCGAAGGGGTCGGTCGCCTGTCCGACAGGCGTCAGCTCGATGCGGTTGCCCAGCGCCTTCAGGCGCACCATCGTGATCGCCCGGTGGAACACCGCCGTCCCGCGCTCGTCGCGGGCGGTGATGGTGATGGGCGCCAGCCGGTCGAGCGCGGGCAGCGGCGTGAAGACGGTGTCTCCCGGCGGCACCTCGAAGGGAACGCGCTCGTTCACCTGCACGTAGAGCGGCTGCTGCGTCGGATTGACGAAGGCCACTTTCTCGTTTGCCTGGCAGATCGCGCCCGCCGTCAGCACAGCGAGGCACAGCGTGGACGCAAGGAGGATTCGCATGTTTGGTCTCCGGGCTCGTTTAGGTTTTCGTCCGGCGACCGCTTGGCTGCATGGTTAAAAGCTCGGGAGCGATTAGTTCTTTGCCGTCCCCGGCACGCCCAGGCGGAACTGCGGGCTCAGCGCCTCGAGCATGTTGATGCGGCCTTCGCCCGCCCAGTTGGGACGGTCGCCGTCCGGGACGGCCGTGGCCGTGTC
>Ga0073934_10002539_pt1 | contig 37476 bp, 28 predicted proteins | sample LarsenN4metaG_FD_76834 | JGI IMG/M metagenome (GOLD analysis project Ga0073934, IMG submission 76834) | Hot spring sediment bacterial and archeal communities from British Columbia, Canada, to study Microbial Dark Matter (Phase II) - Larsen... ... | reverse complement strand
GACGAGCGCGGCCAGGGCGAGGGCCCACCCGAACGTCCTGCTCAGATGTCTCCTCGACCGGATGGCCACCTCGTCCTCGTCGTCCGGAGCGCCGCCTGGCAGGCGGTGCCGCAGTGCTTCCGACCGTACTCATGGCGAGGGAAGGGAGCGCCCCCGCTTGGGGTGATGCGCGTCCCTCGAACGGGGGAACGGAGCGGGCCCCGCCGCCCTGCTTCCGGGCCCGTGCAGGCGCGCGGGGAGGAAGCGGCCCGCGCTTCCGGAATCGAAGGAGCCGTGGACGTCGTCGCGGGAGCCGTCGGGCTCGTCGCCGGGCTCGCGCTCGGGCCGCTCGCCGACCGGCTGGCGACGAACACGCCCCTGCACGCGCCGCCGCTCCGGCGCGTTCCGGCCTCTCGCCGCCTGCCGCTCGTCACCGCCGCCACCGGGGCGCTCCTCGGCGCCTGCGGCCTCTCCTTCGGGCTCACGCTGGAGGGCCTGGCGGCGGCGCTGCTCTGCCTCTGCCTCGTCGTCCTCACACGCACCGATCTCGAGCACCGCCTGCTGCCCGACCGGATCGTGCTCCCGGGCGCGGTCGCGGTCCTCGCGCTGCGGACGGCGGACGAGCCGAGCGTCGAGTGGACGCTCGCGGCGCTCGGCGCCGCCCTCGCCCTCTTCCTCGTCGCGCTCGCCTACCCGCAGGGGCTCGGGATGGGGGACGTGAAGCTCTCCCTCCTGCTCGGGGCCGGGCTCGGGCTCCCGGTCGTGGTCGCGTTCTTCGTCGGCTTCTTCCTCGCCTTCGTCCCCGCCGCGGTGCTCCTCGTGCGGCACGGCCGCGCGGCGCGCAGGAAGGCGATCCCGCTCTGGCCCTTCCTCACCGCCGGCGCGGTCGTCGCGCTCTTCGCCGGCGAGGACGTGCTCGACTGGTACACGCACCTCGGCGCCTGATCTCGACCCTTGGTGAAGGCTCAAGGAGTGGCGGCGCCGCGCCGATTCCCTGTCCGTGGAACGTGCGCTCAGCTCCGCTCGGGCCTCGGAGCCGCTCTCGGCCGCGCTGCTGGCTGCGGCCGCACGCGCCGCCGCCGAGGCCGCGCGAGAGCAGCGCGAGCCGGCCCGGGCGATCGACGCGGCCGCCGGCGTGCTGCACGAGGCGGCGCCGGGGGTGCTGCCGGCCGTCTTCGTCCTCCAGCACGGACGCCTGTGGCTCGTCGCGCAGCGCGGCTACGCCGTCGTCCCGGACGGGATCGGGCTCGACCGCGGGGTCATGGGCCGCGCCGTCCGGCGTGGCCGCCCGCAGCGGGTCGCCGACGTGGGCTCGGATCCCGACTACGTCGGCGCGCTGCCGAGCGTCGTCTCGGAGCTGGCCGTTCCGCTCCTCGCCGAGCGCGGGAGCCCGCGCAGCGCCGTCGGCGTCCTCAACGTCGAGTCCGGGCGGGAGCTGCCCGGGGAGGCGGCGCGCCTGGTGCGCCCGCTGACGGTGGCGCTGACCCCGCTCGTCTCCGCCCTCGCCGAGAGCCAGCTCGACCTGGCCGGGCTCGCCCGCCTCTTCGTGCACCTGAGTAGCCTGCGCGAGCCGGAGGAGATCGCGTCGCTCGCCGCCGCCGCGCTGCCCAAGGTGCTTCCGGTCGAGGCGAGCCACGTGCTCCTGTGGGGCGAGCGGGGGGAGGCGCGCGAGGCCGCCTGCTGGCGAGCCCGGGAGGGTAGCCGGCCTCTCTCGCTCACAGACCTCGAGCGTGCCCGCTCGCGGGTCGATCCCGGTGTGGTCTGCCAGGTGCTCGCGGGAGCGCCCCGAGGGCCGGCGCGTCCTCCCCAGCCGACGCTCGCCTGGCTTCCCCTGCGAGCCGGCGGGCAGGAGCTGGGGGCGCTGGTCGGCGTCTGCCGGCCCGACCGCCCCGTCGAGACCACGGGGCTGGACACCGCCGCCGTCTTCTCGGCGCACGTGGCCGCCTCCCTCGACGCCGCGCTCTCCCTGCGCCGGGAGCGCGAGAGCGCGCTCACGGACTCCCTGACCGGCATCCTCAACCGGCGTGGCCTCGAGGAGTGCCTCGAGCGGGAGCTCGCCGCGGCGCACGAGCGCCGGCTGCCGGTGAGCGTGCTCGTCCTCGACTGCGACGACTTCAAGGAGGTCAACGACCGGGCGGGCCACGACTTCGGGGACGCGCTCCTGGAGGAGGTCGCCGCCACGCTGGAGCGCACGCTGCCCGAGGGCGCGCTCGCCGCCCGCCTCGGCGGCGACGAGTTCGTGGTCGTCCTGCCCGGGGCGGACGCCGACGCCGCCTCCGAGCACGGAGCCCGCCTGCGGCGCGAGCTGGCGGCCGGGCTGACCGACGCCGGCTTCCCGCTGCGCATGAGCGCCGGGATCGCCACCTACCCCTTCGACGGTGCCGACGGGACGGCGCTCGTGCGGGCGGCCGACCAGGCGCTGTACGCAGCCAAGGAGGCCGGCAAGGACCGGGTCGCCTCCTTCCGCGACCTCGCCCTGACGCGGGCCCACCCGGCGCCTCCGGCTCTGCCCTCGCCCGCGACGGAGCGCCGCGCCGGACGCCGCAGCGACGGCACGCTCCTCGCCGAGACCCTGGCCGCGGTCCGGGCGATCGAGTCCGAACCCGACCCCGACGCGGTCTGCGAGCGGCTCTGCAAGGCGCTCGTCTTCCTCGTCGGGGCGACCGGCTGCTCGGTCTCCCGGGTCGCCGGCGAGCACCTGGTCGAGACTGCCGGCCATGCCCTGCGGGACATATCCCTGGGCGGCGACGCCGTCTACGTGATCTCGGACTTCCCCCTGACCGAGGAGGTGCTCGCGAGCGGCGAGGCGCGGGCGCTCTCCTTCCTCGACGACGAGATCGACCGGGCCGAGGCCTTCCTCCTGCGCGAGCTGGGAATGCAGGCGCTCTTGATGGTCCCGCTCGTCGTCCGCGGGCAGCCGTGGGGGCTCGTGGAGCTGTACGAGATGCGCCTGCGCAGGTTCTCCGCGAGCGACGTCGCGCTCGCCGAGCTGCTCTGCAGGGCGGCCGCGCGCCGGCTGGAGACGCTTCCGCCCGCGGAGGAGGTGCGCGGGCCCCGGCGCGTCTACCGGCTGCCGCGAGACGCCGAGGCGGCCCCGCCCGGCGCGCCGACGAGGTAGGCGCAACGCCGCGCGTCGCCCGGGAGCGGCGACGGCCCGGTGCGGGCGACTACGTACCGGGCGCCCTCGACCTCGACTGCGTCCCCGGGGGAGAGGGGGGGCTGCACGGCCTCGACGAGCCGGTAGCGCTCTCCCGGCACGAACAGGAGCACGGGAGCCGGGGCGGACGCTTCCGGCGGCACGCTCGCCCCTCCGGCCGGCGCGCAGGCGGCCAGCTCGGCCTCGCGCGCGGCCAGCTCGGCCTCGCGCCGCTCGAGCGCCCGCTCGCGCCGCTCGAGCGCCGCCCTCCTCAGCTCGACCGCGCCTACCTCCGCCCGTCGCCGGGCGAGCTCGGCCTCCTGCGCACGGAGGGCCGCCTCGCGCTCGGTCAGCTCCGCGATGAGCTGGGTCAGCTCGAGCTCGCGCTCCTCCAGGTCGGCCGACCCGAGGCGGAGGAGCCGCTCGACCGAGAGCCGCGAGTCGCGTAGGAGCTGCTCGCGGCGCTCGAGCTCCTCGACCTTGCCGGCGAAGCGCGCCGCGTGCTCCTCCAGCTCGCGACGGCGGGCCTCGAGGAGCCGCACGAGCCGCTCCTCGGGAGCCGGGCCGCGGACGAGCAGCTTGCGCAGGAATCCGCTCAGGCCGTGGCCGCGCTCCTCCTCGGAGCGCGGCTCGGCGCCGGCACCCGGCTGCGGCTCCAGCTAGCGTCCCCCCGCGTGCGGGTCGAGGGTGGCCGGCGGGCCGGTCCTAAGCCGTCGAATTCGGAGCGGCCAGCCGGCCGGCTCCGACTTCGCCGCGCGCGCGGCTACTCCTGCCCCGCGGTACCTCGAGTGGAGGGTCAAGGATCGTGGCGGCGAATCCGATACTCGTCCCATGGATCCCCACGGCGCCCGGCTCCTGCTCGCCCGGATCAGGGCCGGCGTCGCCGTCGGCACCCGGATCGAGCTGGTGCGCGACCCCGAGGACGAGTCCGGGCTGTGCGCCGGCGACCGCGGCGTCGTGCACGGGATCGGCCCCGACGGTCGTGTCCACGTCGTCTGGGACCGCGGCATCGCGGTCGACATCGACCCTGCCCGCACCCCCTTCCGGCCGCTGGCGGCGTAGCTCACGGCGCGAAGCCCGGCTGCTGGCCGCGGCCGGTTCGCACGCCGAAGTCGGCGGTCACGACCACCGCCGGCCCACCGCCGAAGAGGGGCGGGGAGGGGCTTGCCCAGAACGCGCCGATCCCGGCCTCGCGCCATGCCGCCGAGAGGATGATCTCACGGTGCGGCGGGGAGTCGAGCCATGCGCCGACGACCGCTCGCGCTCCCGTGCCGTCGGTGCCGGCGAGCAGCGTCTCTCCGACCGCCCAGCGCTCCCAGCCGCGGTCGGGGTAGAAGCGCCGGAGGCGGTCGGCGAAGCTCGTCCCGTCGGGGGAGTCGTGGTCGAAGAAGCCCGCGCGAAGCATCGCGCGCGAGTGAGACGCCGCCGCCGCGCGCAGGGGGTCGGCCGGGCGGAGCGGGCGCAGGCCGCGGGCGGCCCGCACCCGGTTCAGCTCGCGCAGCACCTGAGCCTCGAGCGCGGCGAGGCGGGCGAGCGCGTCGGCGTCCTGCGGCGAGGCCGCAGGAGCCGGCGAGGAGGCGACCGCGAGCGCGGGCGCGAGGACGGCCAAGACGAGGAGCTGCCGCATGCCTGAGAGCGGCATCGGCGCGCAGCGGGGCTCGCTCCTCCCCCGTTCGAGGGAGGAGCGCGAGATGCGCTACGGCGTTCCGAGCCCGGCGCGCTCGGGCACGGCCCGGCGCGGGCGGAGCTTCGCCTTCGCCTTCGCCTTCGCCGCGCTCGCCTTCGGGCTACGCAGCGCCTCGGGGGCCTGGGGCGAGACCGGACGGGCGCCGGAGGCGCCCCGGGCGCGCGGGGGAGCCGTCCGGCGGAGGTCGCCCCGGCCGCCGGCGCCGGCTGCCCGGCCCATGCCGGAGCGGCCCTGCGCACCGCGCTCGCTGCGAAGCTGGCCGGGCGCAGCCCCGCCGCCCGCGCGCACCTGGCCCGGTGCCGAGCCCTTGCCGCGCGCGAGGCCCTCGTCCACGGACCGTCCGGGCGCGGTCGCGCTTCGTCCGGGCTGAACGGTGCTCGGGGCGGCCGGCGCCTTCCCTCCCGGCCGGGAGCCGCGCTCGCTCGCCCCGGTCACGGCGACGCCGCCGGCGACGCTCGCCGCGGTCACGACCGCGGCGGCCTTGAGGGCGAGCCCCCCGGCGAAGAGGCCGCCTCCCGCGCTCGCCGCCGCGCCCGCGCTCGCCGCCGCCGCACCCGCGCCGGCCGCGGGCAGCGCGGCCGCCGCGGCCGAGCTCTCGAGCCCCCGGAAGAGGCCGAGCGAGAGCGGGACGGGGAGGAGCGCGAGGCCGCGCAGGGCCTTGCGGTGGCGGGCCTGGATGCGTGCGAAGTGGGCGCAGTCGGGGCACTCGTCCAAGTGCTCGCGCAGCCGGCGGCGCTCCTTGCGCCCGAGCCGGCCGTCCGCCGCCCGGGAGATCGCGAGCTGGGCCTCCGAGCAGGTCAGGTGCTGCGTCAGCTCCTCGGCCAGCGAGCGGCGGGCGCGGAAGAGAAGGGTCTCGAGAGCGGAGGTCGTCACCTCCAGGATCTCGGCGATCTCCGCGTACGAGCGGCCCTCGAACTCGCGCAGGACGATCGCCTGACGCTGCTGCGGGGGGATCCGGGCGAGGGCGGTCAGGAGCTCGCCCACGGTCGGCCCATCCTCCTCCGCCGGCGCCTGGCCGGCGATGCGGTCGTCGAGCTCGACCTGGCGCGGCCGGGCCTGCTCCTGGCGGAAGCGGCCCTTGATGGCGTTGCTCGCGATCGCGAGCAGCCAGCTCTCCGGCTTGCGCGGGCGCACGCCCTGCTCGAGCGCCCGGTAGGCGTTCAGGAAGGTGGTCTGGGTGACGTCCTCGGCGTCGGCGCGGTTGCCGAGCACGGCCAAGGCGTAGCGGTAGATGCTGGCGCCGTGGCTGCGGTAGAGGGCGTCGAGCTGGCGCGCTGCAGCGTGACCGGTCTCGGTGACGGCCATGCGCTCACGGTCGCCGACGGGGCGCTCCCCCGCAACCCCCCATACAAACTCTTAACACCTGCCCGCGCAGGGTCTGACCGGCGCGCGCGTCTCTCCCTCCGAAGCAGGAGACCCCCCTTCCAAGGAGACCCGATGAAGAAGACACTGCTCGTGATCGGCGCCCTGCTCGCGCTCGTTCCGGCGGCCCTTGCGGCCCCGCCGGATCCGAGCCCGAGCCCGGCGCCGCTCTGCCGGCAGCAGCAGGCGAGCATGTCGGCCGCCGACTTCGCCGCCCTGTATCCGGGGAGCAAGCCGAAGAGCGCGTTCGCCCGCTGCCTCGCGCGGCAGACGCAGCAGGCCTCGCAGCACGCCGACAACGCCGCCAAGGCGTGCAAGGCCGAGCGGGCATCCCTGGGCGAGACGGCGTTCAACGCGAAGTGGGGCCAGAACCGCAACGACCGGAACGCGTTCGGGAAGTGCGTCTCCGCGACGGCGCGCGGCCTGACCGTGGAGCAGCAGCAGGCGACGCTCAACGCGGCGAAGAAGTGCAAGAACATGCGCGCGTCGAACCGCGCGGCCTTCGAGACGGCCTACGGGACGAGGCGCAACGCGTTCGGGAAGTGCGTCGCCGCGAACGACTGACGCGGATCTGACAGCACCGCGCGGCGGTAGGCGGCACCGCCGCGGCGGAGGGGGAAGAGACGGAGGAGGCCGGGAGGCCTCCTCCGTCCTCCTCCTCCTACAGGGGCTCCCAGCGGGGCAGCGTCACGGTCAGCGTGGTCGGCCCGCCGGGTGCGCTCTCGATCTCGAACGTGCCGCCGAGCATGCGCACGCGCTCGCCCATTCCGACGAGCCCGAGCCGGCCCCGCTGCGCTGCCTTGGCGAGCGCACGCTCGACCTCGAACCCCATCCCGTCGTCCACGATCCGCACCTCGATCGCGCTCCGGCGCGCGCTCAGCCGCACCTCCACCGAGGAGGCACCGGAGTGCTCGCGGACGTTCGCGAGCGCCTCCTGGATCATCCGGAAGACGGTGATCCGCTGCGCCGAGGAGAGCGAGTCCGGGTCGCCCCGGATCTCCAGCCTCGCCTCGATCCCTGCGCGCTCGGCGAAGGCGTCGACCTCGCGGTGGAGGATCTCGCCCAAGGGGCGGCTGAGGACGCTCTTCGTCTCGAGCGAGTGCGCCAGCTCGCGGAGCTGCCGGTCGAGCTCGGTCAACCGGGCGGTGAGGTCGTCGAAGCGTCCGTAGGCCTGCTCGCGGTGGCTCTCCAGCACGAAGGGGTACACCTGCTGCTGGAGCAGGCGCACGTCGGCCGCGAGCGCGAGCACGTCCTGGATCGGCCCGTCGTGGAGGTCGAAGCCGAGGCGCATCAGCCGCCGCTCGGAGGCCGCGACCAGCGTCCGCTCGCGTTCCCCGGAGCGCTCGAGGAGCTGCTCGCGCTCGAGCACGGGGCCGAGCGCCGTGGCCACGGCGCGGAGGTAGGCGTCTGCGACGGGCGGCGCGACCGGGCCGAGCCGGCCGACGAGGGCGGCGTAGGGGCGCCCGAAGCGGCGCACCGGCGCCGAGCGGAGCGTGGAACCGCCGAGCAGCGAGAGGCGCGAGCGGCCGCGAAGGACGGCCTTGGCCTCCGCCCGTACGCGGCGGCTGGGGCCGCTTTCGGCGCCGTCACCCACGGCGAGCAGGAGCTCGAGCCCCCCCGGCGAGCGCCGCCAGAGCGAGACCTCGGCCAGCACGCCCGATCCGAGCAGGAGGCGGAGCTGGATCTCGCAGGCGACGAGCGGCGGCAGCTCGAGCAGGCGCGCGTCGGACACGGCCTGGTCGAGCAGGACGAAGCGCGCCGTCGCGAGCGGGAAGGCGCACACCTCGGCGAGGGCGGCCGCGGCCGCAGGCAAGTCGGCCTCCTCGAGCTCGAGCGCGGCCGCGAGCTCGACCAGGGCCGCCGCGGCGTAGCGGACGGCGGCCATCGTGTCGCCGAGGTCGGGATGGGCGCAGCCGGCGCGGACGTCGCGCGCCTCGGCGAGCGCCCCCTCGAGCGCCGGCCGCACCGTCTCCGGGCGTCCCTCGAGGAAGTAGGCGTGGAGGCGCCCGAGCCTGCCCTCGGGCTCGGCTGCGCGGACGCGTCGGGGCTCGAGCGCGTGGGGAAGCGAGACGGGAGTGCCGGCGTCGGAGCTCATCGGCTGCGCTCCCGGGCTCTCTTCAGCGCCGCGAGGCCTGCTCCTGCCGGGGCTGGGGCGGGCGCGGTCATTCGGGCCCCGCTCCTGCGCCGCTTCCCCTGCGCTCGGCGAGCAGGCGCTCGAGGTCGAGGAGCAGCTCTTCGGTCTCGTTCCAGCGGTCGAAGACGCGCAGGCCGGCCGGCGTCCGGCCGCCGGTGTCGGCCGCGACCACGATGGGCACGTCGGGCCGCTGCGCCCGCGCCGCATTCGCCGTCCGCAGCGCCTCGGAGACGCCGGCGGCGCCGTCCAGGAGCGCGGCGTCCACCTCCGCCTCGAGGAGCGCCTCGGGCAGGCGCTCGGTCGCGGTCAGCTCCTCGACGGTCAGCTCTCGGCTCTCGAGCAGGAAGCGCGCCAGCTTGACGAAGCGCGGATCCCGGCTGGCGAGGAGCACGCGCCCGCGTGGCTCGGCTCCGTCTTCCTCGGACGCCGGTGCACGGCCGTCGAGACGGGTGTCCGCGGCGCTGCGGGAGGCCCAGGCGACCCGGTCGCCCACCTCCAGCCCCCGGCGCCGGCACTCGCCGGCCGCCAGCTCGACCACCTCGCGCGCTCCCCGGCAGGAGACCGTGCGCCAGGGCCCGACCTCGTGCGCGATCTTGACCACTACCTGGTCGGCGTCGAGGAAGACGGCGTCGATCGGGAAGCGCATGAAGGCCGTGTGGATGCTCCACCCCGGCCGCAGCACCATCCCCTCCCCTGGCCTGAGCGAGGAGCGGCCGAGCAGGCCGCGCATGCGCCGGAGCGCGCGGTCGGCCACGACGACCCGCTCGCAGACGATCCGGCCGTCCTCCCGGCGGAGCGTCAGCGTGGCCATGGCTCAGCCCAGAGCGTCGAGGATGTTGATGGCCATCGGCACGAGCAGCACGATGAACATCGCCGGGAAGATGAAGAAGATGAGGGGGAAGAGCATCTTCACGGGCATCTTCTGCGCCCGCTCCTCGGCGAGCGCCTTCCGGCGCTTGCGCATCTCGAGGGAGAGGTTGCGCATCGTCGCCGAGATGGAGACGCCGAGGCGCTCGCCCTGGGCGAGCGAGCGGACGAAGATGCGCATGTTGGGCGTGTCCGCCCGGCGCCCCAGGCTGTCGATCGCCTGCTGCACCGAGAGCCCCATCCGCTGCTCTTGCAGCGTCAGGCGCAGCTCCTGCCCCAGCGGGTCTGGGAGGCTGTCGGAGGCGACGCGCATCGAAGCGAGGATGCCGAGGCCGGCCTCGACGGTGACGACGAGGAGATCGATCATGTCTGGCAGCTGGCGGTCGATCAGCTCGAAGCGCTTCCGGCGCTTCAGCTCGATGTAGATCATGGGCAGGAACCAGCCGAACACGCCTGCGGCGACGCCTGCGAGGATGGTCAGCAGGAGCGGTCCGCCGAAGGCGGGAACGGCCCAGAAGGCGAGGACGGCGAAGGCGCACGCGCCCAGCACCTGGTAGCCCAGGATCTTGCGCGGGGTCGTCCCGTACATCCCGGCAGAGACGAGCTTCTGCCGGATCTCGGCCTCGCCGAACTTGGTCGCCCGGCGGGCGGCGATGTCGCCGAGCTTGCCGGCGAGCGAGTCCAGCGGTCGCTTGGCGGCCGAGTCCGGCTCGGCGCTCCCCGCCGCTTCGGCGACGTAGCCGTACGTACGGATCTGGTCGAGCGTCGCGGTCGAACCGCGCGCGCGGCTCAGGTTGGCGACGAGGATGGTGACGCCTGCCCCCAGGAGCAGGACACCGGCGAGTGCGATCAGCTCGAGGTCCATGTCACACGTCCAGCTTCGCGATCTTCTTGATCCAGAAGGAGCCGACGACGATCAGCACGACGCCGATCGCCAGGAACACGCGCCCGACCTGCGTGGTCAGCAGCGGGTCGAGGTAGTCCCCGCCGCTCAGGGCGAGGGTGACGAGGATGAAGATCGGCAGCGCAGTCAGGATCCAGCGCGAGATGCGGGCCTGCGCGGTGAGCACGTTGACGAGCCGGCGCAGCTCCATCCGCCCGCGGACGGTCTCGGCGACGCGGTCGAGCACCTCGGCCGTGTTCCCGCCTGCCTCGCGCTGGAGGCGCATCACCATCGCCACCTGCTCGGCGTCCTGGCTCTGCATCCGGCGCGCCATCACCATCAGCGCGTCGTCGAGGGGAACGCCGAGCTGCTCGTCTTGGAGCACGCGCCGGAACTCCGAGCGCGAGGGCTCGTCCGCGCTCTCCACCATCACCGAGAGCGCCCCCATGATGGAGTGGCCCGTGCGCAGGGCTCCGGCGATCACGTCGAGGTTGTCGGGGAGCTGCTCGGCGAAGGCGGCCCGCTGCTTGGTCACCCGGCGGGAGACGAGGAACCGGGTCACGAAGGGCGCTGCGAGGCCGATCAGGAGCCCGGCCAGGGACCGGAGCAGGATCGCGCTCATGAGCGAGGCAGCCAGCCCGCCCACGATCGTCCAGCCCACGAGCGTCGTGGCGGAGGCGCGGAACCCGCCCAGGTCGACGTCCCGGACGAACGACTGCCACCAGCGCGTCCCACCAAAGCGCCGCTCCGCTTCGGCCGCCAACAGCGCCGCCACCTCGGCGCGGCGCAGCCGCGACTCCTCCTCGGTCGGGACGGACACGTACTGCGCCATCCTGCGCTTGAGCGAGCGGCTGCGCACCTCGACGAGCGAGAGCACGGCGAAGGCGGCGAGCGCCAGCGCCGCGACGACCACGAAGAGCATGAGCCAGGGCGAGAGGATCGCGTCATCGATCCAGCTGCGCTCGAACGTGCCGCGCGGGCTGAGGTCGAGGGCCGGCGTCGTGTAGGTCGTGGTCGCCGGCGGGAAGCCCGGGACCGTGGCCCGGACGACGGCCTTGCGCTGCGGCGGCAGCAGCGAGCGATAGGTGATGACGTACTCGTTCGAGAGCCGCTCGCCCAGCTCGGCGTAGATCGGGGCGAGCGCCTTCGGCGACGCGCTCTCCAGGTACTGCCCCTGGGTCTCGCGCGCCAGCGTCTGCAGCGTCGTGGGCGTGTACTGATCGGACCTGAGGCCGATGGAGATGACCCGGAGGTTCGCCTCCTTCGCCGCGCTCAAGGCATCCTGGATGGAGAGCGCGCTCGTGTCGTAGTTCGCGCCGTCGGAGAGCAGGACGACCGTCGTCCGCTCGAGCTGCTCCTCCCGGGCGAGCTTGGCGGCGAGCGTGAGCGCCTCGTAGATGTGCGTGCCCTCTGCGGTCTTCGGGGCCTTCGCCACCGATGCCTCGAGGTCGGCCTGGTCGGTCGTGAACGGGGACAGGATCCGGACGCTGGGGTGGAAGTACAGGACCGCGACCGGGAGATCGGGCTTGCGGTTGGCCATGAAGGCGCGGGCGGCCGCCATCGCGCCCTCGATGGGAGCGCCCTTCATGCTGTTCGAGGCGTCGATCAGGAGGACGACGCCGCTCGCCTTGCCGCCCGCTGCCTCGACGGAGAGCGCCACCACCGGAGCGCCGTTCTCGGTCACCGAGACCTGACCCGGCTCGAGAGGCGTGGGGTCCGGGAGCCCGAGGACGTACTGACGGTCGGGGAAGCTCGAGCCGGAGACGGCCCGGAGCGTCGGCGCCGCGCCCTGCCCGGACGCGAGCGCCGGCACGGCGAGCGCGGCCAGCGCCGCGCCCGCGATCGCGATGCGGGCCGCGAGCCTCATGCGGTCGCGCCCCTCCGCTCCTCGAGCGAGGCGAGCCGCTCGCCGAACATGCTCTGCGGCAGCTCGATCCCACGCTTGCGGAACTTCTCCAGGAAGACGGGACGCAGGCCGGTCGGCCGCAGGGCGCCGGTGATCGTGCGGTCGGGCGCGACCGACTCGATCTGGAACTCGAAGATGTCCTGGAGCTGGATCACGTCCGACTCCATCCGCAGCACCTCGGTGACCTGCACGACGCGCCGGGAGCCGTCCTCGAGGCGGTCGATGTGGACGAGCAGGTCGAGCGCCGAGGAGACGTGCTGGCGGATCGCCCGCAGCGGCAGGTCGTAGCCCGCCATCAAGACCATCGTCTCCAGGCGGTGGAGCGCGTCGCGCGGCGAGTTCGCGTGGATGGTGGAGAGCGAGCCGTCGTGGCCCGTGTTCATCGCCTGCAGCATGTCCAGGGCCTCGGCGCCGCGCACCTCGCCCACGACGATCCGGTCCGGGCGCATGCGCAGCGAGTTGCGGACCAGCTCGCGGATCGGCACGTGCCCCTCGCCCTCGATGTTGGGCGGACGGGCCTCGAGCCGGAGCACGTGGCGCTGGTTGAGCTGCAGCTCGGCCGCGTCCTCGATGGTGATGATCCGCTCGTTGTTCGGGATCGCCGCCGAGAGCGCGTTCAGGAGCGTCGTCTTGCCCGAGCCCGTGCCGCCCGAGATGAGCATGTTGAGCTGGGCCTCGACGCAGCGCGAGAGGAAGTCGACCGCCTCCTCCGAGAGCGAGCCGATGTTGATCATGTCCTCGAGCGTCAGCCGCCGGCGGCTGAACTTGCGGATCGTGAGCAGCGGCCCCGAGAGCGACAGCGGCGGGATGATGGCGTTCACGCGGCTGCCGTCCGGGAGGCGCGCGTCCACCATCGGCGAGGCCTCGTCGATGCGGCGCCCGACCTGCGAGACGATCTTGTTGATGATGCGCCGCAGGTGCGACTCGTCCGTGAAGCGGACGGTCGTCTCGTACAGCTTGCCGCCGCGCTCGATCCAGACGTCGTCGGGGCCGTTGCACATGATCTCCGTGATCGAGTCGTCCGCGATCAGGCGCTCGAGCGGCCCGTAGCCGAGGATGTCGTCGAGGATCTCGGCGGTGAGCCGCTCGCGGTCCTCGCGGGCGAGGCCGGGCTCGTCGTTCAGGTGCCGGCGGATGTCGGCGGTGACGCGGTCGCGGAGCTCGGTCGCGTCGATCGCGAGGTTGAAGAGCTGGGGGCCGAGCTCCGAGATGACCGCCATGTGGACGCGGTTCTTGAGCTCGGCGAACGGCTCCTGCTCCCGCGGCTGCGCGCGGCCGGGGGTGCTCAGTCGCTCGTTGAGTTCCATGGTCTAGGCCTTCCTTCCGAAGAGACGGCGCCGCGGGGCGCTGGGGGCGGGAGCCGCGACGGCGGCCACGGGCTCCTCGGCCGGCTGGGCGGGCCCGGCGAGGAGATTGGCCAGCCGGGTGAACGCCTCGGCCGGCTCCGACTGGGGCCGCGCGAGGATGATCGGGATGCCCTCGTTCACGGTCCGCGGGATCTCGCGGTCGGAGGGGATGAAGACGTCGGGCGTGCGCCCGAGGACCGCCTCCACGTCCGACTGGCTGATCCCGACGCGGCTGTGCGCCCGGTTGAGGACGAGGAAGATCCGCTCCGGGTCGTACTTCATCAGCTCCAGCGTCTCCAGGCCGAGCTTCGTGTTCTTGAGCGAGAGCGAGTCGAGCATGCCCACCATCACGACCTCGGTCGAGCTGTCGATGGAGGTGATCACCTCGGCCGTGAACCCGGGGGGCGTGTCCACGATCACCCAGTCGAAGTGCGCCCGCAGGATCGAGTAGACCTCGCGCAGCAGCTCGGCGCCGACCGCGCTCGCCTGGTCGGGCCGGCGGGGGGCGATCAGCGTGCGTACCCCCGACGGGTGCACTGCCAGGTAGGACTCGAGCTTGTCCCAGTCGAAAGCGCCCGGAGACTGGGCGAGGTCGTACACCGTGCGCTCGGGCGGGAGCCCGAGGCAGAGGGCGACGTCCCCGAACTGGAGGTCGAGGTCGATCAGCGCCACCTGCTCGCCCCGCTGGGCGAGCGCGACCGCGAGGTTGGTCGAGGTCAGCGTCTTGCCGGTTCCGCCCTTGGGCCCGAGGACGCAGACGAGCCGCGAGTGCTCGGCGGAGGCCGGCGCCTCGGTGCCCTGCTTGCGCGCGAGCAGCTTGTGCACCTCGAAGCGCACCTGCTCGGGCGTCGCCGGGAGCATGACGATGTCGTCGGCGCCGGCCTCGAACGCGCGCCGGAGGAAGCCGTTCGGCGACCCGTGCCCGAGCACCATCACGTTCAGCTCGGGGTGCTGGCGGGCCACCGCCTCGAGCAGCAGCAGGGCGCGGTCCGAGTAGCCGGCGCAGGCGACGAGGAGGAGGTCGACCGAGCCCGAGCGCAGCCAGGAGAGCGCCTCGTCGGCGCCGGAGACGACCGCGACGACCGTGAAGTCCGCGTCCGCGGGCAGCGAGTCGCGCACCTGCTCGGCGTCGACGCCGGGCTCGACGGCGAGGAGAGCTCTGACCGGGCGGCTCGGCATCAGGGGTCTCTACCTCAGCACCGAGGCGGCGGTGGCCGTGTCCGGCTGGGTCGGCTTCGCCCCGAGCGCGGGCCTGAGGACGAACCAGAGCTGCGTGTTGTCGGCCGCGTACGCGAAGTCGGCCGCGTCCTTCTGGTTGACCTTCAGGATCAGGTTCCCGCCTGCGGCGGTCGGCACCGCGAGCACCTTCACGTTGGGGCGGAAGAGCTTCACGACGCCCGTGGCTCCGACGTAGATGTCGACCGTGTCCCCGGCCTGGAGCTGCGAGAGGCTCCCGCGGACGTTGTCGACGGAGACCGAGATCGCCCGCTCGTCGCCGGTGATCTGCGACTTGACGAACTGGGTGTCGGTCGCCGAGAAGGCGGTCGCGGTGAGCTGCGAGCCGGGGAAGATGTCCACGGCGGCGGCCCGGCCGGCGAGGTACGAGGGATCGGCGATCGCGCCGACGAGGACCTCCTTGCGCGGGAGCGTCGTCGGGGCGTACATGGCCTGGCTCGCGACGAGGGAGCCCGGCGTTCCCTTGGGGATGAGCTGCTTCGCCACGAGGACGGGAGTGGGGGCGTTCTCGCCGCTCACGCGCGAGCGGTAGCGGTCGAGGTAGACGACGAGCAGGATCGCGGCCAGCACGATTGCGCCGATCCCGAGCGCGATCGCCCAGCTACGGGACGACATCCTGCCCGTGACTCTGCTGGTGAAGGTGTTGGACATGGCTTCCTCTCCTTGCTGCTTGCCTTACGTCGGCACGTTCGGGGGGTTACATGAGTTCGGCGGCGAGGGGCAAGATCATTCGACCAGGGTCGCGACGCAGGGCTGCGCGCTCTGCCCCGGGTTGCAGAGGCGCCCGCTCGGGGTGGCGTTCGGGGAGGGGACGACGTAGTTCAGGATGTGCCCCCAGACGGCGTAGCCGCCCGAGGAGCCGCCCGAGAGGTCGAGGTCGGAAGGCGGCGCCGAGCCCGGGCAGGGATCGTCGATCGAGAGGCCGCCGTTCCCCGAGATCCGCCCGAAGCCGGTCACGTAGATCGAGATGAAGCCGACGACGGGGTAGGTCGCCTGGCCGCTCCCGGAGAACGCCTCCGTTGGCGCCAGGAAGATGGTCACGAGCCTCGGATCGCCCGGCGAGAAGAACGTGTCCCGGGACGGGTTGTCGTCCTTGTAGCCGTACAGCGGGTTCAGGTTCGTGCCCTGCTTCCAGTAGTTGCGCCCCTTGACGAAGGCGGTCGCGCTGTCCGCCGGGCAGGTGCTCTGGTTCTCGTTCCCGAACAGGCGGCCCTTGAAGCCGCGCTCCATCTGGTTCGCCGAGCTCGTCGGGCGCGTCTTGATGCAGCGGATCGGCGGCCAGCGCCCGTCGTCCCAGGGCGGCCCGGGGTTCGGGGTGGTGAAGAGGTTGTTGGGCGAGGGGCAGAGGGGGCTCCAGTCGAAGGGATGCCGGGCGTAGAAGAGGTTGCAGCCCTTCTTGATGCCCTCGATCAGCTCCTGGCCCTGCGGAAGCGTGGGGTCGCAGTCGAGCGTACCCAGCTGGCTCGCGCCGATGCCGTCCGCGAACAGGACCCCGGGCTCGTCGGCGTCCCTGGCGATCCCGCCCTTGAGGCCGACGTCGAGCACGAAGCAGGTCGGCGTGCTCGTCGGCGCGTTCCCTGCCTCGTTGTCCATGTAGTCCAGCCCGTTGCAGCCGAGGTCGGTCGTCAGCCGGAGCCACTGGGCGGGACCGGACGTGACGCTCGTCCCGCGGAACGAGCGCTGCACGGGCGCGTTCAGGATCTGGTCCCTGGTCAGGTCGTTCGTCGTCACCAAGGTGGCCGTGTACCGGTACCGGCAGCCGGCGTTGTAGTTCGAGTTCGCGCAGCTTGGGTTCGCGTGGTTCTGGGCGTTGCGGAGCCGGACCTGGATCGCGAAGGCGTTCTCCCCGGATCCGGCGGTGAAGGTCGGGTGCGTCGAGGGGGAGGCGGTGGTCGAGAACGTCACCGTTCCGGTTGCGTCCGGGCTCGAGGCGATGAGCTCCTGGGCTGCGCCGAACTGCGAGCTGCACGGGTTGGTCGCGGCCGAGGCCGGCGTGACCCGGCAGTACCGGACCTCGACGTCCGAGGCGCGCAGCGGTGCCTGGATCTGACCCGGCGGCGGGTTCGGGTTCTGGTACTGGCCGAGGAGCGTACCCAGGTCGAGGGTCACGTTCAGGCGTGCTTGGCACGAGTTGTTGGGGTGCGCGTTGAAGTACGAGCAGGTCAGGTAGTCGAGCCAGGCGTTCTCGAGCCCGGGCGGGCCGTTCCCCGGGTTCGTGTCCGCGTAGCCCCGGAGGAAGTGGAGCCCGGCCTCGACCTGCTCGCTGGGCCAGCTCCCGCTTGCGAAGTAGCAGTTGACGATCTGCGTCGAGCCGCCCTGGTTGCAGAGCTGGCTGACCGTGGGGAGGTTGTCCTCGAAGCAGGGGGCGGCCTGCGTCGTGATCTTCGTGTTGGGGTTGGGCAGGCCCGTGTTGCAGGCCCCACGGAAGCTGACGGCGAGCACGATCCCGGTCGTGGCCGCGGTCTGGAAGCTCGCCCACGGGCTCGGGTCCTCGGAGTTGAAGGTCGTCCACCCCTGCAGGCTCCCGGGCAGGCCGGCGATCCCCGGGTCTCGGACGAGGTACTTGACCGCGAGGATGTTGCCGTTGGCCTCGTTGTAGAAGACCGCAGCCGCGCTGACCGGCTCCGGCGCGCGCACTGCGATCGGCAGCAGGCCGTTGAGCCCTTCGGCCTCCCGGATCTCCACCCTCGCCTTGCGCTTGATGTCGGGGAAGAACGGGAGCAGGCTGAAGAGGGGGAAGACGTTGTCCTCGGTCAGCTTGACGTCGAGCGTCCGCGACTCGCAGATCGAGCCCGGGGGGTCGACCCGGTCGACCGCGTTCGGCGGGTTCGCGTCGTCGTCGTACCAGCCGCCGCCGTTGAGGACGGCATGCACCTGCGAGGCGCCGACGCCGCCCACCTGGGCGTTGTAGGTGGGCCCGGTGAAGACGCTTCCGTCCGCCTGCGTGTGCGGGCCGATGTAGGTCCGCGCCTGCGTCTCGATCCGCTGGTCGATCTGCGGCCCGCACGGGAAGGCCCACGAGCCGCCGCCGGCAAGCGCACCAGCATCGGCCTTCGTCTGGAGGTGGCGGCCGTGCGTGTACCAGTTCCCCACCCCGATCACGACCGACCCGAGCCCGATCAGGACGGGGAGGAGCAGGGCGAAGAGCACCATGACCTGACCGCGCTCGCGCCCCCCGCGCCGAGCCCCGCTCAACATGGCCCCGCTCCGGTCAGCTTGCGCGGGTCGTAGACGTTCTCGATCCGCATCGTCGCGGTCGCGCTGAGCGAGAACGCCGGGAAGAGGCGGACGAGGCTGAAGGGCGACTCGATCCGAACCCGCACGGGCGTTCCGACCGATCCGTCGATCGTCGACGTATCGTTGTCGTCGGGGAAGCAGACGGTGACGGTGGACGAGCTCTGGAGGCCCTGCGTGACCGCCTGCTGCTTGACGTACTCCTGGAGCGTATTGCTGCCCGTGCACGATGACTGGGCCGGCGGGCACGTCGGCCAGCGGTCCACCGCCGCCCAGCGCGCGCCCTGGTTGGCCAGGCGCTGCATGTCGAGCCAGTAGTTCAGGCCGATCCCGAAGTGGAGGATGCCGGCGACGAGCAGGAGCAGCGGGAAGAGGACGAGCGCGAACTCGGTGATCGCCTGTCCGCTCTCGCGCTCCAGCCTCGTGCCTGCACGGTCGATGACGGGACTCCTCACGGGACCTCTCGCCTGGTATCGGTACGAAGCCGGTGGTTCATGAGCCTGGCGTCTCCCTCCCCGGTCGACGGCTCGAGCCATGGTCTTGCCCATTGTGCACGCGATCCCGGAAGTGCGAAAGGGGCCGCGGAAAGAAGTGCGCCGGCCCGGTCGAGGGGGAAACCGGGCCGGCGCACGTCCCTGCCGTCTCCGCGAGGCGCGCTTCGCGCACGCACCGACGGCTTCGGTCGCGTTAGTTGGGCGCGTTCTGGATCGAGCTTCCCGCGCGCGAGAAGAGCCCGCGGATGTTGTCGCGCAGGAAGATGATCGCGAGGATGATCGCGACCGCGAGGAACCCGAGCAGGATCGCGTACTCGGTCGTGGTCTGGCCGTCCTCGCGGTAACGGAGCTGGTGCACCGCAACCTGCGCTGCGACGATCGGGCGGAGCATGAGATCGCTCATGCGGTGGAACCTCCCCTGTGGTCGGAGGGATGGACGAAGGACACGTTCTGGTGTCGCTTCACCCGGCCGAGGCCGGGCTCTCAGGATCAGCCGCTTCCCGCGTTCCGGCAACCGGCCGATCGGGTGGTTTCGCCCAGCCCATCGTCTGCGACCGGTCGGAGACGATGGGGGCCGGCCGCCCCCGGCTTGCCCGGCGGGGACGGCCGGCCTGCCCTTGGCGCTCGTTGGGCGCGTTCTGGACCGAGCTTCCCGCTCGCGAGAAGAGCCCGCGGATGTTGTCGCGCTCTCGGCAGCACCTAGCCGGTGGGCTGGTTCGACCCGGCCTGATGGTCGGGAGCGAGCCCGGCGGCTGGGCATCCTCCGGCGACCGCGCCATCATCCGTCGAGATGAGGCTCGCGCTGGAGGCGGCTCGGTCGTGGCCTGCGGAGCGCGGGCGGCTCCTGACGGTCGTGCTCCTCGTGGCCGTGGCCGTCTGGATGCCGGCGCTCCTGGCCGCCGGGCTCGCCGACGAGCTGCTCGCCTGGGACGTCCGCTACGCGTACCTCCCCGCGGCGGAGGCCGTGCTCGACTCCGGGTCGCCCTATCCCGCGCTCGACGACCCGATCCTCGAGGAGCAGAAGGGGTACGTCTATCCGCCGCAGCTGGCGCTCGCCCTGCTGCCGCTCACGCCCCTCCCGATCGAGCTCGTCGCGGTTCTCGTCGCCGTCGGCTTGGTCGCTCTCATCGTCCTCATGCTCCTCCTCCTCGGCGTGCGGGACGTTCGCTGTCACGCGGCCGCCCTTCTCTGGATGCCCGTGGCGAGCGGCGTGCTGCTCGCGAACGTCTCGATCCCGCTCGCCTTCGCGGTCGCGCTCGCTTGGCGGTACCGGGACCGGGTCTTCCCCGCGGCGTCCGCGCTGGGGCTGGCCATCTCGGCGAAGCTGCTGCTCTGGCCCCTGCTCGGCTGGACGCTCCTCACCCGGCGGGGACGGACGACCGCGTGGGCCGTCCTCGTGGGACTCGGGGTGACGCTGGCCGCGTGGGCGGCGATCGGGTTCGCCGGGCTCTCGAGCTACCCCTCCCTGCTCCGCCGCCTGTCCGAGATCCAGGCCGAGAACAGCTACTCCCTCGTCGGCATGACGGCGACGCTCGGGCTCGGCGAGCCGGTCGGGCGGGCCCTGACCCTGGCCGTCGGGGGCGGGCTGCTCCTCGCGTGCGCCGTCCTCGCCCGCCGGGGCGACGACCTGCGTGCCTTCACGTGCGCGGTGGCCGCGACGCTCGCGCTCAGCCCGATCGTCTGGCTGCACTACCTCGTCCTCCTGCTCGTGCCGCTGGCGGTCGCCCGCCCGCGTTTCTCGGCGCTCTGGCTCCTACCGATCCTCCTCTGGGTCTCGCCGCGGCCGGGGTATGCCGAGGGCCTCCAGACCTTCCTGCCGGCGATCGTCGCCGCGGTCCTGCTCGGTCTCCTCCTGGCTCGGCCGTCGCCGCGCTCGGCCGACGGTGCGGGGGCAATGGCGTGACGGGGCTCTCGGCGGCTCGTGCGTCCGGCCGGGGTCGCACGCTGTCCACGGGCGTGCTCGTAGCCGCCGCGACCGTGTTCGCCGCCGGCACCTTCTCGGCCCTGTGGTCGGATCGCTCGGAGCAGGTCGCCTGGGACTTCCGCAACGCGTACCTCGGAGCAGCTGCGGCCATCCTGGACGGGAGCTCCCCGTACCCCGCGCCCGACGAGCCTGTCGTCGAGGAGGGTCGGGCGTACGTGTACACGCCGCAGCTCGCGCTCGCGCTCACTCCGTTCACGCTCGTCGACGAGGAGGTGGCCGCGGCACTCGCGTTCCTCGGAACGCTGGCGGCGCTGCTCGGCGCGGCCGCGCTCGTCGGGCTCCGAGACGCTCGCTGCTACGCCGTCGTGCTCCTGTGGGCGCCGACGTTCAACGAGCTCGAGACGGCGAACGCCTCGGTGCTCCTCGCGCTCGGTCTCGCCGTCGCCTGGCGCTCTCGCGGGACGGCCTGGAGGTCACCGGCGGCGCTGGGGGCGGTCGCCTCGCTCAAGCTGCTGCTCTGGCCGCTCGCCGTCTGGCTGGGCGCGTCCCGCGGGTGGCGGGCCGCCCTTCGCGCCGCGCTCGTCGCCGCAGCGCTCACGTTCGGGGCCTGGGCCGCGATCGGCTTCGCCGGCCTGACGGGGTACGCCGGGCTCCTCCGCAGCCTGTCGGACGTCCAGGGCGCGTCGAGCTACTCGTTCGTCGGGATGGCGGCGGCGCTCGGGTTGCCGGTCTCGATCGGCTGGTCGGCCGCGCTCGCGACGGGCGCCGCGCTCCTCGTCTTGGCCGTTCTTCTCGCCCGGCGCCAGGACGACGTCCGGTCGTTCACGTCGGCGCTTGGGGCGGCCCTCGCGCTGAGCCCGATCGTCTCGCTCCACTACCTCGTCCTGCTGCTCGTGCCGCTGGCGGTCGCCCGCCCGCGCTTCTCGGCGCTCTGGCTCCTCCCGCTGCTCTTGTGGCTCAGCCCGAGAGCGGGCCACGGCGACGGCGTCGAGCCGTTCCTGCCCACGCTCGTGGCCGCGGTCATGATCGCTGCGCTGCTCTCGCGCTCGACCGCCCGGGTCGCCTCGCTCGGGGAGCGGTCGTGATGAGAACGATCGGAGGACGGCCGTGACCACCTCGCCGGCCTCATCGCCGCTGGGCACGTGGCGTGTCCTCGGCACCGGGCTCCTGCTCGCCGCGGGCGGGATGGCCCTGGTCGGCCTCGTCCACACGTTCGTCGTCGTCTCGGGACGTGAGGGCGGGCTCATCGATTTCGGACCGCTCTACACCGCCGCCGCGACACTCTTGCGCGGCGAGAGCCCCTATCCGCAGCTCGCCTATCCGCCGTTACCGGCCATCGTGACCGTTCCCTTGGCGCTCGTTCCGCTCGAGGTCGCCGAGGTGCTCGTCATGCTCGTCCTCGTCGCAGGCGTGCCCGTGACCCTCCGACTCCTCGGTGTCCGGGACTGGCGCTGCTACGTCGTCGCATTCCTCTGGACGCCGGTCCTGTCGGCGATCCAGACCGGCAACATCACGATCCTGCTCGGCCTCGGCGCGGCGCTCGCATGGCGCTACCGGGAGCGTGCGCACGTGCCCGCGCTCATCGTCGGCGTCACCCTCGCGGCGAAGTTCTTCCTCTGGCCGCTCGCCGTCTGGCTCGCGGCGACCGGGAGGCGCCGTGCGGGGGCCGAGTCGCTCGCGGCCGGCGCCCTCATCCTCCTGGCATCCTGGGCGGCCATCGGGTTCGCCGGCGTCCGCGAGTACGGAGACGTGGCCGAGAGCGTTCGGATGACGGTCGAGCGAGACGCGTACACGGTGTACGCGCTCGCGCTCGACCTGGGCGCGTCGCCGCCGCTCGCCCGCGCGCTCATCCTCGCCGTGGCCGCAGCGCTGGCGGCGTGGCCGCTCGTCTGGCTCCACTCGTTCGAGCTCCTGCTCGTCGCGGTCGCCGTCGCGCAGCCGAGGCTCGCGTTGGCGTGGCTCGTGCCAGTGGCGATGGTGCTCTCGACAGGCAGCGGGAACGGGACGCCGCCCGAGACCGCGTTCGCGCTCGCCGCTACGGGGCTGACGGTCGCCGTCGCGCTTCGGCCGTGGCCGGCTCGATCCTACGGGGCGACCGGAGGCCGGACGACGACCGCGAGCTCGTCGCTCCGGTAGGCCGCTCGAGCGCCGCTCGCGGCGAGGAGCGCGTCGGTGGAGGAGCTGAACGTCTCGTCGACGACGACGACGCGGTAGCCGTCGGTGATGGAGAGCCAGTCCGCGCTCTCCTGCGACGCGTACCGCTGGAGCCGGTCGAAGAGCTCCTCGTCGTAGAGCTCGAAGCGCACGTCGTAGGCAACTCGCCCGCGGAGCACGGGGAGCTTCCACAGCAGCCAGTCGGCGAAGCGGTCGGCGGCGTAGACGCGGTCGCCCGGGCGGATCTCCGCGCGGACCGCCTCGACGGGCTCACGGGGCCACTCCTGCTCGTACCAAGACGGGCTGCGGAGCAGGGAGGCGAGGGCGACGGCGAGCAAGGCGACGGTCAGCGTGGTGGTGAGGGCGAGGTTGACGTGTCGCCGGAGCGGTGCCGGCCGCTGGTGCTCCAGGCGGCCGCCGATGGCGACCGGAAGGAGCAACAAGCAGGCGAGAGCGAACCAGACGATCCCGCGGATCGCTGTGACCGCGCCCGCCAGCGTGAGGGAGAGCACGCCGAGGTCGAAGAGCGTCAGACGGCGACGGCCGAGGAAGACGACGGGGATCGCGATCGCGATCAGCACGTAGAAGAAGAGCGTGTCGACCGCAGGTGAGGCCCACTGCCACTCGGTCACCCGGCCTGCGAAGGGGGGATCCACCAGCATCAGGTGGTAGTAGCGGGCGGTCGCCACGGGCCCGTAGGGCGTGGCGAGCACGGCGAGCGGCGCGAGGACGACGAGCGCGGCGCTGCGCGGGCTCGGCCGGCCGCGGCTCCGGACGAGCTCGTGGAGGCCGAGCAGGGAGACGAGCAGGGCGCCGAGAGCGGCGCTGCCGTGGACGTTGGCCCACACCACGAGCAGGGGAAAGGCGAGCCACACGCGACGGCTGGGGCGCCGCGCCTCCGCGGCGAGCAGCCAGAGCAGCCCCGTATAGAGCGGGAGGGCGAGCATCTGCGCCCGGATCGTCCAGGCCCACGGGGCGGCGAGGAGGACGGGAAGGAAGAGCGCCCAGATCGCGCGCGGGCCGGCGCCGAGCGAGCGGGCGCCTGCGAAGGCGAGCCCGAACGCGGTGACGACCACCGCGCAGGTGGCGACGGCGAGCAGCGCGTGTCCCCCGAGAGCGTGGAGGCCGTAGATCGCGACCTGCGCGAGCCACTGCTGATCGGTCCAGGGGCGGCCGAGACCCAAGACCGTCAGCTCGTCGTGGCGGGGAAGGCCGTTCTCCACCACCTCGCGACCCGCGACGAGCGTGAGCCAGCTGTCGTTCACGAGGAGGAACGGCGGGAAGACGAGCAGGAAGACGACGCCGAACCCGGCCAGGAGAACGACGAGGACGTACTCCTCCTCGGCGATGCGCCGGAGACGGGTCACGCGCTATTCGTCGGCGTAGAGGGGGCTCTCCACGAGCCCGTGCTGGTAGGCGAGGCGGGTGGCCTCCGTGCGGTTCTTCACCCCGAGCTTGCGGTAGATGTTGGTCAGGTGGAACTTCACCGTCTGGGGGGCGACCCAGAACTCCTTCGCGATCTCCTCGTTCGAGAGCCCACGGGCGAGGGCGCCGAGGATGGTCAGCTCGCGCTCGGTGAGCCCGAGCGCCTTCGCGCCGGCGGGCTCGGCGCTCTCGAGCCCGAGCGCGGTGTGGACGTTGCCCTCCAGCGCCTGGCGTAGGGTGGCCGGCAGGTCTTGCGGATCCACGGTCTTGACGACGTAGGCCGAGGCGCCACGGCGTAGCGCCGCGTCCACGAGCTCGCGGCTCGTCGAGGCCGAGAGCATCACCACCTTCACCTGCGGGTGACGGCGCCGGATCTCGTCCAGGCAGGCGAGCCCGTCCATGTGCGGCATGCGGACGTCGAGGAGGACGAGGTCCGGCTTCGTCTGCGCGACGAGCGGCAGCACCTGCGTTCCCGACTGCGTCTCGCCCACGATCTCGAACTCGGGATCGGCTTCGAGCGCCCGGCGGATCCCGTCCAGGACGAGGCGGTGGTCGTCGGCGATCACGACCCGCATGGAAGAAAAGTGTCGCACAGAGCGCCGATAGCGCTCCCGGCGCCGTTGCGCCTCCCTCGTTCGAGGGATACGCTCGGCCCGTGGAGGGAAGGGGCTCCCGGCGGCCATCGCTGCTCGCCGGTATCACGCTCGGCGCCGCGCTCGTGCTCGCGGCCGCCGCGCTCGCGGGCGCGGCCCGGGAGCGCTCGAGCTCGAGCCCGAGCGCTGCGGCCGGCGCCGGCCACACTCCCGTCACCCTCTGCCATGCGACGGGGAGCGCGACGAACCCCTACGTCCTGATCACGACCGACGACGACGGCGTGCTCGGGAGCGGGGCGAGCGGCGGCTCGGGGCACGACGGCCACGAGCGCGACATCATCCCGCCGTTCTCCTACGTCGACAACCGCGGCGTCGGACGGAGCTACCCGGGCAAGAACTGGGACGCGAGCGGGCAGGCGCTGCTCGCGAACGGCTGCGAGGCGCCGCCGCCGCCTCCGCCTCCCGGGCCGCCTCCTCCTCCGCCGCCTGGGCTGCCGGGTGCACCGCCGCCTGCCGCGCAGATCCTGATCGACCTCGTCGTGGCCAAGGAGGATGCCCCGGACCCGGTCCGGGTCGGCGGCACGCTCGTCTACACGATCACGGTCGGAAACCGCGGGCCCGACCCGGCGACGGACGTGCGGCTCGCCGACCCGCTGCCCGCCTCGCTCACCGTCCTCTCGGTTGCGCCCTCGCAGGGGACGTGTACGCCGGCGCCGGTGCTCGCCTGCTCGCTGGGGACGATCCCGGCCGGTGGGGCCGCGACCGTGGTCGTGCGCGTGCGCCCGGAGCAGACCGGCCGGCTCGTGAACACGGCGAGCGCCGTGGGCGCCGAGCCCGAGGCCAACCCCGCCGACAACGCGGCGACCGCCGAGACGCTCGTCACCGGCGTGACGAGGCCGCCGACGAAGCCGAAGCCCGTGCCGAAGCCGAAGGTGCGGGGAGCCGTCTGCGTCGACCACGAGGTCGCGCCGCTCTCGATCCGCGTCGGCCGGCAGGCGACCATCCGCGTGGTCGTGAGCGCGGCCGGGAAGCCCATCGCCGGCGCGCGTGTCGCCGTGCGGGGCGCGGGCGTGGCCGCCACGGCGACGACGAACGGACGCGGCATCGCGATCCTGCACGTGCGGGCGACCCGCTCGGGGTTCGTGCGGGTCACCCTTCCCGGACGGGCCGCGTGCCGGAAGGCCCGCCTGGTCGGCGTCGTCACGCCCGTGCTCCTGCCCCCGGTCACGGGCTGAGGGAGGCACCCTACCGGGGGAGCCAGGCAGGCCCTGGCCAGGGGTCTAGACACTCGTCCGAGGGATTGTCCGGCCCCCTGCCGGGGGATACCCTCAGAGCGAATCGACGATCGACATTCCGAAGCCCTGCTGCCTGTTGCTCGAGGGGGAGAGGAACGGGAAATCGGGCGAGTTGCACGCAGCGAAGGGAGAGAGAACGAGATGGGGAAGATGGGCACGCTCGCACGGCTGGTGCGGGCCGCGGCGCTGACAGCGGTCGCGGCCGTGCTCCTCGGCGTCCCGCTGGCGGCGTCGGCGAATCCCGACGTGAGCGGCTTCGAGCTCGACGGCAACGCGGCCGGCGGGGGAGGCGCAGACTGGGATGCGCTCGGCAGCCCGCTCGAGTTCACCGGCTTCCTCGCCGATCCCACCGGTAGCTCCGATCGCGGGTACACGGGCGGCGGCTCGAAGGACACCAACGACATCAGCCAGTGGCGCTGGGAAGACGGCCAGGTCGAGCCGGCGAAGGACAACATCGCCCACGCGTACGCCGCCGTCTACGCCGAGTCCGGGAACCTCATCCTCTACTTCGGGCAGAACCGTGTCCCCGAGCAGCGGGGTGACGCCAACGTCGGCTTCTGGTTCCTCCAGAGCTCAGTCGGGCTCAACGCCGACGGCACGTTCTCCGGGACGCACGCGGACGGCGACCTCCTCGTCCAGAGCGAGTTCACGAACGGCGGCGTCGTCTCGGGCGTGCACATCTACAAGTGGCAGAGCGGGTCGCTCCAACTCGTCTCGGACCAGGCGGAGTGCTCGGGCGGGAAGCTCGGCACCGCGAACGCGTGCGCGATCGTCAACACGGGCACGATCTCGACCTCTTGGGCGGGAAGCATCCCCGCCCCGTACTTCTTCGAGGGCGGCATCAACCTGACCGGCGTCTTCGGCTCGCAGGTCCCCTGCTTCAGCACCTTCCTGACCAACACGCGCACCTCTCAGTCCGAGAGCGCGCAGCTCAAGGACTTCGCCTTGGGCGCGATCGATACCTGCGGCTCGATCACGATCCGCAAGGAGGCGACGCCGAGCGACGGGACGCAGTTCGGCTACATCACGACCGGCGGCCTCAGCCCCTCGTCCTTCTCGCTGACCGCGGGCGGCAGCCGCACCTACGCGAAGCTCCAGCCGGGCTCTTACTCGGTGACCGAGGACGCTCCCAGCGGCAGCTGGGCCTTCGACAGCCTCTCCTGCTCCGCTTCGGGTCCGGGGACGAGCGCCTCCACCAGCGGGCGGCAGGCGAGCATCACGCTCGGCTTCCTCGGCGCCGTGGAGTGCACCTACGTCAACAAGCGGAAACCGCAGGTGAAGGTCGTCAAGGCGCTGGTGCCGTCCTCCGATTCGGGCACGTTCGACCTGCAGATCAACGGGACGACCTACGCGGACGACGTCGGCAACGACGGGACGACCGGATTCCGGGACGTGACGCCCGGTGAGGTGACCGTGGCCGAGCTTGCGGGCGCGGGTACGAGCCTGGGCGACTACGACGCGAGCGTCTCCTGCGACTCGGGCAAGGGCTCCGCGAGCGGCACGAGCCACACCTTCTCGGTCAGCTACGGCGACCAGGTCACCTGCACGATCACGAACAGCCGCAAGCCCGAGGTAAAGGTCGTCAAGGCCACCGATCCCGAGACCGACCCCGGCAAGTTCAACCTGCTCGTCAACGGAAATGTCGAGCGGGCGAATGCCACGAACGGGCAGGACACGGGCTTCGTGCAGGTCGGGGTCGGCACGGTCACGGTCGGCGAGTCGGCCGGCACCGGCACCGATCTTGGCAACTACCTCTCCAGGATCGCCTGCGACTCGGGCAAGGGCTCGGCGGATCCTGCCACGAGCTACTCCTTCTCGGCCGGCTACGGCGACCGGGTCACCTGCACGATCACGAACACGCGCAAGGCCACCTTGACCGTGATCAAGCACGTGATCAACGACAACGGCGGGACGAAGAGGGCCTCCGACTTCCCGATCCAGGTGACTGGCAACGGGCCGAGCCCGGCGAGCTTCGCCGGCGCAGAGGCGCCCGGCACGGTCGTCTCTCTCGGGCCCGGCGCGTACTCGGTTACCGAGAGCGAGGACACCGGCTACGCCGCGAGCTACTCCGCGGGCTGCTCGGGGACGATCCCGGCCGGCGGCTCCGCGACCTGCACGATCACGAACGACGACAAGCCCGCCACCCTCACCGTCATCAAGACCGTCGTCAACGACGACGGCGGGACGGCGGCGCCGGGCGACTTCACGATCACGATCACGGGCGTCACGGCCCAGGGCGGGAACTCGTTCCCGGGCGCTGGCGCCCCTGGCGTCACGAGGACGCTGACCACGGTCGGCGCGTACGCGGTGAGCGAGAGCTCGATCCCGGGCTATACGCAGACGTCGGCCTCGGCCGACTGCTCGGGCACGATTGCCCTCGGCGAGTCGAAGACGTGCACGATCGTGAACGAAGACCGGCCGGGCACGCTCGTCGTCGTCAAGCACGTCGTCAACAACAACGGCGGGACGGCGGCGGCGGGCGCCTGGACGATGAACGTCGCCGGCCCGACGCCGCTCTCGTTCGCGGGCGCGGAGAGCCCGGGGACGACGAACGAGGTCGTCGCCGGGGCGTACAAGGTGACCGAGTCGGGCGGCCCGGCCGGGTACGCGCTCAGCTACTCCGGCGACTGCGACGCCGACGGCGACGTCACCGTCCCGCTCGGGGAGACGAGGACGTGCGTCCTCACCAACGACGACCAGCCGGCGACGCTGATCGTCAAGAAGGTCGTCGTCAACGACGACGGCGGCACCAAGACGGCAGGCGACTTCTCCTTCTCGGTGAACGGGGGCACGGCGGTGGCCTTCGAGTCCGACGGCGAGAACGTGCTCGCCGTCGCGCCGGGCACGTACACGGTCACCGAGCCTGCTGTCTCCGGGTACGAGACGAGCTACGACGACTGCACGGGGATCGAGCTCGGGCTCGGTGGCACCGCCACCTGCACGATCACGAACGACGACAAGCCGGCGCACCTGAAGCTCGTCAAGGTCGTGACGAACGACGACGGCGGCACGGCCGCGGCCTCGGCTTGGACGCTCACCGCCACCGGCCCGAGCACGCTCTCGGGGCAGGGCGGCGCCGAGGGTGACGTGGACGCAGGCACGTACGCGCTGTCCGAGTCGGGCGGCCCCGCCGGCTACGACGCGAGCGCCTGGGTCTGCGTGGGCGGCTCGCAGGAGGGCAGCTCGCTCACGCTCGGCCTGGGCGAGTCGGCGACCTGCACGATCACGAACGACGACCGCCCCGCGCACCTGAAGCTCGTCAAGGTCGTGACGAACGACAACGGCGGCACGGCCTCGGCCTCCGACTGGCTGCTCTCCGCCTCGGGCCGGAGCACGCTCTCGGGGCAGGGCGGCGCCGAGGGTGACGTGGACGCAGGCACCTACACGCTGTCCGAGTCGGGCGGCCCCGCGGGCTACGACGCGAGCGCCTGGGTCTGCGTGGGCGGCTCCCAGGAGGGCAGCTCGCTCACGCTCGGCCTGGGCGAGTCGGCCACCTGCACGATCACGAACGACGACCAGGCGCCCAAGCTCACCCTGGTCAAGGAGGTCGTCAACGACGACGGCGGCACGGCCACGGCCTCGGCTTGGACGCTGACCGCCACCGGCCCGACGAGCCTCTCCGGCCCGGGTCCCTCGGTCTCGAGCGGCGCCAGCTTCGACCAGGGCACGTACACGCTGTCCGAGTCGGGCGGCCCCGCTGGCTACGACGCGAGCGCCTGGGACTGCGGTGAGGCCCAGCTCGACGGCTCCACCCTGGTCATCGGCCTCGGTGACGAGGTCACCTGCACGATCGTCAACGACGACCGCCCGGCGACGCTCATCGTCAAGAAGGTGGTCGTGAACGACAACGGCGGCACCAAGACGGCAGGCGACTTCTCCTTCCAGGTGAACGGCGGCACGCCGGTTGCCTTCGAGCCCGACGGCCAGAACGACCTCACGGTTGCGGCCGGCACCTACGACGTGACCGAGCTCGGTGTGGCCGGGTACACGACCAACTACTCCGGCTGCGCGGACATCGTGCTCGCGCTCGGCGGCACCGCCACCTGCACGATCACGAACGACGACGTCCCGCGCGGAGTCGGCTCGATCAGCGTCTCCAAGTCGGCGAGCCCGTCCGCGCTCAAGGAGCCCGGCGGCCAGGTGACCTACTCGGTTACGGTCACGAATACCTCTCTGGACGTGGCGGTCACGATCGGCGACGTCAGCGACGATCGCTTCGGCGACCTCGACGACGAGGGCGGGAAGGGCTACGTGGACGTGCCCTTCACCCTCCCGCCGGGCGGGTCGAAGAGCTTCCAGTTCACCGCCCAGGTGACGGGCGCCGGCGGGACGACGCACGTGAACGTGGTCACGGCGAGCGGGCGCGACGCCTCCGGCAACCCGGTCTCCGCCTCGGACGACGCGCGGGTTGCGATCTCCGAGCGGCTGATCGACCTGGTCGTGGTCAAGGATGCGACCTCGCCGACCCCGCTCAACGGGACGGTCACGTACACCCTGAGCGTCACGAACAAGGGCCCGGACACGGCGACGAACGTCCAGCTCGCCGACCCGGCTCCGGCGGGGATCACCTACCTGTCGGCGACCGCGTCGCAGGGGAGCTGCTCGGTGAGCGCGTCCGTCGTCACCTGCGCCCTGGGGACGCTCGCCCCCGGCCAGACCGTCACGGTGACGGTGACCGGGCGGGCGACCCAGGTCGGCCAGCACACGAACACGGCCACGGTGACCGGCGGCGGCGGCCGGGAGACGAACCCGGCCGACAACGTCGACTCGGCCCTCACGGTCGTGCCGGCGCCGCTGCGGCCGCCGACGTCCAAGCCCCAGCCGAAGCCCGAGCCCGAGGTCTGCCTCGCGCTGACGGTCTCGCCGAAGATGGTCAAGGCCGATGGCAAGCCGGACAAGGTCACCGTCAAGGTGACGGCCGGGACGAAGCCGGCGAAGGGCGTGCGGGTCGTCGTCAGCGGCGCGGGCGTCAAGAAGGTCGCGAGGACGAACGGCAAGGGGATCGCGGTCTTCCGCATCAACCCGAGGAAGGCGGGGATCATCACCATCACCGCCCTCGAGACGAAGCAGCAGGTCTGCGGCCCGAAGCGGATCGGCGTCGTGGGGGTCTTCCTCCCGCCGCTCACGGGCTAGCGGGGAGGGGGGCGCTGGCGCTGGCCGAGGGGCGACTGCGGTCGCCCCTCGGCCCGCGCGGGGCTCGGCCGCGGCGCGTCGCCTGCGGTGCCACCTACGGTGTCAGACACTGCATTTGGCACCGGCATCCCCGGCCTGGCTCGGAGGGACTCGTCCAGCTCGTCGGCGCATTCACCGGCGGTCGGAGCACTCGGGAAAGGCGGCGACTCCTGCCTGTGGACGGATTTTCACGCTTTTGTTCGAAAGCAGCCTTGACAGGATCCGGTGTCTGAATGCCATGAAAGCCGGCCTCCTCAGGCGGCAGACTCGCTGCCTGAGAGAAACATCAACCCGAGGAGGCCGTGATGGTGTTGTACGTGGGAGGAGACCTGAGCCGCAAGCGGATCGATTGGCAGGCGCTGTGGCCGGACGGCAGCGAGTGCGCCGCCGGGACCGCGTCGCCCGATGCCGACGGGCTCGCCGGACTGACGCGCCGGCTGCGCGAACACAGCGAGGAGGTGGTGGTCGTGATCGAGTCGATGACCGGCGCCCGCTTCGTCCACGACCAGCTCGAGGCCCAGGGGCTCGAGGTCAAGATCGCCGACGCGCGCAAGGCGAAGGTCGCCGTCGAGCTGCTCGGGCTGCCCAGTGGCGCCAAGACCGACAAGCTCGACGCCCTCCGCCTCGCCGAGCTCGGCCGTCGCGAGCTCGTGCCCGAGATCTGGCTCCCCGATCCTGGCACTCGCGCTGCCCGGGAGCTGGCCCGCTTCCGCCTCCACCTCGTCCGCCAGCGCACGCGGCTCAAGAACCGCATCCACCAGACCCTGGTCACGCACGGGATCGCCCGCTCCCAGAGCGACCTCTTCGGCGCCCGCGGCTGGGCCTGGCTCGAGCGGCTGCCGCTGCCGGAGCCCTGGGGCCGGCACGTCCACGTCTCCCTCGGCCTGATCGACCACCTCGACCGCGAGATCGAGGCGCTCGAGCGCGAGCTGCGCCGGCGCGGCGGCGAGCATCCCTCCGTCGGCCTGCTCATGACCTGCCCCGGAATCGGCTGGGTGCTCGGCTTCACGATCGCCGCCGAGATCGGCGCGATCGAGCGCTTCCAAAGCCCGCGCAAGCTGGTCGGCTACAGCGGCCTCTGCCCCCGGGTCGAGCAGTCGGGCGCGTCCGACCGGCGCGGCCCGCTCACCAAGAACGGGCCCAAGTGGCTGCGCTGGGCGCTCGTCGAGGCCGCGCAGCACGCCTCGAAGCACCCCGCCTACCGCGACCTCTACCAGCGGACGAAGACGCGGCTCGGCCGCCAGCGCGGCCCCCGCGTCGCCCAGGTCGAGGTCGCCCGCAAGCTCGCCGAGGCGATCTGGTACATGCTCACCCGCAACCAGCCGTTTGCTCCGGCAGGCGCCCCGCGGTGTCTGGCCGCATAGACGGCCCTGTCTGAAGTGCGCTACCGGAGCAGGCACCCATCGCCCTTTCCTCCGCCAAGGAGGCGATAGAGACATGAGCCACGCTCGCAACCCGCGCCCCTGCCGCCCGCCGTGACCGATCCCACCCCTCTTGACAGCGAGGCCGGCTTTCATAGAGACACCGCAGGTGCCGCTGATGCCGCCGGTGCCGCTCAGGCGCTCACTCGAACGAGGAATTGTCCCTCCCCCCGCAGGGGGATACCCTCAGGAGCGGTGATGACGAGAGCCATTCCGAGCGAGCGCTGGCTGACCGCGGCGGCGGCAGGGACCCCGCTGCTGCTCGCGCTCGTCCTCGCGCTCGCCCTCGCCCTCGCGCCGCGGGCCGGAGCGGCCGGTGAGGAGCCCTCGCGCGCTTCGCAGGTGAACGTCGTCGGCGCGGGGACCCTGGCCGTGCCGCGGGTCGTTGTGCGCACGGGCCCCAGCGCGCGTGCTGCACGCATCGCCGTGCTCGCGCAGTTCCGCCCCGACTTTCGCCCCCAGTACGTCCTCGCGCTCGACGCCGTGCGCGCTCGGGACGGGAGGCCGCTCTGGTACCGGATCAGCGTCCCCGGCCGGCCGAACGGGAGGACGGGCTGGGTGCGCGCCTCGGCGCTCGAGCTGCAGCCCGTGCGCAAGCGCCTGGTCATCTACCGCGGTGCCCGCCGCTTCGAGTTCTGGGACGGCGAGCGGCTCGTCCGCGCGGGCAAGGTCGCCGTGGGCAAGCCGGGCGCGGAGACGCCGACCGGCCTCTTCTACGTGACCTGGAAGTTCGACCCCCGGATCGATCCCGACTGGGCGATCCTGGGCAACTACGCCTTCGAGACGAGCGCCTACTCGAAGCTCACCGACTGGCCCGGCGGCGGGATCGTGGGCGTGCACGGGACGCCCTGGCCGTGGTTGCTCGGGAAGGCGGTCTCACACGGCTGCGTGCGGCTCCGGAACAGCGACATCGAGTTCCTCCGCTACCGCGTCCCCCTCGGGACGCCGGTCAAGATCGTCCCCTGAGGGGCAGGACGCGCGGCGTCGCCCTCAAACAGAGGGCACGATGGCCGTGAGCGAGCTGGAGACCGCACGGTCAAGCGGGCTCGTGCCGCGGCTGCTGGCCGGGAGCGATCGGCTCCTGCCGCTCCTCGGATTCCTGCTCTTCCTCCTCCTGCCCGCGGTCTCGTTCCCGCCGGAGAGCTTCGGCGACTGGCACGACCAAGAGCTCTACTTGGACGCCCTGCGCTCCGTCCTCGCGCACGGGCGGGCGGACGTCATCGACGACGACATCGTGGGGCCGGCGTACATCGCGCTCGCCGCGCTCGTCCATGGCGTGTCCGGGCTCTCGCCCGAGGCGTCGCTCGTGTGGCTCTCGAAGATCGCTCATGCCTTGGGCGCGGCCGGCTCGCTCCTTCTCGTCCGCGCGCTCGTCGTGCGCCTCGTCGCACCTCCTGCGGTCGTGACGCTCACGGCCCAGCTCTCGGCGCTGGCGCTCCTGTTCGGTTCCTGGACGTGGCGCTGGTCCGAGTTTCCGTGGACGCACCACGTCGCGCTCGCCGCCGCCGTCGCCTTCTTCGCCCTCCGCTTCCGGCTGGCCCGAAGGTCGTTGCCGGCTGCAGCCGCGCTCGGCGCGGTCCTCGCCGTCCTCTTCCTCACGCGGACCTTCGAGTTCGTCGCGGTGGTGCTGGCGTGGGGGATCGGGCTCGGTCTCGCAGCGTTGCTCCGGTCGCTGGAACGACCTCTGCTGCGTCCGCTCCACGTCGGAGCGGGCGCTGCGGCGTTCGTGCTCGTGGTCACGGCCGTGTACGCGACGACGGGGAAGCGCGACGTCTTCGTCCTGTACGGATCGAACCTCGGACGCCAAGCGGCCGCTGTGCGTCCTGCGGAGGTGGCCGAGACGCCGACCCTCAGCTTGGGCCTCGTGCCGACCAAGCTCGTCCAGCTCTTCGTCGATCCCTGCTACCTGTCCGACTGTCGTCTCGACGACTACACGGGACGGCCGACCGGCCTGGGCGCGCTCTGGCGGATGCCGCTCCTCGTGCAGCTTCCCGCCCTCGCGTTCCTCCCGCTCGTCGCCCTGCTGACGCTCGTCTTGGTGGTGGGTGCGTTGCGACGCCGGGAGGTCGAGGCCCCTCACGATCGGGCGGTGCGGCAGCTCGTCGAGCTGACAGTCGTAGCCGGCGGGATCGTGCTCGGATACACGGCCAGCACGCTCACCGGGCCGAGCCACCTCAAGTACGGGTTCGCGCGCGAGTACCTCCTTCCGTCCTTCCTGACCGGAGTCGTCGTGGTCGGCCTGGGTCTCGCGGCGCTCTGGCTCGTGCTCGCGTGGGTAGGGCGGAGACGATTGGTGCGGGAGCTCGCCTTCGTGCTCCTCGCCACGGGCGCGACCGCGGGCCTCCTCGGCGGGATCTCGGCTGCCCGCGACCACGGCTTGCCGAGGATCGACAGCCGGCATCTCGGATCGATCCGCTACACGGCGACCTGCCGGGCCGGCGCGTGCGCGATCGCCGTCGACGCGCGCTCGCCTTCCGGGCGCCGGGTCTCGATTCCGCAGGCATCGGTCCTCACCTTCGGGTGCCGAGGTGAGCGCGACCGCTTCAGCATCTACGCGCGCTCGCCGGCCCAGGGCGTGCTCCTGCCGCGATCGTGCCGCGATCCAAGCCTCGTCGCCGCCTGGCCGACTGTCATGGGCCTCGCGCCGGACTCGGCGCACTTGGGCTACGTCGCGGTCTCGACGCTCCGGACCGGGGGTTGACCGCTGGCTGGGCGCTCAGGCAGACGACGCCGCGAAGGCGTACGGCAGCGGGCTCCGGCCCGTGAGCGAGCGGGCGTACAGCCCGGGGCGCGCCGGCGCAGCCGCGAGGTCGCGTAGCCGGTAGCCGCCGTCGAGGAAGCGGTAGCCGGAGACGAAGGGCCGCCAGGAGCCGCCTCCCCCGTACGAGACGGAGACGCGCTCGAAGCGGAAGGAGAAGGCGTTGCAGGCCTGCTCCCCGCCGTTCCAGCTCTCGGCGGTCGCGATCGGCGCCCAGCGCCCGGAGCTGCCGGGCAGCCGGACGGGGCCGGTGACGGCCTGGCCGTCGACCCAGACGCGCCACCAGCCGGGTCGGCCGGCCACCTCGAGCACGGCGACTTGGTGGCTGCGGCCGACCGGGACGCCCTGCTCGAGGACGACCAGCTCCGGCTCCCTGCCCGGGCGCGTGATCTCGGCGTAGAGGAAGGGGTCGGCGCCCGGGACGGAGGCGACGCCGGCCTGGATCCAGGCGTCCTCGCCGTTCGGGCCCTGGCCGGGCCCGCCGAGGCCGACCCAGGCGGCGACGTGTCCGGCCGCCACCTGCGGTGCGCGCGTGGGCGTGATCGTGGCGCGGACCCCGTGCCCGCGCACGGTCGCTTGGTGACCCGCGTAGGCGTAGCCGTTCGCACCCGCTCCGCACCCCGCACGCCCGGCCGTCGCCGACGTCGTCGCGACCGCCAACGCGGCCGCCGCGAGCACGCTCGAGGCGAGAGCGAAGAGGGGCCGCACCGTCACCTCCCTCTCGTCGGCGCCCCCGTCCGGGGGGCTGATCCCTCGTCCGCGCGATCAGGCCGCGCGCCGCGCGATCCGGGACGGGCGGGCGACCCGCCTACAATGCGGCTCGATGGCGACGACGGAGGATCGCAACACCTCCGGCTCGCTCGCGTCTTGGCGCGAGCGCACCTACCGCCACGCCCCGGAACGCGCCGACGAGCTCTTCACCACCATCTCCGGGCTCGAGACCGAGCCGCTCTACACGCCCGAGAACGTCGAGCTCGACTACGCCCGCGACCTCGGCTACCCGGGGGAGTACCCGTTCACCCGCGGCGTCTACCCCTCCATGTACCGCGGCCGCCTGTGGACGATGCGCCAGTTCGCGGGCTTCGGCACGGCGGAGGAGACGAACGCGCGCTTCCGCTACCTGCTCGAGCACGGTCAGACCGGGCTCTCCACCGCCTTCGACATGCCCACCCTGATGGGCTACGACTCCGACCACCCGCGCTCGGCGGGCGAGGTCGGGCGCGAAGGGGTCGCGATCGACTCGCTCGCCGACATGGAGACGCTCTTCTCCGGGATCCCGCTCGGCGAGGTCTCGACCTCGATGACGATCAACTCCCCGGCCGCGATCCTGCTTGCCTACTACGTCTGCGTGGGCGAGCAGCAGGGGGTGCCGCGCGACCGCCTGCGGGGGACGGCGCAGACGGACATCCTCAAGGAGTACATCGCCCAGAAGGAGTGGATCTTCCCGCCCCGGCCCTCCATGCGGCTCGTCGTGGACATGATCGAGTTCTGCTCCGCCGAGATGCCCCTCTTCCACCCGATCTCGATCTCCGGCTACCACATCCGCGAGGCGGGCTCGACGGCGGCCCAGGAGCTCGCCTTCACGCTCGTCGACGGCTTCGCGTACGTGGAGGCAGCGCTCGAGCGGGGGCTGGACGTGGACGACTTCGCGCCCCGGCTCTCCTTCTTCTTCAACGCCCACCTCGACTTCTTCGAGGAGATCGCCAAGTACCGCGCCGCCCGCCGCATCTGGGCCCGCGAGCTGCGCGAGCGCTACGGCGCGCGCAACGAGCGCTCGCTGCTGATGCGCTTCCACACCCAGACCGCCGGGGTGTCCCTGACCGCACAGCAGCCGGAGGTGAACATCGTCCGCACCGCGATCGAGGCGCTCGCAGCGGTGCTCGGCGGGACGCAGAGCCTGCACACGAACTCCTACGACGAGGCGCTCGCCCTGCCCACCGAGGAGGCGGCGCGGCTGGCCCTGCGCACGCAGCAGGTGATCGCGCACGAGTCGGGGGTGACGCGGACGATCGACCCGCTCGGCGGCTCCTGGTACCTCGAGCACCTGACGAGCGCGCTCGAGGCCCAAGCGTACGAGTACTTCGACCGCATCGCCGCCTTGGGCGGGGTCATCCCTGCGATCGAGGACAACTTCTTCCAGCGCGAGATCGCCGAGGCCTCCTTCCGCTACCAGGCCGAGGTCGAGGCGGGGAAGCGCGTGATCGTCGGCGTCAACCGCTACCTGCTCGAGGACGAGGAGCCGATCCCGATCCTCAAGATCGACCCCGCGCTCGAGCGCAAGCAGATCGAGCGCCTGCGGGCGGTGCGCGCGCGGCGCGATGCGGCGGCGGTCGAGGCGCGCCTCGCGGCGCTGAAGGAGGCCGCGGCGCGGGAGGGCGTCAACCTGCTGCCGCTCCTGATCGACGCCGCCCGCGACTACGTCACCCTCGGCGAGGTCTGCGACGCGCTGCGCGAGGTGTGGGGCGTGTGG
>Ga0073934_10002538_pt1 | contig 37499 bp, 40 predicted proteins | sample LarsenN4metaG_FD_76834 | JGI IMG/M metagenome (GOLD analysis project Ga0073934, IMG submission 76834) | Hot spring sediment bacterial and archeal communities from British Columbia, Canada, to study Microbial Dark Matter (Phase II) - Larsen... ... | reverse complement strand
GACCCATGTCGGCTGCGAACACGGCGTCTGCGGTGCCTGTACCGTCATCGTCGATGGCGACGCCGTGCGCTCCTGCCTGATGCTGGCAGCGCAGGCAGAGGGCTGCAAGGTCGTGACCGTCGAGGGATTGTCCAACGACGAGGCGCTGACGCCGTTGCAGGCCTCGTTTCGCCGGCACCACGCGCTGCAATGCGGCTTCTGCACGCCCGGCATGATCACGACCGCGCATGCGCTGCTGAGCGAAGAACCCGACTGCGACGCCGACCGGGTGCGCGAAGTGCTGTCCGGCAATCTCTGCCGCTGCACCGGCTACATCTCGATCGTCGAGGCCGTGCTCGATGCCCGCGACGCCTACAAGAAGCCCGCGCCATGAAGAATGCCTTCATCGGCAGCGCCATCGAGCGTCGCGAGGATTTGCGCTTTCTGCGCGGCCGCGGCGAGTATGTCGATGATCTCCGTCCCGACGGGCTCGCCTATGCCGTCATCCTGCGCAGCTCGGTGGCGCACGGACGCATCGTTTCGATCGACACGGCGGCAGCGCTGAAAATTCCCGGCGTCCATGCGGTCATCACCGCGCGCGACATGCCGGGCGGCCCTCCGGTCGTGCCGATGCGGCTTCAGCCGCTGCCGGAGTTCAGGCCGTTCGAGCAGCCGGTGATCGCCCATGACAAGGTTCGCTACGTCGGCGAGCCGATGGCGGTGGTGGTCGCCGACTCGGTCGCGATCGGCGAAGACGCGCTCGAAGCGATCACGGTCGAGATCGAGCAGCTGCCGGCGGTGGCGGACTGGCATGTCGCCAAGCGCGATGAGAGCCTTCTGTTCGAGGGACAAGGCACCAACCGCTCGCTCACCTTCAGCGCCGTCCGCGGCGACGCCGACGCGGCATTCCGCGATGCAGCCTATGTGCGGCGCGAAACGTTGCGCACCGGCCGTCACTACGGCCTCACCATGGAGCCGCGCGGCGTGATGGCGCAATGGGATGCGGCGAATGGCCGGCTGACCGTTTCGGGAGCCGCCAAGGTCCCGTTCTTCAATCGCCGCATCCTGGCGAAACAGATCGGCCTGCCGGAAGACGCCATCGAGATGATCGAGAACGACGTCGGGGGCGGATTCGGTGCGCGCGGCGAGTTCTATCCCGAGGATTTCCTGATTCCGTTTGCGGCGCGTCATCTCGACCGGCCGGTCAAGTGGACCGAGGACCGGCGCGAGAACCTGATGGCGATGAACCACGCGCGCGAGGCCGAGGTCGATGTCGAGATCGCCTGCGCCCGCGACGGCACGATCCTGGCGCTGCGCGGCCATGCTCACACCGACATGGGCGCCTATATGCGCACCAATGGTGCGGTCGGCGCGCGCAACATCGCGCAGTTCATGGCGGGTCCGTACCGGATTGCGAACGTGAAGGTCGACGTGTCGCTGTGGATGACCAACAAGACGCCGGTCGGCACCTATCGAGGGCCCGGCCGCTTCGAGACCGATTTCTTCCGCGAACGGCTGTTCGATATCGTGGCGCAGGACCTCGGCATCGACCGTGTCGAATTCCGGCGCAAGAATCTGATCGCTGCGTCGGAAATGCCGTTTCCCATCGCCACCATCACGCCCTACGAGCACAAGGACGAATACGACAGCGGGGACTATCAGGAGACGCTCGACCGCTGCCTTGCCGAATTCCGCTGGCCGGACAAGGCCAAGCTCCAGGGCCGACTGATCGACGGCCGCTACCATGGCATCGCGGTCGGCTGCTTCATCGAGGGCGGCGCGGCGGGCCCGAAGGAAACCGCCCGGCTGGCGATCAACGATGACGGCTCGATCTCGGTGTTCATCGGCTCGTCGGCAGTCGGGCAGGGGGTCGAGACCGTGTTCGCTCAGATCGCTGCCGATGCGCTCGAAATTCCGATGGACCGTATCCGCGGCGTCTATCACGGCTCGACCGCGTTCGTGAGCGACGGGTATGGCGCCTACCACTCCCGCTCGGTGGTGATGGGCGGATCGGCGCTGCTCGATGCCGCCGGCAATTTTCAGACCGCGCTGCGTACCGCGGCGGCGGAACGGCTCGGCTGCGCGGCATCTCAGGTGACGATCACCGAGGATCGGGTCAGTGGCCCGAACGGCAAGTCGCTGCCGCTTGCGACCTTTGCCGGCCTGTCGCAGGAAGGCTCGTTCCTCAACAAGAAGCATACCTACAGCTACGGCGCGCAGGCCGCGCACGTGGCGGTCGACGCGAAGATCGGCCGGGTCGAGATCGTCGACTATGTCGTTGTGGTCGACGCCGGCCGCATCATCAATCCGCTGACGCTGCGCGGGCAGGTGATCGGCTCGCTGGTGCAGGGCCTCGGCGGAGCGTTCCTCGAGCATCTCGTCTACGACGAGCAGGGTCAGCTCCTGACCGGCTCGCTTGCGGACTATCTGCTTCCGACGGCGAGCGATTTTCCCAACCTGCGCTCGTTCACGATGGACCGGCATCCTTCGCCGATCAATCCGCTCGGCGCCAAGGGCGCCGGCGAAGGCGGGCTGATCGGCGCCGGCGGCGTCATCGCCAATGCGGTGGCAAACGCGCTCCAGGCATTCGATCCCGACCTGCGCGAACTGCCGCTCACGCCGGCTCGCGTCTGGGAAATGGCGCGGCCCAGGCAATAGTGAAACGGCGCACGAGGGACACGCGATGGCCAATCTGCGACTGAGCTTTGCCTGCGGCCCCTACGACCGCACGCAGGCGCTGCGCGACGGCACCATCCGGCCCGAGGGGATCGATCTGAACTACGTGACGCTCCAGCCGGCGGAAATCTTCTGGCGCATGCTGCAATATCGCGAATTCGACGCGTCCGAGATGTCGCTGTCGAACTACACGACGCTGGTGAACGGCGGCGACGCCCCGTTCATCGCGATTCCGGCGTTTCCGTCGCGCGTGTTCCGCCACGGCTATTTCTTCATCAATACGGGCAAGGGGATCAATTCGCCCGCCGACCTCAAAGGCAGGCGCGGCGGCGTGCCGGAATATTCGATGACCGCTGCGGTCTATATGCGCGGGCTCCTGCAACACGATTACGGCGTCAAGCCGGGCGATGTCGAATGGGTGCAGGGCCGCGCCGACCGGCTCGGCCGCAAGCTGCCGCCCGATATCCGCCTCACGCAGGCGCCGGCCGGCACCGAATTGGGCGACCTTCTGGAGCGGGGCGAGATCGATTTCATGATGACCGCGAACAACCCGCTGTCGTTCCGGCGCGGCGCGGGCACCGTGCGGCGGCTGTTCCCGAACTATGCCGAGCTGGAGAAGGATTACTACCGGCGAACCAGAATCTACCCGATCATGCACACCGTGGTGATCCGTCGCGACATCTATGACCGCGACCCATGGGTGGCGCTCAGCCTGTACAAGGCGCTGTGCCGGGCCAAGGACTATTCCTATCACCACATCCTGGAGACCGGTTCGCCCAAGGCGTCGCTTGCCTGGCTCCAGCCGCTCCTGGAGGAGGAGCAGGAGATCATCGGCCCGGACTGGTTTCCCTACGGCATCGAAAAGAACCGCCCCTCGCTCGACGCACTGCTGCAATACGCGCATGAGCACGGGCTGACCGACCGCCGCATCCGGATCGACGAGCTGTTCGCGCCCTCGACCCTGCGCGACATCCCGCTCAGCGAGGGGCAGCTGGTGTAGCGGCGCCCCCCGGATCGATGATCAGCCGCCGCTCGAGCGGGAAGATCTGCCAGCCGTAGCGGTCGGCGACCAGGCCCCACAGGCCCTTCGGCGCCTTCAGCATGACCACGATTGCGGCCACCCCCAGGATCAACAGATAGATCGCGCCGAGATCGGCCAGCGTCTGCCGCAACAGGAAGAAGACCACCGTGCCGATGATCGGCCCTTCGATGCGGCCGATGCCGCCGATCACCGTGATGAAGATCACGAATGCGGTCCAGTCATTGACGGAAAATGCGGTGTCGGGAGAAATCCTGATCTTCTGGAGAAAGATCAGCGCGCCGACCATGGCGGTTCCGAATGCGACCGCGATGTAGACGACGTACTTGATACGCCTGACGTCGACGCCGTTGGACCGCGCGCCCAGTTCGTTGTCGCGGATCGCGGTCAGCGCCAGACCGTAGCGAGAGCGCAGCAGGACGAAGACGGTGCCGAGGACGGCGACCGCCAGCGCGAATGCGATCCAGTAGATGATGAACTCGCGCAGCTGCCGGCTGCCGGCGATGGAGAGGACGATCGCCGACGGCAGGCTCGTGCCCGAACCGCCGTCGAGCGCGGAGACCTGCGCCGCCGACAGCCGGAACACCTCGGCCACCACCCATGTGCCGATGGCGAAGTAATGTCCGCGCAGCCGGAAGATGAGGAGCGCGACCGGCACCGAGACGGCTGCCGCCGCCAGTCCGGCGACCGGAATGGCGACCAGCGGATGCATGCCTGCCAGCATCGCCAGCGCGAACAGTCCATAGGCGCCGAGTCCGACATAGGCATGCTGGCCGACCGAAACCAGGCCGGCGTATCCCGCAAGCAGGTTCCACAGGCTCGCCAGCGCCACATAGGCGTAGATCTCAGACAACAGGCGCAACTCCGCGCGGTCGGCCCACCACGGCGCCAGCGCCAGGGCGACCAGCGCACCGGAGAAGATCGCAAAGCCGATGCGGCTGAACCGGTTGGAGGACTGGACGGTCGCGGTCATCCCTGCACCTTCGGGAACAGTCCCTCGGGCCGAAGCGCCAGCACGATGAGGAAGGCGATGTGGCCGGCCAGCAGATTCCAGCCCGGGTCGAGCTTGGCGCCGACGGCCTGGGCCACCCCGATGATGACGCCGCCGGCCAGCGTGCCCCACATGCTGCCGAGCCCGCCGATGATCACCGCCTCGAAGCCGAAGATCAGCCGCGCCGGACCGATGGACGGGTCGAAATTGGCGCGCACCGCCAGCAGCACGCCGGCGACGGCAACGACGGCAAGCGACAGCGCCATCGCCAGCGCAAAGATGTGGGCATTGTTGAGGCCCATGAGCTGCGCGACCGGCTGGTCGTCGGAGGTGGCGCGGAAGGCGCGGCCCAGCGCCGTCCGGTAGAACAGCCATTGCAGGCCGGCGATCACCATAACCGCCAGTGCGAACTGGATCAGCGGCAGCACGCCGACGGCGAGCCCTCCACCGATATGCAGGCTGGCGATCTCGATCTGGCCGGCATTGAGCTTGCGGCTGTCGGCGGTGAAGAGTTCGAGCAGGGCGTTCTGAATGATGACCGAGAGCCCGAAGGTCACCAGGAGCGGCGGCAGGAGGTCGTCGCCGAGCGTGCGGTTGAGGAGCAGGCGCTGAAGCGCGTAACCGAGGCCGGCCATCAGCGGCACCACGACGAGGAGCGAGGTGAGGGGATTGACGCTGAGCGCTTCCACCACGACCAGGGCGACGAAGGCCGCCAGCACGATGAGGTCGCCATGCGCGATGTTCACCAGCCGCATCACACCGAAGATCAGCGCGAGCCCGGCGGCGAACATGGCGTAGAGCCCGCCGAGCAGGACGCCCTGGATGATGGTGTTGAGCCACTCCATCATGCGCGCGCCATCGCTCTTACGCCCCGAAATACGCCGCGGAAATTCTCTCCCGCGTCATCGTCTGTGCTTCGCCTGCCAGCGCGATGCGGCCCTCCTGAAGGCAGTAGACGTGGTCGGCGACCTTGAGCGCCTGCACGATGTCCTGCTCGACGATGACGAGCGCGGTGCCGTCGGCGACGATGGCCGGCAATCGGGCATAGATGTCGCGGACCACAATCGGAGCCAGTCCGAGGCTGATCTCGTCGCACAGGAGGAGCTTCGGGTTGGACATCAGCGCGCGGCCGATCGCGACCATCTGCTGCTGTCCGCCGGAGAGCGACGGTGCCGCCTGGCGACGGCGCTCCGCCAAAATCGGGAACAGGTCGTAGATGCGGGCAAGCGTCCACGGACCGGGCCGCCGGAGCTGGCCGCCGATCAGGAGGTTCTCCTCGACGCTCAGCGATGGGAACAGGCGGCGGCCTTCGGGCACGAGCGCGATGCCGGCGGCGACCACCCGGTGCGCGGGCTGGTCGCCGATCGGATTGCCGCCGAACACAATGGCGTCGCGGCGCGAGGGCATGGCGCCGGCAATGCACCTGAGCAGGGTCGACTTGCCGGCGCCGTTGGCGCCGATCACCGCCACGACACTGCCTGCGGCGACTGTCATCGATACATCGAACAGCGCCTGGAAGTCGCCGTAATGGGCGTCGAGGGCGCGCACTTCGAGGAGGCGATCAGGCATCGGCCTCGATCCCCATATAGATCTCCGCGACCTGCGGCCGACGGATCACCTCGCCGGGCGCGCCCTCTGCAATCAGGGCGCCGCCATGCAGCACGACCAGCCGGTCGACGACGGCGTTCAAGGCATGCACGATATGCTCGATCCAGACGATCGAGATGCCGGCGGCGCGTACGTCGTTGATGAGGGCGACCAGCGCCGCGGTTTCGTGCTCGATCAGACCGCCGGCGACTTCGTCGAGCAGCAGCACGCGCGGCTCGGTGGCGAGCGCACGCGCCAGCTCCAGGCGTTTGCGGTCGAGCAGCGTGAGGCTCCCGGCGGGGCGATTGGCCTTGTCGGCCAGTCCGCATTGCCTGAGCAGTTCGGCGCAGCGGCCATAGACGTCGCGCTCGCGCCGGCCGCCGCCGAAGGCGGCGGCCACGACCAGGTTCTCGAACACCGTCATGCCGCCGAACGGCTGTGGAATCTGGAACGATCGTGCGATCCCCAGGCGGCAGCGGCGTTCGGGCTCGGCGCGGGTGATGTCGCGCCCGTTGAATAGAATGCGTCCTGCGTCAGGGGCGATGGTGCCGGCAATGATGTTGAACAGCGTGGTCTTGCCGGCGCCGTTTGGCCCGATGATGCCGAGCGCCTCGCCATTGTTCAGCGCAAGGTCGACGCCGTCCGCGACCACGATGGCCCCGAACCGCTTGGAAATCCTGGAGAGAGTGAGGATGGGCGTCATTACACGCGGCCCTCATGGCGAGGAGCGGCCGAAGGCCGCGCCTCGAACCATGGCTGCGAATTCCAACCCTGCTGCCATCCTTCGGGGCGCTCGCTTCGCTCGCTCCTCAGGTTGAGAGCGGAGTGGTTGCGTGGATTCTACGACAGCAGCTCCAGCTTGCCGCCGGTCGGGATATTCGGCGCCGGCCGGTTGGCGGTGATTACCAGCTCGAAGCGGTCGCCGCGGCGTTGCCACTGGCCGGCGACCAGCGGCGTCTTGGTGACGTTCTTCACCGGCTTGCCGGTCCATTGCACATGCCCGACGATCGAGTTGTAGTTGGTGGCGACGATCGAATCGAGAATCGCCTTGGGTTCCGGCGCCTTGGCGCGCCTGAGCACGTCGATCGCCACCTCGAACAGCGCGTGCTGGAAGCCGATCGGCTGCGACCAGGGCCGCATGGTCGCCTTGACATAGGCGTCGGCGAGCTGCGCGGAACTCTGCCCGGTCAGGCCGGACTTGAACGGATGGTTCGGCGTCCACCAGACCTCGGTGGTGAGCCCGTTGCCGCGCGCACCGAGCGAGTTGATCACCGAGGGGAACAGCAGCGCCTTGCCGATGGTGACGATCTTCGGCCGGAATCCCTGCTGCGCCGCCTGCGACCAGAAGGTGGAGAAGTCCGGCGGGATCATGTTGCCGGTGACGATCTCCGCGTTCGCCGCCTTGAATGCCGCGATCTGCGAGGAGAAGTCGTTGTTCATCACCTGGTAGCGGCCGGGATCGATCAGCTTGTAGCCGGCTGCCGAGAGTGCCGGCGGCAGGCCGAGCTTGGGATCACCCCAGGCGTTGCCGTCGGCATCGTTCGGGAACAGGCCGGCGACCACCTTGTTGGTGGGTGCCCCGTCCCACAGCGCCAGGAATGCGGCGATCACGTCCTCCAGTCCCCAGAAGAACAGATAGGTCCAGGTGAAGCCTTTCTTCGGATCGCCCTTGCGGCCGAAGAAATAGGGCTGCCAGGGACAATTGGTGCACACGCATGGGACCTCGTTGACTTCGGCCTGGTCGGACACCGGGTTGGTGGTGTCGGGCGTTCCGGCGGCGATCAGGAGGTCGACCTTGTCGGAGAGAATCAGCTCGGACGCGACCTCCGCCGCGCGGCTGCCGGACGATTGGCTGTCCTTGGAGACGATCTGGACCTGATAGTTGCGGCCGCCGACCGCGAGACCCTTCTTCAGGATGCTGCGCACCTGTTCGATAATGAAAGTGTCGGCCTCGCCGAAGCCCGCGAGAGGGCCGGTGCGGGGGCTGACGTGCCCGATCTTGATGACGCGCGTCTGACCGCGGGCCGCGCCCGGCCCGAGCAGCGCCGGAGCCGCGATCGCGGCCGCGCCAGCCCTCACCAGCGTGCGCCGGCTGATAGCTCTGATCTGGGTCATTATCGTTCCCCTCGGCATGGTGCGTTTTGAAGGCAGGCACATTATAGTACGGGACACAGCTACGGAGGAACGCCATGGCCCTGACCATGTTGGACAAGGAGCCGGTCAAAGCCGAGAAGACGGCTTGGCCGCCCGAAATCGCCGCCGAATTCGAGCGCGAAAAGAACAATCCGAACGGTTGCGTCGGTCAGCGCCTGTTGTCGGAGAACGAGCGGGTCCGGGTCTGGGAGATCCGGCTCAAACCCGGCCAGCGCTTCGGATTCCATCGTCATGTGCTGGACTACTTCTGGTCGGTCACGACCGACGGCAAAGCGCGCGCGCATGTGAGCGACGGCACCACCGTCGAGCATACCTACAAGGCTGGCGAAACCCGGCACGAGACCCATGCCAAGGGCCACTACAAGGTGCACGACCTCGCTAATATCGGCGATACCGATCTGAACTTCATCACCGTGGAATTCCTCGACAGCGCCAACAAGCCGCTGCCGGTACCGGACAGTGTGCGCGTAGGATAGCCACCGTGCTCCGCCGGCACGGCCTCGCCGCCGTGCCGGTCATGACAAGAAACTTGGCGTGCGTCGTGATACCGTGCTTCCGGGGGGAGCGGTGGAAATTCCATACGACCTGCTTATCAACGCGCTGGTCGCGGGCCTGCTCCTCGGCGCCTTCTATGCTGCGGTGACGGTCGGCGTTTCGGTTTCGTTTGGTATCCTCGACATCGTCAACATCGCGCATCCGGGATTTATCATCCTCGGCTCCTATATCGCCTATATCGTCAACCAGCGGCTGGGTGTCGATCCGATCCTGGCGAGCATTGTGCTGCTGCCCGCCTTTTACGCGCTCGGCGCCGCCATCTATCAGGTCTACTATCAGTCGTTCGAACGGCGCGGCGAGGATGCGCTGCGCGGGCTTGCGTTCTTCTTCGGGCTCCTGTTCGTGACCGAAGTCGCGCTCGTGCTGGTGTTCGGCGTCGACTATCGCTACGTGCAGGCGCCTTATATCGGGCCGAGCTACAACATCGGCATTGTCGATCTACCGCTGCGCATGCTCGTTCCATGCTTCGTTGCGCTGGCGCTGGTCGCGGCGCTGCAGATCTTTCTCGCCAAGACATTCATTGGGCGCGCCATCATGGGCGTGGCGCAGGACCAGCTCGCATTGCAGCTCATGGCGGCCTCGCCGACGAAGGTCAAGCGCATCGCCTTCGCGATCTCGATTGCCACCTGCTCGATCGCCGGCGCGCTGTTGATCGTCATCCAGCCGATCGAGCCCTCGGTAGGCCGCGAGTATATCGGGCGCGTGTTCGCAATCTGCGTCCTCGGCGGGCTGGGCAGCCTCCCCGGCACGCTGGCCGGCGCCATGCTGCTCGGCGTCCTGGAAAGCTTCACGTCCACGTTCTACGGCCCGTCCTGGGCGCCGGCGGTGTCGTTCGGTGTCCTGCTGCTGGTGCTGGCGTTCAGACCGGCCGGCCTGTTCGGACGATAGGCGGACGGCATGCGTACATCCACCTTCATCATGATCTGTGTGGCCGTGGCCGCGGTGGTGTTCAGCCTGCTGCGGATCCTCGGCAACGAATACTACTTCTTCGCCGGCTACGTGGTGCTGCAGTTCATCGTGCTGGCCACCGCCTGGAACATCCTCGGCGGCTATACCGGCTATGTGAACTTCGGCTCGGCGGCATTCTTCGCGGTCGGCGCTTACACGACCATCTTCTTTCACAAAACCTTTCCGCTGCCGATCCCCATTCTGATCGTCATCGGCGGGTTCCTATCCGGTCTCATCGGCCTCGGGATGGGCTATCTCACGCTGCGGCTGCGCGGGGCTTTCTTCGCCATCGGCACGCTGGCGCTGGCGGTCGTGCTGGCGACGATCGTCACCAACTGGAGCTATCTCGGCGGGGCGCGCGGCGCCTATGTGCTGCGGCCGGACGAGATCGCCGTAATCGGCTCCTACGTACAGTATCTGTTTCTGCTGATGTTGTTGCTGGCAGTAATTGCGATCGCGACCGCGCGCGGCATCGAGCACTCAAAGCTTGGCTATGGCTTCCACACGATCCGCGACGACGAGCTTGCTGCGGAGGCGTCCGGTGTGCCGACGCTCCGCCTGAAGCTGATCGCCACGACCATCTCGGGCGCGCTGATGGGCATGGCCGGCGCGCCGTTCCCCTACTACCTCGGCTATGTCCAGCCGAGTTCGGCATTCGGGCTGGAATATGCGGTCAATTCGATTGCCATGCCGATGATCGGCGGCACCACGAGCTGGGTCGGTCCGCTGATCGGCGCCATCCTCCTGGCGACGCTTCAGCAATGGGCGACCGTGACGTTCTCCTCCGAGTGGGGCGTGCTGCTGGTCGGCGTGTTGCTCGTGGCCTTCGTGGTGCTGGCGCCACGAGGGATCGTCGGGCTGGTCGAAGGCTGGCGGCGCAGGAGGGCAGGCTGATGGCGGGCCCCTTGCTCGAAGTGGAGGGCGTCGGCAAGCGCTTCGGCGGCTTTGTTGCGCTTGATGGCATCGATCTCGCCGTCAACGAGGGCGAGCGTGTCGGTCTGATCGGCCCCAACGGCTCCGGCAAGTCCACGCTGGTGAATTGCATCTGTGGCACCCTGACCAATGAAACCGGTCAAGTCCGCTTCAATGGCGATGTCCTCGACGGGTTGAAGGCGAACGAGCGCACGCATCGCGGGCTCGCGCGCAGCTTCCAGCTCCCGCGCCCGTTCACGAGCCTCACGGTGGCCGGCAACTTGCGCGTCCCGCTGGTCTACACCGTCAATGCACGTCCCGGCCGTCATCTCTCCAACGCCGAGATCGATACCCGCTGTGCCGAGCTGTTGACGCTTGTTGGCCTCGGCGACAAGGCGGAGAAGTATCCGCGCGATCTCACCCAGGTCGAGATGCGCAAGCTTGAGCTCGCGCGCGCGCTCGCCGCCGAACCGAAGCTTTTGATCGCTGACGAATCCATGGCCGGGCTGTCGCAGGCCGAGGTCGCCGACATCGTCAAGCTACTGATCGATTTGAACGAGCACGGCATCACCATCATTCTGATTGAGCATATCATGCGGGCGGTGATGAGCTTCTCGCAGCGGCTCGTCGTGCTGGTGTCGGGCAAGAAGATCGCCGACGGCAAGCCCGAGCTTGTGATCCAGGATCCCGAGGTGGAGAGGGCGTATCTTGGCCAGTAGCCTCACCATCGAGACCGTCGACGCCGCTTACGGATCGGTGCGCGTGCTGGAGGGCGTGTCGCTCAGCGTCAAGGCCGGCGAGACCGTGGTGCTGCTCGGCACCAACGGCAACGGCAAGTCGACCTTGATGAAGTGCGTGATGGGTATCGTGCGTCCGCGAGCGGGTCGCATTGTGGTAGAGATCGATGGCGTCAAGCACGATGTCGTCGGCATGCCGACGGAGCAGATCGTCGATCTTGGCATCGCGCTGGTGCCGGAGGGGCGGCGGCTGTTTCCGCGGCTGACGGTGGAGGAGAACCTCCTGCTCGGCGCCTTCCGCAAGAAGGCGCGCACCGCGATCAGGACCAACCTGGCTTTCTGCTTCGAGTGCTTCCCGCGGCTTGCCGAGCGGCGCGCCCAGCTCGCCGGCTCCATGAGCGGCGGTGAGCAGCAGATGCTGGCGCTGGCGCGCGCGCTGATGCTGGCACCGCGCATCCTCCTGATCGACGAGCCCTCGGTCGGGTTGTCGCCATTGCTGGTCAGCCGCACCATCGAGAAGATCAAGGAGCTGAAAGATCAGTACAGCCTAACCGTGCTGATGGCGGAGCAGAACTTCCCGCAGGCGTTGCGCATTGCCGACCGTGGCTACGTCATCGTCCATGGCCAGATCGCATTCGAAGGCCGCTCGGCCGAGGAGCTGAACAACAACGATCTGATCCGGAAGTTCTATCTCGGGTTGTGAAGAAGGGGAGGAAGCGATGCTTCGCTGGATTTCGACAGCTTGCGCGATGCTCGCAATCGCAGCAGGCCCGGCAGCCGCCCAGGCGCAGCAATATCCCAACCGGCCGGTCCGTATCATCGTCGGCTTTGCCGCCGGCAGCGGACCCGACATCATCGCGCGTACGGTCGGCACCCAGCTCGGCGCCGATCTCGGACAGAATTTCTATATCGAGAACCGCCTGGGCGCGAACGGCACCATCGCCGCCAAGGCGGTGGCCGACGCCGCCCCCGACGGGCACACGCTGCTCTATTCCAGCGCGGCGATCTCGACCACGCCGCACGTGTACAAGAAAGCGGCGTTCGATCTCCTACGCGATCTTGCGCCGATCGCCACCTCGGGCATCCTCGACGGCTATCTGATGCTGGTCAATCCGAAGACGCCGGTGCACTCCGTGCCGGAGTTCATCGCCTACGCGAAGGCGAACCGGGTGCTCTACGGATCGCCGGGCGTCGGCAATCTGCTGCACCTCACGGCGGAACTGTTCAACGTGCACGCCGGCCTGAAGATGGAGCACGTGCCGTACCGCGGAGCGTCGGAGGTTCTCAACGCGTTGATGCAGGGCAGCGTGCAGGTGATGTTCGTCACGCCGACCAGCGCCCTGCCGCTGGTCGAGCAGGGCAAGCTGCGGGCAATCGGCTTCAGCGGGCAGAAGCCGTTCCCGGACCTTCCCAAGCTGCCGCTCGTGCGGGCATCGGTACCGAGCTTTCCGCCCACCACCACCTGGGGAATCTTCTTTGCGCCGGCCCGAACGCCGACCGCGGTCGTCGAGCGCCTCAACGCTGCAATCCGCCATGCCCTGACGACGCCGGTGGTTGCCAACGTCGTCAGGCGCGCCGGTTACATTCCGGATGGACGCAGCGCAGCGCAAACGACGCAATTCCTGCGGCAGGAAGTGGAGACCGCAGGCGTCGCCGTGAAGGCCGCCGGCATCCAGCCGAACTAGGTTTTCGCCTCACAGCGGCCTACCGAAGGGATCACACCATGCCCTATGCGCACATTCGCGGCGTAGCCATCAACTACACAATCCTCGGCGACCGCGGGCCAGCGATGATGCTATCGCCGGGCGGCCGCAACGCCTATTCCAACGTTCTGCCGGTCGCGGAGCGCATGGCGGCGCAGGGCTATCGCGTCCTGCTGCACGACCGTCGCAATTGCGGCGCCTCCGATGTCGCGTTCGACGGCAGCAAGTCGGAATACGAGGTCTGGGCCGACGACCTCGAGGCGCTGCTGCGGCAGCTCGACATGGCGCCGGCCATCATCGGCGGTTCGTCGTCGGGCGCGCGGCTCGCGCTCACCTTTGCCCTGCGCTATCCGCAGAGCGTGCGCGCATTGCTATTGTGGCGGGTCACCGGCGGCGGCTTCGCGGTCAAGCGGCTGGCAGAGCGCTACTACGATCAGTACATCCGGCTTGCCGGCGAGGGCGGCATGGCCGCGGTCTGCGCGGAGGAACATTTCGCCGAGCGCATTCGCGAGCGGCCATCCAACCGCGGACGGCTGATGGCGATCGACCCGCAGGATTTCATCGCGGTGATGCAGGCATGGCGCGCGCCGTTCGTGGCGGGCGCGCAATTGCCGCTGATCGGCACGAGCGAGCAGGACCTGCGCTCGATCAAAGTGCCGACCTGCATCATTCCGGGCAACGACCTGACCCACGGCAGCGCGACCGGGGAGACTGCGGCGCGCCTGATGCCGGACTGCGAGTCCCATCGCCTCAATATCGAGGATCAGAACGTCGACCTCGTGCCGGCCGAGGAATGGTACGCCATGGCCGACGACATCGTCGCCATCTTCGGCGATTTTCTGGCACGCAAGCTGCCGCGGCCGGCGGCGGCACCCGCGGCGTAACGGGTCGCGGCAATTGCACCCCCTCCCTGCAAGGGAGAGGGCGCAAGACCGACGGCTACGAACGCGCCTTCTCGTAGGGATAGATCAGGCTGGCGGATGACCACTCGGCGGGGTCGACCACCTGCTGGGTCTCGATCCCCTTGAACTGGGCCGGATCGTTGCCCTTGATCCCGCGGAACTGCACCTGAAGCACCCGCGACTGCGCCCATTCGCCGCCCTTGCCGAAGCGGATGTCACCGAGGACGGTCTTGAACGTGCTCTTGCGGATGTAGGCGGCGAGCGTGTTGTCGTTGAGGCTCTTAGTCGCCTGCACCGCCTGCTCCAGCACCTGATACTGGGCATAGGCCTGCGGGGCCATGTAGTAGCCGTATGGATCGATGCCTTCGGCCGGCGCGCGCTTCTGATACTTGACGATCATGTCGGCGACGCCCGGGAAGTTCATCTTCGGCACGGGCAGCCAGAAGTCGTAGTTGGTCCAGCCGTTGAGCAGCGGCCCGAGCTGTGCCTTCAACGATGTGTTCTGAAGGCCGACCATCGAGCCGCCGATCATCTTCGGGCGGAAGTTAAGCTCGTTGACCGAGCGCACGATGCCGACCGAGTCCGGCGGATAGGAGCACACCACGACGAGGTCCGGATTGGTCGCCGCGATCGCGCGCACGATCGGGGCGAAGTCGGTGGTGTTGGGCGGATAGCGCCGGTCGTAGACGATCTTCAGCCCCTTCTGCTTCTTGGCGTTCTCGCGGGCGCCGTCGGCGGCATTGAGTGCGAACTCGGCGTCCGCCGCCACGATCGCGACCGTCGCCGGCCGTGGATTCTGCTTCATGGCGAGGTCGATGAAGCCCTTGGTGAAGGACGGTTTCGGGTCCACGCCCGAGGGGATCATCACGAAGTAGTTGGGGTAATTGAACTCGGTGTTCACGCCGAGGCCGAGCAGCCCGATGAACAGCTTCTTGCGCTGCATGACCAGCGGCATCGCCGGCGCCAGCACGTTGGTGCCGTAGCCGCCCATGATGAGATCGACCTTCTCGACGTCGAGCAACTGCGAATAGATGCCGGGCACGGTCGTCGGGTTGGTCTGGTCGTCGCGGTGGATGACCTGCACCTTGCGGCCAAGCAGTCCGCCGCGCGCATTGACGTCCTCCTCCCATATCTTGATCGCCAGCAGCGCCGACTTGCCGTTGGGCCCGAGCCCACCGGTCATCGCCATGCTGGAGCCGATCTTGATGGGAGCGCCTTGGCCCAGCACCGTGGTGGCAAAGGCGGGCGCCGCGGCGGCGGCAAGGCCAAGCTTGGTCGCGGTGCGGCGTGTGATCAGTCGCGTCATTGGCATCCTCCCCATAGGTTGCTTTTGCGTACTTTAGCCGTTTCGGCGGGGTGGGCAAAGGCAATGATGGGTTCGCGTCACCTGCGCGTAATCGCCACACGGATTGGCTCGTCGGGTGCGATTTCGACGGTGTCCGGCGAGGGCTGCCAAGTGGGCGCGGTCCTGAACCGCTCCGGCGGCATGTCGATGGCGGCTACGTGCGGACCGAGCATCGCGACCGCCTCGATCGGCACCGCGACCGGGCGCTGCCACCATCCGATCCAGCCGAACCAGCCTCCGTAGCGGACGATCAACTGGATCTTGCCGTCACGGCTGCGGACCACGCGCTGAACGTAGCCGAGCGTGTTGTCGTAGTCGTCAAGCACCGGCAGGCCGATCAGGTCGCGCGCACGCGCCGGCTGGGGGAATCGCCGACGCATCTTCTCCTCCGGTGACAAAGTCCCGGCGTCCGGCTGTGCGGATGGCGTGCTCGACGAGGCCTGCACCGGCGACAGCCAGCGATCGGGCGGTAACGCCGCGATCACGAGCAAGCCCGATATCAGTAAAGCGGAATTGATAAGACAGCGCAGCGTCGTCATGACCTAATGCCATCGCTCCCGGCGTCCGCGAACAGCCCATTGTTGCCAGCGCCTGGGCAACTGCAAATGACGTTCGCGTGTTCTCGTGCATTCGTCGGGTCGGGAATCTGAAGGAGCAGCGCCATGGCTGTGACTGATGTCGCGATTCCCGTGGACCCGCAGCCGGTGCGTCGCATGCATCCGCGCGCGGTCCGCATCATGCATTGGACCAACGCGTTTGCGATGGTCATCATGATCGGCAGCGGCTGGAAGATCTACAACGACGAGGTACTGTTCGGCTGGCTGCATTTCCCGGACGCGATCACTATTGGCGGCGAGGCGCAGGGCGCGCTGCAATGGCATTTTCTGGGAATGTGGATCTTCACGATCAACCTGCTGTGTTACGTGGTCTACGGCTTGGTGACCGGACGGTTCCGGCGCAAATTGCTGCCAGTCTGGCCGCGTCAGGTGATCGCCGACGTGGTCGCCGCACTGCGATTCCGCCTCGGCCATGAGGACATCACGCGGTACAACGCCGTCCAGCGCGTGCTCTATATCGGCATCATCGTCGTGATGATCGTCCAGATCATATCGGGGCTCGCGATCTGGAAGCCCGTGCAGTTCCAGGAGTTGACGGCGCTGTTCTATGACTTTCAGGGCGCCCGGCTTGCGCATTTCATCGGCATGGCGCTGATCGTGCTGTTCCTGGTGGTGCATGTCGCCCTGGCGCTTCTGGTGCCGAAGACGCTCGCCGCCATGGTGACCGGAGGACCCGCGGTTGAAGATGACGCGCCGCCTGCGCCGCCAGCGGCCGCCGCCATCCCGGCCGATCGCCATATGGGAGGATGAGATGCCGATCCGAACTCCGTCACCGTCCGCATTCCGCCGGCCCATCGACCAGAGCGTGCTGGAGGAGAACCGCAAGCTGATCGAGGCGATCGACCGCCGAAAACTCCTGAGCGGGGCCGTGAGTCTCGGGGCGCTGTCGATGCTGACCGGCTGCAACGTCACCGACCGCAGCGCAGTCCAGTCGGTGCTCCAGGCGGTCTCGGAGTTCAACGACGTCGTGCAGGGGATCCTGTTCAATCCCAACAAGCTGGCTCCGACCTACAGCGAGGCACAGGTGCTCCGGCCGCCACGCTTCAATGCCTTCTACGAGATCGAGGAGGTAAAGCCGGTCGACGTAGGGAACTGGAAGCTTGAACTGTCGGGCCGCATTTTCGACAAACGGTCCTGGACCGCACGCCAGATCGCCGAACTGCCGGAGCAGGAACTGATCATCCGTCACATCTGCGTCGAGGGCTGGGACTATATCGGGCAGTGGTCCGGGCCCAACCTGAAGGCGTTCCTCGAACGCATCGGCGCCGATCTCACCGCCAAGTACGTCATGTTCCGCTGCGCCGACGACTATTCTGGCTCGATCGACATGGCGACCGCGCTGCATCCGCAGACCATCCTCGCGACCAAATATGCCAGGGAGCCGATCACCGATCCGTTCGGTTTTCCGCTGCGGCTGCGCACCGCCACCAAGCTCGGCTTCAAGAACCCGAAATGGATCACCTCGATCGAAGTCACCAACACCTACCCCGGCGGCTATTGGGAGGATCGCGGCTTCAACTGGCACAGCGGGCTTTAGCGTAATGCCACGCCCACCGGGCGCGCGACGTAGATACGCCAGCCCTTCGCGCTGGTCTCCACGAGCCGCCAATGCTCGCTGGTGGCGAACGGATCGCGTGTCCAGGCCCCGTCCAGCTCGGTGACCACTGCGACGCGGCAATCGTATTTCGTCGCCAGGTCGCGCAGATCGTCGGGCCAGCCGTCGCCGGCAAACACCCGGATGAACAATGCATCGATCTCGCGGATGCGCCTGAACGGGATCGGCATGAACGGCACGGCGAGATGCGAACCGGCGTAGCATGAGCGACGGTTGGCGATGAGCGCCCAGGAGATGTTCACCGGCCACGGCGTCATTGATTCGAGGAACAGCGGATTGTTGGCAACGCGGTCGGTGGCCCCGGCGTGCCGGCGTACCGCCTCCCACATCGGCGGCGTGGCGGCGAAGGCGCGGGCCTCCGGCTCGCGTGAACCCGTGACGTTGTAATGGAGCATCTCGATGCCGTTCGGCAGCCCGATGGCGATTCCGACGAGCCCGATCGCAGCGAGCCGTCGGTTGTTCGACAGCCACCGCGCAAGGCCCGCGGCTGCCAAGGCAGACAGGACCATCACGCCGGGCAGGATGGCTCGCCAGCCGAGATCGTTGCTGCCGCCGACCGTGCTCACCAGAAGCCAGCCGACGCAGAAGCTTGCGCCGGTGAGATTGGCAAGAATGATCGCAAGCTCCCGGCGCTCGGCCGCGATGTCGTGGCCGAGGCGGAACACCATCAGCACGCCGGCCAGATAGATCGCCGGCAGCTCGATCGTGAGCAGCACGATCCAATAGGCGGGGAGGTCGAGCAGGCGGCGCATGAGCGGCGGAAAGAACGCGCCCATGACGTCATAGTTCTGGATTGCGACCGGCCAGCCCAGACCGCGCGACGCCATCGCCGCGGACTGGTCGTAGAAGAACGGAGCGGTGAGGGCGGCCGCGCAGAACGCAGCGATCGCGCAGCGTCCAAGGAATGGCAGCCGCGCACGCGGTTCCATAGTCCAGAGCAGGACGCCGCCGATCCATGCCGCCGCCACCACGAACGTGACGCCGCCGACCCAGGTCGAACTCTGGTAACCAGCTACGACCACGAGCGTCAGCGTCGCCAGCAAGACGGCGCTCTCGCGTTTTATGAGCTCGCATATCAGGAGGATCGCGATCACCATGCAGGACGCGGAAGCGATGTGCTGCGGCGCCCATGCGGCCTGGAACAGCCATCCGCCGAGACCGGTAGCGGGCTCGATCACCGAATCGATCCCGGGAATCCACGCCAGCAGGTCGCGGAGCGAACCCGCTGCGCTGACAATAAGCACAAGCAAACCGGCGAGCCGACGTCCGCTCAGCCAGATCGCCAGGCCGATCATCACCATCAGAGAAGCAAATGCGGTGAACCAGCTCAGCGCGGCATCGGCTTCCCAGCCGCTGAGGCCCAGTAGCAGTGCAAGCTCGGCGGCGCTGAAGTGCAGGAGGTAGTAATAGACCAGCCGGGAGGGCAGGCCGCCTTCGCCGAAGAACGGATTGCCCGGCGGAAGTCCATTGCGGGTCATTTCGTCGATCATGGCGATTTTCGAATGATCGAAGATCTGCACGGCGAGATAGGCGGCGTCGCCGTCGACCTTGGGCAGGACTGCGGCCGCCGGTGCGAAGGCCAGCAGCAGCGCCCCGATCCAGGCCCAGGCCGGCACGCCGGCGTCGTCACCGTGGGGCTTGGCAGGCCACCGCCAGAGCGCAAATGCGCTCGCCGCTAGGGATGCCGCCGTCACAATCGAGACCGTGGCTCGCGTGAACCCGGTCAGCGTCAGGAGCGGTAGGGCCACGGCGCTATGCACCGCCCAGCCGAGCGCCGGCGCCAGCGGCCAGATCAGTACGCGGGAAGGCAGGACAGCGCGGGCGATCGCCAGCCCGATGCAGGTCCACAGCACGACGGCCGCCGCAGTGCCCAGAATTACGCTGGTCGTCGAGGCCATCGGGGTCGGCTCAAGGAGGCAAGCAGTAGCCGCATTCCGCGGGAGATCGGTGGTCCAGTACGATCACGAATGAGTGATGCCACAGAACCGTCAACAAGCAAGGCCGCCGAGTCACTTTCCTTTGAACCAGAGTTGAGCGTGCGCGCTCAGCGAGTGGGTGCACACTCGCTCATATGGCGGGCATGAACGATTCAATCCGAGCGCGCGACCGCAGCGGATCCTGCGGGATCGCAGTCATGGCGAAGGCATCTTCGCCGGGGCGCACAAAGACGCGGCTGGTTCCGCCGCTGTCGCCCAGCGAGGCTGCGGCGTTCAACACCGCCTTTCTCCAGGATGTGGCGGCCAATCTCCTGGCCGCCGGCCAGCATGCGCCGATCGATGGCTATATGGCGTATGGACCACCGGGGTCGGAAGGGTTCTTCCTCGACCACATGCCACGCGATATCGGGCTGATCGAAACATGGTTCCCGGATTTCGGCGATTGTCTGTTTCGCGCAATCACCGAATTGTTTGCTGCCGGTCACGCAGCGGCCGTCGTGCTCAATTCCGACAGCCCGACCCTGCCGACGGAACTCCTGGTCGCGACTGCCGAAATCCTGCTGCGGCCAGGCGACCGGGCCGTGCTTGGCCCCTCGACCGACGGCGGCTACTACCTGCTGGGCATCAAGCAGGCGCACCGGCGTCTATTCGAGGACATCGACTGGAGCACCGACCGAGTCGCCCGGCAGACCCGCGCCCGTGCAGTCGAACTCGGCCTCGAACTGCATGAACTGCCGACGTGGTACGACGTCGACGATTCGAACGCGCTGCGGCGACTGCACGAGGAATTGTTCGGCGACCGCTCGCTCGATGCCGCGCTCACGCCTCATGGCGCGCCCCGGACTGCCGCCTTGTTGCGGCACCTCATGGCAACCTCCGATCTGCAGACCCGCCTCGGACTGTTGCGGCGGCTGGACAGGCTCGCGTCGTGACCGTGGCAGCCGCGCGACCGGTCGATCCGCGGCGCTATTTTGAAAGCGTCGATGCAAGGCGCAGCCCGCATGCGGAACGACTGCCGGTCTGCATCTATCTGGAAACGACCAACCGCTGCAATCTCCTGTGCACCACCTGCCCGCGCACCTATGCCGAACTGGAACCGCCCGCCGACATGAGCTGGACGCTGTTCAAGTCCATCGTCGATCAGATTCCGGAGCTCGAGCGCGCGGTGCTGCATGGCGTCGGCGAACCGATGCTGGTCAAGAACCTGCCGAAGATGGTGCGCTATCTCAAGGATCGCGGGACCTATGTACTGTTCAACACCAACGGCACGGTGCTCAACGAACGCAATGGCCGCGCGCTGATTGACGCCGGACTCGACGAGCTTCGTGTCTCGCTCGATGCTGCCAACGCCCGGTCATTCCTGGCCGTCCGCGGCGTCGATTTCTTCGACCGCATTCTGCGCAATGTGCGCCGCTTCCGCGAGCTCCAGGTCCGCGAAGGCCATGAGCGGCCGCGGGTGTCGGCCTGGATCACCGGGCTGAAGGAGACCATCGCCGAACTGCCCGACTTCGTGCGGGTTGCCGCCGAAATCGGCGTCAAGGAGGTCTATCTCCAGCGGCTCGTCTACTTCGAGGACGATTCGATCGGCCGGGCACGGCCCGATCAGGCGCTGTATGAGAGCATGACGCGCGCGGAATCGACGTGCATCGCAGAAGCCGCCGCGCTGGCGAGCTCGCTCGGCATGACGTTCAGCGCGTCGGGCGCCGCCTCCGAGCCCGGCATGAGCCTCGCCCGGACCGACGACGGCTCGCCCTGGTCGCTCTGCCGGCGGCCATGGTCGGTGATGTATTTCACCGCCAACGGCCGCGCCCTGCCATGCTGCATCGCGCCGTTCTCGCAGCGTGGCTATGAGAATTACACGCTGGGCGACGCCACCCAGGAGACATTGCGCGGCATCTGGAACGGTCCGGCCTATTCCTCCTTCCGCGAGGCCTTGCTGTCGGATCGGCCGCCGCAGGCCTGCGCCAATTGCGGCTTGCGCTGGAGCCTGTGATGCAGGTCGCTGTCGCCATTCCGGCCCTCAACGAAGAGGACTCGATCGCCGCAGTGGTGCGGGCCATCCCGCGTGATCTCGCGAGCCGGGTGATTGTGGCCGACGGCGGCAGCACCGACGCCACGAAACAGGAGGCGAGGCGGGCCGGCGCCGACGTGATCGATGCCGGGCGCGGCTATGGTCGTGCCTGCCTCATGGCGACCGTCGAGGCCGTCGAAGCCGACGTCATGGTGTTCATGGACGGCGACGGCGCCGACGATCCTCGCTGCCTAGCTGCGCTGGTCGCGCCGATCCGCGCCGGCGAATTCGACTTCGTGATCGGCTCGCGCGTGCGCGGCGAGCGCGAGCGCGGCAGTATTGCCTGGCACCAGATCGGTGCCGGCCTGGCCGCCGGCTATGGCATCCGGCTGCTCTATGGCGTGCGCTACACAGACATGTGTGCGTTCCGCGCCATTCGCCGCGACGCATTGCTCGGGCTCGGAATGCGCGAGATGACCTACGGCTGGAATATCGAGATGCAGATGCGTGCTGCCCGCGCGGGCCTGCGCATCCTCGAAATCCCGGTGCCGTACCGGCGGCGCACGGGTGGCACGTCGAAGGTCGCCGGCAGCCTGGGTGGTACCTTGCGCGCAGGCTCGCGCATCGTGGCGACGTTCATCCGGGTGTCGCGACAGGGAACCACGGCCGGCCGCGCCGGCTGAGCGCGTCAGCGCCTTGCCCAAGCGAGGCGCAGTACCGCCTCGATCATGGCACCCGGATCGGCAATGCCTTTGCCCGCGATGTCGTGGGCGCTGCCGTGGGCCACCGAGGAGAACAGGATCGGCGTGCCGATGGTGAGCGCCGCGGCGGCGTTCTGCGCGAGCAGTTTGGCAGCGATGTGACCCTGGTCGTGTAGCATGACCACGAAGGCATCAATGCCCTGCATGTGAAACATCGTGTCGGCTCCGAACGGGCCGGCGACGTTCAAACCCGCGGCTGCGGCTGCGTCGATCGCAGGCGTGATGATTTCAATCTCCTCACGGCCAAACAGCCCGCCTTCGCCGGCATGCGGGTTGAGACCGCTGACGGCAATCTGCGGCGAGGCTATGCCCATCCTCTGCAAGGTGCGCGCCGTCTCCGCGATGACGCGGCTCACGCGATCGTATGTGATCGCGGCGAGCGCGTCGCGGACGCTCTGATGCAGCGTGGCGTGCGCGATGCGGGTGTCACCGAAGCACAGCATCATGAAGACAGCGTCGGGATCGGCGCCGGTCGCGCGTGCCACGAAGGAAGGATGGCCGTCGAACGGGATGCCGGCCAGCGCGATAGAGGTTTCGTTCTGCGGCGCCGCGACCACCGCGTCGACCTCGCCCGTCATCGCTGCCTGCACGGCGGCGCCGCAGAAGGCCAGCGAGGCGCGGCCGGCGGCCGCACTGACGGCGCCGAGCGGGATGGCGTCCGGCTGGCGGCAGTCGAGCACAGAGACACTATCGGTCGCGCTCCTGGCTTCGGCAGCGTGCCGGATGACCTGGAGGTTCGCCACAATCCCGGCCGCCTCGGCGTGGCGCGCCAGGATGCCGGCGTCACCGACAAGCACCGGCAGACCGGCCTTCCGCACCCGCGGGTCGAGCGCGGCCTTGAGGCTGATCTCGGGCCCGATGCCGGCAGGGTCGCCGGTTGCGATGGCGATGATAGGTTTGCGTGAGGCCATGCCCTATTCTATGGGCGGGAATCACGGGGCGCCATTGTCGAGCGTCCATTGCTGGGCAGGGTGCGCGTGGGTGTTGCCTCTTCGATTGCGGCCTTTACGCCTGCCGAACGGCGCTTGATCCGGCGGCTTCGCACGCCCGAGCTGGTGCAGCGCTATCTCAACCGGCTTCCCTACAACAGCGAAACTCGCGGCGACACGCTGCGCGGCTTCCGGGAGGTGATCCGCCGCAGAACGGCGCATTGCCTGGAGGCGGCGCTGTTCGCGGCCTGCGTGCTCGAGCAGCACGGCTATCCGCCGCTGTTCCTGACCTTTGAATCGGTCGACCGCCTCGACCATGTCCTGTTTCTGTACCGAAGGCGGGGGCGCTGGGGCACGGTGGCGCGCTCGCGCGACCCCGGGCTGCACGGGCGCAAGCCGGTCTACCGTTCGCTGCGCGCGCTGACCATGAGCTACTTCGATGCCTATATCGATCCGACCGGCGAGATCGAAGGCTTCGGGTATTTCGATCTGCGCAGCCTCGGCCGCTATGACTGGCGGTTTTCGCGCCGGAACATGTGGAAGGTCGAGCGCGTGCTGATCGACCTGCCGCACCGGCGGGTCAAGGTGCCGCGCCGGCGCGTCAGGCGCATGCGCGCGCGTTATCTGGCGTACCGGGAGAAATACGGAAAGAAGCCGCTGTTCTACCGCGGCCGGGAGAACTGGTCGGAACTGCCAAAGGAGTTCCTGTAGCAGGCCGGTTGCGACGGTTGCTACTTCGCGGCGACACCGGCGCCCTTGATCACTTTCGCCCATTTGGCGATGTCGGCCTTGAGCCGGGCGCCGAGCTGCTCCGGCGTGCTGGCGCTCGCCTCAAGGCCAAGGCTGCGCAGCCGCGCGATGACGGCAGGTTCGGCGAGCACGGCGGCCATGTCCTTGTTCAGGCGGGCAACGATGGCGGGCGGCGTGCCGGCGCGGACGAAGATGGCGTTCCAGGACGTCACCTCGAAGTCTTTCAGCCCGGTCTCCATTGCGGTCGGCACATTGGGCAACCAGCTCGAGCGCTTGGCCGTGGTGCTGGCAATGGCCCTGACCTGGCCGGTGTCGAGCTGCGGCTTGAACACCAGGTAGGTGTCGAACAGCACGGTCACGTCGTTGCGCAACAGCGCCACCGTGCGATCGGAGGCGTTGCGGTATGTGACGATCGTCAGATTGGCGCCGGTGGTCTGCTTGAACAATTCGGCGACCAGATTGCCGGTGGTGCCGTGCGCGGCGCTGCCGGCATTGAGCCCGCCGGGCTTGCGCGAAGCTGCGACAATGTCGGCCGGCGACTTGAAGGGGGAGGCTGCATTCACCGCCAGCAGGAAATCGAAATAGGCGAGGTTGGAGACCGGGGCGAAATCCTTGACCGGATCGTAGAAGTTCTTCACCAGCGATACGCTGGCGGCGGTTCCGTTGGACAGCATCGCAAGCGTGTGGCCGTCGGGCGCCGCATTGAGCACCTCGCGGGCGGCGGGAATTCCGGCGCCGCCAGGCTTGTTCTCGACCACCACCGTCTGACCGAGCCGCTTCGACAGGCCTTCGGCGAGCACGCGCGAGGCCACGTCGCCGATCCCACCGGCGCCGAGCGGGATGACAAGACGAATCGGTCGTTCGGGATAGGCGGGCTGGGCCTGCGTCGGAGCGGCAGCGCTGGCCAACACTGCGGCGGCCAGCGCCAACGTTGCCGACAGTCCGCGTCGCAATCCGGCCACGCACCGCGGTGGTCGCTTGCTTCGCGTCGGTGTTCGCACGTTGCCCTCTCCGTTACGGCTTTGCAACGCAGGCGTGTGATGCCGCCGCTATGCCGCGCCTACTCCCACGGTAACAGCGAGGCGTGGATCACGTCCGGCTTGCCGCCGGGCTTGGCGCCGACCGAGCGGATGGCAAGGTCGACCTCGTTGAGGCCGAAGCGGTGGGTGGTGATCTTCTCCAGCGGGAAACGCTTGGAGGCGATCTGCTCGAGCGCCAGTTCGCAGGCCCGGTAGCTGTGGCCGCGCGCCGACTTCATGGTGATGAACTTCACCGTGAACTTCTCCAGCGGGAAGTTCGGGAACTGCGCCATCTCGCCCTGCGCCACGATGATGCCGGCCTTGCGCTTGAGCGCCTCGATGCCGAGCAGGATCGGGATGGTGCCGGCGCCGGCGGTGCAGTCGAGCGAGACATCGACGCCCTTGCCGCCGGTGATCTCCATGATGCGGGCAAGCGGGTCTTCCTTGCTCACGTCGATGACATGGTCGGCGCCGAGCTCCTTCGCGACCTTCAGCCGCGCGCCGTCCTTCGCCGTGCCGGTGACGATGATCAGCGAGGCGCCGGCCTGCTTGCAGATCACGGTCTGCGACAGGCCCTGCTGCCCGGGACCCTGGATCAGTACCGTCGAGTTGTAGCCGACCTCGCCGTCGAACAGCGACCACTCGACGCCGTTCGCCATCGGAGTGACGAGGCCTGCCAGCTCCGGCGTCACGCCCTTGGGTACGTGATGCAGCACCGCGTTCCACGGAAGGTAGACATATTGCGCGAATCCGCCCCACAGATGCGGCGGCTTTTCGTCGGAGGTGTAGCCATAGCGGATAGCGTCCGGGTTGGTGCGCCAGTTGGTGTTCTCGCAGTGGCGGTATTCGCCCTTGTGGCACCACTCGCACTTGCCGCACATCACGTAGTGCTCGACGAACACGAGGTCGCCTTCCTTGAAGCCCTTCCGGCGGGTGAACTCGCGGCCGGCCTTGGCGATGGTGCCGATGTTCTCGTGCCCCATGATGGTGGGCTTGTCGTTGGGCGGCTCCCAGTAGAGGCGCACGTCGGTGCCGCAGATGCCGGCAACCTCCATCTTCATCAGCGCGGCGTCATCGGGGACGTCCGGCATGGGATACTCGCGAATCTCGGTCCGCCCCGGTCCGGTCCGCACCGCCGCCAGCACTTTTTCCGCCACGAAGAAGCTCCGTTTTCTGATGTTGCAACGCCGCGGGCACCATAGGTCCAGCCCCGACCGCGTCAAGGGCACTGCCCGCCGCAGGGCTGTTGCATGGATTTTGCCGATGCATCGCGCGCGCGCAGCCGTTATGTAGAGCACATGAGCGACTATTACACCGCGCTGAAGGCCTGGCAGGCGGGGCAGACCGAGCCCGGGCAGACCATGCCCGAGGGTTTCCGGATCAGGCCCGCGCTCAAGCGCAGCCCCCAGCACGTCGCCGCGCTCGCGCAGGTGCGGGACTGGACGCGGGCGCGATTCAAGTTGGCCGAGGATGCGGCTGTGATGGCGGTCGAGGTCGCCTGCCGGCAGCCCGGCTGTCCCCCGCTTGAAACCGTGGTGGCGTTCTGGACCGACTCCAACCAGCGGCATCAGTTCAAGGTTTTCAAGCGGGTGGAGGAGGTGGTCGAGGACGATCTGCCGCCGGCCTGGCTCAAGGGTGCACTGGTCGTCGACGAGGACGCGAGCTACGACTGCTGCTGACGTTGCGAGCCCAGCGCCAGCGTCGCCCCCGGGCTTGACCCGGGGGGCCATCTTTTCGCAAGTAGAAACGACGAGAGAACCAGTGGAGCGAAGCGCCGCCATGGCCACATTGCAGCTGAAAACCGCCACCCGCACCCAGGGCAACAACAAGCCGCTAAAAGACGGCGCGGTGAAGCCGAAGACCTTCGACTTCGCGTTCGAGGAGGTGGATCCCATCATCGCCGCCTTCCGCCGCATGGTGCGCGGCAACGAGTTCGACATCTGCGAGATGGCGATCACGACCTATATCTGTGCGCGCGAGCACGGCAAGCCGATGACCGCGGTACCGGTGTTCCTGGTGCGCGCCTTCCATCACGGCGCGATCCTCGCCAATACGAAGGTCGGCCTACGCAGCCCGAAGGACCTCGAAGGCAGGAAGGTGGGCGTCAACCGCGGCTATACCGTCACCACCGGCGTCTGGGCGCGCGGTATCCTCCAGGACGAGCATGGCGTGGATCTCTCCAAGGTCACCTGGGTTCTGTCCGGCGACGAGCACGTTGCCGAATACAGGCCGCCGTCGAACGTGGTGCCGATCGAGAAGGGCAAGGACATGGGCGAGATGCTCGCCTCCGGCGAGCTGGCCGCCGCCATCGGGATCGAAACGAAGTCGCCCGACGTGGCCCCGCTGATCCCGAACGCGCTTGATGCCGGGCTCAAGGCGCTGCGCGAACGCGGCCACTATCCGATCAATCACTGCATCGTGATCAAGGACGAGCTGATCGCAAAACACCCAGATCTCGCCGCCGACGTGTTCAACGCGTTTGCGGAATCGAAGCGGCAATACGTTGCGCGACTGAAGGCCGGACAGATCGAGGCGCCGACCGCGGTCGACAAGGTCCATCAGCGGGTCATGGAGATCATCGGCGATCCATTGCCCTACGGCGTCGCGCCCAACCGCAAGGTGATCGAGGAACTCCTGCGCCACGCGCGGACGCAAGGCATCATCACCAAGCCGGTCGCGGTGGACGAATTGTTCGCGCCCTCGACGCGCGGGCTCGTGGGATAGCTCAGCACGCATGCCCGACACCGTCCCCACTCGTCGCCTCACCGAGGAAGCCAGCCTCAAGATGCTGGCCGCCGGCGTCGCCAAGGCCAACGCGCTCGGCTGCAAGGTGTCGCTGGCGGTGGTGGACGCAAGCTGCCGGCTGATCGCGTTCCTGATGATGGACGGCGCGCGGCATTTCTCCATCATCACGACGCAGCGCAAAGCCATCACCTCGGCCTCGCAGCGCATGCCGAGCGGCTATGCGCCGGAGGAGAACGCGCTCAGCATGACGGTGCGCATGGGCGACTTCACCAACGTGCCGGGCGGCTTCCCGATCGAGGTCGCAGGCGAGGTGATCGGCGCGGTCGCAGCCGGCGGGGCGAAGATCGAGCAGGACGTCGAGGTCGCCAAGGCGGCTCTGGCCGCGCTCGCCGAGGCGCGCAAATTCTGACGCTGCGACTTTCTATCCGTCCAATCGGGCTTGCCGCGCCGCAGGAATCTGCGGATGCTGAAGGCGCGCGCAAACCAGGCGGGAGCGACCCCATGAACTGCATGATTGCTCGATTGATCGTGGTCGCCGGCCTGATGCTGGCGCTGACGACGGCGAGTCCGGCGCAGGACTACCCGACCAAGCAGGTGCGAATCGTGGTTCCGTTCGCGCCGGGCGGGCTGAACGACCTCGTCGGCCGCGCCATCGCCACGCATCTGACCGACCGGTTCGGCCGGCAGGTCATCGCCGAGAACCGCGCGGGCGCCGGCGGCGTGGTCGGGACCGAGCTGGTGGCGAATTCGCCGAAGGACGGCCACGTCCTGCTCATCGTTTCGATCGCGCACGCGGTCAATCCCTGGCTCTACAAGCTCCCGTACGATCCGAAAAAGTCATTGGCTCCGATCGCTTCCGTTCTTTCCAGCGAGAACGTGCTTGCGGTCAACAATGAGGTACCGGTCAAGACCGTAAAGGAGTTCATCGCCCTCGCCAAGAAAAAGCCCGGAGAGATCAAATATGCCTCGGGAGGCGTTGGCGGCTCCCTGCATCTGGCGATGGAGCTGTTCAAGGTCACGGTCGGGATCAACCTCGTCCACATTCCTTTCAAGGGTGCCGGTCCCGGCGTCATTGACGTGATCGGCGGCCACACCCAGGCGATCAATGGCACGATATCCACGCTGTCGCCGCACATTCGCTCAGGCAAGTTGCGCGCGCTCGCGGTCACCGGCAGCAAACGCAGTGCCGCGTTGCCGGGCGTCCCGACATTCGCTGAGGCTGGCGTCTCCGGCTACAGTGCCGGCAATTGGATCGGTCTCGCCGCACCGGCAGGCACGCCGGCGTCAGTCATCGCCAAGCTCCAGAGTGAGATCGTGGCCATGCAGAAGGCGCCGGCGTTCGAGAAGATGCTGAGGGACCATGGGTCCGACGCATTGCGGCTGAACGCAGCCGAGTTCGGCGCCTTCATGGACAAGGAATTGGCCAAATGGGGCCGCGTCGTGAAAGAGGCCGGCATCAAGGCGCAGTGACCTTGAAGCCTGACGACGTCGATCGGCGCGTCGCGCCTGGGCGCTACTTCCGGGTTGCGCTCCACTTGCCGGATGGGCCGCCCTTCACGTCACCGCTCATGGCGTTGCCGTTGACGCGGCCAGTGTAGGTCGCGCCACCTGCGGTGAAGGTGATCGCCTCGCCAGTGAGGCTGCCCTCGATCGGGATGGACTTGCCGCCCGAGGACATCGTGCCGGTGATCTTCTGGAAGCTCTGCTTGATGATGAGCTGACCGCCCGGCATCTGCCAGGTGCCGCCGACCTTGGCCGGGACGAAGAACAGGTGCACCGTGCACCAACTGCCGCAGTCGCCATTCGCCCGGTCTGTGACGTCGGGCGACCACCCGGTGATGCCGAACCCGTTGATGACGATGCGCGAGCCGGGCCGCAGGTCCAGGAACTTCGGCATCAGGCGGTCGAGATTCTCCGTCAGCAGGAACATGGCCATCACGTTCGCCTTGGAGATATCGGCGGCGTACATGTCGCCCTGCACGAATTTGGCCTTGTCGGCAACGCCGGCTTCGCGCGCCAGTCGGTTCGACAGGTCGACCATATCCTGGTTCCATTCGACGCCCAGGCCGTGCGCCCCGCGCTTGGCGGCGTGGATGATGTTGCGGCCGTCGCCGGAGCCGAGGTCCATCACGAAGTCCTTCGGCGTGACCCTCGCCATATCCAGCATCTTCTCGACCGTTGCGGTCGGTGTGGGCACCCAGACCACGTCCTTGCCGGCCTGTCCCACCACCGGCTCAAAGGGTTTTTTCTCCTGCGCCAGCACCGCGACGGCGGCGGATGCGAACGACACGACCACAAGCAACTGCAATGCGCGACGAAGGGCGTACAAGCGGGGCCTCCTGGGCAGAGTTCCGGAAAAAAGGGGCTTCGAGGATGACCGAATAACGGCCGTCGAGGTCCGTTTATTCCTCATTCCGGGGGTAATTTCCACCCTTTGAAACGCGGGTCTTACCCTCGTTTACGATAAAATTACCTCCAAGGGCCAGCCCGGCCCTCGGGCCGGGCCCTGCGCGACTTACTTCCTCCGGGTGGCGGTCCATGGTCCGGAGCCGCCTCCGCTGACCTCGCCGCTCATCGTGTTGCCGGCCACGCGACCGGTGTATTTGGCGGTGCCAATGGTAAAGGTGATTTCTTCTCCGTTGAGCCGGCCATCGGCGATCGGCGTACTCTTGCCGCCTCTGGCGAGCGAGCCGGTCAGCATCTGGAAGCTCTGCGTGAGCGACAGGTCGGCGTCGCCCAGGCGCCAGATGCCCCCCACCTGTGCCGGAACGATGTACAGATGCGCGGTACACCAGCTCCCGCAGTCGCCGGTCGCCTTCTCGGTCACATCGGGTGTCCAGTTGGGGATCGTGAAGCCGTTCATCACGATGCGCGAGCCGGGCCGCAGCGCCAGGAACTTCGGCGTGAGCTTGCCGAGCTGGTCCGGCAGCATGAACAGCGCCATGACCGTGGCCTTTGAAATGTCGTAGGTGAACATGTCGTGCTTCACAAACTTCGCCAGATGCGAGACCCCGGCCTGGGCCGCGGTCTTGTTCGAGAGCGCGATCAGATCGTCGTTCCACTCGACGCCGACGCCTGGCGCGCCGCGCTTGCCGGCGGCAATGATGGCGCGCCCGTCACCGGAGCCGAGGTCGATCACGAAATCCTTCGGTGTCAGCTTGGCGAGATCGAACATCTTCTCGAGCGTGACGTAGGGCGTCGGCACCCAGACCGAATCCTTGCCGGGCATGCCGGGCACCGGCTCGAACGGCTTCTTCCCCTTCTCCGCCGGTGCGCCGCCGATTGCGGCGAGCGACACCACGCTGAACGCGACGACAAGCTGAATGGCACGACGAAACATGGTCAAGCGACGCCTCCTTGCGGACGAAACTGTAGGGATGAGTCTTGCACGCCCAAGGGCCCAGTTCCAGATGCCATGCCGCCGCGCGGCCAGCATGCCCCCTGCAGCTCCCGGCTGGCCTATTGCGGCACAGTCATCAGCTCCAGGACGTGGCCGTCAAGGTCCTTGAAGTAGACGCCGCGACCGCCGCCCCAATCGTTGAGCTTGCCGTCGTCGAGGCTCCAGGGGGCGCTGCCGTAGGCGAGGCCGGCCTTCTTGACTCGGCGGAAGATGGCGTCGAACTCGGCGTCGGTGACGTGATAGGCATAGTGATGGACATCGAATGATTTGTGGTTGTCGAACAGGAGCGTCAGCCCCCTGTTCACGCGCACCGGCGCGAAATGGCCTTTCGATCCGCGAAACCGCAGCCCAAAGATGCGCGCAAAGAATTTGGCCGACTTCACCTTGTCACGCGCCGGCACGATCGTGTGGTTGAGCGTGATGGTCATGGCGTGCCTTTAGCTTGTTGAAGCACCCGCCCTGGCAAGGAACTCCAGAATGCGGGCGTTGGTTGCATCCTCGGTCTGGCCTGCCACAGGCACGTCCCAATAGTCCGATTTCGGCAGGCATTCTTCGAGATAACGCGCTGCCGACGTTGCATGTGCGGCGTCATGGCCCGGCACGATCAACGCCGGGATGTCGAGCCGCATCAGGTCCTCGGGCTCGGCGCCCGGCGCGGTGTCGCGGTCGAACAGCGAGCGCGCCATGCCGGCAACGATGAGCTTGTAGATCGCCGGGTCCTGCCCCGCATAGGCGCCGGCGAACGCGTGGTCGTGGCGCAGCACCGCGGCCCAGGGTCCGCCGCGAGGATCCTCGCCGAAGGATTTTCCGGAGCTGGTCGCCAGGGCGACCACGTCGGCAAGCGTATGATCGTTGAGATAGGCGAGGTGCGTTGCGAAGCGCTGGTGGCTCGACAACCGGTATTTCGCCCCGCCCACCGGCCAATAGAGGGTCAGGCTCAAGACCCGGTCCGGGTGCATGACGCCGAACGCAGCCGCGCATGGCACGCCCATGCAGCCGCCCAGGATGTGTGCGCGTGCGATCATGAGATGATCGAGCAGGCCCAGACCCTGTGCGACATAGCTCGCCCAGGAGATGCGTTCGACGCGCCCGCCGGATTGTCCGGTCTCTCGGCGGTCGAAGGTGATGCAGGTGTAGTGCTTCGGCAGGTGATCAAGCAGCTTGATCTTGGCGTAGATGCCTTGCGTGCGCCACTTGTCGAGTGTGGCGTCGAAACCGGCTGGCGAATACATCAGGATCGGTGGGCCGGAGCCGGTCACCTCGTAGCGGGTTGTGATCCCGTCGACGATTGCGGTCGGCATCGTCAGCCCTTGATCTGCCGGCCGGCGCGGGCGTCCTCGATCAGCGAGGTGAAAGCGGCGAGCGTCGCCTTGGCGCCGTTGAAATAGGTATCCGCCTTGGAGTCGATCCAGCGTGCCGCATAGCCGATCGCCGTGTGCGCAAGCCGCACGCGGCCGTCGAGCCAGGGACCGCCGCCGAAGCCGCCGATCACCGGAATCGTCACCGCCTTCACCACCGCGGCGCCGGCGACTGGCCCGGAATTGGTGAAGTCGAGGGCGACCGCGCCAGCGTCCTCCAGCATTTTCGCTTCCTCGACCAGTCTGGCGGCCGCTTCCTCGGTTGCCATGGCGGCCGACGAATTCTGCGCACTGTAGGGGATCCCGTATTTCAGCGCGGTCTGCGGCGTCAGCCCGAACTGCGCGAATACCGGGATGCCGGCGCGGGTCAGCGCCTTCACCACCTCCGGGAAATCGGCCGCGGCGTCGACCTTGACCATGTCGGCGCCGCCTTCCTTGACCAGGCGGATCGCGGCGCGCAGCGCCGCATCCACGCCTTCCTGCACCGGGCCAAATGGAATATCGCAGCTCAAGAGCATGCGCGTCGACGCCCGTCGCACGGCTTTGCAGCACACCAGGATTTCATCCATGGTGACTTCCAACGGGTTGGAATGTCCCCACAGGTTGACCCCGACCGAGTCGCCGACCGACAGAAAGTCGGCGCCGGCACGCTCTGCGATCAGCGCGATCTGATAGTCCCACGCGACAAAGCCGACGCTCTTCTTCCCGTCGCGCTTCATCTGCTGCAACACGGGAATGGTGACAGGCTCGGCCATGGGGAATCCTCGTTTGCTTGGGCAAGGCGCAGTCGCGCGAGTGCGGCCGGCGCGCATAAGAGCGGACCCGCTCCGCGGTTGCAAGATGCGGCAGGTCGCTTTGCCTCTGGTCGCTTTGCCTCATGGGCGGATGTGCCAGGCATGCGATAATGCCAGCGATCGGGCAGCCGGCTAACAGCAGCGGGAGCCTGAACCGGAGACCCAAGATGAAGCGACGCGACTTCCTGGCCGCTGCCGCCACAATCCTGTCGGCGCAGGCGCTGCCGCCGCCGTCCGCCCAAGCGCAGAGATATCCCGAGCGGCCGATCCGGCTGGTCATCCCGTTCCCGCCGGGCGGCGTCTACGATGCCGTGGGTCGGCCGTGGGCAGAGAAGGCGGCGCCGCATCTCGGCACTATCGTGGTCGAGAATATCGGCGGCGGCGGCGGCTCGCTGGGCGCTGCGGCGGTCGCACGCGCCGCCGCGGACGGCTACACCATCCTCTTGGGCGGCGGCGGTCCCATGATCCTCAACGCGCTTGCCGCCAGCAAGCCGGCCTATGACGCGCGCAAGGATTTCGCGTCGATCGATCTCGTCGCGCTCACCGGACTGTCGATCGTGGTGCATTCCTCGGTGCCGGCGAAGACGCTGCAGGAGTTGATCGCCTATGCCAGGGCGAACCCCGCCAAGCTGTCCTACGGTTCCGCCGGCGTCGGCTCGATGAATCACCTCGCCGGCGAATTGTTCAAGTCCCTGATCGACGTTCCGGGAATCGTCCACGTGCCCTACAAGGGCGCCGGCCCGGCGCTGACCGATCTGATCGGCGGGCAGATTCCGATCGTGATGGCTAACGTGACCGGGCAGGTCATCGGCCTGCACAAAACCGGCAAGGTCCGGATGATCGCCGTGACGACGCCGCAGCGGCTCGTCGGCGCTCCCGATATCCCGACCACGGGCGAGCAGGGTCTGCCGAACATGATCTCGCAGAACTTCATCGGGCTGTTCGCGCCGACCGGGACGCCACGGGCTGTCATCGACCAGGTTGCGAAGGCCTCGCGCGCCGCCGTCGCCGACGCGGCGTACCAGAAGATGTTGCTGGCCTCCGGGCTGGAGCCGGTGCGGCAGGCGACCCCCGAGGCGACGCGACAATTCTTCGAAGATGAACTGGCCCGCTGGGCTCCGGTCGTCAAATCGATCGGCCTGAAGATCAATTGAACCGCAGACGCTCGCGCCACACCGCGGCCGTTGACTCAGGCCATGCGATGCGCGCATGACGCTTGCGCGACCGCGATGCCAGGAACGGACCCATGCCCTACCAAGACATCCTCGTTGCGCGCAGTGATGGCGCGCTGGAAATTACGATCCACCGCCCCGACAAGCTTAACGCCATCCGTGAGCAGACCGCGGCCGAGATCATGGAGGCGATGGGCGAAGTCGAGATGGACCGCGCGGTCGTCGGCGTGATCCTGCAGGGCAGCGAGCGGGCGTTCTGCACCGGCGTCGACACCAGCGAATTCAAGCACGAGAAGGACGAACTTTTCGACGTCTATCGCGCCCGCAAGCGAACCCGCAAGACATTGCAGATGCAGCGCTTCGTCAGGGAGTTCACCAAGCCGGTGATTACCGCCGTCGAAGGCTTTGCGCTTGGCGGCGGACTTGAGCTTGCGCTGTCGGCCGACATCATCGTCGCGGGGGAGGGCGCCCAGCTCGGCCTGCCGGAAGCGAAGCTCGGTCTGATGCCGGGCGCGGGCGGTACGCAGACGCTGACGCGGCTGATCGGCCGTCCGCTCGCCAAGGAACTGATGTGGACCGGGAGGCGCGTATCCGCCGCCGAGGCGCTGGCCTGTCGGCTGGTCAATCATGTCACGCCGAAAGGGCAGGCGCTGGCGAAGGCACGCGAGATTCTCGCCGAGATCGGCAAGAACGCGCCGCTGTCAGTGATGCTGATCAAGCAGGCGGTCGATCGCGGAGTCGACATGTCGCTCGCCGACGGCCTCGCAACTGAGAACGACATCTCGTATCTGCTGACGTTCTCGGAGGACCGCGACGAGGGGCTGAGGGCCTTTCGCGAGAAGCGGCCGCCGAAATTCAGGGGACAATAGAACAAGGCATGAAGGACAATTTCCTGAAGGACAAGGACGTCGCGATCGTCGCCTATGCCGAGACCCGGCTGGAGCGCCGTTCCGGGAAGTCGGCGTTCGATTTCGCCTGTGCCGTGGCGTCGGAGCTGTTCGACAAGACCGCCCTCGCGCCCAAGGATATCGACGGACTGGCCCTGATCGGGCCGCTGTCGGAAGCCGGCAACCCGTTCTGGTCGAATTTCGCAACCGACTACTTCGGCATTACACCGCGCTGGCTCCAGACCACCGATATTGGCGGCTGCTCCGCCACCGGCAATGTCGCGCGCGCTGCGGCAGCCATCCAGGCCGGGATGTGCGAGATGGTGATGATGGTCGGTGCGGATGCGCCGTCCACCATCAACCGCGCCCATTACGGCGGCTATCGCGGCGAATTCTGGGAGCCTACCGGCCTGCCGGGGCCGCCCGGCATGTTCGGCCTCCTGATGAACCGCTACATGGCGCAGTACGATCTGAAGTTCGAGGCGCTGGGAAAGCTCGCGGCGACGCAGCGCGCCGGCGCCGTGCTCAATCCCAATGCCTACGACAAGAACCGCGTGCCGATCACCGTCGACGACTATCTGAGATCGCGGCAGGTCGCGAGCCCGCTGCGCCTGCTCGACTCCGTCATGTATTGCGACGGCGGTAATGGACTTCTGATCACGACCACCGAACGCGCGAAGACGATGGGCGTGAATCGACCCGTGCACCCCATCGCCTATTCCGAGATCACCAACTTCAATGGTCGCGACATGACGCCCGATATCACGGAGACCGGCTTCTCCATGGTTGGGCCGGAGGCGCTGGCGAAGGCGGGCATGACCGCCGCCGACATCCGCATGTTCCACCCCTATGACGACTTCCTGATCGCCGAGCTGCTGCAACTCGAGCAGATCGGCTTCTGTGGCCGCGGCGAGGGTTCGCAGTTCCTGCTCGATACCGACGTCTCGTTCAAGGGCAGGCTTCCGATCAACACCGGTGGCGGGCAGATTTCCGCCGGCCAGCCCGGTCTCGCCGGTGGCGGCCTTAATCTGACGGAAGCCGTGCGTCAGTTGATGGGCGAGGCGGGCGAGCGGCAGGTGGCAGACGCCGGCAATGCCATGGTCACCGGCATCGGCGTCATCCCCTACGCCCGCAACTGGGGTTCCAGCAGCGTGTTGATCCTGGAGGCGTGAGATGAGCGACAAGAAGGCGCAACGTCCGGTGCCGCGGCCGTCGTTCTACACCAAGCCGTTCTGGGACGGCGCGCGCGAGCGCAAGCTGATGCTGCAATACGACCCCGACGCGCAGGCGTTCCAGTTCTGGCCGCGCCCCATCAGCGTGAAGACCGGCAAAGCCAATCTGGAGTGGCGCGAAGCGTCCGGCAAGGGCGTGCTCTATTCCTACACTGTGTGCCACGTGCCGGGTGCCGGTTTTGAAGAGCGCGTCCCCTATGTGGTGGGATGCATCGAGCTTGCCGAGGGCGTCCGAATGGTTGCCAATCTTGTCGGTGTGGAGCCACAGGACGCAACAATCGGCATGCCCATGCGCGTGACCTGGGAGCCCGTGGGCGACACCAACTACTACGCCTTCGAGCCCGACCGGTAGCTGCAATGACGCTCGGTGCGCTGCTTACCGCCAATGCCGAGCGCCACCCCGACCGCATCGCGGTGGTCTGCGACGGTCGGCGGGTCAGCTATCGCGAACTGGATCTCCTGTCCAACCGCGTTGCGAACGCGCTGATCGCGCATGGCATCAAGCCAGGCGACCGCGCCGCGGTCTATCTTGCGAACGGGATCGATCTCGTGGTGGCACTCTGCGGGTCGCTCAAGGCCGGTGCCGTCGTGGTGCCGGTCAGCACGCGGCTGGCCCCTGCCGAGATCGGCATCATGATGGAGGACTCGACGCCGGCGGTGGTCATGTTCCAGTCGGCATCGCGCGTGGCGGTGGAGAGCTTTGCGGCAAATCTGCCAAGCTCGCTACTGATTGCCGACCGGAAG
>Ga0073934_10002537_pt1 | contig 37501 bp, 35 predicted proteins | sample LarsenN4metaG_FD_76834 | JGI IMG/M metagenome (GOLD analysis project Ga0073934, IMG submission 76834) | Hot spring sediment bacterial and archeal communities from British Columbia, Canada, to study Microbial Dark Matter (Phase II) - Larsen... ... | reverse complement strand
GTCAGAGCCTCTAAAGGCTTGTGCGCTCAATTTTATGAACGGCAGAATGGGTATTCCAGCCATTGATAGCTGTTCAAAATGAATATTTTTGTGAGAATTATTCTCATACTGAGAATTGCTGATAAATCTCGTATCCCTTTTGTTTTCAACGCCTCAGCAGATTAGTATTAAGTTTGTGCAATCACGTGTTTCACACGGCAATGGGATAAACGGCTATGACTGCGGCAGACGATAAAACAATAGTTAGAGAATATTTCAACGCGACCGGGTTCGACCGTTGGCGCAGAATCTATGGCGACGGTGAAGTTAATAAAGTTCAGCTTGATATTCGGGTTGGGCATCAGCAGACGGTCGATCATGTGTTGTCATGGCTGCGAGCGGACGATAACTTGCAGGGGATGACGATTTGCGACGCGGGTTGTGGCGTTGGCAGTCTGAGCATTCCTCTGGCAGAAATGGGGGCGAATGTGTTTGCCAGCGATATTTCTGAAAAGATGGTGGGAGAAGCCAAAGATCGGGCAGCAGAGATTGGGCAACTGCAAAACCTAACCTTCTCTGTCCAAGATTTAGAGACGCTGACAGGCAAGTACCATACTGTTGTCTGTCTAGACGTGCTAATTCACTATCCTCAAGATAAAGCCGCCGCTATGCTTGAGCATCTCAGCTCTTTGGCCGAGTCACGTCTGATTGTAAGCTTTGCGCCTAAAACCCTGGCTTACAGCGTGCTGAAGAAGGTTGGCGAACTTTTTCCTGGCCCTAGTAAGACAACTCGCGCTTATTTGCACCGTGAAGCTGACATCATCAAGATTCTGAATGACTTGGGCTGGACATTACAGCGCAATGCGATGACTAAGACGCGGTTTTATTTTTCGCGATTGTTGGAAGTTACCCGTTAGCGCGAGCTAAGATCCCAGTACAGAGTCATTTCATAACGACGATGGGCTGGGCTTTTATCTTTACGGGACCAATTATGTTTCTGGTGGGGTTGATCATTACGCTCAACGCCACCTATGCCATTACCTCTCCTATGACTAAACGCTACGAGGGGGGCTGGCAAGTTTTAACAATCGGCTTAACGATGGTGGCCGTTGGCGTGGGTCTCACGGCATTGGGTGCCCAGCAAGAGCAGAAGCGGCGCGAAAATCGGCAACGCCAAAAAGAACGCGATCGCCTTTACCATATCTTTCTACAGCTTTTGAAGGAAGGAAAGGGAAACGTGACGGTGATGCAGTATGCGATCGCCACGGGGTTGGATGCCTACGCCGCACGAGCCTATCTAGATGAGCAAGCAAAAGCGCTCAATGCTGGTTATAACGTGACCCAAGAAGGCACGTTTACTTACTACTTTGACCTGGATGGTACGGATGTGGAGGCATTGACTCCCTTGCCTGGTGAATGGTCATAAGTGCAGGAAGCATGATGGTGAAGCTATTTTGGACGATCGCCGCACTATTAGGCGCAACTTCGGTAGGGGCAGGGGCGTTTGCTTCTCATGCGCTCAAAAACAGCCTGTCAGAGCGGGCGATCTCGCTGTTTGAAACAGCCGCTCGTTATCAGATGTACCATGCCTTAGCGTTGCTATTCGTGGCACTGGTGTTGAGCCGCGTTGAGGGTTCGGTGTTGTTAGTCGTCGCAGGTTGGAGTTTGATTGCCGGAGTGCTGCTCTTTTCAGGGAGCCTTTACGCTTTAAGTCTGACGAGTGTGAAGGTCTTAGGGGCGATCACACCACTGGGTGGAGTAGCGTTTCTGGTAGGGTGGTTGAGTCTAGCGATCGCCGCCTGGAACGTAAAACTGTGAAACCAAAATCCTCTCCTAAAAGACCCCGCTCAGTTTCCCCAGAACGAGCCATTGTGCTGTCTGAGGTGGATGTTCCCTTGCTGCCGACCCATTTAGACTTGTGGCAACTAATGGATTGGCAGCCAGATGACGCCCAGTTAGAAGCCTTTCAAAAACTTTATGCCCTGATCTTGGCAGGTAATCAGGTCTTAAACCTGACCCGCCTGACGGAGCCAGAAGACTTTTGGGAAAAGCATTTGTGGGATTCGCTGCGGGGTTTGCAGCCATTTTTGGTGCAATCTGCTCAAAATGGGCTGAGCCAATCCCTCAGCGAGGTAAAACCAAACATGGCTCCGACGGTGATTGATATAGGAACGGGAGCTGGTTTCCCCGGTGTGCCGGGGGCGATCGCTCGGCCTGATTGGCAGGTGACGTTGCTCGACTCAACGCACAAAAAGGTGCAGTTTTTAGAGCAATTGGCAACCCAGCTGGGGCTAAAAAACATTGTGGCTTTAGCTGATCGCGTTGAAATGGTTGGGCAGTCGCCTCAGCATCGAGCGGCCTATGATGTTGCCTTGTTAAGGGCTGTCGCTCCTGCTTCGGTTTGCGCTGAGTATGGTTTGCCTCTGCTAAAAGCGGGAGGAATAGCGGTCTTATATCGAGGGCAGTGGAGTGAGGCCGATACAGCCAATTTAAAGCCAGTCGTTCAGCATCTCGGTGGTACGATTGAAGCGGTCGAAACGTTTCAAACACCGTTAACAGAGGGAGATCGCGCTTGTCTTTACCTGCGTAAAGTAGGCTCCACGCCGCCAGATTTTCCCCGCGCTGTGGGCATTCCTACCCAAAAGCCATTAGATTTTGACTCATCTAATGAACACGAGACATCCGCTTAGGCGATCGTCAGCCCAGCCACGAATGAGAGATACTGGGCTGGTTGATAGGCGTGTTAACCTGCCTTTTGCAGCCGCAAAATTTCTTGTTGGATTTTGCGCTCTAGCTCAGGGTCGCGATCGCGGCGACGGGTAATGTCATTAAACTGAGCCGGAGTGAGGGCACTGCGCTTGATAATATCGGCGGCTCGCCGAGTAAAATCGTCGCAGATTCCCTTCACCGCCGAGGGAATGTCTTGTTGCCGACAAACGTCTTCGGGCACGTTGCCGCCCATAATGCGCTTGGCCTGGGCATAGTTTTTACGCCGCATCTGCTCAATTTCAAAGGCAACCCGCGCGTACTCATTAATTTGAGCCGGAGTTTGAGCCTGGGCCACACTCACCCAAACAGAAAAGGGTGATTTTTGAGACAATGCTACATCGGCCGTGGTTAAGCCAGCTAACATTAGACTCGCAATCAGGGTGTGCCTCAAAATCTTCTGAGGGGTTGGAAAGGTTAGTAAACTAGCGAAGCGTACCATAGACAATGTGACACCAGAGGAAGTAGCACAGAAACGATTTCTATAGACACTGAGCTATTTTATTGCGAATAAGTTCCTGAAAGTTGAGGATAAAACGACTAAACTTGCAAATTTGTTTTTTGCCAAGCAAGTAAAAGCAATGCGTTAACAATGGCGGCTGCTACGGGCGAACCGCCTTTGCGACCCTCTACCCGGATCTGCGCCACTTGGGTTTGGGCCAGCGCTGCTTTTGACTCTAAGACTGAGATAAACCCGACGGGCGCACCAATCACAAGCGTAGGGGGAGAACTCGCTGCAATGCAGTCGCATAGTGCTAATAAAGCGGTTGGAGCATTCCCGATCGCGTATATCGCATCAGGATACTGCTCCCAACACCGCAGTAACCCAGTCTCAGTTCGTGTCTTACCAGGGAGGGCAACATCTGCCTGCTCAACAGCAACCACTACCGGATTTTGGAAGGTCTTGGCGACGAGACTGGCGATACCAACTTTGACCATTGAGACATCGGTCACAATCGTTCTTTTTTGCTGTAAGGCAGCGACTGCTCCGTCGAGCGCGCCAGGACTAAAGTGCAACAGGTGCTTAAACTCAAAGTCGGCGGTGCTGTGAATGATGCGGCGGGCGATCGCATACTCATCAGGAGAAAAGCAATGCGGTCCAAATTCGCGGTCAATCGCAGCAAAGCTCTGCACCAAAATTGGGTGCTCAAGCAAATGAGAGTCTCTCATTCACTAAAACCCAAATACGGCCCAGTCAGACTCTCGGTAGTAGTCTGTCATGTCATTAAATTTGCGGAGTTCAGCCCGATTGACCCAAAAGTCTTTGTTGCTTTCTTCTAACCATTGATGATTGAGCGTGACCAGGCTCTCACAACACTGACCCAACATTTCGGGGGGTGGCACTTCGCTAAAATAACCCAGCGTGATATGGGGTGTGAAGTAATACTGCTGTTCAATGCCAAGACCCATTAGCTCCCGATTTTGATAAATCGATCGCCGAAACTTGAGCATGCGATCGTAGTCGCTCTCATTGGTCGGCACCAGGCACATGGCGATCGCCCGCGTCATGATAAATAGCCCAATCGCCTGAAAATGAATGGGGTTGCCTTCATTCATCATCTGCGACTGCTCAAAAATTTTCACCATTTGCTGCCGCAGTTGCGCTTCATACTCAGGCTTCTGCTGGAGTGCATCACGATACGCACTATCCCAAATCAGGTCAGCCAGGGTGAGATGAAAACTTGGGGGGGGCACAGGCGCAAGGATGTTGCTGCCCATATCTTTAATGAGCTGCTGCTGATAACGCTCTAAACTCTGATAGAACGTTTCATTCTCTGCTTCCGCAGTTCCTGGTGGGGTCACCACTGAGTAACCCGGAAACGGAACTGCCCGCAACCCTTCACCAGGTACATACCGAAATTTAGGAGACTCCTGGATGTGTTGCATTTGAGTTCGGCAGCTTTCTGGCAGAATGAGCTGCATGGCTCGATTAAGGTAAGTCTGAAAATCGTCGTCCAAGATAAGGCCTCGTGTCGTCAGTAACGAAAGTGGCTAGATTTGAATCATACCGAAGGTGATCCTCAAGATACCTTAATTTCATCTTGACCGAACAGGACTAAACGCCACACGGCGAAAAAAGAGGAAGTGGATGTCAATTTTTGTTTACTGGGGAGATGATGAATTTGCGATTGCCCAGGCTGTTTTAGCTATTCGTCAAAAGGCGATTGACCCCAGTTGGGAAGGGTTTAACTACGAGAAAATTAATTCTGACCAGCCAGATGCCGTCACCTATGCGCTCAACCAAGCGATGACGCCTCCTTTTGGGGCGGGTAATCGTTTAGTTTGGTTGGCAGAAACGTCGGTGTGTCAGCGTTGTCCAGAAGGGGTGTTGGCAGAGCTAGAGCGAAGTTTACCTCAAATTCCTGAAACTTCCGTTTTGCTGCTGACCTGCGCTGGCAAACCTGACGGACGGTTGAAATCGACAAAATTATTGCAGCAGTACGGCGAAGTCCGAGAGTTTGCGGTGATTCCACCCTGGAAAACGGAGTTGTTGGTCAAACAGGTGCAACAAACCGCGCAAAGCCTGGGTGTAAAGCTGACTAAAACGGCGATCGAGCAATTAGCAGAAGCGGTTGGTAGCAATACGCGGCAACTCTACAGTGAGCTAGAGAAACTGCGGCTCTATGCCGGGGCCAACCAAAAACCGCTAGATGAGGCAACAGTGGCTCAACTGGTAACAACCACGAGCCAGAGCACGATTCAACTGGCAGCGGCGATTCGGCAGGGACACGCCGCGATCGCGCTGGATCTGGTCGCAGATTTGTTGCGTCAAAATGAACCCGCATTGATGATTGCCCGCAGCTTGATCACTCAATTTCGTACTTGGGCCTGGGTGAAACTGCTACTTGAGACGGGTGAGCGCGATGAACGGGCGATCGCAGAGATGGCTGAAATTGGTAACCCGAAGCGAATTTATTTTCTGAAACAAGAAGTGGGCCACCTATCTGCAACAAATTTGCTGCAAACGTTGCCGATTTTACTGGAGCTAGATGCTGGGCTTAAGAGTGGTAGCGATGAGTTGATGATCTTGCAAACTAAAGTGATCGAACTGTGCCAAGTCTGTCGGGCAAGGTGATAGGCGTCACTGGGGATAGCCGTTTTTATCACAAGATTTGTCTGAAATCGACACAGAACTAATTGAAGTAATGAATGAAACTAAGGGTAGGTTACAGCCTGCCCTGGTGCGTATGTAACGCGCGCAAAATATCACTCTCGCGATGCTTGGCAGTCGTGGCTCAGAGGGTAAGCTAAATCTAGCGATGCCCTAACGCATTTTCGCCACCTTATAGTTTTCTTAAATGATTCTTAAAAGTTTGATGGAAAACTGCAGGTGGTTCACTGGAAACAAATCTTAAAGTTATACGACTAATAATAGAGAGTAATCCGTATACATTTATGCCCCCTACTACCGCTCTACCTAGGAAAAACCTGATGGATAATAGCCTCAGCCATATTGCCCGATTTTTAAGGGATGAACTTCAGATCCCCGATGAACGGATTCCTTCAATCTTGCAACAGTGTGGTGCAACCCTCCATCGTTTACCTGTTGTTCTTTGGCAACAACGTTTGATGAGCCTTTCTCAAATTGACTACCTCTGCGAGTGGTTGGCTCAACAGACTTGTGAATCTCACTACATCAAGACCTCAGAAGTCGCGATCGCACCCATCATCTAGAGCGGCTGCTAATTTAGTGGCTCCTTACTTGAGCGCTTGCTCACGAAATGGCAGCCTTCTTGCGATTAGCTGTTGTGGATTCTAACTGATTTTTCCCTCACGTTTAGCAAGCTGATTGATTTACCCACAAAAAGATTGTCCACTTTTGTCTAAAGTTTGGGCACACTACTTTTTGGTAGCAGTTGAATATGTTCTACCATCGTCAACTAACCTGATGGGGTGATAGCAGTCAATAAAGTTGATTGAAGCGATCGAACATCGGTGGTGCAGCTTTGCAAACTGCGTGAGGTCTTTACCTTGATACGTTTACTAAAACGGGTGCCAGAGTGGTTTTGGAACGACAACCCAGGAAACTGCCACGCTTCAACGCAACAGTCAATTTTTGACGCTTGCCGATTGAGTGATTTGACTTGCTGCTTGTTGCCTGTTCGCCTGGAGTCTGAATTGTGAACCTCTCTGACGTGCGATCGCACTTTTTTTCATTCACTAAACAATTGCATCTCCAAGGGTGGGTGAGAAATGCAATTCTCAGCTTGTTAGTTGTTTGTGTTGTGATTGGGGTTTTCTGTCGCTTCGTCAACCTTGATCGCAAGCTCTACTGGCACGATGAAAACTTCACCTCAATGCGCATTTCTGGCTACCACGAAGCTCAGGTCGTGCAAGCGATTCGCGATGCGGGCATTGTGGACATGGCTTACATCAAGCAGTTTCAGGAGCCAAATCCAGAGCGAAATGTGACTGACACAATTAAGGCGTTGACTATTGATGGCCCCCAGCATCCCCCGTTGTATTACTCAATGGCCCATTATTGGGTCAGGCTGTTTGGTGGTTCTGTAACGTCGGCACGCGCCTTTCCGGCTGTGATCAGCTTGTTCGCCTTGCCTGCAATGTATTGGCTGTTGTGGGAATTGTTTCAAGCGCCGCTGGTCGGGGTGATTGGCGTCATATTTATGGCGGTTTCGCCGTTTCATGTGCTTTATGCGCAAGAGTCGCGCCAGTATAGCCTCTGGACGGTTCTGATTTTGGTGGCTGGGGCTGCTCTCGTGCGAGCGATGCGATCGCGCCAGCCAAGCCACTGGTTAATTTATGCCATCAGTCAGGCGGCCTTACTCTACACCACAGCCCTTTCACTGTTTGTCGTGTTTAGTAATGGCGTCTACGCACTCCTTCGGGAAAGAGGCCGTTTGACTCAACCGTTTCGGCAGTTTTTGGTGGCTGCCGCCCTCGGTTTTGTGGCTTTTCTACCCTGGTTTTATGTGCTAGTTACCAATCGCGGGCAAGTCAACGACACGCTAAATTTCGGGGCAGAGAAGTGGTCGATCAATGTCGGTGATATTCTCAAAAGCTTGATCCGCCTGCCGGGGCGCATCTTCTTTGACCTAAATTTGAATACTGGCGATCCGGCTATTTTCACCCTCGTGCAACGGTTGTTTACGCCTGCGGCGCTTTTACTAACTGCTTACGCATTTTTCTACCTGATTCGCAAAACTAATCGTCAGGTGTGGCTGTTTCCTGTAACTCTGACAGGCGTTTACGGTGGGTTGATGCTGCTGCAAGACTTGCTTGCTCGCGGTCAGGGGGGCGGTGGTTCAACAATGCCGCGCTATATGATTCCTTGCTTTGTCGGTATTCAAGTTGCGATCGCCTACTTGTTGGGGCAACAACTTTCCACTACGAATACCCCCGTTTCGCAGCGTCGGTTTGGGCTTGGCAGAAAGTTTTGGCAAGGTGTGTTTGCCGTTTTGCTAACAGCCAGTGTGGCTAGCTCTTTTGTGACTACTCAAGCCCAAGTCTGGTGGTCAAAAGGCTCGATTGGCTTAAAAGCGATTTACCCAACAGCCGATTACATCAACCAAACTCAAAACCCACTGCTACTCAGTGATGCAGTCAGTTGGGACTTGTTGATGATGAGCTATTTGCTTAAACCAGAGACAAAAGTGTTGGCTAAACCCATCTGCTATGTCTGTCAATTGGAGCCAGAGCCGAATTTTGAACCTGATCTCGCGCAATTGATGCAAGACTTTGGGACAGTTTTCATCTTTCCTGAGCCAACCAAGCCTTTTATGCAATGGTTAGAAACGCAGCCTTACCGGGTTGAGCGCGTGCCGATGGGCGATCGCGTTGCGCCCAATATCGTGCTGCTAAAACTTCTGCCTAAATAGCTGGGGCTTTCATTACCTTTGTTTCGATCCGTCAAACGCGGGTTTGTCTGCTTACGCCATAATGGAAGCAGAGGACATTAAGAAACGTATCTTTGACATGGCAGATCAGCTTATTCGCGCAACAGCAGCTGGCGGCGGAATCCGGGTTGTGGGTGCAATCACAACAGACTTAACCGAGGAGGCCAGACAGCGCCATCATCTCTCTTATGTGGCAACTGCCGCTTTAGGAAGAACGATGACGGCTGGTTTATTGCTGGCTTCTAGCATGAAGCAACGCGGTTCGAGAGTAAATATTCGGCTTAAGGGCGATGGGCCACTTGGTACGGTGATGGCCGATGCCGGGTTAGATGGCACGGTTCGCGGTTATGTTGAGCATCCTCAAGTCGAGTTAGACCCAACTCAGGGTGGCAAGCTGGATGTTGGTGCCGCCGTTGGCCAGACCGGATATGTCTACGTGGTGCGTGATGTGGGCTATGGTTATCCTTACTCCAGCACGGTTGAGCTAGTTTCGGGTGAAGTTGGCGAAGACATCGCGAATTATCTCGTCTCGTCAGAACAGACGCCTTCTGCGTTGATGCTTGGTGTTTTTGTCGATCCGGCGGGGGTGACGTCTGCGGGTGGCATGCTTGTTCAAATTCTGCCAAAAGCGGCGCAAGACCTTGCTTTGATTGAGTTGTTAGAGTCACGTTTGGTCAGTCTGGCAGGCTTTTCGACCCTGCTACGAGAAGGTCGAACCCTGACTGACATCTTTCAACAAATTTTGGGTGATGTTGGGTTGACGATTTTTCCCGATCATTTACCTCTCCGCTTCCATTGCAGTTGCTCGCGCGATCGCGTGCTGAGTGCCTTAAAGCTATTTAGCATTTCAGAGCTAGAAGAAATGCGTGAGGAAGATGGGGGGGCTGAGGCAACCTGCCAATTTTGCAACAATGTCTATCGTGCCGATCGCGCCGATTTACAAGACCTGATTCGCGAAATTCGCTCGGATGCAGCCTTAATGAATTGATGCCTGACGGTAGAGGTGGAGTTGAGCGATTCAGCGCTACAAGCAGAATGGCCTTTTCCACCCACCAGTGTGGGAATTTAATTCTGAGATAGAATTCTCATTTATGAGAAACTTCGTTAAACCTTCAAATTGGCTTAGAAAGTAGCAATTTAGCAGTTCGTAGGCTCAGATCGGCGGCACTTCTTCCACGCAAGATAGTGCAGAGTTTATAATTTTTGTAACTTTTCGCAAAGGTAATTGCCGTGAGTGAAATCAATTTGCAAGATATTGCAACGCAGCTAGACAGTGACAGCACGAAAGACCGAATGATTGCCCTAGCCTCTCTTCGCAACGTACCTGCGGAAAGTGCTGTGCCACTCATCAAAAAAGTGCTGAATGATGAGAGCCTCCAAATCCGCTCGATGGCTGTATTTGCTTTGGGAATCAAGCAAACCGAAGAAAGCTTTCCAATCTTGCTCAACATTCTAGAGACTGAGAAAGACTACGGAATTCGGGCAGATGCGGCGGGTGCCCTCGGCTACCTAGAAGACCCCCGTGGGTTTGAACCCTTAATTCGTGCTTTTTACGAAGACACAGATTGGCTTGTGCGCTTTAGTGCAGCGGTGGCACTCGGAAACTTAAAAGACCCACGGGCTTATGATGCGCTGATTCAAGCGTTAGAGAGCGATGAAGTGATTTTGCATCAGGCGGCGATCGCGGCTCTGGGAGAAATCAAAGCAATTGAGTCGGTCGATGCCATTCTCAAATTTGCTCAGGCAGAAGATTGGTTGGTGCGGCAACGCCTCGCTGAGGCACTTGGTAACTTGCCTAGCCCTAAGAGTGTTTCAGCACTGAAGTTCCTTGCTAAAGATAGCCATCCGCAAGTATCCGAAGCCGCAAAAATTTCACTAGAGCGCTTAGGCGAATTGGTTTAAGCCTTGATGGTTATTTCATACCAAAAATTGATAGTCGATGCTTTTACTTCTAGCTTTGATTGATTAACAGTCATCATTGTGTTCGTTCACTGTAAAACACCTCAAATTAGCTTTTTTTGGTAAAAAAAGTTAAACCAATATGAAATTCCTTCGATGAACGCCCAGCCTGATGAAAACTGATGTGAGGTTTGCTCAGGCGTGAACAGCGTGAGCATCAAGTTCTGTCAGTTCGTCTGGATGAGCGTTTTCATCGTACTTTCAGTGAATAAGGAGCATACAGCATGGGACTTTTCTTTGAAGTTTTGAGTGCTATTAATAACCCCAATCAACAGGCCAATGTTGACCAACTCAGTGGAGTTATGAGCGCCATTCAGCAGCTATCCGCTAGCAATGGCATTCAGCCAAGTGCCATGCAAGGTGCTGTTTCTGCTTTGGGTGGTGCTTTACAACCGGTTTTGAAACAGCAAGCGGCTACTGGTGGATTAGAGGGCTTGGTTTCTCAATTTGCAGGCGGTAACCCTGGGTTAGGGGCATTGTCTTCTCTGTTGACTCCCCAATTGCAGCAAACACTGATTCAAACGGTGGCTCAAAAAACAGGGATTAGCAGTGGCGTGATCCAGGCGATGCTGCCGACCTTGCTACCCATTGTGATGGGTGTGCTGGGCATGGGTAAACCAACTCCAGGGGCGACCGCAAAAAACAATATTTTGGATGCATTCTTAAACCCTGGCCAGCCGGGTGGTGCAGACTTGGGCGATGTGATTAATTTTGCAGGTCGGTTTCTAAACCCACCTCGCTAGCTGCCGCGATCGCCAAAGCAGTACTAGACAAATCTAGCTTTCTAGGGTTCTCTATCTGGCGCAATCCCTGAACTTTGCGTGCAGCCCTTGCTTCTGATTGCTCACGAGTCTTTCTAGACAAATGCTGAAGGCTCTTATCCTCTGACCCCTTCTCTTAAACGATAGGAGAGGGGGTTTTGCCTAACTCACGAAGAAAATAAGGGAAAGCTTTCTTGGGCGATCACGCGGCTCAATGGATAGCTGTCGCTAAGTGACGTAGAAGATTGAGTGTGGGAGTGTGGAGGCGTGAGGGTGGGGGATCGTGAGGGGGCGGTCTGAGTGCTCAAGCTAAAGGGAGGGTGACGTTCGACTAAGGTTTAGGCAAAGTCCTTGTACCCTGTCCTCGCCTAAAAGTGAGCATTCACTCCAATAACTGTCATAGCTTTACTGGGCAAAGCAATTTTGATTATTCATCATAGGTAGAGTTAATCACTGATTGACTGATGAAAGAGTTATGTAACTCTAACTTCTGCCAAATCTTTCTATTTTGTTCGCTGGTAGGGGTGCTCTGGGTAATCTGAATATCAATTAGCCAAGCGTTGTTTGCTGGATTAATGCCCACCCTATTTTTCTCTTTTGAAGAATTTTATTGTTTAGTTTGTGAATCGTTAAGCGGCAACGTGAAAGTCAGCGATTGAAAGGGATTGAGGGCTAGCACCGGGGTTATCTAAAAAGGGAGGTTCTTAAAGAGTCGTTTAGACAAAATTTCTAAAAAGTTTTGATTAAGTACGGAAACCAATTTTGTCTGACGTACACAAATTTCAAGAGATTCTGAATTTTTTATCAATTTTGTTTGAAGTTTCTTTTGTTTACTTAAGATGACTCTTTGTAGAATGTTAATAAATTAGTGGTTCTCGATTGGTTGAGCAGTATTGCCTTAATTTCTCTGTTTAGCCTTGGTATACAGCTCGTTGTTTCCCAGAAAAATAACTCACTTGATTTTCAGCGAAAGATTCATTCAATTTAAGGATGTGAATTAAATAATCTTGGTACCTGCAAAATCAGTTAGTTCCGGCTTCATCTACCTGTGATTTAAGTTCGATTTTATTGAATTTCTCTGGCTTTACATTCCCCCTGCTTTACAAAGGTTCTCAACAGTCATAAGTATTTTGGGTGCGTAATAACGTTAAACATTATTCTTGCTGGGAGTAATTTCGGCTGCTTGTAGCTCAAAGTGCGATCGTCGCTTCCAAAACATTTGTGTGATGAAAAAAGAGATAATCGGTTCAGGCAAGGACTTGGTTGAATTTTCTAGTCCAAGCGAAATCATTTCTCAAGTAAACAGTGGGCAACTGTTGATGGTCAGTAGCCGACGCCGGAATGGGCTGATTCTGTTTAAGCAGTTTCATGCGGAGTTTGCTGGGCCTGGTGCGGCTGTTGGTGGTTTTTTTGATGTTGATTGTCAACGGGCTTTAGCGGTCGGTGACTTGTCATTGGTCTACCCAGAAACGCAAGAAGAGCGAAAGAACGCTTACCTGATTCGACGCCAGTGGATTCGTTTGACTGCTCAACTCACTGAAAATGCAGTGCCCCTGAAGCGGGCACAGTTGATTCTTGACCAGTTTGAAAACTACTTTCCCCCAGAGGTTGTGGCTCAAATACCCGACGAAGCCTTTGCTTTATTAGTGGGGGTACTGCCGCAAACAATTCGCATTATTCGACGGGACCCGCAAGACTTAAACTCGCGGATCCGGTTTCGCATCTAGTCTGACTGGCGTAAGGTTTTACTGTTTGGCAATTTCTTCAAACGGGTCAGAGCCAAGCGGGCTAGGTATCCAGCCTGCCAAGCTTGTGCGTTGAGCCAGCAAAGGCTGGGAATGCACGATCGGCAAACGCACGACTTCCTGGTGCAAAATTTTATCGACTGTTGAATAGAGGCGGGCACGCTCTGCCTGGTCATTGACTGCTCGCGCCTGGTTGAGTAACTGAATTACTTGCGGATTGCTCCAGTTGCCAATGTCATCGGTCGCCCCAGGGCCAAAATGGGCGTAGTAAAAACTATCAGGGTCGCCATAGTCGGCTGTCCAGCCTAGCATGAAAGCCTGATACCCCGGTTTTTTGCGGCGATCGCTGAGGTAGGCTGCCCAGTCCTTTGTTTGGAGTTTGACGCGAATGCCGACAGTACTCAAATCGGCTGCAAAGGCTTCGGCGATCGGCTTTGGATTGGGGAAATAGGGACGTGAAACAGGCATGTACCAGAGTTCCAGGTCAAACCCGTTGGCATACCCTGCTTCTGTGAGCAGTCGTTTAGCGGCTTCGGGGTCGTAGGGGTAGGGTTGCAGGTCTGCCGCTTGTGACCAGGCCAGGGCTGGTGGCGTAAAGTGGGCATCATGTTTGCCTAAATCGCCCCAAAACGCTTGGACAATAGCCGGACGGTTGATTGCCATCGCGATCGCTTGCCGTACTTTGACATCTGCCAATGGCTTGTAAGAGGGATTTAAAGCCAAGTAACCCACATTAAACGAGGGGCGCACCAACATTTTGAGGTTGGCATCACTTTCAACCTCTTTCTTTTGATCGGGAGAAAGGTCTACGGTGAAATCGATCCGCGAAGCCCGCAATTGAGCGAGTCGGGCGGCTGGATCGGTAATAAAGCGAATAATCGCCTGATTGCTTTTGGGTAGGTCTTTGACCCAGTAGTTTGGATTTTTGTCCAATACGATGCGATCGCCTGTTACCCATTCTTTAAATAGAAAGGGGCCAGTGCCAACCGCTTGCGCTCCGGGTGTGCCGTAGGCGGCTCCTGCCTGCTTAACCGCTTCTGGACTGGCAATACCAAAGAAGCCGGCTCCAATGCCATTGGGAAAAGCGGCAAACGGTTGCTTTAACCGAAACTGAACCGTTGTCGGATTCACAGCCACCACTTCTTCGAGGAGTGAGTTTGGCTCACCCTTGAATCCACCAAAGATCTGCTGCCAAATCTCGTAGGTTTTGCCAGCATTACGAAAGCCTTGAGGGTGTTTACGATCCCACCAGCGCTCAACGTTAAACTTCACCGCTGCGGCGTCGAAGGGGGTGCCGTCGTGAAACTTTACGCCTTCTCGCAGTTTAAACGTCCAGGTTTTGCCGTCAGGGGAAACGGACCACTCCGTTGCTAAGGCGGGCTTCAGTTCGCTTGTTCCTGGCTTGAACTCCAGCAGTCGGTTGTAGATCTGGTCTTGGGCAATCAGCGAGTTGCCATCTGAAATATTGCCAGGTTCAAGATTGACAGGCTGCCCTGTCGAGCCATAAACGATGGTATTTGCAGCGGTGGAGCCTGTATTGCCAGTTGATGCGGCGTCTGGTGCTTTGGTTGGGGTGCTGGCGCAGTTAGCCAGAATGAGCGCTAAACAGAAAACCAGGATTAGCCTCAACCCTCGCAGATTGAACCCGAAAAACCTCTGAAAAAAATGCGCCTTGGGCATAACCGATTGCTGGTGAAGGAGAAAGAAATACGTAGAACGTTGTGAAACCTGAAAGCAGCTTGACCTCTAAGTTGATCGCGTGATTGTGACAAGCGAAGCTGCGATATTCAAAGTCTGGCTGCGCTGACGCTGCTTGAATGGAAGGGGTAAGCGTAACTGGAACACAGTAAAACGCTGAAGCAAATTTCTAACTGAGTTGGCAGGCGACAATAACAAAGCAAAACCGCGATCGCCCCAGCTCAGCCCACATAGCCCATATTACTGGTTATCAGAAATTACATGCCCTGCACAAACAAGAATTGGCAGGGCGGATGATAGCGGTTGCTTGGGGCTTTAACAGGTTTGCTCTAGCCAGCTTGTTGACGGGCTGATCTCACCATCCCAATTAAGGTTTGGTGCGCATCTTCTGAGTCTTGCAATGCGTGGTCAAAAGGAATGCGTAAATTTTGGGATTGTCCCTCAATTTGGGCGGCTAAATTCATCCCTTCCGCATCAATTGACAACATTTCGGCACTCGTTGCTGTGGCTGCTTTGCCATACACTTTGGCATAAAGCAAAATCGCATCCGCATGATCTTCATTCATGTGTTTGCAGATGCGATCGCTGATTTGGGGGGTAAGAGGGTCTGCCATGGGTCTTACTGCTTGGTTCGACGAATAAAATATTGGGCGGTATTGACCATCGGTGAGCGATAAAGCAATAGCTCGTTTCCATTGGGCAACGCATAGATATGGTACACCGCTTCCACGGGGGTTAGCTGGCGATCGCGGGGAATGCCAGCATTCTCAGGAAAAAAACCACCCCGTTTGACGACGGTGTAACCATCCAAAATCGTTGCCGCATCGTTCACAATCTGTTGAATTTCTCCTGCGAAATTAGAGTCTGTTTTCAGATCAAGCAGACTACCCATTGAGAGAGTCGAGTCTCGTGCAGCCAGTGTGCGAATTTGGTTAATCAACAAGATTCCCTTGCGAACATGGGTTTGGGCCAGTGTAGCTTGGCTCATCAACAGGGTTAGGGCAACTGCCACGACGGCTTTCGTCAAACAACCGATGGAGTTCATGGTGTGTATCTCACTCAACGACTTTACAGTAAGCAACCAATAGTGAAGGTCTAAAGGGGGCGTATCTTTCAACGCTGTCTCAAGGTAAAAGGCACCCATAACCTTTTAACGGAAGGCTAGCGATTTATCTGGAATTCAACCACTCCCAAGGACTGCTACAAAACGTTAATACCGTGATGCTTAATGATTTCAATCATCTTGGCAGCCCTTTTGGATCAACTTTCTCGTATTGATGCAACTTGGATGACAAAAAGTTCCCCCAACCGGGGGATGTTGTCTTGCTAATCTTCGCAGACGGTAAAATGCGCCATACTACTTAGGTGTCCCACTTTTTCAAAAAACTCATGACTGGTACATGCTCCGTTTTGCTGCGGCAATGCTTTTTGTTTGTCTTAGTTGGGGCGATCGCCCTAGTGAGTTTTGCATCTCCTGTTTTTGCTCTATCCCCTTCTACATCGCCTATGATTGCTGCAATTTTTCGCTTCTCGGGTAAGCGTCCAACCAATTTAGGGCTTCAGTCAAATGGTGGCTTGCTGGCCTGTCCCAACTCGCCCAACTGTGTGAGCAGCTATAGCACCGATACTGAGCATGCGATCGCGCCTTTGGCACCGACCGATTCGCTCGAAGCCACTTTTCAAAAGCTAAAAGCGTTACTAGAAACCAAGTCAAACGTTAAGCTGATCACTGCGACAGATGACTATCTGTATGCGGAGTTTACTAGCGCGTTGATGGGCTTTGTTGATGACGTTGAGTTTTACTTAGACCCAACTGCCGGAGTGATTCAAGTGCGATCGGCGTCGCGCTTAGGTGAGTCAGACCTGGGCGTTAACCGCAAGCGTATTGAAGCGATTCGCACAGAGTTGGCAAACGCTTAGGAACGAGAATTAAATAACTTCGATACTTTTTTGGACGGGCGCTAGCGCAGCCATGCCGAAGGCTATTGCCGAGGGCTATACGCCGTTTGCTCCCTTCGACGGAAAAATATTCGATGTTATTTAATCCATGATCCTTAGCGTTCTCTTTACAGCAGAGTTTGAAATTCCCAAATTTGTGAGTAATGGGGCATGGATGAATCTATGCTCCATTTGTTTTAGAAATGTTGCTTGATGATGAACCATCAAAAGCGCAAGCCTGTCTCGCTTCCGCGCATATCAATTCCTAGAAAGCTGTGCCTACCTTACCCTCAATACTCACGTTGTTCCGTGATGAATTTGTAAACAAAAGTTGAAGAGATGGCGGAGTGAGGTGCGTCTGGGTCAATCTTACATACAGGCAACTACCATCGACTGGTAAGGGGGCTGACTTTGAGGGGCACCTAACTAGTTGACGCAAACGGTGAGTTGCTCGTGTGTCCCAGGTTTTGCAAGCTCGAATGGTTGGATCCGATGATGAAACAAGTGGGGAAGAACCCCTTTGACGTGCAGGGGCATCGGGGCGCGCGGGGCCTTTATCCTGAACATTCCCTCGTAGGCTTTGAAGCAGCGATCGCTCTGGGTGTGACCAGTTTAGAACTCGATATTGGCATGTCAGCCGATGGGGTTTTGGTGGTCTGGCATGACCCCTTCATAAGCCCTGAGTTATGCCTGTGTGCTAATGGCAAGTCGATTACCGATATTCCCCGTTTGTGGTTGCGAGATTTACCCCTGGCAAAAATCCAGTCTTATGACTGCGGTTCGCTCAACCCTGACGTAAAGCGGTTTCCTCAGCAAAAAAAGTGTCCTGGAAGTCATATCCCCACCTTGCAAGAGGTGGTTGATCTGGCTGAGCCGCTTAATCCTCAGATCCGCTATACCCTGGACATCAAGGTTAATCCGCTGCATCCGGCGCAGACATTTGAGCCAGAGCTATTAACCGAGAAAGTTGTGGATTTCGTGCAGCAGAACTCTTTAGAAGACCGAACGACGATTCAATCCTTTGACTGGCAAGTGTTAGAGCAAGTGAAAACGGTGTGTCCAGAGATTCAAACAGGAGCCGTGATTTTGCATTCTGCCACGATGAGTACGCTCATGCCCGATTGTTTGCCGTCGCCGTTTTTAGCCGGGTGGGATTTTCGAGAATTTGCTGGCAACATCGCCGCCTTATTGCAAATGACTCAGTTTGTGGATGTCTACTCTCCCAATTTTGAAACGTTACTGCCGGAATCCGATTACTTTTTACAACCTTGCTGGGTGTTTCAAGAAATGGGGTTGCAGGTGATTCCCTGGACTGTGAATACAACAGCGGATATGGAGCGGTTAATTGGGCTGGGTGTAGATGGATTGATTACGGATTTTCCCGATCGCGCGTTGCATCTACTAAAGCAGCGGCACTAACGGGCGATCGCAAAGGCATTCGTCTTTTCGTCTCTGCATTACCATTGAGATAGAATCAGCGCCATCTGGGTTTGGGCTTGCTAAAATTTGTCATGCAAAACCTTTCTGCCACAATCTACTGCCCAAATCCTGACTGTCAGGTTGCAAATTCTGAGTTGCATTCGACGTGCCAAAAATGTGGCACTCGATTGCCAAAAGTTTATTTGTGGGCTGTTTGGGATGGGCTAGAAGCTGGAAAACCAGGGGATTTATTAGCGGGTCGCTATTGTTTCAAGTCCAATCAAATTGTGCTTGATACGCAACCGGGGCTTGTGCCAGAAGCCACTGAAAACCTGCCTCCTAAAGCTGAAACCTATTTGCGCCTGTCGCCCCATCAACTGCATTTGCCTCAGGTGTATGCCATTCTCAAGCAGTCTCACCCACGCATTCCTGGAGATGTGCTGCTGCTAGATGCTGCTCACCTGATCCGCGAGACAGAGTCTGGGCTGCAACTGCTCCCGATGTTGCAGTCAAGTTGGGAGTCTGCTTCAGAGTTGCGCCAGCTCAACTGGCTCTGGCAGATGGCGAGTTTATGGCAGCCGTTAAACGTTGAGGGAGTGGCTGCGAGTTTGCTGAGTCCTGACGTGTTGCGGGTTGACGGCTCGCTGGTTCGCCTGGTGGAGTTACGCAGCGATCGCACCCCACCAACCTTAAGCAAGCTAGGTCAACTGTGGAGAAGCTGGGTGCCAACGGCTCAACCCGCCATTCGTGAGTTTTTAGACGAGTTGTGTCAGCAGATCATCGCTGGCAGCATTTACAGCAGTGAACAACTGGCAAGCCTGTTAGATCGGGGACTGGAGATTGCTGGAAAGCCACAGATTCGCCAAGTGACCATCGCCACCGGGAGCGATCGCGGCCCCAGTCGTCCTAGTAATGAAGACGCCTGTTACCCCCCTAGTGGTACGGCAAAGGTCGTTGATGCGCGTGAAATGCCGCTTGTGATTGTTTGTGATGGCATTGGTGGGCATGCAGGCGGTGAGGTCGCGTCGAATTTGGCGATCGCCACCTTGCAGCAACATCTGGAGCCGCTGCTCACAGGCCAAACGATTTTAGAACCAGCTCATGTGATGGCTGAGCTAGAGCATGCTGCTTTGGCCACGAACGATGTGATTAGTCAGCGCAACGATAATGAGCTGCGGCAAGAGCGCCAACGAATGGGCACTACGCTGGTGATGGCCCTTGCCACCGATTACGAGCTATATCTGACGCACGTGGGTGATAGTCGCGCTTATCGCATTACTCTCAGTGGTTGCCAGCAAGTCACAGTAGATGATGATCTGGCCTCGCGAGAAGTTCGTTTGGGCTACGCGACCTACCGTGAAGCGCTGCGGCACCCAGGCTCTGGGGCATTAGTGCAAGCCCTGGGAATGGCTAGCTCCACCTTGCTACACCCTTCGGTACAGCGCTTTATGGTCGATGATGATTGTTTGTTCTTGCTTTGCTCAGATGGGTTGAGTGATAACAATCGAGTCGAGCAAAGTTGGCAAGTTGAGTTGCTGCCTGTCTTGCAGGGAAAGGTCGATTTAGCCACAGCGGTGAGTCGCCTGGTCGCGATCGCCAATACTCAAAATGGGCATGATAACGTCACAGTTGGGTTGGTGCATTGTCGTGTTACCGCTGCTAGCTTACCTGCCCCGTTGAGCCGTGAGTTAGCTTTGCCCGACCCGGCGAATACGCGACAAGAGGCTGGTTTTTCATCTCCCACCGCCCCAACAAAACTCTTGCGACCTCGGCGACGAGTGAGGGTGTTACCAGCCTTGTTGGGGTTGCTGACGCTGGGGGGGGTGAGTGGTGTTGCGGCTTACTTTCTCCTTGCGGGGCAGCGAGAGGTTGCAGAGACGCCAACTCCTTCTCCGCTTGTTTCGGCCTCCCCCTCCCCCTCCGTCACGCCATCAGCGTCTCTAGCCCCGGCAAATCTGCCTCAGTCGTTGTTGCAAGTGACTCCTACCAGTGTGAGCAACCAGGAGGCGACACTTACATTGCCGATCGCCAGTCCTTTAGCCGACAATAAGACACGTTCGGTGCGAATTCCGGCTGGCAGCATCCTTAAAGTGGTGCGTCAAACGGAGTCAAGAGACGGGGTGCTTTATACCCTCAAACTCTGTTGGGTTACACCAGAGTCTTCAGCGCGACAAGGAGTCGGGCAAACGGGGGATGAAGTGACAACTGACCCAGCGGCGATCGCGGCGGTTGTTTCATCCATCGCTCCCAGTAACCTTTCGCCAGAGCAACTTGCGGCTGCGCAGCAGTATTGCTCGCCTTTACCCACTGAGTCATCACCATCTACCCAGCCGAACTAACCGAAAGAGATGACGTTTTCCTGTTTCAGGATCTAGACTGAGAGACAAAATCGACAGCCCTCTCGCCTGCCCTCAACGTTTAGATGTTTTATGTCAGTTTTTTATGAAGATCCGTAGAACGAGATCCCTTCTAGCCCCCCTAAAAGGGAGAATCGCTCTTGTTCCTCCTTTTTCAGGGAGGCAGGGGGAGCAGCGGTAATATGCACTTCATACAGAATTGGTATTTGCTTTCTCAGTTCTTATGCTTGTTGGATCCGTAGGTAACCCAATTAATGGTCATCAGTGTGGTCGAGGGGTGTAACCCCTGATAGTAAGGAATTTTCTTCCTGCCAGTCGTCACCTATGCTTAATTGCGCGCAGTTACTTACAATGTTGTTTCGTGCTTTGGCTGTCCAGGAATGCCCTCAGAAATTCCTTGTTTGAGTGTCTCTATTGCCCCTTTACAAACGATTGGGCACTATATCGTTCATGTCACAAAAGCGCCGTTTCCAGGTGGGTTTGTTGTGCGAGAAACGCACTGGGTAGAAACCTTAACAAAGCGCTGGCATTCGTGGCAAGAAATGTTCTCGACGCGTGCGCTCCCCAGTGTGCCCCAAGTGTCGCAGTTACAACCGCTGCCGCTAAAACCTCTGCCTGAAGAAGCGCCAATGCCTAACCAGGCGATCGGCTATGCAGGTCGCTTGATGCAAGACATGGGGATTAGCCTGTGGCAGTGGCTATTTGATGGCGAAATTCAAGTTAGTTTTAACCACAGCCAGGGCATTGCTTTTGGTCAGCGGAAGCCGCTGCGCTTGCGGTTGGAACTGCGTGACCCGGATATGATCGCGCTCCCCTGGGAAATTATGCAGGATGGAGCGGGGAAGCAAGCGATTTCACTGCGCCGCCAGGTTTTATTTAGCCGCACGACCAGTGATGTTCATTCTTTGCCTAATCTCCGCACGGATCATGCCCTCAAAATTCTGTTAGTGCTGGGGCATGAAGCCGAATCGAGTGTGGACAGTTCAGAAGGTTACAGTCTGTCGCGATCGCTCAAGTTACAGCAAGAAGCCGATGCTCTGGCAAATGTTTTGAGAACAGCCGCTAGCAGCGACGGTTTGACCATGAATATCTGTCAGGTTGACACGCTGGTGCAGCCGTCTCCGGCGGAGTTGATTGAGCGGCTAGAAACCAACGCCTATAACGTGCTGTTTTATGCCGGACATGGTGAGCCTGCCCCTGATGGCGGTATGTTGTTTTTGCGATCGGATATGACGCTGAATGGCACTGAGTTGGCTCAGGTGTTAACTCGCTGTCAGGTCAAGTTGGCAGTCTTCAACGCGTGTTGGGGTGCCCAACCCGATCACTACGGCGACTCGGTTCATCCCGCAAAAATTCCAGAGGCGAAGCAGTCCCGCGCGATTCCCCGCAGTAGCTTGGCGGAAGTGTTGCTGCATCATGGGGTGCCAGCCGTTTTGGGGATGCGCGACAGCATTACGGATGAAGAAGCGTTGAGCTTTATTCAAGTGTTTGCGAAGGCTTTGGCAGAGCGGTTGCCGATCGATGAAGCGGTTGCTGTGGCACGTCAGCACTTGCTCACCCTGTATCGCTTTAATCAGCAAGCCTGGACTTTGCCAGTGCTGTACATGCACCCTGAGTTTGATGGCGAACTGTTGAAGCCGATTGAGAGTAGCCCGACTCAGTTACCGGGTCTCACAACGCGAATTGGACATGCTCCTTTAGCGTCGTTGCGATCGCTCTCAACGGCAAAGGTTTGGCAAATTCGAGACGGTATGATGCGGGTTGGCCGCGACAAATCCGAGAATGACCTGGTTCTGCGCGATGATCAGGCTGGTGCCTCGCGAAAACATGCGGTGATCTTTTGTCGTCAGGTCAATCGGCACGGGGCAAGTGCGACGGAGTATTATCTGGAAGATTTTTCGCGGTATGGCACCTGGATTAACGGAGCCGAAGGGTGGCAAAAAGTTCACCGTGACGAGGTTTGTCTCCACTCTGGCTATCAGATCAAATTTGGCAGCCGAGAAAATGAGGCTCTGGAGTTTGTCATCCACTCGAATGAGGGTTAGACGGCTTTGCTGATCGGGTATATGAATTTTGTAAGGGCGTTTTGCAAAATGTTCCTAGCGTGGGGATGCTGATCCAAAAATCATATCTACACTCAGCAGCGCCAGATAGACCATTCCTCCTTAGTAGAAAGTCAGGTTTTCAGGAACCTGGCCCTACCATTGGAAAAATTGCCAATCCTTAACCTGAGCGGATGCAACCGTAACAGAGCATTGCAGGTTGTTTCTTAAGCTGCTGCGTTAGAGTCGGTTAGCGCCTCTGGGGACAGATCTGCCGCATCAACGACTTTTAACTCGCGCTCTTGAAAGAGAAGACCCACGAGATGGATCACAGACAGGCTGACTGCCGCAACGGACAACACGTAGCTGTGCAAGGTGTAGAGGTGGGAGACTGTAACCGTACTAATCGAGTCGCCACCTGTTAGGATCTGGCGCAGGTAGCTGCCGATCAGGGGAATCGCCTCAATCGTGCCCAACTCAAGACGAAAACGCCAGAAACCAAGCTGCGACCAATTGAGAATCATCGCCGTCCAATCGAGGCCGATCGCCACCAAAATCAGAAAAATGCCACTAATCCAGGCGGTGAGCCAGGTAAGGCGAAATCGCTCACTCAAAAACATGACGACCATCTGAATCAACGCAACAATAATCAGCAAATTGCCAGCGAGATTGTGAATGGTGCGAATCAACCAACCGTAGGAAACTTGAGTTGTAAGCGTTTTGACCGATTCGTAAGCACCACCAGCTGTGGGCTGATAGTAAAACGCTAACAATACCCCAGTCAGCGCCGCCATCAAGGTCAGGGTTAAAGCGACAACGGCCAAAAGGGTTGAAGTTCGTCTCAGAGCATAAATGAAACGTTGCATGGCAACCACTGCTCCAATATATGTGGATTTATTAAAGGATTGTAACGAAAGTTATTAAAAAAGTCTCTAACAATCAGTTGAGAATATGTAACTAACTGCGGTAAATCGATAGATTTTTAGTAAATTGTTTGGATGAAGCTTATAGCGAGCGATCGCAGTTGTAATTTGGATTCTTTAAAGAAATAACTGAATCTCTTTTCTAGACAGGAAATTGTCTTTTCCGATGCCTGACTAATACATTTACCGATGCCGATACTTGAAATTTTGGGTATTTGTATCAATTCACACCGTTGCTGGTAGGTGTGCCCTGAAAATAGAAGTTAATTGCTCATCCTTCGTCAAAAAAGCGGATATGTCACTTTCTGAGCCATTTTTCTATTATTTTGCCTATGGGTCATGCATGTGCCCGGTTGATCTTAAACGCACATTAAGAGAAGACACTTACCCTTATGTAGTTGGGGTGGCCCGCTTAGACGGGTATCGACTCCGCTTTTCTCGTCGATCGCTCCGCCGCGACTGTGGCGCACTGGATGTGGTGCCTGACCCGAATGCAATTGTCGAAGGCGTGCTGTACCGCTTGCCTTTACGGTTAAGCGATTTGCTCGATGAGCGAGAAGAGGTGCCGCGCAATGGCTATCGTCGAGAAATGATCGAAGTGACCTGTCGCGATCACAGGTACATTGATGTGCGAACGTATGTGGTGGTGGACAAGCTGCACGAAGAGCTGGCCCCTAATGATTGGTACTTTGGCGTTGTGATGCGGGGGGCTGTCACCTGCGGGTTGTCAGAGACGTATTGCTGGCAACTCTTTCATCACATGCGGCACTTGCAACTGCGGGAGCAACAGCGCCGTTCAGCGTAATTTCGACTCGCCTGAGCGGAGTTGGCGGACTTCTTCCAGCAAATTTTCGGGTGGAATGTTGCCGGGGCGTTGCACGTAGCTCAGCTTAAACTCTTCGAGCAAGTCAATTAACAAGCCCTGAATTTCCTTAGACAGGGCATGGTTCTTTAAGCCTGTTTGGTAACTCATTCCGATTGTTTGGATCAACTGCTTCACTAGATCGCGCAGTTTGTCATCCTGTAACAACGTGATGAGAGCCGTATTCATACTGTTCAATAAATTCTCAGCGATGCGATCGTTGATCCGGGTTGGCACTTGACCGACTCCTGGCAACCCCCGTAAGGCACGATACCCCGGTGTTTGCGATAAGGTTGTATCGACGCTTTGGCTAATCAGGGCGACGAGCTGCGGTTGAATGGCAGGCAAGACGTGTTGCACGGTGAGGTTGATGAATAGATCCGTGAGTTCAGCAATTTCATCAACATTATTGATGTCGATCCGGGTCGAGCTAGTGGCTGCTAGCACCCGCGACAAGTCGCCCCGACGAATGGCGGCCTGCATCTGATCGACCGTTTGCAACAAAACCACTTCTGTCAGCTCGTTTGAGATGCTGCCAACAAACCCCTCAACCGAGCGATCGCGCACCCGTTTGAGGTTGATAATTTGCGCCTGATGCAGCCGAATCGTTGTAGGAATAACGCGTAGCCAGGCCCAACCAGAGAAAAGTACCCCAAACGGGAAAAACAACAGAATGTCATACCAGCGCCAAACCATTGCATCGAGCCAGGAGACACCCGTATAGCGGCGACTCAACCAGAACGTGCGAGCCAAGAACTCAAGCAAAAATAGAGCAACAAAGGGGGCATCGATCAACGCGAAGTTATTGGTGAAGTCACCGGATTCACTGATGGAGCGGTAATAGTTGGTGCGGATCAAATCTCCCACATTTTGATCAAACCACCGCATCTCGCGCTGGTAGTTTTGGCTCAAATAATCTGCACTCCAAAACAGGTTAAAAGCTTGACGAGCAGAAGCTTTGCGAGGCTTATCTGGATAAACGCGATCGCGCATCCGGTTTTTAATTTTCTCAAGGGTGCCGCTTTTATCGGCCAGGGCAAACGGGTTAGAGTCAATCATCTCAGTACTGAGCTGGCGCAGGTTTGCAAGCTCGCGTTGAGCTTCTGCAGAGCGTAGGCCAGACTGACTGACAATTTGCTTAAAATCGTTAACTGTTTCTAAATAAGCTTGAGTGTCACGGTTTGGCTCAATCCCTTTAATTGGGTCATACCACCGGGTAATTTGTGGTGGGGTTGGCACTTTAACCGTGATCGCTGTCAGCGGAATCTGAAACTTGCCCCGTAGCCAAAAATCGCGCCAGGGGACATAAGTCAGGTCAAACAAAACCAGCACGAGATTGAGCGTGGCGATCGCCGCCATCATGCGCTCAAGCCAAAGATTTTTTCGGAGGGGTCGAACAGACGGGGCAGGCGTCAGCGATCGCACGGCCATAGACGGAAAATCAGGCAAGTCGGTGTCTTCTCAACCCTACACCGAAGCGATTTGTTTTGACGATAATAAATTTTATTGAGGCTGCGCCAACCAGCACAACCCCTCTTTGACCCAAGCCATTAATGGCTGTTAGGGCAGTTCTAAACGGTGGATTTTAACTTGTTGCCGCTGATAGGAGCGAATCCCAATTGCCAAAAGGGACAGGAGCAGCAGCCCTGTAACCCCCACAATGGGTTGGTTATCAAGCCCAGTGACCCAGGCAGGCACCTGTCCGGTATATTTCACCAAATTGCCCACATTCACTTGATAGATACCCCAGACCAACCCAGCGTGCAGTCCTATCGGTAGAGCCAGCCGAGTTTTTACCCTGCCTTGAGCTGGCTGAATGCGGCTCCACTTGGCCCAGACTAACGTGGCTCCTAACAGGGTCAATCCCGGAAACTGAAGCAAGCGCAGGTGAGCAAAGGCAAACAGCGCCGCATTTAACCAAAGCGCTACATTAGGGCGATAGTCGCGCTGTAGCTCATCAAGCAACCAGCCCCGAAAGAAAAGTTCTTCGGCAAAGCCAAAAGCCAGGGCAACCAGCAAACCTTCAAGCAGAATCCGCGCAAAGGACTGAGAGAGGGGTTGCCACTGCAAAAAACCAAGCCAACCTTGCAGCAAAAAAAGTAAGAAAAGACTGACGCTACCCAGCAAAAAGCCGACTAATAGCTCTTTGCCACTTTGCAGCGAGAACTCTAACCCATAGCTCCTCAGAGGGTGTTGTTCGGCATGAACGCGATCGCCCCAGAGTTTGACGAACCCAATAAAGCCTAAGTAGAGCGTTAGGAGAGAGGCGATCGTCGCTAAATTGTCATCCGCAAGCAACAGGTGAAATGCAACTAGAAAGGGGAGCCAGAAACAGCCCAGGATTAACAGGAAAATGACGATCCGAATTAGGGCTGAGTAAGTTGCAAGTTTTGCAAAGAAACAGTTCAAGCCATTTGCCAATTACTCATCAGGCTCAATTGTGCTACTCAGACCATGACTTCGTAAAGTCTCGCAGTAAAACTCGGCGTGCTCCTGGGCACAAGTAATCACCAGCGCTACGCCATTGGTATGAGCTTCCATCATGATGTCAACCGCTTGAGGTTGTGTCAAACTTGGCACTGTTTGCAGCAAAGTCTGAACAACATACTCCATTGAGTTGTAGTCGTCGTTATGCAGTAGCACCCGGTAGCGGGGTGCGAGCTTGCGTACCGTTGAACGCTTTTCAAGAGTTTCGACCGACACGGTTTTTTCCTCAGTTATCTCTCAACAGCAACTAGATCGCACGAAATCAAGGCTTAACAGGAATTACAAGGCATTCACCCTGTTTCCTACCCATTCAGTAGGATTCTATCCCTCAAACCTAACAGACCCCTACGTAAAATGTGACGTGGAAGTTTACATTCCTTAATTTATTTTACCATTTCTGACATTTCTCTTTATCGATTCACCAGTAGAGACAGGGGGATCGAAGAAAATTTGGGCCTGTGAGGAGAGAAAGTTTGCTGGAGTGGTGCGATCTCAGGTCAGTGAAATGGGCACTTTAAGCTAAGAATGCGAGTATCGCCAGCCAGTTTGCAGGGTGAGTGTGCTGTTTTGCGGAGCAGGGCGCTCATCACCTTTATTTGGGTTGAGAATTAAATACTGATATATAAGTACGATGGGATTGGGGCAAAGAACCCGAAAAGATTTATCGCAAATTGTTACCAACGAGCTTGCTCGCTCTACACTGTTGCTAACTGTGAAATGGTGTGTTTCCTTGCTTAAGCACTTGCCGAGCAGAAAGCTGGTGAGTTGTTACCCCTGCCTATGTTGACAAGCGTTGATCGGTTACTGTTTATCCGGCAAGTCCCAATTTTTAAGGAATTGCGGGACGATTTTTTGGTACGACTGGCTTCCGTCATGAATGAGCTGTCGTTTCCCTCTAGCCATCGGATTTTTACACAGGGAGAAGAGGGGCGATCGCTCTACGTTGTGGTGTCCGGTCGGGTTAGAGTTCACATTGGCGATCGCGAGTTGGTGCAGCTTGAGCAAGGCACCTGTTTCGGTGAAATGTCCCTTTTTGATGCTGAACCGCGCTCTGCTTCTGTCACAACTTTAGAACCTTGCGATTGTCTCGTGCTGACACAGCAACAGCTGTATGAGGCGATCGACGAAACACCGGGCATTGCGGTCAATATTATTCGCTTGCTGTCACGGCGAATTCGCGAGCTAAATTTGAAACTCAACTCGATTCCGCCGCCGCCCGTATCAAAATCTGCCCCTGTGTATCGTTCCGGGCATTTTCGTTAAGGCGCTGCAAAGCGGTTTAGCATAGAAGGCATGACTGATTTTTCTCGTAACGAACCCGACGATAAGCCCCCTTTTTCTCAGAACCCCATATCATCGGCTGAGCTGGATGCAGAAGGGGAAGACGCTCGATTAGCCACCGAATGGCAAGAGGCCGAAGCGGTACTCTATCAAGACGAGCCGTTAGCATCCCCCAAGGAAGAAGAGCCATTTGAGCGATTGCCCCGGCAGTATGACCCCTCAACGCCACGCATTACAGTTGAGACTGCTTTTTTGGCTAGCGTTGCTAGTTTGATCTGGCTGATCAATTTCTATTTCCCGTTGGGGCCTGTCTTGCGCGTCTTTTTCCCGATTCCGATCGCGCTGATTTACTTGCGCTGGAGTCAACGCGCCGCCTGGATGGGGATGCTAGTTTCGGGGCTGTTGCTGAGCGTGTTGATGGGGCCTGTACGCAGCATTCAATACCTGATTCCCTTTGGGTTGATGGGGGTGATGCTGGGGATGTTTTGGCGGCGACGAGCTAAGTGGTTCGTTTCGGTGCCGATTGGGGCGTTATTGGGGGCGATCGGATTTTTCTTTCGCATCTGGTTTGTCTCGGTGTTATTGGGCGATGACTTATGGCTTTATGCCACGAACCAAGTGACCGATTTTCTCGATTGGTTGTTTACAAAAATGGGTTTGCTGCTGCAACCCACGTTGCAACAGGTGCAAGGCTCAATTATTGTGCTGGTGCTGGTCAATAACTTGATCTATTTATTTGTTGTGCATTTGGTGGCCTGGTTCTTGTTAGATCGGCTGGGTAATCCAATTCCGCGTCCGCCGAAGTGGGTGCAGACATTGCTTGACTATGAGTAAAGCGAACTCAGCCTTGAATGCGAAAGACCTGTGAGCGTTTGTTTTGTTAAGGGTTATACGCAAAAGAGTCGTGGAAATGCCTGGTTACAACGTCACCAGGGAAAGCGACCTCTGTTTGCCTGCGTCTTGGGGTTTACTGAGACAGGTTTGATGCCGGGGATCTCAGCAGCAGGGGCAACCCCCCACGATCGCCAATACACTGCGATCGCTGATGCCGAGTTTTTGGTGAATGGGGTACAAACTCATCCCGTCTTTGCGTTACCGCCACTGATAGCAGGAGCCTCGCCTGTACTGATTAGTCGCAGTATTGCGATCGCACAACAAATCCCGATTTATCTGTTGAATGCGGGTTTGCCTCAACCGCCTGCGGTGCCAGCTTACGACCTGGGCGGAAAAGCGGCCAGTTGTTTGACGACAGGTAAAGCATTGCCGATCTCGATCGTTGAGCATCTGTTTGAGCAGGGTTTGGCATGGGGCACACGTTTAGCTGAGGCTGTGGGCAACAGTTATCTTATTTTGGGTGAGTGTGTAGTGGGTGGCACAACAACCGCTCTGGCTGTTTTGACAGGGTTAGGCGTTGACGCAGCAGGCAAAGTAAATAGTAGCCACCCCAACTGTAATCACCAGCAAAAGTGGGAGGCGGTGCAGCGCGGTTTGAGTCATATTTCCGGTTGGTTGCCGGATTCACAGCTGATCGTTTCACCCCTTGAGTTAGTGGCTGCGGTCGGTGACCCGATGCAAATCGTTGTTGCAGGGATGGCGATCGCGGCGAGTCGGCAGTCTGGTGTGTTACTTGCCGGGGGTACACAGATGCTGGCGGTTGCGGCTCTGGCCAGGGCATTGGCCTATGACAAGGCTTTACCCTGGCAACCTGAGCAAATTGTGGTCGGTACAACTCGATGGGTGGTCGAAGACCCGACGGGCGACACGGTAGGGTTAGCCGATTTAGTGGATGATTTCCCATTACTGGCAACTCCCCTGAGCTTTGCGGCCTCCCGCCATCGTGCCCTACAAGCCTATGAGCAGGGGTTTGTCAAAGAAGGGGTGGGTGCAGGTGGTTGTGCGATCGCAGCCGCGCTCTACCAAGGCTGGGGGCAAGCGGAGTTACTAGCGGCGATCGATGCGTTAGCAGATGCCTATCAACTGGTGCCGCTCAATGAGGCTTAGGCAAGTCCCACGGCAACTGAATCACGAAGGATGTCTGCTGGTCGGTGCTTTCTACCCAGATTTTGCCCTGGAGCTGGGTAACAAGTCGCTTGACAAGGGCTAAGCCTAAACCCGTGCCGCTATGCTGCCAGCGATCATCTCCCGGCAGTCGGTAAAATGGCTCAAAAATTCTTTCTTGCTGATCTGGGGGAATTTCGCTGCCCGTGTTGATGACTCTAACTTGCAATTCAGAAGCATCGGTTGCTTCTACACTGAGTTGAACAGGGGCAGCCTGAACGGCAACGTGAATTGTTGAATTAATCGGACTGTACTTGAAGGCATTATTGATGAGTTCTGTAACAATGCGCGTCAGGGAAGACATATCCGTGACAAGAAACGGTAGGTCATCTGCAATCTCAAACCTGAGATGACGCCGCTCGGCTTCGGCACGCACAAAAAAGCCCTCCAGTAAGTGAGGGAACCAATTCTTTAAATCCAGTTTGATGGTATCTAGCCGATAGGCATCAGCATCCAATCGTTGCAGGCACAGCAAGTCATCAATCAGCCGCATTTCTTGGTTGCACTGAGTACTCAACACGCGGATGTAGCGACAAATGCTAGTCGAAGACGTGCTGTCCTCAGAGGCCAACATGCCTTTTTGCTGCAACGATAGCTCTAGCAAGTGAATCGCCATCTTGATATTGGCAAGTGGCGTTCGCATTTCATGACTGATGGTTGATAGGAAATCATCCTTAAGCCGATTGATTCGCTCTAGCTCAGTGTTCTGCTGCTCAAGCTGGCGCGATCGCTCGACGGCTAAATTGCGCTCAACGGCTAGCCGTTGGCTGGTTAAATCGCGCATTACCAAAACGAACCCAGTTAAGTGACCGAAGGGATCCTTAATCGAAGAGATGTGAGTTGCGACTGGGTAATAGTGCTGATCTCGACTGATTAGTAACATCTCGTCAAGTTCAGGTGAGATGGGTGGCTGCGCCAGTACAGGGGTAAAGATATCGAGAACCGGCTCGCGAGTCGTCTCGTCAACCAGATGCAGTAAATCGGTCAGCGATCGCCCCTTTGCCTCGGCTGCCGACCAGCCTGTTAAGGAAACGGCAACCTGGTTGATAAACTCCACGGTCAGGTGGGGATCTGTGGCAATTACCGCTTCCTGAGTGTTCTGCAAAATGGTTCTGAGCCACTGTTCGCGTTCATATTTTTGAATTGCAGTCTCAATTGCAACATATAACTCGCGTTCACGAATGGGTTTCAGCACATACCCAAAGGGTGAACTGGCGATCGCCCGCTCAACCGTACTCTGATCTGAGTGCCCCGTAACAAACACTACTGGAATTTGGAGCTGCTGCCAGATTGCCTCGGCAGCCTCAATGCCGTCTGTCTTACCTGACAAGCGAATGTCCATCAGGACTAAGGTTGGGCTGAGCTGTTTAGCTTTTTGAACGGCTTCGTCGCCCGAAATAGCGACATCCACTACTACATAGTTAGCTCCCTCAAGGCGATCTCGCAGATCGAGCGCAATAATCGTTTCGTCTTCGACAATCAATATTTTGATTTGGTTTGAGGAGTACATGAGTGGAGGCGTGCAACAGATAAATGCAGGTGGATGGGGGCCGTACGTTGGACGAATCAAAAAACTCTGAATGAAATGATGCGTTTGTCAAGCACCAAATTCTCTGCTTCACAACTAGCTTAGGCTCAACTCCCCTGATTGCTTGCAAATTTGAAATAAATTTCCGCTATCGTCCAGGAGATTTTGCAGCATGACAGAGTTGAGGCAGGATTGTACTGGCTTAAAGTACCCAAGCTCTCCAGTGATTCTATTCAGTTTTAAATAAAGTTTGGAAAGTGTTCGGCAGGTTTGAACGCGATCGCGAAGAAAACTGACATTTTTTCACAGTGTAGACAGTAGGTGCAGCGTTTACAAATCAAACGAAATGACCAGTTTCTACAGTAAATCTTGATAAAACTGGTTGAGCAACGCTTCCAGGTCGTCTTCTGGGTAAGACTCAAGCATTGCTTCAAAAACTTCCCAAAGTTTAGCCGCACTTTCACCCAACGTTGGACTCATGCCCCAAACGTCTTGTACCCAATCTTTCGGTTTTTCATCATCAAAAATAATGCGTTCAAATAGGTGTTTGATTTCAACTTTAGACAGCGGCATGATACATCCTCTAAGGGTTTACTTCGGTTTGGCTCCAATTGTTTTCTACTAATGAGTAGATAAAACGATTTTGTGGATTGCCCCGCAACTCTAAATGGTCCACTCGGTGGGGGTCAAATAACAGCAGGTCGAAGTTGACTAATGGAGTTTGGGCATCCGGTGGCTCGACCTCAAAAGCGGCCGCATCAACCCGTGGCATACCTGGATCCGCCCATGCAAACTGCGACCGAGCCGCATCCGATAATTCTTGCCAGATTTGTTGTCGAGCCTTTTGCAAAGTGGAATCTGGTTCGTTGTGACTGATCAAACTCAGCCGACCTGCCAGTCGAAACTGTTCGCGGGTGTTGGGAAAATACCAGCACACCTCGGCCCAGGGCGATAGCGTGATTTCTGATACTTTCTCACTCCGGTTATCGGTGACAAACCGAAGCTGATTGGTATCAGCCCAAAAGCCACGAAACACAACGGTGCGATTAGCCGGATGCCCATTCTGCCGAACGGTGGCGAGTTGCACATAGCGTGCATAAACCAGCGAACGATTACGGTGCAAAGCCCGCGCCAGGGGCGATCGCCAGGGAGCCAGGGATGTCATGACTAATTTTTATAACTCCATCCAGGGGGGGACCCAAAAGCGGCCGTCGCGCAGCAAGCGGTCTAACTCGCGGTAGCGGGGTTCGTAGTTGGCAACCAGGCCCCAAAAGTCAGAGGAGTGGTTGAGATGCACGGTGTGGCATAACTCGTGAATAAAGACATACCGCACCACATCGGGAGGCAAAAACAATAACTTGCTATTTAAGCTGATGGTCTTTTGAGCGGAGCAACTCCCCCACAGGGTTTTTTGGCGACGAATGCGGGCGGATTGAAAGGGTAAGTCGATCGCCCGACTCACTTGGCGTAACCAAGGAATCAGATGAAGCTGTGCTTTGTGGCCGACCCATTGATGTAAGACTTGCTGACAGGTCGCCCGTTCACTCACAGAGCCATACAACATCAAATGTTGATCGGTTTTTCCAACAGCTTTAACCCCCGGACGCTGGGTTGCGCAATACTCAACTTGCCAGGTTTCAGCGATCGCCTGCAGACTAATTTGCTCTGGCAAGGCTTCAACCATTTGCAAACCGACGGCTGCTTGCTGGGCTTGAATACGTTGTCGTGTGCGCTCGATCCAGGGTTGCTTTTTCTGCACAATTGCTGGAATCTGGCTGGAGTCAAAACCAGTAGGTACGACAACTTCGAGCTTACCAGCGGCCGAAAGGCGAAGAGAAACGTGTTTAGCCTTCGAGCTTTCACGGATGGTATAAGAGGAAGACATTTTGTAACCGCAACTGCAAACCCAGATTCTTCACCTCAATCATGCCTTAAATTTCTTCTCTCTGCGTACAGAATTAAGGCGTTAGCAGCCAGATTTTTTGGCTAGAACTGCTTTTCAGGCATTTTGCCCCAAGGCTGCCTGGCGACTCAGACGAATTACAGAATGTCACCTGACCTGAGACGTAAAGAACGTAATTTTAGTACGTATGATCGCCACCTTTGCCTGTTATAGCTGTCGCCAGTTGGTTTAGGACATTGAAACTAAAGGGGGTTGTGGGGCTACGCCCCCAGCCAGGGTTACCCCGTCCATGGCTACCGCTATAGCTTCTCACTTTTGCAGTTGCTGCACACTGACGTACACATCCTCTGTATTTCTACTCCTTTCATCTTTTCAGTGCTGCTCTTGGTTGCATTAACCACTCGGTTTCCTTGAACCTTTCTCAGCTTTGTTACTAAAGTTCATGACTGAAATTGTATTTGTCAGACTTTTACGCTGATCTCTACAAAAGCCATTTTGTTGCAAAGAACGCGATCGCTAGGAATCGATGATTCGTTTCAAGGTGTTAAAAACTCTTTCGTCCCGTTAGAAAACCAAACTAAACCTGCAAAACCTTACAGCTTCTATTCTTTAGCCTGTTGCTACTAAGAATAACGTAGACAATTTAGGTTAAGTAAATGAAACAAAGCCTGTTTCTTGTTCTCAAACTTGTTAAGTTTTACCAGCTTGAATGCAGTTGAAGGCGCTGATTTTGAAGGCTGGCGATGTAACCGCGCGATCGCTGAAAAGCTCTCGGAGTCAAGCGTTAAACCATGCTCTAAGGGTGCTTGAAACACGCTTTTACGATCTGTGAAAACTAGCTTTTTGTTTGGTTTTTTATCTCTTTAGCACAGTTGAAATCTGTCGCTTGATCGAGTAGTTTGACGCCATCTAAAAGAATTAACCCTGAGGTGGATGCAGTAAAACAAGATAGGAATTTGCTTAAAAAGGTGAAGGATCAAGCGCAAACAGAATAGCAATTGAGGTTTAACCTCTGACAGGCAATAATACCTATTGGCATGATATTAACGATTTCGTTACTAAACACAGTAATAAACAAATGTATTAGCATCGCTTGAAAAGAGATTTGTATAAAGCTTTTAGATAAATTAGCGATAAACACTGTAAATTTATTCAACGAAAACTCAGCAAGATTCAGTGACTTCCCTATACTGATAGAACAAGTTTTAGACACGAGTTTCCAAACCCCACTTTGGGGGTTCTAAAAGCATTTCTGTTAATTCAAATAATTCTCCCAGGAGGTAGAGTCATGGCGTTGTCTCAGAGCCAGAGCTTTAGGAAGGTGTATTACCTTTTAATGCTCAGGAGCTTTCTAATTTGGGCTTTCACGTTAACGGTTTGTTTGTTGATTGTTGGTTTTCCGCTTGTGATTTTGATGGTCACAGTTGGTTCGTTGGCAGCCGTTGTTCTGCAATCAGTCATGCCAGCTAGCAGCGTTTTAGTTGTTGCGGGTGGCATTTTAGGGATTAACATTTTGGGGATTTTTCTGGCATCTGCTCTGTTGACATTGAATGGGGTTCACCCACAAGAAGTTGAGTGGTTGCGCTGGTTACACGGTGAGGCAGATGTTGCAACTACTTCGGTATATGCTTCTTGCCCGCTGACATGTGAGGTTCGGAGACCCGCGTAAAACTTCATGGCTCTGTTTTGATTCGACTACCCCCTTTTTAGTTTTTCTGCCCAGCATTCGCTGGGCTTTTTTAATGAGTGATGTGGCTCAAAAGCTTATTTGTGTCACTTCTTGAAGTTTTAGAAAAAGTTGTGAAAGAGCGATTTGCCTATCTCTTGAGATGGATGTTTTGTAGTTGCCAATTGTTTACGACACTAACTGGAAAATGAAGCCATAAACGCAGTAGATCAGCTTTAAAAAATCACTACGTTGAGGATTGTCAAATTAATTAAGTGCAGGAAAGTGTAATTGCATTTGTAACAAGGTTGTTGAGTTAGTTATTAATTGGAAAAAGGCTTTTGAGTGGCTCAAAATTATGGTTTTACTTGATTTTGATTGCGCTCTGCTCTGCTAGAGCTAGGAGGAAGGCGATCGCCCTAGTAGTTCACCAAAAGAACTTTGTAGGGTTGATAATGACTGAGCCATTCGTCATCAGTCACTGGTTATTCGTTTTCTCTACCTGGCAAAGCTGGCTTGGCAGACCACTAGCTTTTTTAAGAAATCAAAAAGCTGTCAGTAACATTACTCGCTCCAATCAAGTTGTTGGCATTATTTCGTTGCTTGTCATCGACTGATCTTGCGGAAGTTACCGAGTCATTGATTGAGGGTCTATGAAGGGAGCTTAAAATGAGCGTCTAGAAATGGTTTCAAGCGGGCGATCGCGATTACAAGCGAAGGAATATTGGTTTCTCTAGCCCAAAATGATGACTCAACGATTCCTGTTTTCTGAGAATGTAACGTTTAAGCTAAACTTGCTAGAGCAGATTGGGGAAGTGCATTCGCTGAGTTATGTGCATTTTATTTGCAGGACAATCTATTTCCCCGCTGAAACGGTTGGCAACCTAAATCAAACTCGACGAATGCGACGCCAAACTTTATAGAGTGTTTCTTTACAATTGACCCTTTTGTCTCAAGCTCATGTACAGCCAGCCAATTCCAGTCAGCATTATTTTGGGCACCCGCCCAGAGGCGATTAAACTAGCCCCTGTAATTCAAAAATTTCAGGCGTCATCAATATTTGATACTCAGGTCATTTTGACGGGGCAACATCGAGAAATGGTTGATCAAGTCATGCAATTGTTTGGTCTGACTGCCAATCATGACCTCGCTATCATGCAGCCTAAGCAGACTTTAACCAACATCACCTGCTGGAGCTTAGAAGGCTTAGAAACGCTATTTCAGCAGACTCAACCACGCCTGGTGCTGGTGCAAGGAGATACAACGACTGCCTTTGCGGCGGCTCTGGCAGCTTTTTATCAAAAGATTCCAGTTGGGCATGTCGAGGCAGGTCTACGGACTGACAGCATTTACAATCCCTACCCGGAAGAAGCCAATCGACGGCTGATCTCTCAAATTACGACCTTGCACTTTGCCCCAACGACATTAGCCGTTGAGAACTTGCAAAAATCGGGCGTGCTAGGTGAAATTCACCATACGGGCAACACAGTGATTGATGCGCTCCTTACAGTGGCCGATCGCAACCCACCCTGTGAGATTCCTGGTTTAGATTGGTCAAAGTACCGTACGATTCTTTCGACCGTTCATCGCCGCGAAAATTGGGGCGAACCGTTGAAGGATATTGCGGCTGGTTTTTTAAAGGTTTTGGAAGCGTTTCCCGATACAGCGCTGTTGTTGCCTTTGCATCGCAACCCAACGGTACGAGAGCCGTTGAAAGCCGTTTTAGGCGACCATCCCCGCGTATTTTTGACAGAGCCGCTAGACTACACAGCGCTGATTGGCGCGATGCAGCGTTGTCACCTACTGTTGACCGACTCTGGTGGCTTACAAGAAGAAGCCCCCGCTTTAGGAAAACCCGTCTTGGTCTTGCGAGAGACAACCGAGCGCCCAGAAGCGGTAATGGCGGGTACGGCTCGCCTGATTGGTACGGATGCTGAGCGAATTTTTGCTGAAGCCAGCGAGTTGTTAAGCAATGAAACGGTCTACCAGCAAATGGCAACCGCGATCAATCCCTTTGGTGATGGGCACGCCTCAGAGCGAATTTTGAGCAGTGCGATCGACTTTTTGAAGGGGTAGAAGTAAGACGAAAGAGTGGGAGAAGGTAGGGAGCAGAATACAGACAATAGAAGGGGTGTGAGTGGAGACATTAAAAACAGCAATTCTCGATATGAGAATGATTCTCATAAAAACGTCCGGTTTTAACGTTTATGAATGGCTGAAACCCGCATTCTGCCGTTTATAACATTGAGTGCACAAGTCTTTAGACACTCTGGC